>Ga0190264_10000069_pt1 | contig 15185 bp, 13 predicted proteins | sample Popmic112T_FD_136651 | JGI IMG/M metagenome (GOLD analysis project Ga0190264, IMG submission 136651) | Populus adjacent soil microbial communities from riparian zone of Indian Creek, Utah, USA - 112 T | ecosystem: Environmental > Terrestrial > Soil > Riparian zone | place: USA: Utah | collected... | reverse complement strand
CTCACCGTCGGCACCTACCTGTACGACTGCGGCATGGACCAGGGCCCGCTGCAGGTGCTTCCGCGCAGCCACCTCGTCAACCCGATGCCCACGCAGTACGACCACGACGGCAAATGGATCGGCTGCCTGCGCGAGGACGACGCGGCGAAGCTCGACACGTCGAAAGCGGTGGTGCTGCCGGGGCCGGCGGGATCGCTCACCCTGCACAACTGCCGCACGCTGCACTACTCGGCGAAGAATACGTCCGACCTCGGGCGGCCGCTGCTGCTCAATACGCTGAGCTCGGCGGATGCGTTCCCCTACACCGTCAACCCGATCCGCTCATCCAGGGACCAGATGATCGTGCGCGGCAAGCGCGCCGAGTTTGCGCACCACGATCCGCAGCCCTGCCTGATGCCGCCCGACTGGTCGAAGGGCTACACCTCGATCTTCGCCCTGCAGCAGAAGGAAGACCGCGCCGCGGCCTAGAGTTACCTCACAGAAACAATCGCGAAGAATTGCGGAAACAGGCGCACGCTAAGCTGCGCGCCCATGAAAGATACCTACGACTTGCCGATCAGCACCACCGTCGCCGCCGCCGGCGACGCCTTCAACCGCGCCCTGAAGTCCTTCGCCGGCTATGACGCCGATCTGCCCGAGCATGCGCAGGCGGCGCTGCAGGCCGATCCGCAGTTCGTCCTCGGCCACTGCCTCTGGGGCTACTTCATGATGCTGGCCTACAGCCGCGCCACGGTGCCGGCGGCGGCGGACGCGCAGCGGGCCGCTGCGCAGCACGCGGCGGGCGCGACCCCGCGCGAGCGGGCGCACGTCAGCGCACTCGGGCGCTGGATCGCCGGCGATCTCGAAACCGCGCTGCGCGAATGGGAGGCCATCCTCGCTGCCTGGCCGCGCGATGCCCTGGCGCTGCGCCTGCTTCATGCGAACTACTTCTGGCTGGGCCGGGCGCGAGACATGCGTGGCTCGCTCGAGCGCGTGGCACCGCATTGGGCCGACGATTCCGGCTTCCTCGCCTGCCTGGCGTTCGCGCTGGAAGAGACTGGCGACTATGCGGCTGCCGAGCGCATGGGACGCCGCGCGGTGGAGCTCGATCCGACCGACGTGTGGGGAGCGCACGCCGTGGCGCACGTGCTCGAGATGCAGCGCCGGCCGGCCGAAGGCCTCGCCTGGCTCGCCGGCCTCGAGCCGCACTGGCGCGGAAAGGGCCTCTTCCTGCACCACCTGTGGTGGCATGGCGCGATGTTCCATCTCGCGCGCCGCGAGTTCGACGCGGTGCTCGACCTCTACGACCGGCGCTTCCGCGACCTTTCGTCGCCGCTCACCGCGGCGATGCCCGACTTCTACGTCGACGTGCAGAACGCCGCCTCGATGCTGCAGCGGCTCGAGCTGCGTGGCGTGAACGTCGGCTCGCGCTGGAGCGAGCTCGCCGACAAGGCGCAGGCGCGCATCGGCGACCTGCTGTCGGCGTTCACGCTGCCGCACTGGATGATGGCGCTCGCCGCCACCGGGCGCGACGCCCACGCGCAGGCGATGCTCGAGGCCATGGGGCAGAGCGTTTCACCCGTAGTGCGCGAAGTGGCGCTGCCGGTGTGCCGGGCGGTGCTCTCCCACCGGCGCGGCGAGCACGAGCAGGTGGTGTCGCTCATGTCACCGCTGCAAGGCCGGCTGCAGGAGCTCGGCGGCAGCCACGCCCAGCGCGACGTGCTGGCGCAGCTGTTGCTGGATGCCCGGGCGAAGCTACTGGACGCGCGCGTCCAGCGAGCGGGCGATCTTGCCGAACTTCTCCAGGTCCGCTCTTAGGCGCTCGGCGAACTCGTCGGGGGTATTGCCGACGAGGTCCAGGCCGGCGCTGGTGAGGCGGGCGATGGTCTCCTTCTCCTTGAGGATCGCGATCACCTCGGCATGCAGCCGCTTGATGATCGCGGGCGGCGTCCCCGCGGGCGCGAGCAGGCCCATGTAGGCCTCGATCGCCACCTGCGGGTGACCCGCCTCGCGGAAGGTGGGGGTCGACGGCAGGCCGGCGTGGCGCCGCGGGGTGGTGACCGCGATCGCCTTCAGCTTGCCCGAGTTCACGTGCGGAATGCCGGTGGAGATGGCGCCGAAGATGAGATCGACGTTGCACGAGATGACGTCGGTCACCGCCTGGCCGAAGCCCTTGTACGGCACGTGCACCAGGTCGATGTCGCCTGAGGCCTTGAGCATCTCGCCCACCATGTGCTGGCTGCTGCCGAAGCCCGAGGTAGCGTAGGAGACCTTGCGCTTCTTCGCCAGCGCGATCACTTCTTCGACGGTATTCGCCTGCACGCTCGGGCAGGCCATCAGCGTGAGGCCGACGCTCGCGACGAGCGAGATCGGCGCGAGGTCCTTCAGCGGGTTGAAATTGACCTTCTCGTAGACGTTGGGGTTGATCACGAGCGGGCCGTCGGAGGGCGCGAGCAGGGTGTAGCCGTCGGGTGCCGCCTGCGCGACCGCCTCCACCGCGATGTTGCCGCCGGCGCCGGTGCGGTTCTCGACCACGAACGGCTGGCCGAGGCGCTCGCTCAGCCGGTTGGCGAGCGTGCGGCCGACGAGGTCGGGCGCGCCGCCGGGAGGAAAGGGGACCACCACCCTGACGGTCCGGTTCGGATAGTCGGCCTGTTGCGCCCGCGACTGGCCGAAGACGAAGAACGTGAACAGCAGGAGGAAATGCAGCGGGCGTATTGTTGTCATTGGCGGCTCACAAGGTCGGGTTGGCGTATTTTCCGCCCAAGGCGGTCATTCCGAAAGCAGAGCCGGCGATATCGAAGTTGAACGAGAAGTGCTGGCTTGCCGCCTGCACGTCGCGCAGATATCGCTGCAGCGGATCGCGAGTATAGATGGCATTGGCGCCGTAGAACGACCAGAGCGTCTCGACCGCCTCGCGCGACTGCGAGACCGCGAAGGCATTCTGCGCTCGCAGGCGGAGCTTTTCTTCAACCTCCAAAGAATGATTTTCTTCGAAAACCATGGCCGAGTCGCGCATCAGGCTGCGCGCCGAGTCGATCAGGCAGCGCGCCCGCGCGAGCTTCACCTGCACCGCCTGGAAGTCCGCGACCTTCGCGCCGGTGTAGGTGCCAATTCTGGTCTTGAATGCGTTCAAAACGTGTTCAAAGGCTCCTTCCGCCGTACCGAGCGCCGTGGCCGACAGCGGGTGTCCCGCCGAAGCCACGATCGGCACGCGGAAGAGGGGCCCGGAATTGAGCTTCGCGCCGGGATGCTCCAGGCCGCCGCGGCAGCGGGCAAGGGCGAGCGCGCGCCGCTCCGGCACGAACACTTCCTTCACCTCGATGTCCTTGCTGCCGGTGCCGACCATGCCCATCGCGTACCAGGTGTCGATCACCTTGTAGTCGCTCTTCGGCACGAGGCACAGTCGCCAATCCACCGCTTTCTCAGCCTCGTAGATCGTGACGGCGAGCATGTTCCAGTCCGAGTTGTCGACGCCGGAGGAGAACGGCCACTTTCCCGACACCTGGAACCCGCCATCGACGCGCTTGCCACGCCCCGCGGCAAGCGCGATCGAGGAGGCGATGAGGACGTCTGGGTTCTTGTCCCAGATCTCATGCTGTGTCTCGGGCTCGTAATAGCCGAGGATCCAGTGGTGGCAGCCGAGGTTGCCGACGTTCCACGCCGTCGAGGGGCAGGCGCGCGCCAGCTCGGCGACGATGTCCACCACCGCGACGAAGGGCAGCTCCATGCCGCCGAAGCGCTTCGGCTGGTGGAAGCGGAACAGGCCCGTCTCGTGCAGCAGCTTCTCGTTCTCGGGCAGCAGCCCGCGCGCGTCCTCGCACTTCTGCGCGCGCTCGCGCAGCGTCGGCACGATGCTGCGTGCGCGGCGCATTGCCTCGTCGTAGGTGACCGCGGCGAAGCTCATGGGTGGCACTTGGCCGACCCCCTGTGAAGGGGGTCGTGAGCCGAAGGCGAGCGGGGGGTTTGGTTTTCAGAAATGCAAACCCCCCGCTCTTGAAAGACACGCTCGCTTCCCCCCTTGTCAGGGGGGCGGCAGAGGCAGAGCGTCATTAGTCAAGATCCCCAAGTAGCGAGCCCAGTTGGCGGCGGCGATTATCGCCGATCAAACCGGCGCTTGAGCTGCCGGGGGAGTTGGCCTATATTGGATTCAGATGCCGACTATTGCAATGCAATAACATGACGCCCGTCCTGCTGGAGCGGCGCGGCGCCATCGGCCTGATCACGCTGAACAAGCCCGCCAAGCTGAATGCGTGGGACAAGCCGATGCGCGAGGACATCGTCGCGGCGCTGCGCGGCTATGACGCCGACGAGGGCGTGCGCGCGGTGGTGATGACCGGCACCGGCGAGCGCGCGTTTTCGGCGGGGCAGGATCTGACCGAGGCGCACGGCTTCGATGCCGAACGCGCCGAGGCCTGGATCCGCGAGTGGGAGGTGTTCTACGGCACGCTGCGCCGGCTCACCAAGCCCATCATCGCCGCGCTCAACGGCACCGCGGCCGGATCCGCGTTCCAGGTTGCGCTGCTGTGCGACATCCGCGTCGCCCACGACGCGGTGACCATGGGCCAGCCGGAGATCAACTCCGGCATCGCCAGCATCACCGGGCCCTGGATCATGAAGGAAATGCTCGGTCTGTCTCGCACCATCGAGCTCACCCTCACCGGCCGCATGATGGGCGCCGAGGAGTGCCAGCGCATCGGGTTGGTGCACCATCTCGTGCCGCGCGCCCAGGTGCTCGACAAGGCGCTCGAGGTGGCCAATGAGCTTGCGGGTAAAGCACCGCTCGCCATGCGCCTGGATCGTGCCTGGTTCGCGGACATGACGGAGGCCGCTTTCCGGCACACCGTCGACGCCGCGATCCGCTCGCACCGCCAGTCGTACGCCTCCGGCGAGCCGGCGCGCAAGATGGAACAGTTCATGGCCGTGCGCGGCCATACCCTCGATGGCTGAAGCCGCCTCGCCGCTGTTCGTGCAGTCGGTGGAGAAGGCCATGAAGGTGCTCACCGCCTTCGACGGCTCGAAGCGCCAGCTGTCGCTCTCGGAGATCGCGGCGATCACCGAGCTCGACAACAGCGCGGCGCAGCGCTTTACCCACACCCTGGCGGCGCTCGGCTACCTGGTCAAGGATCCGGCCACGCGCAAGTACGAGCTCTCGGTGCGGCTGTTGGACTTCACCTATCACTACCTGGCATCGAACGACCTGGTGCACCGCGCCACGCCCGTGCTGCAGAAGCTCGCGCGCGACACGGAGGAAGTCTGCAACCTCACGGTTCCGGACGACACCGACATCGTCTTCGTGCTGCGCATCATCAGCCGCAACGTGATGAACCCGAACGTGATCGTCGGCAGCCGGCTGCCGGCCTACTGCACCGCGCCGGGGCTGGCGATGCTCTCGACCTGGCCGCCGGAGGAAGTGGACGATTTGCTCGCACGCAGCTCGCTGGTGAAGCACACCCCGCGCACCGTAGCCGACCCGCGCAAGATCAAGGCGCGCCTGGCGCGCATCCGCGCGGCGGGCTATGCGCACACGCAGGACGAGCTCTATCCGGACGACATCTCGACCGCGGCGCCGGTGCTCGATCCCGGCGGGCGCGCGGTGGGGGCGCTCAACATCGCGGTATCGCGGGCGCGATGGAATGAGGAGCGCGACGAGGAGCGCTACGCGGCGTTGTTGCGCGTCGCGGCCGCTGCGGTTTCGGCGCCGCAAAGACCCCATAAGCGGACTGCTTGATTACCCGCCAAGCCGCGCAGCAGTTGGACCTGGAAGATCCGCTGGCGGGTTTCCGCAGCCGGTTCGTCGGCGATGCGGATCAGCGCCTGTATATGGACGGCAACTCGATGGGGCGCCAGCCGAAGGAGGCCGAGGCGCTGGTCGGCGAGGCCCTCGCCGCCTGGCGCGACCAGCTGATCGTCGCCTGGCGCGAGTGGATCCGGGTGCCGCGGCGCATCGGCGACCTGATCGCGACTTCGATCCTCGAGGCGAAGGCGGGCGAAGTCATCGTCGGCGACTCGACCTCGATCAACCTCTACAAGGCCGCGGCGGCCGCACTGGGCGCGCAGCCCGGCCGGCGCACCCTCGTGACGAGCGACGACAATTTTCCGACCGACCTGTACATGCTGCAGTCGCTCGCGGCGCAGCACTCGCTCGAATTGAAGCTGCTGCCCGCCGACCCGGTGCACGGACTGGACAGCGCCGTGCTGCGCAACGCCCTCGGCCCGGAGGTTGCGCTGGTCGCACTTTCGCAGGTCGCGTACCGCTCCGGCGCGTTGCTCGACATGAAGGAGATCACGCGCATGGCGCACGCGGCCGGCGCGCTGGTGCTCTGGGACGTGAGCCATTCCGCCGGCTCGGTGCAGGTGCCGCTGGAAGCGAGCGGCGCCGACCTCGCCGTCGGCTGCACCTACAAGTATCTCAACGGCGGGCCCGGCGCGCCGTCGTTCGTCTATGTGCGGCAGGCGCAGCAGGCGCGCCTGCGGCAGCCGCTGTGGGGCTGGTTCGGCCACCGCGAGCAGTTCGCGATGGCGAACGAGTTCACGCCGGCGGAGGGCATCGAGTCTTTCCTGGTGGGAATCCCCGCCATCCTCTCCACCGTGGCGATCGAGCCCGGCGTGAGGTACGTCGCCGAAGCCGGGATCGAGCGCTTGCAGGCCAAGGGCCAGAAGCTCACCGAGATGATGATCGCGCTCAGCGACGAGTGGCTGGTCCCCCACGGCTTCAGCCTGGCGTCGCCGCGCGCCGCCGCGCGCCGGGGCTCGCACGTGACCCTGCGCCACCCGCGCGCGAAGGACTTCGTGCGCTCGCTGATCGCGCAGGGCGTGACACCCGATTTCCGGCCGCCCGACATGATCCGTTTCGGCCCCGCGCCCCTCTACACCCGTTTCGTGGACGCCTGGGACGCGCTGCATCGACTGTTCACCCAAACCAAGGAGCAAGCCAGTGGCGCAAAGCAGCTCGTCTGAAAGAGTCCGCCTGGAGGTCGACGACGGGGTGGCGATCGTCACCCTGGATCGCCCGAACAAGTTGAACGCCCTCTATCCGGAGATGATCCTGCGGCTGGTCGAGGTGATCGAGCAGGTGCGCCGCGATCCCAAGGCGCGCGCCATGGTGCTGCGCGGGGAAGGGCGCGCCTTCTGCGCGGGCGACGACCTCGCGCCCGAGGACCGCTTCAAGTACGGCCCGCCCGATCTGCAGACGCGCATGCGCACCGGCTTTCCGCGCGCGGTGCTCGACATGCTGACGCTGCGCAAGCCGATCGTCGGCATCGTGCAGGGCTATGCGGTGGGGGCGGGGCTCGACCTCGCGCTCGCCTGCGACTTCCGCTTCTCCGATCCGCAGACGAAATATGGCGCCGTGTACGTGACGCGCGGCCTGGGCGGCGGCTCCACCTACCTGCTGCCGAAGTACGTCGGACTGGGCCGGGCGACCGAGCTGCTGTTGCTGGGCCGGTACATCGAGATGGAAGAAGCGCAGCGCCTGGGCCTGGTGAGCGAGGTGGTGCCCAAGGAGAAGCTCGAGGAGCGCGCCTTCGCGCTCGCCCGCAAGCTCGCCAAGGGACCGACCCAGGCCTACGGCGCGATCAAGAACGCGCGCAACCAGGGTCTCGGCCTGGACCCGGTCAAGGGCTTCGAGGCGCAGATCCTCGCCAACGTGGAGCTGATGTTCCACAAGGACGCGCGCGAAGGGCCGCGCGCTTTCAAGGAAGGCCGCGAGCCGAATTTCACCGCGGAGTGGATCGACCTGCAGTACGACCCGCTGCGCCCCTATGAGTGAGGCAACCGTGAACGACCAGGAAAGCCAGGACTTCATCCGCTACGAGTGCCGCGAGCGCATCGCCACCATCACCTTCAACCGGCCGGCGAAGCTCAACGCGTTCAACGACGCGATGGTGATGCGCCTGGCGCGCGTGCTGCACGACTTCGATACCGACGAGGCGGCCGACGTGGCGATCCTGCGCGGCGAAGGCCGCGCCTTCTGCAGCGGGGCGGACGTGCACCAGCGGCAGCTGCGCAGCGAGGAGGAATTCAAGAAGCACGGCGGCTCGCAGGGCTGGGGCGCGCACGCCGCCGATCTCCTCACGCGCGCGGTGAACTGGAAGCCGGTGATCGCCGCGCCGCACGGCTTCGCGGTGGGGCTCGGCCTCGGCATGGTGCTGGAAAGCGAGCTGGTGGTGGCCGAGGAAGGCACCAAATTCCAGATCACCGAGACCTCGCGCGGCCTCGCCGGCTCGCGCTACTGGGCGCTGCTGCACTTCCGCGGGGCGCGTTCGCTCGCCACCGAGCTCGCGCTCACCGGGCGCTTCTTCAGCGCCGAGGAGGCGCTCAAGGCCGGCATCATCGACCGGGTGGCGCCGAAGGGGCAGCACCTGGAGCAGGCGCGCGAGCTGGCGCGCCAGGTCGCGGCCAATCCGCCGCTCAGCGTGCGCGCCACGGTGCGCACGCGCAGGTGGTACATGGACCAGCTCGAGCGCGAGACCTACCTGCAGACCACCCCGCTCAAACTGCACCTGACCGAGGACTTCAAGGAAAGCGCGCGCGCGTTCGCGGAAAAGAGAAAGGCGGGGCCGTTCAAGGGCAGATGAAATGAAGCTGCTCGAATATGAGGGCAAGGCGCTGCTCGCGCGCCACGGGGTGCCGGTGGCGGCGGGCGCGCTGTGGCCGCAGGTGCCGGAATCCGCCAGCGGCTGGATGGTGAAGGCGCAGGTGCTGGCGGGCGGCCGCGGCAAGCGCGGCGGGATACTCGCCGCGGATACGCGCGAGGACGTGGCGCGCGGTGCCGGGAAGCTGCACGGCGCCCGGCTCGGCGACGAGCCGGTGCACGCCGTCTACATCGAGCAGAAGCTCGATGTGAAGCAGGAGTATTACCTGGCGGCTCTCGTCAACCGCGACCTCGGCCGCGTCACGGTGGTGGCGAGCGCGGCAGGCGGCGTGGACATCGAGCAGGTGCCCCAATCGCAGGTCCTCTCGGTCGACGTCGATCCGCTCATCGGCCTGGCGGATTTCCAGGTGCAGCAGCTGAAGCGCGCCCTCGGCTTGCAGGAGGGCTTTGAGCACGTCGTACGTGGCGTGGTGGAAACACTGGTCGCCGAGGATGCCGAGCTGGTCGAGATCAATCCGCTGGTGCGCACCGGCGACGGTCGGCTGATCGCCGCCGACGCGAAGGTGGTGCTCGACGACGACGCGGTCTCTCGCCATCCGGCGCGCAGCACCCCGATCGCGTGGTCGAGCGACAGCAAGTTCATGCAGCGCTGCCGCGAGCTGGGCGTGATTGGCGTGGACAACCGCTCCGCGCTGAAGGGCGGTCGCAGCGTGTCTTTGCTCGGTAATGGAGCGGGCCTGACTATGGCGACCTACGACCAGGTCGCCCTCTCGGGCATCGGCGTGGCCGGCGCCATCGAGCTGCACGGCGCCCTCGCCAAAGGCGTCGCACACACCGCCGAAGTCATCCGCGCGCTGTTCCTGCTCGAGGCCGACGTGGTGTTCATCAATGCGTTCTACCAGCTGCGCTCCACCGACGCGCTGGCCGAGGCGCTGCTCAAGGCGCTCGAGTCGCCGGGCGCGCCCGCGCGCGAGCGCGTAGTGACGCGCATGCGCGGCGTGAAGCAGGAGACCTCGCAGAAGATGCTGGAGGCGGCGGGCTGCTTCTACACCCCCTCGTTGAGCGCCGCGACCGCGCGCGTACTGGCCCTCGCCAAATGATTCTGGTGGATGAAAAATCGAGGATCATCATTCAAGGCATCACCGGCCAGACCGGGCGCCTGTTCGCCGAGAAGATGGCGGCGCACGGCACGCCGATCGTCGGCGGGGTGACGCCGGGCAAGGGCGGCTCCAGGGTGGCCGACGTGCCGGTGTTCGACACGATGCGCGAGGCCGTGGCCGCCACCGGCGCCAATGCCGTGCTGAGCTGCATCGCGCCGGCCTATATCGTCGACGGCCTCTACGAAGTGGTGGGCGCCGGCATTCCGCTGGCCGTGCTCTACATCGAGAACATCCCGGTGCACGACGCGATCCGCATGTGCGCCTATGCAAAAGCGCGGGGCACGCGCATCCTCGGCCCGAATTCCGCCGGCGCGGTGAGCCCCGGGCGCGCCAACCTGTCCGACCTGAACGACGCCAACCTGCGCCCCGGCCGCGTCGGCATCGTCTCGAAGAGCGGCACCCTGACCTACGAGGTGATCGAGGAGTTGCACCGGCACGGGCTGGGCGAATCCACCGTGGTGTGCCTCGGCGGCGACCGGGTGATCGGCACCGATTACGTGGAGGTGCTGCGCCTGTTCGAGGACGACGCGGACACCGACCTGGTGGTCCTGGTCGGCGAGCCCGGCGGCGGCCTGGAGTACCCGGCAGCGGCTTGCGCCGGGAAGATGCGCACGCCCGTCATCGCCTACATCACCGGCCAGGGCAGCCCGCGCGACGCGCGCATGGGGCACGCCGGCGCCGTGGTCGGCGACGACCAGCGCAGCCGGCCGCAGAACAAGATGCAGGCATTTTCTTCCGCCGGCATCGAAGTCGCCCCCCTGGTGACCGACATCGGCGCCATGGTGGCCAAACGCTTGCACTCGAGGAACCTAGAGGAGAGGAGACAGCCATGAAAAACCAGACCCGCAGAACCCTGTTGCAGATGAGCGCGGCGCTCGCGGCCGGCGCTTTGCTGCCCGGCCGCGTCGCGCAGGCGGCGAGCGACCCGAAGATCATCGAGGCCGCGAAGAAGGAGGGCAGCGTCAGCCTCTACAGCTCGGCGTCGACCGGCCCGTCGAACGCGCTCGCCGAGGCCTTCCGCAAGAAATACGGCATCAACGTCTCGGTCTACCGCGCCGGCTCGGCCGACGTCGCCACGCGCGTGCAGGCGGAGGAATCCGCCGGACGGACCCAGGCCGATGCGCTGATCATCGAGGAGCCTGCGCTCAGCCTGCTGGCGTCGTTCCTCGCGAACTACGACTCGCCGGAGCGCAAGGCGATCGACGCCGCGTACAAGCTGCCGAACTCGACGCTGATCCGCATGTACATGTCGCAGCTCGGCTGGAACAGCAACGCGGTGAAGGCCGGCGCCACGCCGGGCGACTGGAAGGACCTGCTCGACCCGAAGTGGCGCGGCCGCTTCGGCTCGCTCGATCCGCACGTCACCGCCACCACGCTCGCCTGGCAGGTGATGGTGGAGAAGCTCTACGGGCCGTCGTTCCTGCCGGCCTTCGGCGCGAACAAGCCGAAGCTGTACGCGAGCACCAACGCCATGTCGCAGGCCATCGTCTCCGGCGAGATCGACCTGGGCATCACCAATTCCTTCGGCGTGATCCAGATGGCCGACACCGGGGCGCCGATCGCCGGCGTGATCCCGAAGAACACGGTGCTGTTCGGCGGCCACATCGCGGTCTTCGGCAAGGCGCCGCGGCCGAACGCCGCGCGCCTGTTCTGCGACTTCGCCTGCTCCGCCGAAGGCCAGACCATCGTCAACGTCGCCGGGGCGACGATTCCCACGCACCCGGAGGCGAAGGCGCCCAAGGCCGGCTCGCTCGCGCAGTTCAGCAAGACGATCGTGTTCAGCCAGCCGGACTACAAGAAGATCATCGCCGACACGCCGAGGCTGCTGGCCGAGTGGGACAAGCACGTCAGGTAACGCCGATAGTCCTCACCATGGTCGCGGCGCTCGCCGTGGTCATGGTGTTCTATCCGGTAGTGGTGGTGGCGCTGCGCAGCATCTCCAAGGAGGAGATCGGCAGCGCGCTGACGCTCGAGTGGATCAGCGCGGTGTTCAACTCGGCGCGCAGCCGCGAGGCGCTGGTCAACACGGTGATCTATACCGCGGGCTCGACCGTGCTCGCCATGGGGCTGGGCGTGCTGCTCGCGTTCCTCTCCACCCGCACCGACATGCCGGGCGGCCGCACCATCGGCGTCCTCGCGCTGCTGCCCATGCTGGTGCCGCCGTTCATCCTGGTGGTGGGCTGGGTGGCGCTCGCCGACCCGAGCGCCGGCTTCATCAACATCCTGGCCTCCGCGCTGGCGGGCGAGCGAACGACCTGGGTGAGCATCAACACGATGGCCGGGCTGATCTGGATGACCGGCCTGTTCCTCACCCCGTATGTGTTCCTGATGGTGGCGGCGGGCTTCCGCAACAGCGACTCGGCCATGGAGGAGGCGGCGCGCGTCTCGGGCGCCGGGCGCCTGCGCCTGCTCACCACCATCGTCCTGCCGCTGCAGCGGCCGGCCCTGCTCGCGGCGCTGCTGCTGGTGATCATCATGGCGGCGGGCGACTTCATCATCCCGGCGACCGTCGGCCTGAAGGCCAAGATCTACATGCTGCCCAGCCTGATCTGGCAGAACCACGCCTCCTTCCCGCACCGGCCGGGTCTCGCCGCGGCGCAGTCGCTGCTGCTGGTGGTGGTCGGCCTGCTGTGCATCTATTTCCAGCGGCGCGCGCTGTCGCGCGGCGGCCGCTACACCACCGTCGGCGGCAAGGGCTCGCGGCCGATGCTGTTCCCGCTGGGCAAGCTGCGCTACCCGCTGGGCGCGCTCGCGCTGCTGTTCGCGCTCAGCTCGTCGGTGATCCCGCTGCTCGCGGTCGGCTCGATGGCGTTCATGCGCTACTGGTCGCCGTACGCGCTCAAGCCGGAGAACCTGACGTGGCGCAACTTCAACTACATGCTGTTCGAATACCCGCAGGTATGGCCCTCGGCGCAGCACAGCCTGTTCCTCGGCGTAGCGGGCGCGACGGCCTGCGTGGTGCTGGCGATCGCGCTGTCGTGGTACGTGATCCGCATGCGCGGCAAGTTCGCCGGAATCGTCGACTACGCCATGGTGCTGCCGCTGGGCATTCCCGGCATCGCGCTCGGCGTGGGCATCCTCAGCCTGTGGATCCTGGTGCCGGGCGGAATCTACGGCACGCTGTGGATCCTGCTGCTGGCGTACGTCACCGCGCACATCCCGGTGGCGATGCAGTTCGTCGGAGCCGCGCTGCACCGCATCCACACCGACCTCGAGGATGCCTCGCGCATTGCGGGGCAGGCCTGGACCGGCACCATCCGGCGCATCGACATTCCGCTCATGGCGCCGGCGCTGATCGGCAGCTGGCTCCTGATGTACGTAGTGATCCTGCGCGAGATCTCGCTGGTGATCCTGCTCTACAACCCATCGACCATCGTGCTCTCGGTGGGGCTGCTGGATGTCTGGCAGAACGGCTTCTATCCCGAGCTCGCGGTGTATTCGCTGCTGCTGATGGTGCTCGGCCTGTTGCCGGTGGCGGCGCTGTGGAAGTTCGCGCGCTTCGGTTTTGATTGATGAGCAATCTTTCAATACAAGGGCTGAGCAAGGCCTACGGCGCTGGCGGAATAAGGGCGCTGGACAACTTCAGCCTGGATTTCCCCGCCGACCAGTGCACCGTGCTGCTGGGGCCCAGCGGCTGCGGCAAGACCACGGTGCTGCGCTCAATCGCGGGACTGATCGCGCCGGACGCCGGCCGCATCACCATCGACGATGCGGTGGTGTTCGACGCCGCCAGCGGCGCCGACGTGCCGCCGGAGAAGCGCCGCCTCGGCATGGTGTTCCAGAGCTATGCGCTGTGGCCGCACCTGTCGGTCGCCGAGAACATCGCCTACCCGCTGCTCTCGGCCGGGCTGCCCAAGGCCGAGATGGCGCGGCGCACCGAGGCGATGCTCGACTGGATCGGCCTCGGCGGCATGGGCGCGCGCTACGTGCACGAGCTCTCGGGCGGCCAGCAGCAGCGCATCTCGCTCGGGCGCGCGATGGTCGCCAGGCCGCGCGCGATCCTGTTCGACGAGCCGCTGTCCAACCTGGACGCGCGCCTGCGCGAGCGCATGCGCCTCGAGCTGCTGGCGCTGCGGCAGCAGGCGCCGTTCACCTCCATCTACGTGACGCACGACCAGCTCGAAGCAATGACGCTGGCCGACCGCGTCGTGGTGATGCGCGCGGGAAAGATCGAGCAGGTCGGCTCGCCCGAAGAGGTGTACAAGCGCCCGCGCACCCGCTTCTCCGCAGATTTCGTCGGCATCCCCAACCTGCTCGAGGCGACGGTGCGTTCCATCGCAGGGCCGGAACTGGTGGTGGACACGGTGGTCGGCGCGCTGGCCGCACGCAGCTGGCGCAGCGATTGGGCCGCGGGAGCGCGCTGCACCGTGGCGGTGCGGCCGACGCTGCTGAGCGTCCAGGCCGAAGGTCGCAGCGGCCGCGTCGTTCGCAGCGTGTTCCAGGGCGCGAGCACGATCGAGCTGATCGACTTCGACGGCACCGAGGTCGCCATCGAATCCCTGGGCGAGGAGCGGCATGCCCCCGGGTCCAGCGTCGCTTTGAAGCCGGCGCCGGGCGCCGTGTTCGCGGTCCTCGACGACTGAGCCGGTCCCGTCGCTGAAGTTATGCGCACCACCTTTTCCACATCGCGCGATAAGCGGACTCGAGCTCGCGCGTGAATCCCGGAAAGTCGCGCATCGGCGCGCGTTCCAGTCTCTCCCGCAACGTCCGGCGCAGCTCGGCGAGCCTGGGCGCGTCGGCGGCGAGGCCGGCGGCGATGCGGAGGTAGCCATCGCCGTCGGCGCCGATCAGCTCGGGCAGCCCCATGGAGGCGAGCACGCTGCAGCCCAGCCGGGTGGTGAAGGTTTCGGCGCCGGCTTTCGCCACCACCGGCAGGCCGTTCCACAGGCAGTCCATGACGGTGGTGGCGCCGTTGTAGGGGAAGGGCGCGAGGGCGATGTCCACCTGGCCCATCAGCTCGTTGTACTTCTGGTAGGGCACCACGCCATGGATGGCAACGCGCTCGCGGGCGATGGCGGCGCGATCCAGGCGCTCGAGCAGCGCCGCGTGCGCCGATCCGGCCGGCACGCCGACGATGAGCAGCCGCGAGCGCGGGATGGCCTGCAGCAGGCGCATCCACAGGTCCAGCACTTCGCTCGTGATCCGGTAGTACAGGTTGAAGCTGCCGAAAGTCGCGCTGCCGCCCGATTTCATCGGCAGCTCGGTGAGCGGCAGCCGCAGGGAAGGGTTGTAGGTCCAGAACGTGTCCTTCAGGCGGTAGAGCTTCTCCGAATAGTATGGCTCGGCGACGCCGCTCGGATCGCAGTACTCCGTGGTCAGGCGATAGTCGATCGAGGACATGCCGGTGGTTGCGGAATAGTCCAGGTAATTCACCTGCACCGGGGCCGGCCGGCGCGCAAACGCCAATATCCGGCCGCCCGGCCCGTGGCCGCAGAGGTCGACCAGGATGT
>Ga0190264_10000068_pt1 | contig 15188 bp, 12 predicted proteins | sample Popmic112T_FD_136651 | JGI IMG/M metagenome (GOLD analysis project Ga0190264, IMG submission 136651) | Populus adjacent soil microbial communities from riparian zone of Indian Creek, Utah, USA - 112 T | ecosystem: Environmental > Terrestrial > Soil > Riparian zone | place: USA: Utah | collected... | reverse complement strand
TGAAACTCCGACTTGTTGTCGAAGGGCAGCATCTTCATCACCACGAGCTTGAACACCACCAGCAGCATGGCGAAGGCGATCGCACCGAGGACGCCCCAGTAGAGCTTGTGACGCTGCCGCCGGGCTTTCTCCGCGCCGAGGAAAGGGCGCAGGAAGCGCTCGAACAATCTGCGCAGCCACGGCGTTTCGCCGTCCCCCTGCGTGGGGGCGTGCTGGCTTAGCAGTTTGCGGCACAGCCACGGGGTGAAGATCAGCGCAACCGCCAGCGAGATGATCATGCCCATGCTGCTGTTGATGGGGATGGGACTCATGTACGGGCCCATGAGGCCGCTCACGAATGCCATGGGCAGCAGCGCCGCGATCACGGTGAACGTCGCGAGGATGGTGGGTCCGCCTACTTCATCGACCGCACGCGGAATGATCTGCGTCAGCGAGACGCCTTCGCGATTCGCCGGCAGGCGCATGTGGCGATGGATGTTCTCGACGATGACGATGGCGTCGTCGACGAGAATCCCGATCGAGAAGATCAGCGCGAACAGCGACACGCGATTGATGGTGAAGCCCCAGGCCCAGGACGCGAACAGGGTCGCGGCAAGAGTGACGACGATGGCGGCGCCAACCACGATCGCCTCCCGCCGCCCCATGGCGAGCACCACCAGCAACACCACGGACGCCGTGGCGAACAGGAGTTTCTGGATGAGCTTCTTCGCCTTGTCATTCGCCGTGACGCCGTAGTTGCGCGTGACGGTCGCTTCGACACCGGCGGGAATGAAAGTGCCGCGCAGTTGCTCGACACGCCGGATCACGTGGTCGGCGACGTCGATGGCGTTTTCGCCGGGCTTCTTGGAGATCGCGATCGTCACCGCCGGCGCATGCGCAGTGGCGGCGATCCCGCGCGACGCGGCGCCCGGCCCGGTACCCAGCCAGACGTAGGATTTCGGCTGCTCGGGGCCGGCGCTGATGGTCGCGACGTCCGCGAGAAACACCGGCCTGCCATCGTGCGCACCGACCACGAGGCCGGCGACGTCGTCGCGGTCGGCCAGGAATCGGCCGGCGTCGACTGTGGTGACCTCGTCGCCGCCTACTAGATTGCCCGCATGCCGGACCACATTGGCGGCCTGCAGCGCGCGTGTGAGTTCATCGACGGTGAGACCAAAACCGGAAAGCTTCTGTGCGTCGAGATCCACCCGCACCACGCTGAGCGGGCCGCCGACGGTGTAGACATTCCTCGTGCCCGGCACGCGCTTGATCTCCGCCTCGATCGAACGCGCGACCTGCGCCAGTTCGTATCCGCCACGCTTCGGGTCCTGGGTCCAAAGCGTGAGCGTGACGACGGGCACATCGTCGATGCCCTTCGGTTTCACCAGCGGCTGCAGGACGCCGGCATTGGGCGGTTGCCAGTCCTGGTTCGAGTAGATAGCGTTGTAGAGGCGCACGATGGCCTCATTGCGCGGCTCGCCGACCTTGAATTGCACGCTGAGCACGGCCATGCCAGGCCGCGACGCGGAGGCAATGTGCTCGACACCCGCGATTTCGCCGAGCACCTTTTCCATGGGCGAGGCGACGAGGTTTTCGACCTGCTCGGACGACGCGCCTGGGAATCCCACGAAGACGTTCGCGAACGTGACGTCGATCTGCGGTTCCTCCTCGCGCGGCGTGATGAGGACCGCGAACCCGCCCGCTAACAACGCCGCGACGGCCAGCAGCGGAGTGATCTGCAGCCCCAGGAAGCGGCGCGCGAGTCGCCCGCTGAAACCGAGATTCTCGGTCACAGCCGTTTCATCGCAGCGATGGGATCGGTGGCGATGCGCTCCTTGGCAGACAGCCCAGCCAGCACCTCCACCTTGCCGTCGAAGCGATGACCGGGCCGAATCTGCCGCAGCGAGGTGCGGCCGGCCGCGTCGATTACATACACGGCGGTGACGTCGCCGCGATCGACGACCGCGGCGGCCGGTACCACCAGGCGCTCGCCTTCGCCGATGACGAACGCCACTTTGACGAACATCCCGGGATAGAGGTCGGTCGCGTTTTCCGGTAGTTCGAGCCGCGCGCGAAAGGTGTTAGACGTGCCCGCGGCTTCGGGAAACACGGTTAGCTTCGTGGCTTCGATGCGCCGGCCATCGACATAAATTGCAGCCTTTCGGATGCGGCGCACCTGTCCCACGATTGACTGCGGCACATCGACCGTGACACGCAGGAACTGAAGCGAGAGACCACTCATCAACAACGTGCCGGGCGCAACCGTCTCACCCACTTGCACGTTGCGCCTGGTTACGATGCCAGCGTATGGCGCGCGAACCTCCGTGTAGCTCAAGCCTTCCTGGGCGCTTTGCAGTGCCGCGCTCGCGGCTGCAAGCTGCGCCTTGGTCGCGTCACGGTTTGCGGAAGCTTCGTCGAGCGCAGACTTCGCTACCAGCTTCTGCTGGTACATGACGACGACGCGTTCATACCGCTGCTGCGCTTCGGTTTCGCGGGCGGTGGCTGCGCGTAAATTCGCTTGCGCCTGGAGCAGACCCGCGCGTTGTTCGGTCGCCCGGATGCGCATGATGACCGCTCCCGCGGGAACGAAATCATTCACGTCATAGAGAATCTCGGTGACGCGGCCGGAGGTCTGTGCTGCGACCGTGCCCTGGTTGACGGCCTCGATCTTGCCATCGAGCTGGCGCTCGATCGGCGCATGCTCCAGCTCGAGCACGATGGAGTCGTGCGGAGCCAGTGCCGCCGGCGGCACGCTTGAGGGCGATTTGCCGCAGGCGAATAGCGTCGCCGCCGCCGCCGCGATTGCAAGCCGGCCGATGTGCGCCGCGCCGCGCACGTCAGTTGAACGCCATGCCAGGGCGAACGCCGGCCTTTTTCAAGATCAGCGCGAGCGGACAGAAACCCGTGAAGGCGGCCTGAAAAAGATTGACGCCGACGAAGGCGGCCAGTGCCAGCCAGTAAGGGCTGACGAAGTAGCTTAGAGCCAGGCTCAGGATGATCATGGAGCCCGCGAAAGCGAGCACGATTCTATCGATGGACATGAAAATTCCTCCTCACTTTGATCTGATGGCCAGCGTCAATACTCGTCCCGGCCGTTCCAGGGGAGCATCCGTAGTGCCCGGCACAACGAACGGGGTACTACGTACTCGCTATCTTCCCAGTGGCGGGATCGAGCTGAAGGATCGGCAAGCCGGCCGATTTCCACGCGCCGATGCCGCCTGTCATGTGCGCTGCCCGCGAGCCGCCGGCCGCCAGCCTGGCCTGCGCGGCCAATGCCGAGCGTTTGCCGCTGCCACACTGGAACACGACGCGGCGGGGGCCGTCCGGCGGCAGCGCCAGCGCGTCCAGGGTCGACAGGGGAAAGAGCAATGCTCCGGAGATTCGTTGCGCGGCGTACTCATCGGGCTCGCGAACATCGACGAGCAGAATCTGCCTGGCATTCAGCAAATCCGCGACTTGGTGCGGGGAGAGCTCTTCTAGCGTGGTCGGACCGGGCTTGTTCATCAAAAGACTCCAATTCATTGATGGGTTGGAGTCAGTATATTAGCAGTTGCTAATAAAGCAAGTCCTCAATTAACATACCGTGCACTCATATATATGGGAGGGTGGATGGCATCACGTCAGATCGTGTCCGGGCGGGCAGGCCAAAAGCCGGCACGCGCCATCAAGCCACATGCCGACAAGGCGGCTGCGCTTCTCAAGGCGCTGGCCAACGAACAGCGCTTGATGCTGCTTTGCAATCTGCTCGAGGGGCCTCTGTCGGTGGGCGAACTGAACGAAAGGGTCACGCTCAGTCAGTCGGCGCTTTCACAGCATCTTGGTGTGCTTCGTGAAGCAAACATCGTCACGACGACACGCGAAGCGCAAAGCATTCGCTACGCGTTGTCGTCTGGGGCCGTGACCCGGATCATCGAGATTCTCTACAAAGAGTTCTGCGAGAGCTGAGCCGCTACAGGTCCGGATCGAGAACACCTTCGTGCCTGCCGGCATAGGGCGACACCGTTTGGGCATCGCCAGCGTAGGCGATTGGAACCAGGAGGAGGAGGCCGAGGAGGCCGGCCTCGTTTTGACGGGGAACGAGCGGCAGGACTGGCGGTCTTCGTCCAGTAAGCCTATGTTTGGCATCGTGAACCGCCGCCGAGTCCGCTCTCTTATATATGTGCTGGTCGCCGGGCAGCTGCTGCTGTCGGCGCCGATTGTCACGGCCATGGCGCCGTCGACAAGCGGCAGCGCTGCCGAAATGCCGTGCGCGGACTCGATGCAGAAGGCGGACGACTCGAAGCCGTGCCCGTGTTGCCCCGATGGGACGTCAAGCATGGCTGCGTGCCTGAGCGCATGCACCGCCACCGCCGCGACGACGCCGATCTTGTCGATTCAGGTCTCGCAAGGCATCACGCTGCCCGCAATCGCGGGCGACTTCTCTTACGTCGCAGAACTCGCGGATCCTCCGCTAAAACCACCTCCCATCGTCTGATCAATCCACTGGCGTAACGAAATGCAGCGGGTTTGTACGCTGCATTCGTCCTGACTGATCTCGATTCGGAGGGTTCGCAATGAACCTTGTTAACTGTCTTTCGACAGCCGAGCGCGCGCTTGCGCAATTTCGGCATGTCGTCATTGCATTGTCACTGCTGTCCAACCCCACACACGCGGGCGAGACGCCCTTCGGCCTCGATGAGGCCATCGAGCGAGCGCTGGGCGGTTCGCCACAGATCGTCGCGGCGCAGGCATCGTTGGAAGGCGCGCAAGAACTGACGCCGAGCGCCGGGCGACTGCCAGATCCGGAAGCGATTGTCGGCGTCGACAACTTGCCAGTGAACTCTGCGGACCGATTCTCGTTGACGCGCGACTTCATGACGATGCGCAAGGTGGGCGTCATGCAGTCGTTCCCGAGCGGCGCGAAGCGACGACTGCAAGGCGAGCTCGCCTTGCGTGAAGTCGACCTGGCCCAGGCGGACCTGAGAGCCAGCCGATTCGAAACAGCGAAGGAGGCAGCCGAGGCCTGGATTGCCTGCGCCACGGCCGAACAGTCGCTGAAGCGCCTCAGAACCCTGCGTTCGGATCTGACGTCCCAATCGTCGGCGTCGCGCGCTGCGCTGGCGAGTGGCCGAAGCAGCGCCGGCGAAGCGCTGAGCAGTGACGTCGCGCTCGCGCGTCTCGACGGTCGCATTCTCGAGCTGGAACAGCAGCTGGCCATGAAGCGCGCTGAGCTTTCGCGTTGGGTGGGGCCGGACGCGGCTCGCGAACTTTCCGAGCTTCCCTGGCAGCGCGAGCTCGGCGGCGCACCACAGACGCTCGCACAAGATGTCGCCGCACATCCGCCGCTCGCGCCGAGCGTCGCAAACCTCGAGGTCGCACGTACCGAAGTATCGCTTGCGCGCGCCGAGAGGCGGCCCGACTGGTCGGCGGAGCTGACGTATGCCAAGCGCGGACCCGACTACTCCGACATGGTGTCGCTGGAGTTTCGCGTCGGCTTGCCGTTGTTCGCCAGGAATCGCCAGAACCCGGCGATCGCCGCCAAGCTGGCGGCCGTGCGGGCGCAGGAGGCTTCTCAGGAGGCCGAGATTCGCATGCATCGCGCAGAAATCGAGTCGATGCTTGCCGTGTGGCAATCCGGCCGTGCGCGGCTGCAGCACTTCGAGAAGGAGATCCTTCCTCTGGCACGTGATCGCTCGCGAGCCACATTGAATTCCTACGGCTCCGGACGCGGAAACATGCGCTCCACGCTCGAGGCCTTGAGCGAAGAGGTCGACCTCCAGCTCGAATACATCCAGCTTGAAGGCGAGGTGACGCGCGCCTGGGCGTTCCTGCATCTGCTGCATTCGGCGGGAGCGTCGTCATGAGTCAATCCAATATTCCTTCCCGCGGTTGGATCGTCGCGGCCCTCGCATTGCTGGTGTTGGGCGCGGGCGGTGGCTATTGGTTAGCCAACTTCCGCCACGAACAAGGTTCGGCCGCACCGACGCCTGGTGAACGCAAGGTGCTCTATTGGCACGATCCGATGGAGCCGAACGTCAAATTCGACAAGCCCGGCAAGTCTCCCTTCATGGACATGCAACTGGTGCCGGTTTACGCCGATGAGAGCGGCCCTGACACCGGCGTGCATGTGCGCGCCAACGTCACGCAAAACCTCGGAATCCGGATTGCCAAGGTAGAAAAGGCCACCATTGAGCGCAAGCTCACTGCAGTTGGAAGCGTCGCTTTCGATGATCAATTGCTCGAGGTCGTTCCCGCACGAGTCGAAGGGTACGTCACACGTTTGTTTGTTCACTCTGCGCTCGAGAAGGTGCGGCGGGGACAGGCGCTGGCTGAGATTCAAGCGCCCGCCTGGATCGAGGCTCAGCAGGAGTACCTGTCGCTGCTTGATGCGCAGTCTGATTCAGGCCGCTCGCTGAAAACGGCCGCGCGTGAACGCTTGCGCATTCTTGGCATTCCAGAGGCGACCATTCAGCGAATCGAAACACAACGCAAAACGGTCGGCACGACGACGATCGCATCGCCCATCGAGGGCGTCGTGAGCGAGCTCGGTGTACGAGAAGGCGCGAGCTTCATGCCGGGCGCCGTGTTGTTCCGCATCAACGGCCTCAGCACGGTGTGGGTGAATGCGCGCATTCCCGAGATGCAGCTATCGCTCGTCGAGGTCGGCTCGAAGGTCCGGGCGAGTGCCACAGCCTGGCCCGGAGCGACTTTTAGCGGCAAAGTGATTGCTTTGCTCCCTCAGGTCGACGCGGATACCCGAACGTCGAGCGCGCGCATCGCGCTCGACAACCGGGCTGGAAACCTCTCGCCGGGGATGTTCGTATCGCTTGAGCTCCTGGCGCCGAAAACAGAAGCACAGCTGTTAGTTCCGAGCGAAGCGGTGATAACCACCGGCGAGCGTACTGTGGTGATCGTTGCGAATACGGATGGAACTTTCGCCCCCACGGATGTCAGCACGGGCGCAGAGCAGGACGGCCGCACGGTGATATTGAAGGGCCTCGCGGAGGGCCAGTCGATTGTGGCCTCAGGTCAGTTCCTCATCGATTCGGAAGCGAGTCTCAAATCGGCAATCTCGCGGCTTGAAGGCGCGGCGCCGATGTCGATGGAGAAGACTCCATGATTGCGCGCCTCATTCGCTGGTCGATCGACAACCGATTCCTCGTATTGCTCGCAACGTTGGTTGCGACGACGTGGGGTGTCTGGGCGGTGTCGCGAACGCCCGTCGATGCGCTACCGGATCTCTCGGACGTGCAGGTCATCATCCGGACGCCGTATCCGGGCCAGGCGCCGCGTATCGTCGAGAATCAGATCACCTATCCACTGACCACGACGATGCTGTCGGTGCCGGGCGCGAAAACGGTACGCGGTTATTCGTTCTTCGGTGACTCGTTCGTCTACGTGCTGTTCGAGGACGGCACCGATCCGTACTGGGCGCGATCGCGCGTGTTGGAGTACCTGAATCAGGTGCAAGGTCGCCTGCCCACGGGAGTGACACCAGCACTCGGCCCGGACGCAACCGGTGTCGGCTGGGTTTATCAATACGCCCTCGTCGATCGAACAGGGCGGCACGACCTGTCGCAGATGCGCGCCATCCAGGATTGGTTCCTGAAGTACGAGCTCAAGTCGGTACCGAACGTGGCCGAGGTCGCAACGCTCGGCGGAGCGGTGCGCGAATACCAGATCGTGCTGAACCCGGATCGGATGCGTGCCTATGGGATCACGCATCGCGATGTGATCGAGGCCGTCAACGCCTCGAACCAGGAGACAGGCGGCTCCGTGCTGGAACTGGGAGAAGCCGAATACGCGGTGCGTACCACCGGCTATCTACGGGGCCTGGACGATTTCTACAAGATCACCCTGCGGACAGGCTCCGACGGCGTTCCCCTTCGCCTTTCGGATGTGGCGCGCATTCAGATCGGTCCGGAGGCGCGCCGGGGCATAGCCGAGCTGGACGGCATGGGCGAAGTCACGGGCGGGATCATCGTGATGCGCTCCGGGAAAAATGCGCTCGCAACCATCGCCGCCGTCAAGGCGAAGCTGGCGACGCTCAAAGGCAGTCTCCCTCAGGGCGTCGAGATCGTGGAGACCTACGATCGCTCCGGCCTCATCAACCGATCTGTCGAGAACCTGACCGGAAAGCTGATCGAAGAGTTCATCGTCGTTGCGGTGGTGTGTTTCGCGTTCCTGTTTCATCTGCGCTCGGCGTTGGTGGCCATCGTGTCGCTGCCTCTGGGCGTGCTCATTGCGTTCATCAGCATGCAGCGCCAGGGCATCAACGCAAACATCATGTCGCTCGGCGGCATTGCGATCGCCATCGGGGCAATGGTCGATGCGGCGATCGTCATGATCGAGAACGCGCACAAGCATCTCGAACACTGGCGGGCTGCCAATCCAGGCCGAGAGCCCTCTTCGGGCGAACGCTGGGCACTGATCGGCGAGGCGAGCGCACAAGTGGGCCCGGCGCTGTTCTTCAGTCTTCTGATCATCACGCTGTCGTTCATTCCGATCTTCACGCTCGAGGCACAAGAGGGGAGATTGTTCGCGCCGCTCGCGTACACCAAGACATATGCAATGGCGGCCTCCGCGGGGCTTGCGGTGACGTTGGTACCCGTCCTCATGGGCTACCTGATTCGCGGCCGGATTCCGAATGAAGATCGCAACCCCCTGAATCGCTGGCTGATGAGAGTCTACCGGCCTGTGCTCGAGCGCGCGCTCGCGTGGCCGCGTGCAACGATCGGGATCGCGCTCGTGCTCCTGGCGCTCACGGCCATCCCCGCGCTGCGGCTGGGCGGAGAGTTCATGCCGCCGCTCGATGAGGGCGACGTTCTCTTCATGCCATCTGCGCAGCCAGGTCTGTCGGCTGGCAAGGCATCGCAGTTGCTGCAGCAGATGGATCGCATGATAAAGACAGTTCCGGAAGTCGCCCAGGTGTTCGGCAAGATGGGACGCGCGGAGACAGCCACTGACCCCGCGCCACTCGAGATGACGGAAACCACCGTGCGCTTCAAGCCGCGCGATCAGTGGCGCCCGGGCATGACACCGGAAAAGCTCATCGCCGAGCTCGATCAGAAGCTGCAGATTCCCGGGCTCGCCAACGTGTGGGTGCCACCGATCCGCAATCGCATCGACATGCTGGCGACCGGCATCAAGAGCCCGGTCGGAGTGAAAGTATCGGGCACAGATCCTGCGATCATCGACAGGATCGCCGCGGCTGTGGAGCGAGCAGTCAAAAATGTTCCAGGTGTCAGCTCGGCGTTGGCCGAAAGACTCACCGGAGGCCGGTACATCGAGATCGATATCGACCGCGATGCCGTGGGCCGCTATGGCATGACGGTAGCGGACGTGCAAAGCATCGTAAGCGCTGCGGTGGGCGGTGAGCGAGTCGGAGAAACCGTTGAGGGTCTGCAGCGCTTTCCGATCAGCGTGCGTTATCCGCGCGAGTTGAGAGATTCGATCTCGGATCTGCGCGAGCTTCCCATGCTGACCGCAGCCGGAGCCAATATCACGCTCGGCACGGTGGCGAAGATTTCGATCACCGACGGGCCGCCGATGCTTCGGAGCGAAAACGCCCGGATCTCGGGCTGGGTCTATGTCGATCTACGCGGCAGGGATTTGCAGTCTGCGGTGGAAGAGATGCAGCAGATCGTCGCGAAGGAAGTCAGTCTCCCGTCAGGCTACTCGATCAGTTGGTCCGGCCAGTTCGAGTATCTCCAACGCGCGAAGGCAAAACTCAAGATCGTCATTCCCTTCACGCTGCTCATCATCTTCGTGCTGCTGTATCTGATTTTCCGGCGATTCGATGAGGCCTTCCTGGTGCTCGCCACGCTGCCCTTCGCTCTCATCGGCGGATTCTGGTTCATCTACCTCCTCGGTCATGAGGTATCCGTCGCCTCGGTCGTAGGATTCATAGCGCTGGCTGGTGTCGCCGCGGAATTCGGCGTGGTGATGCTGATCTATCTCAAGCACGCATGGGAGAAGCAGCTCGCGGTGGATCCAGGTGCGTCCGTGCTGGTATTGGACGATGCCATTCGAGAGGGTGCGGTGCTGCGCGTGCGCCCGAAGGCGATGACCGTGAGCGTCATTCTCGCTGGACTGTTGCCGATCATGTGGAGCCAAGGGACTGGCTCGGAAGTCATGCAACGCATTGCAGCTCCCATGATCGGTGGGATGATCACCGCGCCGCTGCTTTCAATGCTGGTGATTCCAGCGGCCTTCCATCTGCTTCGGCGCCGGCGCCGCCACACGCCGCCTTGACTCTGGAGTACGGTCCATACTTTAGGATTTGGCCATTCAATGAACCACGAGCACATTCATCACAAGTCCCGCGGTGGCGAAAAGCCATCCAAGGCCGCCGCAGGTCAGTACTTGGATCCTGTCTGCGGGATGACGGTCGCAGCGGACTCTCCGCATCACTCACAGTACCAAGGCCAGGAGTATCGGTTCTGTTCATCCGGGTGCCGCGAGAAGTTCGACGCGAACCCGACTCGCTACACGGAAACCAAGCAGCCCGGAAACCACAGCGGGCATGAAGGGCGCCCGGCGCCGGCGCCAAGCGCCGCGCCTGAAGCGGGGACCATCTACACCTGTCCCATGCATCCGCAGATTCGCCAGTCGGGCCCCGGATCTTGCCCGATTTGTGGCATGGCGCTGGAGCCGCTCGTGCCGACGATCAACGAAGACGACTCCGAGCTGCAAAAGGTCAAGAAGAAGTTCTGGTTCGCGGCCGCGTTGAGCGTGCCGGTCGTCGCGATTGCGATGATTCCGCACCTGTTCGATCTGCATCTTGGCAGCGCGGCTGTCTGGCTCCTGCGATACACGGAGCTGGCCCTGACAGCGCCAGTAGTCATGTGGGCCGGCGCCGATTATTACCGCCGCGGTTGGCTCGGGATCGTCAACCGGTCGCCCAACATGTACACGCTGATCGGGCTCGGTGTGCTGGTCGCGTACGCCTTCAGTCTGTTCGCCACGTTTGCTGCCGGATCATTTCCGCCCGAAATGCGTGATGCCCATGGCATGGTCGGGGTGTATTTCGAAGTGGCGGCCGTCATCATCGCGCTCGTGTTGTTGGGAGAGTGGCTGGAGCTCGCGGCGCGCGGCCGAACCAGCATGGCGATCCGTCAGTTGCTGGGTCTTGCGGCCAAAACCGCACGGCGTGTGAATGCCGACGGCAGCGAAGCGGATGTGCCGATGGAGGCTATTGTCGCGGGCGATCGAGTCCGCGTGCGACCGGGAGAAAAGGTTCCGGTCGACGGCAGGATCATCGAAGGGCGCTCGACGTTCGATGAGGCCATGCTCACCGGTGAGCCCTTGCCGGTCGACAAAGGTCCCGGAGATCGCGTGGTCGGCGCGACGATCAACCAGACGGGCTCGGTTCTCGTCACTGCCGATCGCGTGGGCGCGGACAGTCTGCTCGCGCAAATCGTCGCGCTGGTCGCGCAGGCGCAGCGCAGCCGCGCGCCTCTGCAGAGACTCGCCGATCACGTGTCGGCGTGGTTCGTGCCGGCGGTATTCCTGATTGCCGTCGCGACATTTGTTGTCTGGTGGTTCATCGGGCCCGAACCGCGGCTCGCCTACGCGCTCGTCAGCGCCGTCTCGGTGCTGATCATTGCCTGTCCTTGTGCGCTCGGGCTCGCGACGCCGATTTCGATCATGGTCGCGAGCGGTCGTGGGGCTCAGCTCGGCGTGCTGTTTCGCGACGCGGAGGCGATCGAATCCATGCGCGAGATCGACACGCTGGTCGTCGACAAGACGGGCACGCTGACCATTGGACGGCCGTCGTTGCATCGCGTTCTCACCGTTGCGCCATGGACGGAGGCCGATGTGCTTGCGCTTGCCGCGGCACTCGAGAAGTCGAGCGAACACCCGTTGGCGCGCGCGATCGTGGAGGGTGCAGCCGAGCAGAAGGTGACGCCCGCCGAAGTCGCGGACTTCCAGTCGGTGACCGGCAAGGGCGTGACGGGTCTGCAGGCCGCGAGAAAACTGGCGCTCGGCAATGCCGCGCTCATGAAAGACGTCGGCGCATCCATCGAAGCTCTTAACCGCGAGGTGGACGAGCTGCGTTCATCGGGACGGACGGTTATGTTCGTCGCAGTGGATGGCGTACTTGCCGGCGCCATCGCGGTCGGTGACGCGATCAAGGAGAGCACGCCATCGGCGCTCAGCGCGCTGCGCGCCGATGGGCTGCGCATCGTGATGTTGACTGGCGACGCGCGCGGCACGGCAGAAGCAGTGGGTAAGATTCTCGGCATCGACGAAGTCATCGCCGAAGTGCAGCCTGCGGACAAGGCGCGCATCGTCGAGAAGCTGCAGGGCGAGGGACGCATGGTTGCGATGGCCGGTGATGGCATCAACGACGCGCCCGCGCTGGCCCGCGCTCATGTTGGAATCGCAATGGGTACGGGAACCGACATCGCCATGGAGAGCGCCCAGGTGACGCTCGTCAAAGGTGATCTCAATGGCATCGTGCGCGCGCGGCAACTGAGCCGCGCAACGGTGCGGAACATCTGGCAGAACCTCGCCTTCGCGTTTGGATACAACGCGCTCGGTATTCCGATCGCTGCCGGCGTGCTCTATCCGGCGACGGGCGTGCTCTTGTCACCGCTGATCGCGGCGTTGGCAATGAGCTTCTCTTCGGTCTCTGTCATCACCAATTCCCTGCGCCTGCGGGGCAAATAGATGAACGCCGTGGACAATTCTGCAGTGGGCGAGCGGCATACATACAAGGTACCGGGCAAGGACGCGCCGATCCGCATCGAATCCGAGCAGTGGTTCAGCCCCGAGCTGGGTGTGGTGGTCATGAACGCAATGAGCGTGTGGGTCAGCCCCAAAGCCAACATGAAGGTGACCTATCGGCTGCAGATCACTCGAGGCGAGCCCGATCCGGCGCTGTTCCGAGTGCCTGAGGACTATACGGCGCGTGAGATGGATCGATGAATCAGGCTTCGGGTCGTCGGCGGCAAACGCAATCATTGACGGACAACTTCCGCCCTAAGCTGCCCTTTGTGCGGTGCGTTGCGACTCCCGCTTGTGCCAAAAAAATATAGGCAGATACCTCTGTGAGGAATTTCATGGTCGCGACACTAGTACGTTTGAAGGTATCGAATAGAAGGATGCCTGTGTCATCGATCTCTCCCACTGGAGGAAGTAACAATGAAAGGACTGGTTGTTTTCTTGCTGCTCGCGTCGGGAGCCGCATCCGCGAATGGAATCGTCTTTTGTGAGTGGCCTGGCGGTCTGGCGCGCGTAACCAATTTGCAAGCGGCGCAACGGGCGCACTATGTGGGCGAACCGTTTGTTCTCGCTGTCGACCTGCCGGCAGACTGGTTCATCCAGTACAACGGCGGTCCAATCCAGAATCTCGGCGTCTATCAGGCTGGCCCAGTCGGTGTTAATCCGCCAGCAGCAGGCGTGTACATCCTGAGAGGGTTCCGGCCGGGCGAAGGCTACTGCACCCTTTCCGACACCGTATTGGCTATGCCGTCCGTTGACTCAATTACGGTTAGCGGAACATTGTGGACCGTCAGTTCGATTGCGTTCAGCGCGTCGGTTTCGAGTGGCGCCGATCCCAAAACCTACCTTTGGAACTTCGGCGATGGTGGAACGAGCACCGCAGTTTCGCCCACTCACTCCTACAACACGGCCGGCAACTTTGCCGTGACCTTGACAGTCACAGACGCAAACGGGCGACAAGGTTCACGCCAGCAAGTCATCGCAATTGTCGATAACCCCAACGTGCCTGGGCAACCAGGCCTGATTCTTTCCGAATTCATGGGGTGTAGCGCAAACAAGGCGAGCTACGGCCTCGAGTGGACTCCTGGTGGCAGCCAACCTTCCAACTACTTCCTGTACAGGATCAAGCCGGCATCGCCAGCCTTTACCACATGGACGCAATACTGGCTCACCCGCCCGATGCGAATTGAGCGCGGGCTGCTCAATCAACATTACACCGTCGAAGTAAGCGGTTGTATTTCGAATTCTTCGGCAACTTGTGGGCCAGTTCGAACAAAACTGTTAACCGCGCAGAATTGCAGTGGTGGGGCTTTCTAGCCAATTGGCAGGGTGCGCGGCGAGAGTGCGCTTATCAGCACTCTCGCCGCATTCAATGAGTAGTTGGCGAGCTCGATCGAAACAGGAACGAGCTCACAGCCAGGGCCATTGTGCTGATACTGTGAAAGTGCGCGTAGGTCCGAATAGGATCTGCAAAAGACAACCATGAAGAATGCTCTGACTATTCCATCTCTGGCTCTCACGGGCGGCACCCGGATTCCTCAAGTCGGTCTTGGCGTCTGGCAGGCACGCGGCAAGAGCAGTCAGGACGCTGTGGCCGCCGCTCTGCGCCTTGGCTATCGGCATGTGGACACGGCGCAGGCGTATGGAAACGAGCACGAAGTAGGGGAGGCAATTCGAGCGAGCGGCCTCAAACGGGAAGAGGTGTTCGTCACGACCAAACTCTGGAACGCTGATCAGGGCTACGACTCTGCACGCCGGGCATTCGATGCCAGCCTGGCGCGGCTCGGTTTTGACTACGTCGATCTCTACTTGCTGCACTGGCCAGTCGCAGGCAAACGCCTGGACTCGTGGAAAGCGCTCGAGAAGTTGCACGCCGAAGAGCGTGCGCGCGCGATCGGCGTGAGCAACTTCCTGGTTCCACATCTCGAAGAGCTCCTCGCGCATGCCAGTGTGCCGCCGTCGGTCAACCAGATCGAAGTGCACCCGTTTCTTCAGCAACGCGAGACTCGGGCGTTCTGCGAAGCGCAAGGCATAGTCGTGGAGGCTTACAGCCCTCTCACGCACGGAACCCTCATCGATCACGCCGCCATAACCTCGGTGGCGCAAACCGTGAAGAAGTCGAACGCCCAGGTTCTGCTTCGGTGGGGCATTCAACACGGCATGGTCGTGCTTCCAAAATCCGTGAACGCGGCACGTATCGCGGAGAACGCTGACATTTTCGGCTTTGCACTCGAGCCGCGGGAGATGCGACTGCTCGACGGCCTGGAGCAGGGGCACGCGACAGGGTGGGACCCGCGCGAGCAGGTGTGACGATCATTTCTATCGAATAACGCCTGGGCTCGGACTCCAAGGATCGATTGTCTAACTACACAAGTCGGAGACGACTATTTCGTGCCCTGCCTCGCTCAACGCTTGGACGGCTTCTCTCGTCATGGCGCCGTTGAAGCTCCTGGGTTCGGGATGGGCGTGGACTATGAAAACGCGCATGGGTTTAGGGGACT
>Ga0190264_10000067_pt1 | contig 15392 bp, 11 predicted proteins | sample Popmic112T_FD_136651 | JGI IMG/M metagenome (GOLD analysis project Ga0190264, IMG submission 136651) | Populus adjacent soil microbial communities from riparian zone of Indian Creek, Utah, USA - 112 T | ecosystem: Environmental > Terrestrial > Soil > Riparian zone | place: USA: Utah | collected... | reverse complement strand
TCGGCAACGTGATCGCCGACGCGATCGAGAAAGTCGGCAAAGACGGCGTCGTCAACGTCGAGGAGGGCCAGACCTTCGGCATGGAGCTGGAGTTCACCGAGGGCATGCAGTTCGACAAGGGCTACATCTCGCCCTACATGGTCACCGACCAGGACCGCATGGAGGCTGTGCTGGAGGAACCGTACATCCTCATCGCCAACCAGAAAATCGGCTCCGTGCGGGACATCCTGCCGGTGCTGGAGCAGGTCATGCAGGGTGGCAAGCCGTTGCTGATCGTGGCTGAGGACGTCGAGGGCGAGTGCCTGGCGACCCTGGTCGTGAACAAGCTGCGGGGCACCTTCACCGGTGTCGCCGTCAAAGCCCCCGGCTTCGGCGACCGCCGCAAGCGGATGCTCGAGGACATCGCCGTCCTCACCGGTGGCGAGGTCATCACCGAGGAGATGGGTCTCAAACTCGAGAACACCCAGATCGACCAGCTCGGCAAGGCCCGCCGCGTGGTCGTCTCCAAGGACACGACCACGGTGATCGACGGTGCCGGTGGCGCCGACGACATCAAAGGCCGGATCAAGCAGATCAAACAGGAGATCGACAACACCGACTCCGACTTCGATCGCGAGAAGCTCCAGGAGCGTCTCGCCAAGCTCGCCGGAGGTGTCGCCGTAGTCAAGGTCGGCGCCGCCACCGAGACCGAGATGAAGGAGAAAAAGCACCGCGTCGAGGACGCGCTGCAGGCGACCCGCGCCGCCCTCGAGGAGGGTGTCGTCCCGGGTGGTGGCGTTGCTCTGCTGAACGCCCAGTCCGGTCTCGACCCCGACAAGCTGGTCGACGACCCGGACGAGCGCACCGGCGCCCGGATCATCCACCGCTCGCTCGAGGAGCCGGTCCGCCAGATCGCCGAGAACTCCGGCCTGGAGGGCTCGGTCGTCGTCAACGCCGTCCGTGACCTGAAGCCGGGCGAAGGCCTGAACGCGGCCAACGGCGAGTACGGCAACCTGATCGAGGCCGGCGTCATCGACCCGACCATGGTCACCCGTTCGGCGCTGCAGAATGCAGCGTCGATCGCCAAGAACATCCTCGTCACCGAGGCGATCATCGCCGAGCCCGCCGAAGAAGGCGGAGCCGGCGGCGGCATGCCCGGCGGCGGTATGCCGGACATGGGCGGCATGATGTAGCGACCCGACGACCTGGCCCGGTCGCCCTGCGCCGCGTCTGGCGGCGCCGGGGCGGCGCCGGGCGGCGTCCTCAGAAGCCCGGATAGCTCTGCTATCCGGGCTTCTTGCGTTCTTGCCCGGCTTGCCGCGGCGCTCGCCAGCCGCCGGCGCATGGCTCCCGGGACAGGTCGTCGGGTCGGGCGTTTACGAGGTTGGGGTCGGTTCCGGCGCGGGCGTTTCGGGTGCTGGCGTCGGAGCGGGGACCGGCACCGGCGCCGGTTTCGGCGTCGTTTTTTTCGGCTTCGGCGGCAGCGGTGGGAAGAGGGCGGCGTTGTAGTCGGCGTATTCCAGGAAGCTGGGGCGGCGGATCTTCAGGCGCAGGGTGTTGGCGGTGCGCGGGTAGAGGTTGAGGTCGTACTGGTTGCCGGGGCCGAAGCCGGTGTAGTAGGTGAACATCCGCACCCGCGGGCGCTTGACGACCCAGGCGATCAGCTGTTTGACGAAGCGCGGTTCGTCGACCCCGTGGACCGCCCACTCGTTGATCGCGAGCGGCTTCCCCTTCCACTGTTTGCCGGCATAGAAGCGATTGAGGTCCTCCCAGACCGGATACTGGGAGTAGAAGTCGGTGCCGGCCCAGTCGACCCAGCGGCTGCCGGGCCAGTAGTTGCCCGGGAAGTTGCCTTTCACCCGCGGCGAGCCGCCCGGCAGGGGGCTCCAGATCATGCTCACCGGCGCCGGTGGCAGGCTTTCCGGGTTCGGGCCTTTGGTCCGGTTCAGCGGTGGCAGGCCGATTTCGGCCAGGGTCAGGTTGATCCCTTCCAGCGTCTGGCCGCCGCGCACGATCGCGGCGATGCGGCGGAAGGCCTGCTTGTACCAGCCGGTCGTGTGTTCGCCGCCTTTCTGGCTGCCGTCGCAGTTGACCGCCGACCAGGCGTTGAGGCAACGGTTCGGCTCCCCCAGCGGGCGGATGTAGGCCGGCAACCCCTTCGTGGCGAAGAAGTCGTTGAGCTGCAGCAGGTAGTCGTCGCCCGCCCCGAGGGCGATCTGCTGCGGCGTGATCAGCTCCGCCAAGGTCTGGTCGTCGGTGGTCGAGATCGCCAGGACCGGCCGCGTCGCGGTTTCGCGCCAGCGTTCGTAGGCCGCGTTGAGGCTGTTGCCCCAGGGGTGGAAGGTCTGCAGCAGCGCCGGGTGCTTACCGGTCAGGGCGGCGAATTCGTTGAACTCGGCGGTGGTGCCGCGGTCGCTGACGCCGAGGAAGACGTTCGGCTTCGGCGGCGCCAGGGTCAGCGCCGTGGCTTGGCCGGCGAACAGCGCGGCGCCGATCGCGCCCAGCGCCAAAGCTCTATTCAGGACCTTCCAGGACATCGCTCATCCTTCGCGGCTCGACTCCGAGCGCCTGCACGTCGGCGGTGCCGCGCTCGCTGACCATGGAGACCTCCATCAACTCGGCCTCCTCCCAGGTTGCAAACACGGCCTCGCCGAAAACGGTGCGCAGGGCGATCAGGCCGGCGCGGATCAGCGGCAGCGGCAGATGGACCAGCGGTCGCGGCCGGCCGGCGATGCGGCTGACCAAGTCCGACATCTGGTCGTAGCTGAGTGTCTCCGGGCCCGCCAGCTCGTAGCGCGGCCGCGCCTCGCCGGCCAGGGCGGCGACCACCGAGCGGGCCACGTCCTCCGCCCAGATCGGCTGGAATTGCGCCCGCCCGCCGCCCGACACCGGCAGCACCGGCAGGAAGGAGAAGCGCCGCAGCAGCGTGATCCAGGGGTCGCTGTGGTCGTAGACGATCGAGGGGGCGAAGACGGTCGTCGCCAGCGGCGAGGAGGTAACCGCCTGCTCGGCCAGCCACTTGGCGCGGAAGAACCGCGTGCGCTGCGCCGCGTAGGCATCGAGGGCGCTGAAGAAGTGGAAGCGCTCGACCCCGCTGCGCTCCGCCGCCCGTAGCAAGCGCACCGTCGCCAGCCCGTTCAACTCCTCGATTCTTTTCGGCGGCTGGTCGCGGATCGTCGCCGCCAGGTGGATCACGGTGTCGACCCCGCGCAGCGCTTGCCGCACCAGGTAGGGATCCGACATCTCGCCGAGGTCCCCGAGCGCGATCTGGACGTCGACCCGCCGCGCCCCCAGCCGCCGCGGCTCACGCACCAGGCAGCGCACGTCCTCGCCGCTCTCCAGCAGCAGCGGCAGTAGCCGCGACCCGATGCTTCCAGTTGCCCCCGTCAGCAGCAGCATGAGCTGCCGATGCTAGCGCCGGGCTTTTTTCGGCTTCGGTCCGAAGGTGAGGTTGACGGCCGCGGGTGCGGTCGCGCCTGCGGCGGGACTGGACGACTTGACGACCAGGGCGCCGAGTTTCTGGCCTTTTTTGGCTTTCGGCAGCGTGATCTTGCCGCGCTTGCAGTGCGCAACGGCAAGAGCAGAGTTGGCTTGGGCGGGCGAGAGGCCGACCAGTTTCGGCACTTTGCAGATGAGAGGCGGGGGAGGACTGAGGATGGGCGCGCTGGGTGGAGGGATGACTACCACGCCACCGCCACCCCCACCTCCGGTGCCGCCCCCTTCTTCCGGCGGCGGCGAGTCCTCCAGGTAGGAGGTAACCGCGGAGCAGACCGACCTGTTGCGCGCCGCGTCGGTCGCGGACGCCGTGAAGAAGGTGATCGTGTTGTCCGGCACCGAGACGCCGATCCCGGCCCCTGCCAGTTCCGCCGCGGTTCCGGTCGCGACCGGTTTCCCCGCGCAGCTGAAGCCCTTGAACAGGGCCACGGTTGAGCCCGCCTCCGCCGATCCCTTGATCCTGGGACTGTTGTTGTTCGTCCCCGAGCCTGGCACGGGGTCGGGGAGGATCGGTTTCGACGGCGCGACGTTGTCGACTGCTTTGCCTTCGAGGCTGTCGAGGGCCTTGGGAATGTCCAGTCGCCCCCCGGTGGTGACCATGCCCGTCAGTGACGGGATCGCGTCGACGCCCGTGAGCAGGGCGCTGCGCACCTGCGTCACCGTCGCCGCCGGTTTCGAGGAGAACAGCAGTCCCGCGGCCCCGCTCACATGCGGCGCCGCCATCGAGGTGCCCTGTAGGTAGGCATAGGCGGAGGCCTGCCCGACCGCCTGTGCGCAGGAGAAGACGATGTTGTCGAGCCAGACGCCGCTGCTGTCGACCGGCGCCGAGCCGGTCGTGAAGCGGAAGCGAACCTGCACGGAGCCGCCCGCTTTGAACGCGGCAGGCAGGTCGAGGAAGCGTCGTTCCATACCCGGTTTGGGGGTGTTGCCTGGTTCGGAGATCGCGAGCTCGGACCCGTTGAGGAGGACCGAGTACCGGTAGTGACCACCGCCGGCCAGAACCACCCTGCGGTCCTGAGTCAGTCTGCAGCCGCCGTTCGCCGGGACAGTGACAGCGGCCGAGGTGGTCTCGCGGACCGTTTCGGCCGCGGGCGCGCCGACCACGTCCGTCATCCCGAACGAGGTCAGCGGCGCCTCGCCGGTGCGTTCGAAGTCCCCGTCGACCCCCGTCGCGAGCCACTTTGCGGCGAAGTCGTTGATGCTGAACTTGTCTGAGATCGGGGTCACGAACGGGTAGGTGCTGAGCGTCTCGGTTCCCGGTGCGCCGATGTCGACTGAGGTTGCGCCCCAGTCGGAGAAGCCGGCCAGGCCGTCGGCCTGATCGGTCGCGGCGACGCAGACGATGTTGTCGATCGCGCCCGGCACCGCAGGCGAGGCATCGATCGTGGGCTGGTAGTCGCACGGGTAGTGGTGGCCCTGAGGTGCGCTGCCGGCGCCGTCGTTGTCGGAACCGTTGTTGCCGGCGGAGATCACGTAGAGAACGCCCGGGTTGGCGGCGATCGCGTTGACTTCGGTCTGGGTGAAGGTGTTGCCGCCCAAGGACATGTTCGCCACCCTTGCGCCCTTTGCCCCGGCGTAGTTGATCGCGCTGACGATCGACGAGAAGGCGCAGCGGCCGTCGCCGAGGTTGGGGTAGCGCGAGCAGACCCGCAAGGGCATGATTCGCACGTTCTGCGCGACGCCGGTGATGCCGACGCCGTTGTTGCCCGCGGCGCCGATCGTTCCTGCGGTGTGGACGCCGTGGCCACCGCTGAGCAGGTCGTCGTCGGTCGGGTCTCCATCGGTGGTCGGCACTTCCCCGTTGGTCCCGATGAAGTCGGCACCATGGAGGTCGTCGACGATTCCGTTGCCGTCGTCGTCCAGCCCGTTGGCGGTCTCGCCCGGGTTGTTCCAGGCGACCGTGGCAAGGTCGGGGTGTTCGAAGCGATAGCCGGAGTCGATATCGGCGACCACGACCGTGGGCGAGCCGATGGTGCGGTCCCAGGCAGTGACCGCGTTCACGTCATAGTCGGCGACCGCGCCGGAGAAGCCGTCGATGCCGGTGCCGAGGTTGCGCAGTCCCCAGAGCTGATTGAAGAGCGGGTCGTTGGGGACGGCATCGAGCGAGCGGTAGCCGTCGCGTTCGGCCACCGCCACCGCCGGGTTCGCCTCGAGCTCGCCAACCGCCGCGCTCGCCGTTTGACCGGGTTCGACCTCGACCAGCTGGAAATCGCGGTTGCCGAGGTCGTCCTCGAAGGCCACATCTGCCTCGCCTCGGGCCTCGACTTTGTCGCCGTGGTCGGCGCCAGGCGTCCACTGGACGATCACCCGGTCGGGCGAGAGGATGGTCGGCGCCGTGGTCGGCATCAGCGGTGCCGGCTGCTCCTCCTGCGCGGAGGCGGGAGCCGCGGCGACCAAGAGGCCAAGCGCGACAGCGGCAATTGGGAGGTGGGGACGAGGCACCGACCGGGCACGATACGGGCCGACCGCGGTCCTGTGTTTCATTTCTGAACCTTTTTCAACCGGTGGCACTCCGCACCGGCGCTGACAACCCCTAAAATGGTCGCCAGCGCTTGGCCGGGGTCCCCGGCGGGCACCCGGAAACCAGACTTAGGAGAAGCGTTCGAATGACCTACGTCATCGCCGAGCCGTGCATTGGACAGAAGGACAACTCGTGTGTCGAGGTCTGTCCCGTCGACTGCATCCACCCGACGCCGGACGAGCCCGACTACGACTCGGTCGAGATGCTCTACATCGACCCGGACGAGTGCATCGACTGTGACGCCTGCGTCGAGGCCTGCCCGGTCGACGCCTGCTTCGCCGAGGACCAGCTGCCGGCCGAGTGGGCCAAATACGCGGAGATCAACGCGAACTACTACAAGAGCAAAGCCGCCTAGCTCGCGTCTTCATCAGCTTCGAAAGGGCCGCCTCCGGGCGGCCCTTTTTTATGCCCTGAGCTCCGACTACTGGACGACCGGTAGCGGGATGCCGCTGACCGGGGGCGCTTCGGAGGGGCTGGGGGTCGCCTGCAGCACCGGCAGGTCCTGGGGGGTCATCGCGATGATGCCCCGGGCAGCCTGGCGGATCGCCTGCGAGGCGGGGGCGTCGGGCTCGGCGGTGACCAGCGGTGAGCCGTTGTCGGCATGCTCGCGCAGCGGCTCCGAGAGCGGCACCTTGCCCAGCAGCGGCACGTCGAGCTCGTCGGCCAGTTCCTGGCCGCCGCCCTCGCCGAAGATCGTGAAGCGCTCGCCGTCGGGGGTGGTGAAGCCGGACATGTTCTCGATCACGCCGAGGATCTCGAGGTCGAATTTGGTCGCCATCTGGGCGCCGCGGCGGGCAACCGACTGGGCGGCGGGCTGCGGCGTCGTGACGACGATGAACTTGGCCTGGGGAAGCAGCTGGGCGAGCGTCATCGAGACGTCGCCGGTCCCCGGCGGCAGGTCCAGCAGCAGGTACTCCAGCTCGTCCCAGGCGACGTCCTCGAGGAACTGCTGGATTGCCTTGTGCAGCATCGGCCCGCGCCAGACGACGGCCGCGTTCTCCTCGACGAAGAAGCCGATCGACATCACCTTGACGCCGCTGGGTGAGTCCAGCGGCAGGATCTTGCGCTCGCCGTTGACGTCGGGCTTGGCGTTGACGCCGAGCATGCGCGGGATCGAGTAGCCGTAGACGTCGCAGTCGAGGGCGCCGGCGGGGTGACCTTCGGCGGTCAGCGCCGCGGCCAGGTTGGCGGTCATCGTCGACTTGCCGACGCCGCCCTTGCCGGAGGAGACGCAGATCACGTTCTTGACCTTGGCCAGGGCTCCCTGCGGCAGCTTGCCGCGCCCCAGAGATTTCTGCAGATCGCCTTTCTCCTCGTCGGAGAGGACGTCGAAGCCGACGCCGACGGCGGTCACGCCCTCCAGCTCGGAGACCTGCCTGGCCACCGCCTGTTCGAAGTGGGAGCGGATCGGGCAGCCGGCGGTGGTGAGGGAGACGATCACCTCGACGCGGCCGCTCTCCTGGATGTCGATCGAGCGGACCATGCCGAGCTCGACGATGTTCTTGCGCAGCTCGGGATCGATGACGGCGCGCAGCTGGTCGGTGACCTGATCTTTGGTTGGAAGTGCCATTGCGGCCATTCTCGCAAAGGCGCGGGTGCGGCAGCCCGACGACGCCGAGAGGGGGGAGAGATTCGCCCGGTCCAGGCCTTGGGCGCCCTCATGCGCAAACGAGCGAACGGGGGATCGATGTCGGGCATGCGAGGGGGATTGGCGCGGATCGTGGCGATGGGGATCGGACTGGCGCTGGCGGGGCTGCTGCTGATCGCCGGAGAGGCCAAGGCAGGCAGCTACGAGGTTGCCCAGTGCGGCTGGTACGTCGGTGCCGACGCCAACTGGGCCGATACGACCGGCGGCGCCAAGTTCCGCCCCGACGCATGGTGTGTCCCGCCGGCCGGCGCCGACCCCTTCGCCGGCGCCCACATGAAGAGCCTCACCCGCGAGGGCCAGGGCACCGTCTCCGGCAACCGCTTCGCCCGCTGGCGCTGGGACGCGCCCGCCGGCACCGGCATCACGCAGGTCCGCGGTACCTGGTGGCACGCTCTCCATGACGGCCTCGAGCAGCGACTTGGGATGGTCGGCTGGGACGGCGGCTTCAACGTCTTCGCCGCAGCCGGCGGCACCGATGTCGCCCCGCGTGAGTTCGTCGCCGGCTTCCCTCCTCAGCCGGCCTTCGAAGACCGCCTGCTCTGCGCCAAGGCGGAGAGCAAGTGGTGCAGCCTCGATCCGAGTTCCTGGTCCTCGCTCCGGGCCTTGACGCTGACGATCCAGGACGACCATCCGCCCGCCGCCGGGATCGGCGGCGAAATTCTCGCCGGCGGCTGGCGGCGGGGCGGCCAGGTGGTGAACTTCGCGGGCGCCGACGCCGGCGGCGGCATCCGCTTCGGCGAGACCAGCGTCGATGGCGCCCGCGTCAATCTCGCCGAATACCCCTGCGCCGCGGCGCTGATCGGCGGCGTCTGGAAGGGGATCCAGATGCGGCCCTGCCAGCTCAGCGTCGCCGGCAGCGCCGGGATCGACACCACCCGCTTCAGCGACGGCCGCCACGTCATCCGCCACTGCGTCACCGACTTCGGCGGCATCTTCAGGTGCACGCCTGAGCAGGTGATCGCGATCGACAACAACCCCCCGGCCCATCCCCGTGCCCTCACGCTCGCCGGCGGCGAGGGCTGGCGGCGCGTCGACGACTTCGACCTCTCCTGGGCCAATCCCGACCAGGGCGCGGCGAGCCCGATCGCGGGCGCCTATTGGCGGATCATCGGGCCCGCCGGCTACGACAGCGGCGTCAAGCTCGCGGCCGGGGCCGACCTCACCACGCTCCCCGACCGCTTCGTGCCGGCCCCCGGGCTCTACTTCCTCTACCTCTGGCTGCGCGACGAAGCGGGCAACGCGGCACCGTCCTCCGCCGTCCAGGTGCCGCTGCGCTTCGACGACGTGCCGCCGGCGGTCGCCTTCGGGGTCGACGAGCGGGCGGAGATCCCGACCGAGATCCGCGCCGCGGTGAGCGATATCCACTCCGGTCCGGCCACGGGCACGATCTCCTACCGCCGGCTCAACGCCGAGGTCTGGGCCGAGCTGCCGACCAAGGCGCAGCCCGACGGCGCCGGCAAGGCGACGCTCGTGGCGCGCACCCCCGAGCTGGCGCCGGGCACCTACGTCTTCCGGGCCGACGTCAGCGATGGCGCCGGCAACACCACCTCGACCACCCTGCGCGCCGACGGCACCCAGATGGCGATCCGCAAGACGCCGCCCCCGGTCGCGCCGAGCAGGATGACGGCGCCGGTCAAGCCCGCGCCGCGCTCGAAGGCGCGCCTGTTCGCGCGGCTGCGCGGCGGCCACGGGCGGGGAGACGCGCTGACGGTGCCGTTTGCCGCCCCGACGCTGCTCAGCGGCCGCCTCACCCGGGCCGACGGCGCCGGCGTCGCCGGGCGGGAGCTGCGCATCGTCTCCCGGCCCTCCCATGGGGCGCTTGCCCCGGCCGCCGTCGCGACGGTCCTCACCGGCGAGCGTGGCGGCTTCGAGCTGCGGCTCGGGCCGGGGCCGTCGCGGCGGGTCGCCGTCTCCTTCAGAGGCGACGGCGGCCTCGAGCCCGCCACCCGTCCCTCACTGGAGTTGCGGGTCCGCTCCGGGATCTCCCTCGACGCGTCGCCGCTGTCCCTGAAGACCGGCCAGGTGGTGCGGCTCAGCGGCAGGGTCCGCGCTCGCGGCGCGGCGATCCCGCGGCGCGGCAAGCTGGTCGCGATCCAGTACCTGGAGGCGGCGACCGGGCGCTGGCGGCCGGTGCTCGTCACCCGCAGCGACCACGGCGGCCGTTTCCGTGCCCGCTACCGCTTCCGCTATGTCGACGGGGTTGCCTCGATCCGCCTGCGCGCGACCGCCCTGGCCGAGGAGCGCTGGCCCTACGCGCCGGGGTCCTCGCGACCGCTAACCGTCCGCGTCAGCGGTCGGTAGGGTTCGCCGCCATGTCTAAAGCCACCCTTCACACCAATGCCGGGGCGATCGTTTTCGAGCTACACGACGAGGACGCGCCGAAGACCGTCGAGAACTTCCGCAAACTCGCCGCGGACGGCTTCTACGACGAACTGATCTTCCACCGGGTCATCCCCGACTTCATGATCCAGGGCGGCTGCCCGCAGGGGACCGGAACCGGCGGCCCGGGCTACACCTTCGAGGACGAGTTCAACGACAACAAGGTGGTGCGGGGGGCGCTGGCGATGGCCAACGCCGGGCCCAACACCAACGGCTCGCAGTTCTTCATCGTCACCGCCGGGGCAGCACCCTGGCTCGACGGCAAGCACACCGTCTTTGGCACCGTCGTCGAGGGGATGGACGTGGTCGATTCGATCGAGGGCACCGCGACCGACGGCTCCGACAAGCCGCTGGAGCCGCAGACGATCGAGCGCGTCGAGCTCGCCGAGTAGCTCAGGGCTCCTCGCCCTGCTCGACCAGCTCCCAGAAGCGGACCCACTCGCGCTCGTGGCCGAGGCCCGCCTGCACAGCCAGGCGGAAGCCTTGGGGAACTCCCTGCGGCTGCGCTGCCATCGCCTCGGCGAGGCCCTCCAGTTCGGCCAGTCTCTGCCGGTGGGTTGACAGCTGCGCTCTGGCCAGGCGTTCCGGGTTGCCGCCGAAGAACAGCTTGAGGATGCCGGGGTCGCGCAGCTCCGCCATCTCCGCGGTCGGTTCCGCCAGCCACTCCCCCAACGCGCTCTTCCCCGTGGACGTCAGCTTGTAGTAGCGCCGCCGTCGTCCTCCCGGCTCGCGCCGCTCGCTCAGGAAGCCCCCCTGCGCCAGCCTTTCCGGCTCGGCGTAGATCTGCGCGTGGGGGACCGACCAGAAGTTGCCGAGGGTCGTCGCGACCGCCTGTTTGAGGTCGTAGGGGGTCGCCTCGCCGGCGCCGTCGATCAGGGCGAGGACGATGTAGGAGGTGGGAGATAGACGGTGTTCGCTTGACATTGCCCGAGAGCCGATGGTATTACTTATACCGTCCGAAACAGACCATTCGGACTGTTGTCGCGTGAGGCGTTGAGGCGGACAGTAGTTGCCACCCCCGGCGCCTCTTCGCGATGACTAGGACAAGTTCGGCGCCGGCGACAGCCACCAGTGGCAGGGGAACGACGAACTTGTGCCAGGCGCTCAGCCCCCCGTTGTCGTAGCCGCCGGCTCGACGGCGGGGGGCTCTTCTTGTCTCCGACTTCAGCCCTGAGACTCTTTTTCCTGGCGCCGCCGCAGCGCGTCGCCCGGGCGCCAGAGGCTGACCAGGCCAGCGACAAGGGTGACGAGGAAGATCTGGCCGATCATCATCTCCAGCCCCGAGAGCATCCGCCCCGGTTGGCCGCCGGGGACCAGATCCCCGTACCCGGTCGTGGTCAGGGTCGTGTAGCTGAAGAAGAGAAAGTCGCTGCCGGTGGGGTGGGAGACGCCTTCGAAGAACGGATCGCTCTGGATCCGGTCGATCGTCCCGTAGAGGTAGGTGAAGAGGATGCCGAGCACGGTGTAGACGCTGATCGCGCCGAGGATCGTGCGCGAGCCGACTTCGGGGGTGGTGACGACCCGCTGCAGGACCGCCCCCATCGCGATCGCCAGCAGCCCGATCTGAATCACCGAGGCGAAGTTGAGCCAGAAGCGATCACCGCTGATCGCGGCGATCACGGCCAGCCCGATCGTCAGCCCCGAGAGCCAGATCGCGCCGCGAACCAGGCCGGGACGGGCGTGCGAGCTGGTCAGCGCGATCACCGAGGTGGCGCTGGTGGCGATGGTCAGGATCACCGCCGACCAACCGCGGTTGTCCAGCAGCGAGGTCAGCACGTACGTCGCCAGGACCAGGAGGAGGACGAGGCCGAAGGCATCGCGGACCTTTTCGGCCCGCTGCACCCAGCGCTCGCGCCGTCGGGCACGGGTGGCGGCCCTGTTCATACGCAGGTCGTTCGGCCGTGGAGCCCGCATTCCTGCTTGGAAGTGGAGCGGAGGGGGTGGGATTCGAACCCACGAGACGCCTAAGACGCCCACCGGTTTTCAAGACCGGCGCATTCAACCGCTCTGCCACCCCTCCAAGGATGAAATCCGGATGCTAGAGGTCCCGGGACCCGCTCAGGCTCGCCTCTGTTGATTGGATTGAGGGATGCGGCGGTTGCTCTGGTTGGCCTCGGCGATGATCTTCTTCGATGTCGCTTTCTTTGCGGCGATCGCCCCGTTGCTGCCGGACTACGTCGACGAGCTCGGCCTCAGCAAGGCCGAGGCAGGGGTCCTCTCCGCCTCCTACGCGGCGGGCACGCTGCTCGCCTCGCTGCCGGCGGGCTTCGTCGCCAGTCGGGTCGGGCCGCGGCGCAGCGTCATCTGCGGCCTCTTGCTGCTCGGCGTCTCCAGCCTCGTCTTCGGCCTGGTCGAGGAGATCGGGCTGCTCGACGCCGCCCGCTTCACCCAGGGCATCGCCGGGGCGCTGATCTGGGCCGGGGCGCTGACCTGGCTGATCACCGCCTCCCCGGAGGAGAACCGCGGCCGGGTGATCGGCGCGGCGCTCGGGACCGCCGTCGCCGGAGCCCTGCTCGGGCCGGTGATCGGCGCCGTGGCCGCCTCGGTCGGCACCAGCCTGGTCTTTGGTTCGGTCCTGGTCGTCAGCCTCGCCCTCGCCTTCGCCGCTTCACGGCTGCCCGAGGTGCGGGCGCCGGAGCGCCAGAACCTGGGCGAAGTCGTCGCGACCCTCTTCAGCAAGCCGATCTTCAACGGCGTCGTCTTCGTCGCCGTGCCCTCGGTGATGTTCGGGGCGATCGAGGTGTTGGTGCCGCTGCGGATCGACTCGCTCGGCGGCGGTCACGCCGTGATCGCCGCCGGCTTCATCGGCGGCGCTGCCCTGGAGGCGACGCTGGCGCCGCAGGCGGGCCGCCTCTCAGACCGCATCGGCAGGCGCACGCCGTACGTGATCGGCCTGACAATCTGCGCGGTCGCGATGGTCGCGGTCGCTCTCGCGCAGACGCTCGGCGCCGTGCTGGCGGCGCTGATCGTCACCTCGCTCGGCGCCGGTCTCTGCTTCGCCCCGGCGCTGACCCTGCTCTCGGACATCGCCGAGTCCACCAACCTGCACCAGGGCTTCGCGGCCGGTCTCTCGAACATGGCCTGGGCCTCGGGCCAGGTGGTCGGCGGCGTCGGCGGCGGTGTCGTCGCCAGCCGCACCGGTTACGCGGCGCCGAGCATCGCGATCGCCATCCTCCTGTTGGTCACCGTCGCCTACGCGTTCCGCGCGCTGGCGCCGGCGCCTACTCGGCCCGCCGAAAGCTAGGCTGCCCCGCAATGGCTTCGGTACAGGTACCGGCGGATACCCGCGAATGGAGCAACTGGGCAGGCGATCAGACCTGCCGGCCGCTCGAGGTGGCGCGCCCGGCCGACCGCGATCAGTTGGGCGAGACGATCGCCACCGCCGCCGCGGCCGGCCGCCGGGTCAGCGTCGCCGGCTCCGGGCACTCCTTCACCGAGGCGGCGATGACCGACGGTGTGATGGTGCGGATCGAGGCGCTCAAGGGCGTGATCGACGCCGACCGCGAGTCGGGGCTGGTCGAGGTCGGGGCAGGGACGGTGCTGGCCGACCTCAACGAGGAACTGGCCCGGCTCGGGCTGGCGATGGAGAACCTCGGCGACATCGACCGCCAGACGGTCGCCGGGGCGATCTCGACCGGCACCCACGGCACCGGCGCGCGGTTGCGCAACATTTCGGCCCAGGTCGAGGGCCTGGAGCTGGTCCTGGGTGACGGCGAGGTGCGCCGGCTCAGCGCCGCCGAGCAGCCGGAGCTGCTGCGGGCGGCCCGGGTCGGGGTCGGGGCGCTGGGGGCGATCTCGACGGTGACGTTGCGTTGCGTCCCCGCCTTCACCCTCGACCGCGTCGACACCTCCCGGCCGCGGGAGCAGGTGCTCGACTCCTTCCAGGCGAGCGCCGACGCCAACGACCACTTCGAGCTCTTCACCTTCCCCTACGCGGACAGCGCCCTGGTGCTGGAGCGCAACCGCACCGAGGCGCCGCCGCGGCCTCGGGGCCGGATCGCCACCCACCTCAACGACGTCGTCCTCGAGAACTGGGCGCTGGAGGCGCTTTCGGCGACCGGCAAGCGCTTCCCGAAGGCGATCCCGTCACTCTCGCGGCTGGCCGGTCGGCTCGCCTCCGGCAGCCGCACCGTCGATCGCAGCGACCGCGTCTTCGCCAACGATCGCCGCGTCCGCTTCACCGAGATGGAGTACGGCGTCCCGCGCGAGCAGGGCCCCGAGGCGGTGCGGCGGGTGATCGAGTGGGTGCGCTCCAACCGCTACCCGGTCTTCTTCCCGATCGAGATGCGCGTCGCCGCCGGCGACGACGCCCTGATCAGCCCCTCGCACGAGCGCGACACCGCCTACATCGCCGTCCACCAGTACCGCGGCATGGAGTGGCGCCCCTACTTCGAAGCGGTCGAGGCGATCATGAACGACTACGGCGGCCGCCCCCACTGGGGCAAGCGCCACTTCCAGACCGCGGCGACCCTGGCCCCGCGCTACCCGGCCTGGTCGCAGTTCCAGGCGGCCCGCGACGAGCTCGACCCCGGCCGCGTCTTCAGCAACGAGTACGCCGAACGCGTTCTCGGCCCCTAGCGCTGGTTGATGGGCCGATTTCCCTCTATATAGGCGTATTTCCGGCCCATCGACCTACCTAGAGGAAGTTTTGACCCTCGCCCCGGTAGGTGGGGACGACGTCGATGATCTGGTCGCCTTCGACCAGGTGGAGGGCGTTGAAGCGCTCGCAGAGCTCTCCCGCCTTGGTGTGGCGCAGGTAGGCGCGGTCGCCCACGTTGAGGTTCGCGGCGGGGTCGCCCAGCAGCGGGGTCTGGACCTCGCCGGCGCCCTCCTCGGGGTCGAGGGCGAGGCCGGGCGGTAGCCAGGGGGTGGGCAGGCGCGCGGTGTCGCCGCTGCCGGAGGCGAGGTAGCCGCCGCCGAGCGCGGTCGCGACCTTGGCCGTGGGCTTGCGCACGATCGGCAGCGCGAAGCCGGCGGCGGGGGTGAGGGTGAAGCGGCTGTAGTAATCGAAGAGGGTGGGAGCGTAGAAGCCGGAGCCGGCGGTGACCTCGGTCACCGCGTCCTCGGCCCCGGTCAGTTCGAGGCTGCCGGTGCCGCCGCCGTTGACGATCTCGAGGTCGACGAACTCACCCAGCGCGGCGACGATCGCCCCCCGCCGCTCGGCCAGCTCGGCGGCGGAGCGGCGCTGCATGAAGCGGATCGCCGCCCCGCGCAGGCGCTGCCCGGGTGGCCGGTCTCCGAGTCCGGCGATCTGCCCCTCGTAGGACATCAGCGCGTCCAGTTCGATCTGCGGCCGGCGCTCGATCTCCTGCGCCAGGGCGACCGCCTGCTCGACCGTGTGCACGGGCGAGCGCTTCGGCCCGACCTTGA
>Ga0190264_10000066_pt1 | contig 15503 bp, 14 predicted proteins | sample Popmic112T_FD_136651 | JGI IMG/M metagenome (GOLD analysis project Ga0190264, IMG submission 136651) | Populus adjacent soil microbial communities from riparian zone of Indian Creek, Utah, USA - 112 T | ecosystem: Environmental > Terrestrial > Soil > Riparian zone | place: USA: Utah | collected... | reverse complement strand
CTTTGACCGGAGTGAGCCGGAAGACCGCGATCAGCAGGATCGCGATCACCGTGCCCGAGCCGGCCGAGGTGATCCCGATCACGAATCCGGTGGTGGCGCCGATCGTCACCGCGGCGATCTTGTGACGGCGCTGCAACACGAAGTCGTCGCGCTCTTCGACCAGCTTGCTGAGGATCAGCGCCCGCGCCAGGGTGATGATCCCGACCATCAGCAGGGTGCCGCCGAGCAGGGCGTAGACGATCGAGTCGAGGCGCTCTTCGCCGACCTTGCTCTGCAGGACCGAGATCGCCCAGACGCCGGTCACCGCGGCGGGGACGCTGCCGGCTGCCAGCCAGAAGGCCAGGCTCATGTTGACCGTGCCCATTTTCAGGTGGCGCCAGCCGCCGACGGTCTTGGTCACCGCCGCGTAGAAGATGTCGGTACCGATCGCGGTGACCGGCTTGATCCCGAAGAAGAAGATCAGCAGGGGCGTCATCAGGGTGCCTCCACCCATGCCGGTCATGCCGACCATTGCTCCGATGCCGAAGCCGAAGATGACTATTGCCGGGTCCATTAGCTACTTCTGAGTTCCGCGCGGGGCACTTATCGACTTTCCTGACCTGCTTGGTCGGGAGCGCGGAGTGCGGCAGGATACCAAGGATGTCCGTCTCGATTCGCGGCCTCGGCCATTCCTATGCCGAGCTGCGGACGATCGAGCGGCTCGACCTCGAGGTCGCCGAGCACGAGGTGGTGGGCCTGGTCGGGCCGTCGGGCTGCGGCAAGTCGACGCTGCTGGAGCTGATCTGCGGGCTGCAGGAGCCAGGTGACGGCGAGATCGCGGTCGGTGCGATGACCAGCGCGCGGGGCCGCCTCGCCCAGTGCGCCTACATGCCCCAGAGCGACCAGTTGCTGCCCTGGTACTCGGCGCTCGACAACGCGACGCTGGGGCTGCGCAACCGTGGCATCGGCAAGGCCGAGGCGCGGGAACGGGCGGGGGCGCTGTTCGAGCGCTTCGGCCTTGCCGGCTTCGAGCGCACAGCCCCGGCCGAGCTCTCCGGCGGGATGCGTCAGCGGGTCGCGTTCCTGCGCACGCTGATCCCCGGCAAGCCGCTGCTCGCCCTCGACGAGCCGTTCGCCGCCCTCGACGCGATCACCCGGGGGGAGATGCAGGAGTGGCTGGCCGCGGCCCTGGGCGCCGACCCTCGCACCGCCGTCCTCGTCACCCACGACGTCGAGGAGGCGCTCTACCTCTCCGACCGCGTCGTCGTACTCTCGGCCCGCCCGGCCCGGGTCATCGCCGAGCTGCGAGCGCCGGCGCCGCGAACCCCGGCCCGCGACGCCGCCGTCACCCACCCCGACTTCGTCGCGATCCGCGAGCAAGCGCTCCACGCCCTGCGAGGAAGCAAGCCATGAGCTTCCGCTGTTCCTTTGCCCCGATATATCCGGATAAAGAACAGCGGAAGGGCTGGGGAGTGAGGTGAGACGTTGGCTGCTTCCCGCGTTGTTGCTGGTGGCGTTGGTCGGCACCTGGCAGCTGGCGGCTTCGACCGGGGCGCTTGCCGACGTCCTCGGGCTCGAAAGCTTCCTCGTCCCCTCTCCGGCCGAAATCGCCGAGTCGCTCCGGGACAACCGCTCGCTGCTCGCCGAAAACGCCTGGGTGACGCTGCGCGAGATCCTGCTCGGACTCGGCTGCGCGCTCGTAGCCGGGGTCGGGTTCGCCGTGTTGATGCACCTCTCGGGGGTAATTCGCGATGCCGCCTACCCGCTGATCGTCGCTTCACAGACGATCCCGATCGTCGTCATCGCCCCGATCCTGCTGATCTGGCTCGGCTTCGGAATCGGCCCCAAGATCGTCGTCGTCGCCCTGATCTCCTTCTTCCCGATCACCGTCAACGTGCTCGCCGGCCTCGGCTCCGCCGCGCCGGACGCGATCAAGCTGATGCGCAGCCTCGACGCCTCGCGCTGGCAGGTCTTCTATCGGGTGGAGACGCCGGCGGCGCTGCCGAGCTTCTTCACCGGAGCCAAGATCGCCGTCGTCCTCGCGCCGATCGGTGCCGTCTTCGGGGAGTGGGTGGGTTCCAGCTCCGGTCTCGGCCATCTGATCCTCGTCGACAGCGGCTACCTGGAAGTCGCGCGACAGTTCGCGGCGGTCTTCGTTCTCTCGGTTATGGCCCTGATCCTGATCGGCCTCCTGGCCCTCGTCGAGCGACGCGTCGTCACTTGGCGATAGAACACAGGGGATGAAGTTGCCTCGAATCCCGGCGGTTGCCCTCGCGGTCGCGCTGCTCGCGGTCGCGCTCGGCCTCGCCGGCTGCGGTGAGAAGTCCGAGGATGCGAGCACGGCGCCGCAGCCGCTGAGCCTGACGCTGGACTTCTACCCCAACCCCGACCACGCCGGGATCTACATGGCGCAGAAGCTCGGCTACTTCGAGGAAGCCGGGCTCGATGTCGAGATCGAGACGCCCTCCGATCCCGCCGCGCCGCTGAAGTTGGTCGCCGCCGGGGAGTCGGACCTGGCGATCTCCTACGAGCCCGAGCTGGCCCTGGCCCATGAAAAGGGGCTCGACCTGATCGCGATCGGGGCCTTGGTCAACCGGCCGCTGACCTCGCTGATCTGGCTGGGTGGCTCCGGCATCAAAGGGGTCGGCGACCTCAAAGGCAAGACCGTCGCCACCGCCGGCATCCCCTACCAGGACGCCTTCCTGAAAACGATCCTCGCTCGCGCCAAGCTCTCTCCCAGCGACGTCAAGGCCGTCAACGTCGGCTTCGGCCTCCTCCCCGCCCTGCTCGGCGGCAGCGCCGAGGCGATGCTCGGCGGCTTCCGCAACGTCGAGGGTGTCGATCTGCGCCTGCGCGGCAAAGACCCGGTCGTCACCCCGGTCGACCAGCTCGGCGTCCCCACCTACAACGAGCTGGTTCTGGTCGCCAACCACGAGGCACTGGCCGCGGACCCGGAGAAGTTCCGCCTCTTCATCGCCGCCCTGGAGCGCGGTACCGACGCCGCAGTGGAGGACCCGAAAGCCGCGACGCAGGCGATCCTCGAGGCCAACGACGGGCTCGACCCGAAACTGACCGCGGCCGAGGTCGAGGCGACGCTGCCGCTGCTGAGCGCGCGGACGCCGAGCCGGCCCTACGGCTACATGAACCCCGACGAGTGGCGCACCTTCACCGGCTGGATGCGCGACAACGGCCTGATCGAGTCGCTGCCGGAGCCGAGCGAACTGCTCAGCAACGCCTATCTCTCGGGCGAGATCCCGGAATAGCCGAGAGCGCCTTCGCCGAGCAGCCGGCTGACCTCGCCGGCGGGCATCGCCGCGTGGAAGAGGTGGCCCTGGGCGTAGTCGCAGCCGAGCCGGCGTAGCTCCGCCACCTGCACCTCGTTCTCGACCCCCTCGGCGATCACCTCCAGCGAGAGCGCACGGGCCATGCCGATGATCGCCTCGACGATCGCCGTGCGCTCCTGTTCGATCCCCAGCGCGTCGACGAAGGAGCGGTCGATCTTGAGCGCGTGGAAGGGGAAGCGGTTGAGGTAGGCGAGCGAGGAGTAGCCGGTGCCGAAGTCGTCGAGCACGAGGCGGACGCCGATCTCGTTCAGCGCCTCCAAGGAGGCGATCGCGCTCGCCGACTCCTCGACCAGGACGCTCTCGGTGATCTCCAGCCGCAGGTGGATCGGGTCGATGCCGGTGCGGGCGATGATCTCGGCGACCGTCGCGGGCAGGTCGCGGTGGGCGACCTGGCGGGCGGAGAGGTTGACGGCGACGTCGAAGGGGCGTCCGTCCGGGCGCTGCTCGTGCCACTCGAGGATCTGCCGGCAGGCGCGCTCCTGGACCCAGCGGCCGATCGGCTCGATCAGGCCGCTGTCCTCGGCGATCGAGACGAACTCGCTCGGGTCGAGCAGGCCGCGATCGGGGTGCTGCCAGCGCACCAGCGCCTCGAGCCCGGAGATCTCCCCGGTCTGCAGGCTGATCACCGGCTGGTAGTGGAGCGCGAGCTCGTCGCGGTCGAGCGCGTGGCGCAGCTCCCGTTCGACCTCGAGCCGGCGCATCGCGGTCGCCCGCATCTCGGCGTCGAAAAGCACGCAGCGGGCGCGGCCGCCTTCCTTGGCCCGGTACATCGCCGCATCGGCATCACGGATCAGCAGCTCGGCGCTGGCGCTGCGCTGCCCGGTGGGGCGGGCAACGGCGATGCCGATGCTGGCGCTGACGAAGTGCTCGACCCCGTCGATCGAGAAGGGCTGGGCGAAGGCGGCGGCGACGCGGTCGGCGATCGCCATCGCCTCCTCTTCGTCGGCGAGGCGGTCGATCAGGACGCCGAACTCGTCGCCGCCGAAACGGGCGACGATGTCCCCCGGTCGCAGGTGGGCCCGCAGGCGCGGCGCCACGGCACGCAGCAGAGCGTCACCGGCGTGATGGCCGAGGCTGTCGTTGATCAGCTTGAAGTGGTCGAGGTCGAGGAAGAGGATGCCGATCGGGGAGCCCGAGGCGGTCGCCCGCCGCAGCGAGTCGTTGAGGGCGTCGACGAAGCTGAGTCGGTTCGGCAGGCCGGTAAGCGAGTCGTGGAGGACACGGTGGCGCAGAGCCTGGTCGGCGGCGTGACGCTCGATCGCGTCGGCGAGGACGTTGGCGGCAGCCTGGACGAAGGGCACGTCCTTGGGGGTGAAGCGGTGCGGTTCGGTGGCGTGGAGGTCAAGCACCCCGAACGGGTGGTCTTTGCCGTCGATCATCACCGCCAGGCTGCTGGCGGCGCCGACGACGCGCAATACCGGCGGCATCGTGAAGCGGCTCTCGCTCGACCAGTCGGAGACGATCGTGTGGGTGCCCGACTCAAGCGCGGCGCCCGCATGGGAGTCGAGGGCGGCGGAGACGCGGCGCCCGGCGCCCACGACCTCGTCCTCGAGGCCGGCGCGAAGATTGAGACGGCGGCCGTCGCGGCCGAGCTCCCAGATGCAGGCGCTGTGGACGCCTTCGACTTCGCCGATCAGCGAGATCGCGGCGCGCATCAGCGACTCGGGGTCGCCGTCCTGCAGCGCCCGCTCGCCCAGCTTGGCGACGACGGCCTGCTGGGCCAACGCCCGCTGCAGCTCCGAGTCGGTCCGCTTGCGCTCGGTGATGTCGTAGAGAACGCCGTGCCAGACCGGCACGCCCTGCTCGTCGGCCTCGAGCACCGCCTCGTCCAGCATCCAGACGATCTCGCCCTTGCGGGTGCGCAGCCTGTACTCGACCGGGCGCGTGTTGCGGTCGCCGAGGTAGATCTCGGTTTCGTTCGCCAGCGCCTGCTCGCGGTCGTCCGGGTGCAGGAGGCTGGCCCAAAGATTGGGGTCGGCCTTGAACTCCTCAGCCGTGTAGCCGAGGATCTCCTCAACCTGGGGGCTGACGTAGAACCACTTGCCGTACTCGCCCATCTCCGAGGTGTAGACGATCACCGGCAGTCGCTCGACCAGACGGCGATAGTCCTGGCCACCGGAGGTGATCTGATCGAGGAATTCGTTGACCTCGTGGTCGGGCCAGTTCCTATCCCCTTTCGGCGGCATCGCGTCCTTATCGACAGATCGTCCAGACGCTTGACCGCACGCCTGTCCAGGCACAAACTCGTGCAGGCGTCCGAAGCGCTCAGGCGGCCTGCCGCAGCGGCGGGCCCTGGCCCATAAACCGGTGCAGCCCGGACAGGGTGAGGGTGCCGACCAGGCCCCGGTAAGGCTCATACGGCGCGTAGAACTCCTCCACCTCGGCGACGCTCGCCCGCCGGCCGAGGCCGGCGAGGCGGCCGACCAGCTTGAGGTAGCCGAGGTCGCCCGCCGGCAACGAGTCCATCTCGCCGCGCCCGAACAGAGCCAGACACTGAACCGTCCAGGGCCCGATCTGGGGGATCGCCAGGAGGCGGCGCTCGGACGCGGGCGAGTCGAGCCGGCAGCGGTCAGCGGCGACGACCCTGGCGACCCGCAGCAGCGCCGCGGCCCGGGTCGGGGCGAGATCCATCGCCGCCAGTTCCGCCGGGGCACGGCCGGCGATCGCCGCCGCCGCGGGGACGTCGCGCAGAGCCCCGCGCCCATCCCCGATCCGCGGTCCCCAGCGGCCGACGATGCGGCGCTCGATCGTGATCGCCCGCTGAGCCTCGATCAGCTGCCCGACCACGGCCGCCGACAGCGCCTCCCAGGGCCAGACCCGACGCCGCGGTCGGAAGCTCGGAAAGCGGCGGACCAGCGGTCCGACCAGGGGGTCACGACGAAAGCGGCGGTGGAACTCGCCGAGGTCGTAGTCGACCCCGAGCACAAAGCGCATGCGCTCGATCGCCAGCTCCAGCTCGGCGGTGCCGGCGGGCACCGGGTCTCGGTCGGAAGCAAGCGGCAGCGTCACCCGCGCGGGATCGACCGCCTCGGCCCGCACGACGACGCGATCGGATCCCGGCTGCCAAGCCCGCACCAGCACCGGGCTCGGCCCCACGTGCAGGAGCCGAGTAGCCACCCCACCTTGAATCCAAAGCGTGCGATCGTCACTCCCCCGCGGCAGCCGGTAGGGAGAGGCCGGCCGAACCTCTTGCTCGAGCGCGCTCACCTGCCGAGCAGGTGCACGTCCACGAGGAAAGAGCGGCTGGCGACCACGTTGCGGTCGCGGCGGCGGGAGAGGCGGCGCGGGGAGCGCGTCTTCGATCCGACGGCGCTTACGGCGCGGACGGCAGCCACAGTCGCGGCTCCGGCCAGCACCCCCCCGGCAGCGGCGATCGCGGCACTTCGAACCTCGGTGCGCAACACCGGCGAAGCCGGCTCCTCATAAGGCAGCGGCAACGCCCGCACCGGCTCCGCATCCCGAGGCTCAGCGTCTTCCTCAGCCACAACCTCGCCATCAACATGGAATTCGCTCACCACCTCGACTCTAGCGAGGCCCCAGGTCGCTTCCCCAGTGCTCACCGCAAATAGCGAACGTTGAGAAAAGCTCCCGTGAAGAGGGTCCGGGTGGGACTCGCCAAGCCTCCCCGCAGTTCGCGCAGGCGAGTCCCACCCGGACCCTCCCCTGCCGACCTTCCTCTAAAGCGCCCGCTCGTACAGCCGGTACTTCTTGACAACCTCCCCGCCCATCCCTTCCATCGCCCGGTTCATCGGCTTGTTCGTCTCCAGGATCCAGCCCATCTCACCGCCGACGATGCCGCCCGGGACCGCCGCCTCCTCAAGGTGGCGGAGATAGAGACCGGCGGCGATGCCGCTGTGGCGGTACTCGTCCTTGACCCCGAGCGCGAGCACGCGGCACTGGTCGATCTTGCGCTTGCCGAGTAGGAACCTGGCCCAGCCGAAAGGCAAGAGGCGCCCGTTCAGCTTCGCCATCACCTGGTTGATGTCGGGCAGGGTAAGGGCGGCGCCGACCACCTCGCCGTCCTTTTCGGCCATGTAGGCCCAGTTCTCGTCGATCACCTGCTTCAGGTTCTTGGCTTGGAACTCGACCTCGGCGTCGGTGATCGGGACGAAGCCCCAGTTGTGGCCCCAGGCCTCGTTGTAGACGTCGGTGAAGCGCCTCACCTCGGCCGCCATTTCGCTTTTGCGAAGGTTGCGGATGACGATCCCTTCCCCCTCCAGCGCCTTCTTGGCGGCGGCGTGGATCGAGGGGTCGAAGCTCTCCCCCTCTTTGAGGCTGCCGAACTGCAGCTCCCACATCAAGACGTCCATCGTCTTCGCGAAGCCCTCGGCCTCGATCAGCTCCTTGTAGAAGGGTGGGTGCCAGGGCTCGAGGATCAGCGGCCGGCGCTCGTAGCCCTCGATCAGGATCCCGATCTCGTCGTTGGTCGTGAAGTCCATCGGCCCGAGGATGCGGGAGCGGCCCTTGCCCGCCGCCCACTCGGTGGCGGCGTCCAAGAGGGCCTTGGCAACGGCCGGGTCCTCGGTCGTCTCGAAGAATCCGAACATCGCGTCGCTGCCGCCCTGGTACTCGTCCCAGCGGTGATCGACCTGAGCGCTGACCCGCCCGACCGGCTCGCCGTCGCGCTCGGCGACGAAGAGCTCCACCTCGGCATGCTCGAAGTACGGGTTCTTCGCCGGGTCGAGGAACTCCATCCGCTCGAAGACCAGCGGCGCCACCCACTGCGGGTGGGCGCGGTGCAGCGCGAACGGGACCTTGACGAAGCGCTTGCGCTCACGGCGCGTTCGCACCGGCCGGATCGAGACGCTTCCCATGGAGCGGCAACCTACACTCTGGGGCGATGAGCGAGACCGCGAAGGCTCCTATCGACGTCTTCGAGAAGGCCCGCAGCCACGACCGGCTCGAGCAGCTCGAAGCGGCCAAAGAGCACGATCTCCTCCCCTACTTCCGCCTGCTCACCTCGCAGGCCGGCCCGGTGGTGGAGATGGAGGGACGCGAGACGATCATGCTCGGCTCCAACAACTACCTGGGGCTGACCGGCGACAGTCGGGTCAAGGACGCGGCCCGCGAGGCGCTCGAGACCTACGGCACCGGGGTTACCGGCTCGCGCCTGCTCAACGGCACCACCCCCCTCCACGTCGACCTCGAGCGCGAGCTGGCCGAGTGGATGCGGACCGAGGACGCGATCGTCTTCACCACCGGTTACCAGTCCAACGTCGGCTGCATCGGCACCATCCTCGGCCCCGGCGACACGGTGATCTGCGACTCCGGCGACCACGCCTCGATCCTCGACGGCTGCCGCCTCTCCGGCGCCAAGCTACGCCCCTTCCGCCACAACCGCATGGACAAGCTGGAGAAGATGCTGCAGCGGGCCGCGGGGGACGGCGGCGGCGTCCTCGTCGTCGTCGACGGCGTCTTCTCGATGGAGGGCGACGTCTGCGACCTGCCGCGGATCGTCGAGCTCTGCAAGGCCCACGGCGCCCGGCTGATGGTCGACGAGGCCCACGGCGCCGGCGTCCTCGGCGCCCGCGGGGCGGGAGCCAGCGAGCTGTTCGGGCTCGAGGACGAGGTCGACCTGCGGATGGGCACCTTCTCCAAGAGCCTGGCCTCCTGCGGCGGCTTCATCGCCGGCCCGGCCGACGTGATCGAGTACCTGCGGATCTCCTCGCGCTCCTTCATCTTCAGCGCCTCCGCGGTTCCGGCCGCGGTCGGGGCGGCGCTGGCGGCCCTGCGGGTGATCCGCGAGGACGGGCCGGCGCTGTTCGAGCGCCTGCTCGCCAACGCCGAGTACCTGCGCGAAGGGCTGCGGCATCTCGGCCTCAAGGTGATCGAGCCGGGAACGCTGCCCGACGGCACCGTCGCCACCACCCCGGTGGTGCCGGTGATGGTCGGCGACGACTGGCAGGCGGTGCTGCTCTGGAAGGCCCTCTTCGACGCCGGCGTCTACACCAATGTCGCGATCCACCCGGCCGTGCCGCCGGGGGGAGCGCTGCTGCGGACCAGCCTGATGGCGACCCACGAGCGCGAGCACCTCGACGGCGCCCTCGGCACGATCGCCAGGGTCGTCCAGGACTTCCCGGACCTGCCGCGCTCCTAATCCGCCGGTAACGCTTTCTTGACATCCCCCGTCGGGGGTAGTTTCAGGCTTGTTCGGATCGAGCCCGATACCCGAGCGGTCCGAAATTGTTGCTCTTAGCGGGTGACCTGACCCGCGCATCGCCCACCCCGGGTTGACGATCGCTACCGCCACGGCATAGCTTGGCCCTCTCGCCGAACACCCCGGGCGGGGTGGACGAATTGAGAACTCGGTCCGACCGGACCACGGTCCCCAAGCCAGTGGCCACCGGTCGGAAGCGAGATACCCAGTTAACCGATTCCTTGAAGGGAGGAGTCCCAGTGGACGCTGCCTCTACGGCACCCGCAACGACGATCGCATCTTCGGTGGAGGCCCCGCAACATATGAGGGCCCTCGAACGAGCCAACCTGGTCCGGCTGGCGCGCGCCGAGCTGAAGCGCTCGATCGCGCGGGGAGACGCCGACCCCTCTGAGGTGATCCGCGACTGTCCGTGGGAGACCGAGAGCATGACCATCGCCGAGCTTCTGACCAGCCAGCGCCGCTGGGGACGCACCCGCGCCCGCAAGTTCCTGATGCCGCTCTCCCTGAACGAGAACAAGCAGCTGGGCACGCTTACCTCGCGCCAACGCCAGCTGCTCTCGACCGAGCTCGCCTCCCGCTCCGGCGGACGCGAAGCGGTAACCGTCTAGCTACTCAGCCGCGCATTCCACCGACCCGGAAGCTGAGGCCTCCGGAGGCGCGTTGGAATGCGCGGCGCGCGAGGTAGAAGGCGATCGCGAAGGCGACCGCGCCGACGGCGAGCGCCACCGCGAGGATCTGGTCGGCGAGGTAGAAGAGACCGCCTACCGTGAAGACGAAGACCGCTCCCGCCAGCAGGGTGGTGTGGGAGCGGTAGCCGGCGAAGTGCTCGCGGATCGCGACCTCCATGCCACCGAGCCCGGCCAGCGCGACCCCGACGCCGATCGCGGTCGGGTGGCCGCCGATGACGCCGATTACCAGCGAGACGATGCCGGCGAGGATCGTCAGCTCCGCCAGCGGGAATTTCCCCCACGGGGCGGGCGGGCGATCGTCGGGGGTGGCGACTCGCGGTGCCTGCTTCGGCGCCCGCCCCGCCGGCTTCTCAGTCGGCGCCGCTGGTCTCGGTCGCTTGCCCTTGCGCTTCTTGCTCAACGGCCGCAAGCCGCCCGGCTAACGGGCATCCCGATGAGACCTTGACCCGCCACCAGCCCATCAACATCCCCAGCGGGCCGAGGCGAGGACGGGAATGCCAGTGGCCGCAGCCCGGCAGGCCGAGGTCGTCGCGACTCACCTGAACCCACTTGAAGTCCGCCGGCGAGGCCAGCATCTGACGCAGCAGCTTTTGGTTGGCGGCCTCGAACCGGGCCTGCTCGCGCAAGGCCGCTCGCGCCTCTCCGACCCGCTCGGCGAGATCGTCGCGCAGTCGCTCGAGCTGACCGAGGTCGAGGACCCGGGGCTCGGCGCCGAGCCCGGCGACCCGGTGCGGGACCTCGACGCGACCGAAGCCCTCGGCGAAGAGACCGGCGAGCTCACGCTCTAGATGGCCGACCTGACGCCGCAGCTCGACCCGGGCAAGGCGCTCGTCGACCTCGACATGAAGCCCATTAAGGCTGTCTCTTTCGAGCAGATCCGGCATCGGCCTGGCTCTGAGTGTAGATCACAGCTAGGCGATGGCAAGCCAAAAACCAGTTAAGACGCCGCTTAACGACCAGCGGCCTCAACCGTCGCCGCGGCCATCCAGAGTGCCTCCGAGACCGCGATCTGCGGCACCCCGTTCACCTGGATCGCGACGATCGCCAGGCGCCGGCTCCCGGACTCCACCCCGTAGCCGTCGCCGGTGCTCCCGAACAGCAGGCCGACCGGGCTCTTCTCGTCGGCGATCGTCAGCGTTCCCTGCAGAAGCTCTCCGGCCCGGCCCGGCAGTGCCTCTCCCGGAGCCGAGTCGCGGATACAGAGGCTGCCGCTGAGCTGGTCGGCGTCGAAGGCCCGCAGGGCGACGCCGGTCTCGACGGTGGCGACGGTGAGCGCGTCGGCGGGCAGGCCGTTGCTCTTGAACGCACCTTCGCGAATGCGCTCGAAGGCGAGCTGCTCGATCGGGGTCCGGGTGCGATCGGGGTCGAGTCCGATCTGGCGGTAGAAGACCCGGTAGGCCCAGGGGATCGGCCGTTCGCGCATGTGGATCGCCTGAGCGCCGTAGAAGCGATCGGAGAGGTCGCGGAGGCGGCGGCGGACCGGCGCGGGGCTGCGACCAGGATGGGCATCGACCTCGACCCAGGCGATCCCGAGGCCGGGGAACTCGGCGGCGATGTGCGGCGCCACCCAGCCCTGCTCGGGGGCCGGGTCCCAGTCCGTCCGCGGCTCCGACACGGAGCTCACCCGGCGGCCTCCGCCGCGCGACCGGCGTCCAGCAGGCGCTCGACCCGGGCGACGAGCTGAACCTCGGTGAGGTCGCCGATGCTTGCACTCTCAAGCGTGCCGCCGGGGTAGACGTAGGCGAAGGTCGGGCAGCCACCGACCTTGTAGAGACTGGCGACGGCGCCGTCGCGGTCGTACCCGACCGGCAGCTTCCAGCCGTGTGCACGGACGAGGTCGCGAACGGTGTCGCGGTCGTCGCGCACGTTCAGCGAGAGGAAGTTCACCCGTCCACGGTAGCGCCGGTAGGCGGCATCGACGACATCCTGCTGGTCGGCGCAGTCGCCACCTTTGGTGAACCAGAACGAGATCACCAGCGGCAGGTCGAAGAAGTCGCAGAGGCGGAGCGCGCCGGGGGTGCGGATCTGGCAGGCGGCGGTCCGGCGGGCGTCCTCGGGGCAGGGCAGCGCCGAGCTTTCGCAGTCGTCCTGGGCGACGTTGGCGTCGCCTTCGAGCTCCCCCGCGGCATCCGGCACCGCGAACTCCGGCAGCGGCCAACGCGCGGGCTGGCGATCGAGGCCCAGCGTCCCCTCACCGCCACCGCTGTTCAGGGTCCCGATCGTGGCGACGACGATGAGGACGAGAAAGAGCAGGCCGACGATGATCGAGTAGCGGTCCCTCATCGCTCCTCGATCCAGGTCAGGGCGGCGGGCAGCACGACCATCACGCCGACCAGGGCGACGGCAAGGTCGATCACGGTGACGAAGCCGAAGTCACGCAGCATCTGGATGTCGCTGGCGATCAGCACCGCGAAGCCGGCGATCGCGGTCGCCCCGGAGGCGAGCACGGCGGCGCCGGTGCGACCATAGGCACGCCGCAGAGCCTCCTCCACCCCACGCCCACCGCGGCGTTCCTCGTGGAAGCGACCGGCAAGGATCACCCCGAACTCGGTGGCGATCGCGATCGTCAGCGCCCCCAGCGCCGCCGACAGCGGATTCAGTGGAATGCCGATCAGCCAGAGGAGCAGCGAGCCCCAGCCGGTCGCCAGCAGCGTCGGCACCAGCGGCACCAGGGCCCGGGAAGCCGAGCGGTAGACGACGAGCAGGACCAAGGCCACCGCCACCAGGCCGGCGAGCGTGAGCCAGTAGCGACTGGCGTCGAGATCGGCGGCGGCCTCGGCGGCGATCACCGGCAGGCCCGCGAGGCGGACCTCGACTCCCGCCGGGGGCCCGCCCGGAGCCCCCGGCTCGCCGATCTCGCCACGCACGCGGTCGACCAAGGCCTGCTGCTCGGTCAGCGACTGGGCGCGGATGCCGAAGGAGAGCAGCGCCTGGTCGCCGATCTCGCCGGTGGCCGGGTCGATCGGCGCAACCTGGCGCAGGGCGTAGGGCGAGAGTGCCCCCAGGGTCGCCTCGATGCCCTGGCTGGTCAGCCTGCCCCCACCCCGGGTCAGGAAGTCCGAGAGCGCGGGGCCGGGGCAGACGTCAGCTTCGAGGCAGCTCGGGTTTTCCCCGCTGAAGCCGTTGTCCCGGAGCACGCGCTGCTTGAAGTCGGCCATCCAGGCGATCGTCTCCGGATCGGTGAGATCCGGCGCTTTCACGCTTACATCGAGTTGGCCCGAGACTCCGGTTACGTCGCGCAGCTCGTTGAGGTCGCTGACGGCGGCGAGGTTCTGGGGGGCCAGGGACTGGATGTCGGCCTCGGTCTCGATCTGGGTGCCTAGGCCCCAGCCCAGGGCTGCCAAGGCGAGACCGACGCCGAGGACTCGCCCTGGGTGCGAGATAGCTAGGGACAGGAGGTGTTCCGGCGGGCGGGTCCTGTCATCGGGGGGGAGTCCTGCGGGCGGGGGCTGCGCCTCCGTTCTCGGACTCCCCCCCGATGCCACCCGCCCGAGGGACGCCTTGTCCCCAGGGTTCTTGCGCCGGAGGGAGAGGGCTGCGAAGCCGGCGGTTAGGGCGAGGAGGAAGGCGAGGCCCACGCCTATGAGGAGGAGCAAGCCGAAGTTGCGGACCATGGGCGTGGGTGAGAGTTGGAGGGCTAGGAGACCGGCGATGGTGGCCAGACAGGCGGCGCCGATCGTCGGGCCGCCGCTAGATGCCGCGGCTCGAGCTGCCTCGACTCCGCCCAACCCTTCCCCCATCTCCTCGTCGAAGCGGGCTTGGAACTGGATTGCGTAATCGACCGCGAGGCCGATCAGGATCGGGAGGACGGCGATCGAGGCCATGGTCAGGGAGCCGCCGAAGAGGGCCAGGAGGCCGAAGACGAGGGCCGCGGCGGCGAGGGCGATGGCGAGGGGAAGCAGGCGCAGGCGGGAGCGGAAGAGGAGGAGCAGGGTCGCGGCCATCACCACCACGGCCACGGCGAAAAGCACCAGCAATGCGTCCTTGAGCGCCTGTTCGATGCCGTCGACGACGATCGGGGCGCCGGAGACGACGTAGCTGCCGCCCTGCAGCTCGAAGCAGGGGGCGGGCCTGCCGCCCTCGGCACAGGCCTGGCGCGGGGTCGGATCGTCGACCGCGGCGGCGATCAGGTCAAAGGCGCGCCGGCGCTCGGCGACGCTGAGGTCGGGCTTGAGCCGGACCACGATCTGGGCCGAACGGCTGTTGGGGAAGAGGTAGGCGAGGCGCGCCTTCGGCGTGCCGCGGGTCCGGGCCAGGTCGAAGACGACGGTGGCGACGAATTCTTCGTTGTCGAGAGCGGGGGCGCTGGTGATGCCGTAGCGGGTGGCGACCGAGAGCAGGAATTCACGGAATCGCTCCGGCGGCACCCGCTGCGCCAGGCGGCGCAACTGAGTGTCGATCTGAACCACGGACTCGTTGAGGAAGGTCGCCGGGCCGGAGACGAACTCGACCGGGTCGAGCTCGGCCAGTTCGGCGCAGGGCCCGGGGATCGGCTTCGCCCCTTTCGGGACGTTGCCGGAGAGGCAGCCCTCCAGCCGCAGCAGGCGGAAGACGTTCGCAGTCAGAACCAGGCGCTGCAGGTCCCCCTTGACCAGCACCACCACCGGTTCCTCACCGAAGGCGTTGCGAACCTCCTGGGTCGCCCGGTAGGTGGCGGTGTCGCTGTCGACCAGGGTCCCGACCCCGGCGTCGCTCGGGATCCGGGTCGCCCCGATCCCGGCTGCCAGCGCCAACACGAGGCTGAGCGCCAGCACCAACCGGGCATGCCCGGCGGCCCACGCCGCGACGCGACCGAACCACCGCCCCAGGCTCAACTCAGTCCATCGAGAGCGGGCCGGTGACATCGGCCCGGAGGAACTGGGACACGAACTGGTTCTGGGAGTCGAACAGTTCTTCTTTCGGCCCCGACTCGACGATCTTGCCGTTCCAGAGCACGGCGAGGAAGTCGGCAATCCGGCGGGCCGTGTTGAGGTCGTGGCTGATCACCAGGTAGCAGCCGCCGTTCTCGGCGTGAACCTCGCGGATCAACTCGCAGAGCAGTGCCGTACGGACCGGGTCGAGACCGGAATCGGGCTCGTCGAACATCACGATCGCCGGTTCCAGCACCAGCGCCCGGGCGAAGCCGGCGCGCTTGCGCATACCGCCGGAGAGCTCGTTCGGCATCTTGTAGGTGGCCTCGGTGAGGCCGACCTCGCGCAGACGGCGGTTGACGATCTCGCCGATCTCCTCCTCGCTTTTGTCGGTGTGCTGACGCAGCGGGAAGCAGGTGTTGTCGTAGATGTTCATCGAGCCGAAGAGGGCGCCGTCCTGGAACAGCAGGCCGAACTTTTTGCG
>Ga0190264_10000065_pt1 | contig 15541 bp, 12 predicted proteins | sample Popmic112T_FD_136651 | JGI IMG/M metagenome (GOLD analysis project Ga0190264, IMG submission 136651) | Populus adjacent soil microbial communities from riparian zone of Indian Creek, Utah, USA - 112 T | ecosystem: Environmental > Terrestrial > Soil > Riparian zone | place: USA: Utah | collected... | reverse complement strand
TCGAGGCCGATGTCGTCCTTCAGCGCCGTCGTGATCTCGACCGTGCCGTCACGGGTGGAGCCGCCGGCGCCGTAGGTGACCGAGGCGAAGTCGAGCTCGAGGTGGCCGAGCTCCCGCGCGCTCGCGTAGAGCTGTTCGGTCGCCTCGGCCGTCTTCGGCGGGTAGAACTCGACCGAGAAGGTCGGCCGCTGCGAGGCGATGATCTCGTCGATCCGCATTCGCGGAGGGTAACTACGTCGCGGACTCGCGGCTCTTTACCCGGTCCTGGAAGTACTCCTGGATGTCCTCGAGCCGCTTGCCCTTGGTCTCGGGGACGAACTTCCAGCAGAACCAGAGGGTGAGGATGCCGATGCCGCCGTAGATCCAGAAGGCGCCGCTGCGCCCGGCCGCTTCGATCAGCAGCAGGAAGGTGAGCGAGACGATGAAGTTGAAGGTCCAGTTCGCCATCGTCCCCAGCCCGGCCGCCTTGCTGCGCACCGCCAGCGGGTAGATCTCGGCGTTGAGCAGCCAGAAGATCGGCCCGAGGCTGATCGCGAAGGAGGCGACGTAGGTCATCAGGCTGACGATCGCGATGACCGAGGCGAGGGTGCTGTCGCCGCCGCCGATGAAGGCGGCGCCGAGCGCGAAGAGCGAGATCGTCATCCCGGAGACGCCGATCATCAGCAGCGTCCGCCGGCCGGCGCGGTCGAGCAACCGCAGCGCCAGGATCGTGAAGCCGACGTTGATGATGCCGACCCCGACCGCGGCCAGGATCGAGCCGGCGGAGGAGTTGACGCCGGTGAATTCAACGATCGTCGGCGCGTAGTAGATGACCGTGTTGATGCCGGTCACCTGCTGCAGGATCGCCAGCCCGACGCCGACGAACAGCGCCGCTTTGACCACCGGCTGCAGCAGCTCACTCCAGGCCCCCGGCTTGTCGTCGAGGCTCTCTTTGATCTCCTCCAGCTCGCGGTCAATCGTGTCCGGGTCGTCGACGCGGATCTTCGCCAGCGTCGCCCGTGCCGCGTAGTTGTCGCCGTGCATGACCAACCAGCGTGGGCTCTGTGGCATCCGCAGCATCCCGAAGGCGAGCGCCAGCGCCGGTACGCAGCCGAGACCGAGCATCCAGCGCCAGCCCTCGTTGTGGTCGAAGGCGAGCCCGACCAGGTAGGCGATGAGGATCCCGATCGTCACCGCCAGCTGGAAGAAGCTGACCAGGCGGCCGCGGCTCTCCGGTGGCGCCACCTCGGAGATGTAGACGGGGGCCGCCGCTGAGGCAAGCCCGATCGCGACGCCGATCACGATCCGGGCGATCGTCAGCACCTCGACGTTGGGCGCCGCGGCGCTGGCCAGGGCGCCGAGGATGAAGACGCCCGCGGCGAGCAGGATCATCACTCGGCGGCCGTAGGTGTCGGCCGCCGGCCCGGCGATCGCGGCGCCGGCGATGGCGCCGACCGGGACCGCGGCGACGACCACCCCTTGGGCGAAGCTGCCGAGGTCGAAGTCCTGCTTGATGAAGAGCAGGGCGCCGGCGATGATGCCGGTGTCGTAGCCGAAGAGCAGCCCGCCGAGCCCCGCTATCGCAGCGGTGAGGACCACGTTGCGCCGCGCCCTCCGAGCGGACGCCTCCGATCCCGCGTTCATCCCGCGTTCATCCCGCGTTCATCCCGCCGAGGACCGTATATCCCCCCACGGACACGAGCCGTCTTTGCCTCCGGATGCTTCTATCCGGACTTTGCGGGAACGGTCCTCATGGCCCCCTGGACGGACACGGCGAGCAGCGCTAAATTCGCTATGCGACCGGGAGAGACCGGTCCCCGCGGAAGCCGAGCGGGGAGCGGCCTCGAAGGTGGCGCAACCGAGCTTCTAAGCGCGAAGGCTACGCGCGAGGCAGGCGACGAGCGTCACTACCGGTCGCGTTTTCGTGCTCGCCCGTCCGACCGGCCGCCTAGCGTGGCCCGTGCTTGGGAGACCTGCCCTCCCGGCCCGCGACCGGGGCGCACCTCCGGGAGTTGGGTGTCGCCGGCGAACCCCGTGAGCAACGTTCGCAGCGACTAGCCCGCCCGCTCCCGCCTACTCGAACAGCACCGCCACGGTTTTCCCCACGACGCCACGGTCGCTGGTGGCGCCGGCCCGCACTCCGGCCCAGTTCCGCCCGTCGGGCAGCGGTAGCGCGAAGGACCCTTCCCGCCTGTCGATCGCCGGCGAGTGGGTGGCGCTGGGATCGTCGTCGGCGCCGAAGGGAGCGGCGACGAACCGCGCCGGCTCCCCCTCTCCCGTCGCAGGATCCTCGAAGCGGTAGGACACCACGGCGAGATCGCCTTCGCGCCGGGCTTCGATCCGCGGGCTCGGGGCTCCGCCATGGCCGACGGGCAGATACGCCGAGTTGCCCTCGACACCTCGCGCCGGCGGCCTCGCTTCGCGATGCAGCTCCGCCGGGTCCCACCACTGGGGGTGCTCGCGCGGGCCGCGGGGACTGTCGGCCTCGAAGAACTCGCGGCGCCTGGTCGCGCCCCAGCGCCCCGGCCACAGCACCCAGCCCGGCCCGTCGTCGTCGATCGCCCGCAGCGCCGGCCGCAGCAGTGGGCCGAGCCCGTCGTTGTGGTCGGGCACCACCGGCGCCTCGAAGCTGCCGGCCCGCGGCAGCGGGGCGTGGGAGCCACGGGCCGGATAGACGACGAGCGCGGGACCCTCGCCGCTGTCGGCCAGCTCGACCTCGTCCCAGCTCAGTCGTTCGGCCCCGGCGTGGCGCGCGAACGTCGCCGCCTCCGGCGTCAGGTCCGCGCCGAGTCGCAGCTGCACCATCTCCCAGTCCCCCTCACGCTGCTCCAGCCCCAGCAGTCCCTTGTCGTCGTAGTAGTAGAAGAACCAGTACTGGAGCCAGAGCCTCCCCTCACGGTCGTGCCGGGCGCGACCGTAGACGACGTCGGCGTGGCCCTCCTGCCGGCGCAGCACCAGCGCGTCGGCGGCGTGCGAGCCGCCGCACTCGTCGAGGTAGTCACCCTCGCGGACCGGCTCGCCGTTGAGGTAAGAGCCGGCGCCGAGGAAGTCGAGCTCGAGCCGGGGCTCCGCACCCACCGGCGCGGCGGCGGCGATCAGGGTCCCGTCGGCCCGGTGCAGGCTGTTGCAGCGCCCGGGCGCCGGCGCCGCGCAGATCGTCGCCACCGAGTCGGCCCGGAAACACTCCAGCGAGTCGTACCGCAGCAGCGGCCGGTGGCGCGCCAGCAACGCGGTCAGCTCAGGGGACCCGGACTGCGTCGTGCGCCCGCCTCGCCGCGCCCGCCGCGGTCGCAGTCGCCCGACGGCGGTACGACGCGAACTGGCGACGAGCGCCTCGCGCACCCGTCCCTCGTTCATCCAACCTGGGTGCGGCGGCAGTGGCGGGCGCGGCTCGATCCCCTTGCACACGACCAGCCCCTGCCGGCGCAGCGCGGCGTCGGCGAGCAGGTAGCCATGGTTCTCCAGCACCGCCTGCTCGGCCTCGCCGAAGGCGTCGAGGTCGGTGCGTACGGCGGCGATCACCTCAGCCACCAGGCCCGGCTCGTATCCGGGTGGATTCACGGCGTCGCCGAGATCCCACTCGACGCACTCCTCCCACCCTGCGGCGAGACCGCTGAGGATCAGGCCGGAGGCGCCGAAGACAAAGCGTGGTCCGCGCGCGGGCTCGCCCCCGAGCGAGTCGACCAGCTCGCGGGCGTAGCGCTCCTCCAGCGCCGCCCCGCCCCGGGCTCCGGGGAAGGGCTTGCGCAGGAAGGCGCGGGCGCGGGCGTTGCGGCGGGCGATCGACCGCATCGGCTCGGCGACCCGCTCCGGCCACTCGCGGTAGCCGCCGTCCAGTGGCCAGCTCACCCGCGTCGCCAACAGCGCCGCGACGATGCTGCCGCCGGCGACGGCGCCGACGGTCCCGGTCTGGGCGAGGATGCCGAGCTCGTTGAGCCTGGTCAGGGCGCCGAGATGAAACAGCGCGGCTCGGTAGCCGCCCCCCGCGAGCCAGAGCACCTTCTCCCCGCGGTCGGCCTCTCCGGGCGCAAGGCCGCCCAGACGCCCGAGGGTGGGCGACTCGGTGGAGCGGGACGATCGGGCCGAGACATCTGACATGAAAGGTGGTGGGGCATTTAATCAGGGCTCTTTGCTGCAACTTCTCACAGCAAAGACGGCTGTGCGAGGATGGCCGGGATGAGCCCGGAGGTTCGCTACGAGCGGGTCGGCGCGGCGGCGCTGTTGACGATCGACCGTCCCGCGCGCCGCAATGCCGTCGACGGCGCCACCGCGAAGCTGCTGCGCCAGGGCTTCGACGACTTCGAGAGCGACGCCGGCGCCCGGGTGCTCGTCCTCACCGGCGCCGGGGGCGAGGCCTTCTGCGCCGGCGCCGACCTCAAGGCGCTCGACCTCGACGTCGACGATCCGGCCGGGCCGGAGGGCTTCACCCGCCTCACCCCGTCGAAGCCGGCGATCGCCGCGGTCGACGGCTGGTGCCTGGCCGGCGGCCTCGAGCTGGCGCTCTGGTGCGACCTGCGCCTCGCCACTCCCGGTTCCACCTTCGGCTTCTTCGAGCGCCGCTGGGGAGTGCCCTTGATCGACGGCGGCACCCAGCGGATGCCACGCGTGGTCGGCATGGGCCGGGCCTTGGAGCTGATCCTCACCGGCCGTCCGGTCGACGCCGAGGAGGCCTTGCGGATCGGCCTCGTCAACGAGGTCGTCGCCCCGGGCACCCAGGTCGAACGGGCCTTGGAGCTGGCGGAGCGGATCGCCGCCTTCCCCCAGGAGACGATGCTGGCCGACCGCCGCGCCGCGATCGAGGGCGCCGGGATGCCGCTGGCCGAGGGCCTCGCCCTCGAGCACCGCCTCGGCCGCGAGACGCTCCGGGTCGCGGTCGAAGGCGCCGCCCGTTTTGCCGCCGGCGAGGGTCGCGGCGGCGCCGGGGTCTAGCCCTCGCGGGCGACGCGGCGCATCTCGTCCTCGGCTGCTTCCGGGCCGACGTACGGCATCAGCACCGCGAACAGCAGATCGGGCAGGATCCGACGCAGTTCGGGTCCGCGCCCGGCTCGGACCTCGTCGAAGATCATCGAGGTGGCGCCGCCGATCGCGAAGCGGGCGGTGTCGGCCGGCAGCTCGTCGGCCTGGGGGGAGACGGTGCGGCCTTCCTCGAGGAAGTAGGTGAATCGTCCCAGCGCCGCCCGGTAGCGGATCCGCGCGTCCTCGCCGACGGCGGTGACCTCGACCATCGCCATGCGGGCGATGTCGTGCTCGGTCGCCAGCAGGTCGACCAGGGCCCGCAGGGCGGCGGCGATCCGGTCCGGCCAGGGCTGGCCGACGGTGCTCTCGAAGGCGGTTGAAACGTGGGCGACGAGAACGTCGATGACGGCGTCGTAGGCCTCGAGGAAACAGGACTCGCGGTCGCTGAACATCTCGTCGAAGGTCTCGCGACTGACCGCTGCGGCCTCGATCACGTCGCCGACCGTGGTCGCCTCATAGCCTTTGGCGGCGGCGACGCGGACCATCGCCTCCAGTAACCGCTCGCGCTCGGAGCGGACCGCGTAGGCCCTTGGCAGCGACTGGCTTGCGGCTGACCCGGACCGTGGATTCGAGGCCGAAGAATCCATCCCGACCACAGTAGGGCAGTGGCGGCGGCCTGTCCAACCGCCCCTATGCTTCGCCCGATGAGGATCGGAATCGTCGGGCTGGGCTACGTCGGCCTGCCCCTGGCAGTGGCCTTCGCCGAGGCCGGGCACGAGGTGCGCGGCCTCGACCTCGACCCGGCCAAGGTCGAGGCGCTGAACGCCGGCCGCAGCTACGTCGAGGACGTTCCCGACAGCGTCCTGGCGCCGCTGGGCGAGCGCCTGCGGGCGAGCGCCGACTACGCCGAGATGGCCGCCTGCGAGGCGGTGGTCGTCTGTGTGCCGACGCCGCTGACCAGCTCGCGCGAGCCCGACCTCACCTACCTGCTCGAAGCCGCGACCTCGATTTCGGGAGTGCTCAGGAGCGGCCAGCTCGTCGTCCTCGAGTCGACCACCTACCCCGGCACCACCCGCGAGCGCCTGACCCCGATCCTCGAGCAGTCAGGTCTGGCGCTGGGCAGCGATTTTCACGTCGCCTTCTCGCCCGAGCGGATCGACCCCGGCCGCACCGACTACACGATCAGGACCACGCCGAAGCTGGTCGGGGGCATGACCGCGGCCTGCACCGAGCGCGCCCGCGCGCTCTACGGGCTGGTCTGCGACGAGGTCGTGGTCGTCTCGACTCCGGAGGCAGCAGAGCTCTCGAAGCTGCTGGAGAACGTCTTCCGCTCGGTCAACATCGCCTTCGTCAACGAGTTGGCCCAGCTCTGCGACCGGCTCGGCATCGACGTCTGGGAGGTGATCGACGCCGCCGCGACCAAGCCCTTCGGCTTCATGCGCTTCGATCCCGGGCCGGGAATGGGCGGCCACTGCCTCCCTGTCGACCCCTTCTACCTCGCCTTCCGCGCCCGCGAACAGAACTTCTACCCCGAGTTCATCGAGCTGGCGGGGAAGGTCAATCAGGCCCAGCCCGCTTTCTGCGTCGAGCGGATCGAGCGGATCCTCAACCAGGCCTCGAAACCGGTCAAGGGCTCGAAGATCCTCATCCTCGGCGCCGGCTACAAGGCCGGCAGTGGTGACACCCGCGAGTCTCCAGCCCTGGTCATCCTGCGCCTGCTGACCGCGCTGGAGGCCGACGTCTCCTACCACGACCCCTTCGTAGCCGAGCTGCCGGAGCTCGGCCTCGCTTCGGTCGACCTCGAGGCAGCGCTCGCCGCCACCGACCTCGCCGCCATCGTCACCGCCCACCCGGGCATCGACTACGCCCACATCGTCGCGTCGGCGCCGCTGACGCTGGACTTCAGAGGTGTGACCCGGGGCGTCGAGTCGGACAGCCTCGAGCGCCTCTAAGGGGCTTTCGAGGCCTTCATCTCGGCCGCCGCCGACTCCGGCCCGAAGTACGGCAAGACCGCGAAGTACATGAACTCCGGCAGCAGTTGGCGAAAGCTGTCGGTGCCGCCGGCGGAGAGGCGCGAGTGGATCACGGCGTGGATGCCGGCGGCGATGCCCTCGCCGGCGATCGGCGGCGGCGACTGGGAGTTCCCGGCGACCGCGCGGGCCTGGTCGAGGAAATGGTTGATGCGCGCCAGCGCGGCGGTGCGCTTTGCCAGCGCCTCCGGCCCGGCGGCGTGGACCTCGACCACCAGCGCTCGGCCGATGTCCGGCTCGGCGTCGAGGAAATCAAGCAACGCTCCGAGCCCGGCACGCAGCTTTCCCTCCCAGTTCGACTCTGCCGCCGCCGCCGTCAGAACCAGCGTTTCGACCCGCTCGACGCCGGCGTCATAGGCCTGCAGGTAGCAGTCGTCCTTGTCGGCGAAGTTGTCGTAGAAGGCTTGGCGGTAGACCCCGGTGCGGTCGAGCACGGTGCGAACCGAGGTGTGCTCGTAGCCGTCCGCGCCGACCGCCTCGAGCATCCCGTCCAAAATCATCTGCCGCTTCGAGGAGGTCACGAGTTTGAGTTCGGGGGCGTTGTCGATCCGGGAGTTCGAACCCCCGGCAACGCCGACCCCATCTGCCCCTGCCAGGGCCTTGCTGTCGGCGCGCTTTCCCATCTGCCCTTCCTTTTGTGGATCAAGGGAACCGCTTGTCTGGCTTCCGGTACTTTAGCGGTATATAGCCCGGTCGTCCAGCTTGTAAGCCACATACGATCAAGGTACTCTGGCGTTCGTGGCCGAAAATGCGTCGACGATGCGACCCCCGCCCGGTCGGCATCCCCTCCCCAAAGAGTTCATCGCCCAGCATCAGCGGGCGCGCATAATTTCGGCCCTCGCCGAGGAGACCGTCGAGAAGGGTTACCGCGCCGTCACCGTCGCCGACATCGTCCGCCGCGCCGGGATCGCCCGCAACACTTTCTACGAGAACTTCTCCTCCAAGGAGGACTGTTTCCTCGCCGCCTCGGAGTTCGCGGTCAAGGAGGCCCTGCGCCGCGTCGTCGATGCCGCCAGCAAGGTCGATACCTGGCCGGCGCGGGTCAACGCGGGCCTCTCCGCCTTCCTTCACTACGTCTCCGGTGAGCCGGCCCTGGCGCGGACCTGCATCGTCGAGGCGCTTTCCGCCGGCCCGGCCGCGGTCGAGCGCTATGAGCACTCGATTCAGGCCTTCGTACCGCTCTTCCGCATGGGCCGCAAGGTCTCCCCGCACGGCGATGAACTGCCGGGCACGCTCGAGGAGACGATCATCGGCGGTGTCTTCTGGATCATCTACCAGCGCATCATCATGGGACAGACGGAGCAGATCGAGGAGCTGCTGCCGGAGCTGGTCGAGTTTTCGCTCACCCCTTACCTCGGCGCCGAGGCAGCGAAGCGGGCGGCGTCCGAGCAACCTCCAGCCGCTAACGGCTGAGGTCGAGAAGGCAGGGACTGGGGGTCCCATGACCTAGTGCTCGAAACCGAAGCTCAAACCGCCGCCGCTTCCGAGCGGGCGCAACTGATCGAGGCCCTGATCGAGGTCGCCGCCGAGCGGGGGTACATGGACACCTCGATCGAGATGGTGATCGCCCGTGCCGGGCTCGACCGCCCTGCTTTCGACCGCCACTTTCGGGGCAAGTACGACAGCTTCCTCTCCGTCTGGCAGGAGATGAACGAGGAATGCATGACCTCGCTGATGCGGGCCTACGACAGCGAACAGCATTGGCGTGACCGGCTGCGGGCCGTCGCCTGTGCGGTCGTCGACTCACTCTGCAACGACCCCGGTCGCGCTTGCTTCGCGGTCGAGGTGCTGGCCGCCGGCGACGCCGCCCGCGCCCGCCGCGACATGACGATGCGGGTGATCGCCTCGCTGATCGACGCCGGTCGCAAGGAGATGGAGGATCCGGAATCGGTCCCGCACACCACCGCCGAGGCGCTCGCGGGCTCTGCTTACGGGCAGGTCTACGCCAAGGTCGTGCGCGGCGATACGGACGAGCTGCCGAAGCTGATCCCGCAGTTGATGTCGGCCGCGGTGATGCCCTACCTGGGGGTCGAGGCGGCGCTCGAAGAGCTCGATCGCGGCTCAAATCCGCCCGACCGGTATCGTCGCCATGTGGCCGCGATTCCCGCCGATACGCCGGTCGAGCACGGCGACGAGTACCCCCCCGAGCTTGCCCGCCTTCCCCCCGGGCGGCATGGCCTGCCGCGCGAGTTCGTCGCCCACAACCAGCGCGAGCGGCTGATCGCCGGCCTCGCCGAGGCGATCGCCGAAAACGGCTACGCGGGCACAACCATCGCCCATATCACCCGCCACGCGGCTGTCTCCAGGCGCACCTTCTACGAGCATTTCTCCAGCAAGGACGAGTGCTTCGTTGCCGCTTACGACACGGTGATGGCGCAGCTGCGCGAGCGTGTCGGCCAGGCCTTCGAGGAGGAGGACGACTGGCCGCACGCGGTCAAGGCGGGGATCGGGGCGATGCTGCGCTTCCTCGCCGTGGAGCCCAATCTCGCCCGCCTCTGCATGGTCGAGGCGCTGGTCGCCGGCCCGGTCGTGGTCGAGCGCTACGACAGCGCCATCCAGAGCTTCGTCCCCTACTTCCAGACCGGCCGTAAAGGCCGCTCGCCCGAAGTCCTCGCCCGGCTCTCGCCGACCACCGAGGAGGCCCTGGTCGGCGGCATGATGTCGCTGATCTCCCGCCGCATCATCGCCGGCAAGACCGCCGAGCTGGAGAGCCTCCTACCCGACCTGGTCGAGTTCACGTTGACGCCCTACCTTGGTAGCGAGGAAGCCGCCAAGGTTGCCCGCGAGGGCTAGTTTTGGCTGAGGCGCTGGGCGCTACGGCGGTGGCGTAGCGCCACCTGGGTTGCGGCTGTCACCGCTGGCGCCGCCGTATCTCGCCCGCGCCTCGCCGATGTTTGGCCAACATCTGTGTCCAGACTGACAGACCCGAGCGATTAACGCAAGAGTTCTTGAATAAACGGTGAAGTATCGAGACGGCGGTATCAGCGAGCGCGAGCGGCGACGTCGCCGGAGCGCAGCTCCAACCAGGCCTCGTCCTCGCCGAAGTAGTTGAGGACGACCAGGTGGGAGAGGTCGGGTAGCAGTCGCTCGATTTCGCCGCTACGCCCGGCGCCGATCTCGAGTCCGATCGATTCCTCGATCGCACCGACCATGAAGCCCGCGGTCATCGGCGAGACCCCGGACAGGGCGTCAGGGTCTTCACGGGCGCTGTCGACGGCGGCCATCAGGCGCTCGGTCAGGCGTTGGTGGGCGGCCCAGGCGCGGCCGCGGGCGGCGCGGACCTCGATCAGCATCGCCTTCGCCAGCAGCGGCTGCTCGGCGACGGTGCGCAGCAGCTCGGCAAGGGCGGCACGGAAGCCGAGGCGCCAGTCGGCTGCCTCGCGGGCCGCCGCGAACAGCTCTTCGCAGAGCCGGTCGGCCGCCTCCTCGTATGCCCGCGCGAAGAGCTCGTCCTTATTGCCGAAGCGGCGTTGCAGTTGGTCTGCAGTGATGCCGCTTCGGGCGGCTACCTCCTGGGCGGTTGCCCTCTCGTAGCCGAGGGCGCCGACGGCGAGGAGCATGGCTTCGTGGACGCCCGCAACCGTGCTGCGATCCGGGATCGTCTCTTGCCAAGAGCGAACGGCGCGGAGTGTGCGCGGCCCTTCCACCTGGGGTACTTTAGCCTATAGTTGGGAACTCGCTCCACTCTGTGTACTGATTTCGTACCAATGGGAACCCGCGCTATTCTGAAGGGGTGCGTGCCCTGCCCGGAAAGGCTTCTCGGCAGCCTCCCGGCCCACAGCCGGTGAGCCGCACTGCCGCTGCGGCCGACCAGCGCCGCCGCATCCTCGAGGCGACGGCCGACCTGGTCGCCGAACAGGGCTATCAGGGGGCGACGATCGAGACGATCGTGCGCCGCGCCAAAGTCGGCTACGCCACCTTCTACAAGAACTTCGAGGACAAGCAGCAGTGCTACCTGGAGTTGCTCGATGCGGCCTACGGCGTCACCTTCCACCGGGTGCAGCGGGCCTATGACCGCGAGCAGGAGTGGCCGGACAAGGTCGCGGCCGGCCTCGGGGCGCTGTTCGAGAACATCGTTGCCCACCCCAATATCGGCCGCGCCTGTCTGGTCGAGGCGCTGACCGCGGGACCCGAGGCGGTTGCCCGCCACGAGGAGCTGTTGAAACAGTTCCGGCCGCTGCTGAAGCCGGGGCGGGAGCTGAATCCGCGGCGGGCGGAGCTGCCGGACACGCTTGAGGACACGCTTACCGGTGGGGTCCTCTGGGTGATCAACCAGCGCCTGATCGGCGAGGAAACCAAGGCGCTGAGGAGCCTGCTGCCGGAGACCATCGAGTTCGTTCTGCGACCGTATGTAGGCGAGCAGGTGGCGGCGCGCGAGGCCGAGCTCGCGGCCTCCAACTAGGCCATGGGCGAGGAAGAGCTCGGCCCGCTTCCGGCCGGCCGCCACGGCTTCAGCCGCGAGCAGGTGGCCCACAACCAGCGCGAGCGGCTGATCGCGGGCCTCGCCACCGCGGTCGCCGAGCACGGCTACAACGCGGTCACCATCACCGACATCACCAAAGCCGCCGCGGTCTCCCGGCGTGTCTTCTACGAGAACTTCGAGGGTAAGGAGGAGTGCTTCCTCGCCGCCTTCGACGTCGTCGTCGCCCACATCCACGAACTTGTGGCCGAGGCGGTGGAGTTGGGACCGGACTGGCCCCACCAGGCGCTCGCGGCAGCGCGGGAGGTGCTCGCCTTCCTCTCCTCCGAGCCGGACCTGGCTCGCCTCTGCCTGGTCGAGTCACAGAGCGCCGGGCCGGCGGCGGCCAAGCGCTTCCGCGACGCGGTGGGCGAGCTGGTGCCGCCGCTGGAACAGGGGAGGGAGGAGCGTTCCGCCGAACGCCCGCTGCCCCCCCACACCGAGGAGTCGACGATCGGAGCCCTGGTCTCGCTCGCCGGTCGCAAGGTCGCCGCCGGTGAAGCCGCTCGCCTCGAGGATCTCCTCCCCGACGTCACCCAGTTCATCCTCTCGCCCTATCTAGGCCCCGACGAGGCCGAACGCCTCGCCCGCGAACCGGTCTAGCAGCACTTCGGTACCGGCCTGTACGGCCCCGGGAACCCCTCTAGGAACACCGATTTTCTTTTGGGAACTCTCCCTTGACAACCCCTGAACGGGGTGCTTCACTGGCGTCGCTCGCTGGTACGGACAGCACCTTCTGGGAACTGTCTCCACCTAACGAGTGAATCAGGGAACACGCTGCATCAGGGACATAGATCGAGCCTCCGGGCGCCGCAGGGAGCGGCCGACAGCGGGGCTCACGGGACAAGGAGAGCAATACGTGAGACGCGTAGCGAAGGCATCGTCCGTGGCATCGACCCCGAGCCCCGGTGTCAGCCGCGGCCTCTTCGGCCTGGCGGCCATCTGCGTCCTCGGCCTCGCCGCTTTCCTCGAGAGCAGTGCGGCCTCAGCCGAGACCGCCTGCCCCAACGCTGCGGTTCGCGAACAGCAGGGCTCCAGCTTCCTGCCCAATTGCCGCGCCTACGAGATGGTCTCGCCGGTCGAGAAGTCAGGCAGTCAGGCCGGCCTTGGCACTACCGGAATCCCCTTCTATGCGAGGGCGAGCAGCGACGGAGAAAAGTTCGTCTACTACACCACCGGACCGGTCGGTGAAGCCGTTCGCGGGCTCCAGTACTTCACGACGGGGAGCCGAACCACGACGGGTTGGAGCTCGCGGGCGACGATCCCTGGGCCCGAATACGGGATTACGCCGAACGCGATCAGCGCGATTCCGGAAGGCCTCCTGGTCGCCGACGACGCCTCGCGCGTCGCCTTTCGCGCGCTCAGCCCATTCGTCACCGAGAACCCTTACTCGGAAGAACTCCAAGGGAGCACGGCCAGCTACGTAACGACCCCGACCGGCCCGATCGCCTGGCTGACCAAGCCGTCAATCCCCTCACCTGAACCGGAGCCCGGGCATCTCAGCGGGTTGAACGCCTCGGTCCTGGAGGGGGGGTCGCGGGATCTGAGCACCGTTTACTTCGGCTACTGCGGCACCCTCACCGCCGCCGACGCACCGCGCGCCGGGCGGGCCAACATCGGGTTCTACGTGGCCGAGGACGGGCAGATATCGACCGCGGGCGTGCTGCCCGACGGCAGCGTCGACCCCGACGGCTCGATCCCGGCCGCCAACTTTCTGGGGCAGGGGAACCAACCTTGCATGGGCGGTGCCGGAGAGCCGCCGGATCCGGTCGCCGCCTACGGCAGTCCCGTGTCCGCGGACGGCGATCGGGCTCTGTTCGTCAGTCCGAGCCCGTATTCGGGGAGCCCCCGGCCCAGTCAGCTCTACGTCTACCGTCGCGGACAGGCGAGCCTGCTGGTATCGCGCTCCGAGCTCACCGGACAGCCCTCGACCACGGGTGTTGAAAGCCTCGGGGGCACCTTTGGCTATGGGTCGCGAACGGGTCCCAACGTCTTTTTGAGAACCTCAGACCGTCTGACCAGCGAGGCGCCGAGCACGCCGGGGCCGAAGCTCTATCGCTTCAACGTCGAGACCGACGACGTGGTCTACCTCAGCGGCGTCTATGAGGGGAATGGCGATCCACTCGCTATCAAGGTGGCCAGCGAGGACGGCTCTCGCGTTCTTCTTCAGTCTCAGTTGGGCCCGGAGCCTTACCGCCTGGCCATCTGGGATGAAGGGAACGTGGTTCCCGTCGGTACGTTCAGCGGCGGCAACGCCATGGACCTCCACGCGCATGTGTCGAGCGACGGCTCGACCTTTGTCTTCAACTCCCAGTACCCGTTCGTAGGTGGCACCGATACGCACCAGCCCGGAGTGAAAGAGGTCTACCGCTACGTGGTCGGGCAAGCCGGACCGCCGACCTGCATCTCCTGTGTCGGGCCGGGGGAGACCTCAGCCGGTCCCGCGCTGCTCTCCAACTGGGCGGGAATCAGCAGCCAGCCACAGGCTGGAGCCATCCTCGTCGACGCTCGCAACATGTCGGCCGACGCCGCGCACGTGTTCTTCGACACGCCCAGCGCGCTGGTTCCCACCGACAACAACGGCAAGCGGGACGTGTACGAGTGGTCCGACGGCTCGTTGTCGCTGGTCTCGACCGGCAACAGCGCCTCACCCACCTATCTGTTCGACACCAGCGCTTCGGGCGACGACGTGTTCATCGCCACGGCGGAGGGGATCGATTTTCGCGATACCGACGAGGCCTATGACATCTACGACGCTCGCGTCGGCGGCGGCTTCATCCAGACCAGCTCCTCGCCCTGCGCCGGCAGCGAATGCCAGGGGGCGGCCAACTCGCCACCGGGCTTCGCTCCCGCCGGGAGCGCGACGCGGAGCGGGCCGGGCAACCGGGCATCCAGAAGCAAACGCGCGAAATCGCGCAGGCATTCGCCACCGCGGGTGCTGAAGGCCCGCGGCAACGGCACCGGCGTCGTCCTCCAGGTCAGGACCCCGTCGAAGGGACGGATCGTGGCCACGGGCGACGGACTGAGAACCCTCCGGCGCTCGGTGCCGGGGGCAGGCAGCTACAGCCTCAGCCTGAAGCTGACGGCGAAGGCGAGAGGTGAGCTGAGCGATGGCAAGGGCCGCCAGGTCCGTGTCCGCGTCAAGTTCACCGACTCGGCCGGGGAAACCACGTCAACGACGGTCACCTCGACCGTGGGGAAGAAATAGGTGACCAGAATGTTCAAGACCAAGACCCGACTCTCCGCTGTCCTCTCCCTAGCCCTTGGTGCCCTCGCCATCGGCGCAGGCGCCGCACAGGCGGAACTCTCACTCGATCCCAGCGCTGTCGTCGCCAAATCCGCGAGCACGCAGGCGGGAGCGCACGCCGATTTCCACACCTCGTTCGAAATCAGCAGGGACGATGAAAACCAACCCTCGGGGGCGCCGAGAACGATCATCACCAATCTGCCCGCGGGCTTCCTGGGCAACCCGATGGCAACCCCGAGGTGCACGGCGATCCAGGTCGCCAACCGGGAAAATCCCTTGGGTCCGTGCCCGTCGACCACGGCGGTCGGAACCGTGACCTTCGTCATCGGCGATGGCTTCGGTGGAGTCGAACCGCCCTACACGATGCTTCTGTACAACGTCAAGCCATACGCCAACCAGCCGGCGGCGTTCATGTTCCAGGCGCTTCTCTTCCCGATCCGCCTCGACACGGTCGTGCGCAGCGACGGCAACTACAACGTGCAGGTGTCGACCACGAACATCAGCGAGGGGGCGCCGCTCTACGCGACCGACATCACCCTCTGGGGGGTTCCCGCCGACCATCAGGGCCCGGGCCCTGAATCCACGCTTTACGGCGAACCGTACGGCGCCCCGCTTCAGGGTCAGCCGCGGACCCCGTTCCTGAGCAACCCGAGCACCTGCGACGGTAACCCGCTGCTCACCACCTATGGCGCCGTTCCCTGGACCCCGCAGGCCAATCCGGTCCCATCGGTGACGGCGGAGTCGCCGGCCCAGACCGGCTGCGACAAACAGGTATTCGCGCCGGGCGCCCAGGTGCGTCCGGGCAGCTCCGAAACGTCAGCCGCCAGCGGCTACGACATCAGCCTCACGGTGCCGCAGTCGCAGAGCCCG
>Ga0190264_10000064_pt1 | contig 15969 bp, 13 predicted proteins | sample Popmic112T_FD_136651 | JGI IMG/M metagenome (GOLD analysis project Ga0190264, IMG submission 136651) | Populus adjacent soil microbial communities from riparian zone of Indian Creek, Utah, USA - 112 T | ecosystem: Environmental > Terrestrial > Soil > Riparian zone | place: USA: Utah | collected... | reverse complement strand
GACGTGATCGTCAACACCGACGCCGACAACCAGTACTACGGCGGCGACATCCCGAAGCTCGTCGCGCCGATCCTGCGCGGCGACGCCGACATGGTCGTGGGCGACCGCGAGGTCATGACGATCGAGCACTTCTCGCCGCTCAAGAAGGTGCTGCAGCGGCTCGGCTCGTGGGTCGTGCGCCTCGCGTCGCAGACAACGGTGCCCGACACCACCTCCGGCTTCCGCGCCTACAACCGCGAGGCGGCCCTCGCGATGCAGGTCGTCTCGAACTACACCTACACGCTCGAGACGATCATCCAGGCGGGCAAGATGCTGATCGCGGTCGACCAGGTCACGGTCGGGACCAACCCCCAGACCCGCGAGTCGCGGCTGTTCGACTCGACCGGCGCCTACGTGCGCCGCAACGGCCCGGCGATCCTGCGGATCTACGCCCGCTACGAGCCGCTGCGCGCCTTTGCCACCGCCGGCGCCGTCGTCCTCGTGCTGGCGCTGGCGGCCTGGCTGCCGTTCCTGATCGACTGGATCTTCAACGGCGACGGCAGCGGCCACATCCAGTCGCTGATCCTCGGCGCCGTCCTCTTCATCGCCGCCGTGCAGCTGTTCGCGCTCGGCGTCATCGGCGATCTCCTCGCCGGCCAGCGGGTGATGACGCAGCGGGTCTTCGAGCGGGTGCGGCGGGTCGAGCTGGCGCTCGGCGTCGAGCCCTCGCACTACGAGCCCGGCCACTCCCAGGACTGATGGAGGCGGGCAAGGAGCGCTCGGCCTCGGCCGAGTACGGCAAGACCGCGAGCTTCCTCGCCGTCGGGGTCGGCCTCACCGGCCTGATCACCTACGCCTACTTCCTGATCGCCTCGCACACCCTGTCCAAGCCCGACTACGGGCAGATCACGGTGCTCTGGTCGGCCGTCTTCATCACCATCTCCACCCTCTACCGGCCGGTCGAACAGCTGCTCTCGCGCCACATCTCCGAACGGCTGGAGAAACGCGAGCCGATCGGCCAGGAGATGCGGGTCGCCTCGACGATCCAGCTCGGCCTCGCCCTCACCTTCGCGGTCGTGGCGCTGGCCCTGCGGGGGCCGATCCAGGACGGCCTGCTGGAAGGCAACGAAACCCTCTATTGGGTCTTCTTCGGCGCTGTCCTCTTCTACGCCGCCAGCTACTTCGCCCGCGGCTTCCTCGCCGGGCAGCGCCGCTTCGGGCCGTTCACCGCCCTGATCCTCTCCGAGTCGGTCTTCCGCACCCTGTTTGCGGTTCTGGTCGCGGTCGGGCTGATGAGCGGGCAGTCGGCGGTGGCGATCGGCATCGTCGCCGCCCCCTCGCTCTCGCTGCTGGTGGTGCCGCTGGCGTTTGCCCTGCGGGCGAAGAAGGAGGCAGGGCGGCCGGAGCCGGCCGCGGTCCCGAGCGAGGCCGAGCACGAGGAGTTCTCGCTGCGCAAAGGCGGTGGCTTCGCCGGCGCGGTCCTGCTGATCATGTTCAGCGAACAGGCCTTCCTCAACGCCGGGCCGCTGATCGCCCGCGGCCTCCAGGACGCCGCGGCGGCGGGGTTCATCTTCAACGTGCTGATGATCGCGCGGGCGCCGCTGCAGCTGTTCCAGGCGGTCTCGACCAGCATCCTGCCCCACCTGACCAGCCTCCACACCTCCACCGCGCCCGACAGCGAGCGCGAATTCCACCGCTCGGTCCGCGGGGTGCTGCTGGGGGTTACCGCCTTCACCGCCTTCACCGCGATCGTCGTCCTGATCGCCGGGCCGACGCTGATGCAGATCGCCTTCAGCGACAAGTTCACCTACGACCGCGCCGGATTGCTGCTGGTGACGCTGGGGATGGGCCTCTACCTCGGCTCGGTGACGCTGAACCAGGCCTGCCTGGCGCAGGGCCAGGTGCGGCGGGCGGCCCCCCGCTGGCTCGGCTGCGCCGCCTTCTTCGTCGCCTGGAACTTCGTGCCGCTGGTCAGCGACGAGTTCCGCCGCGTCGAGATCGGCTTCGCGCTGACCGCCGGCGTCCTCTTCGCCCTGCTCTACCTGGTCTACCGCCGCCCCCACGAACGGGCCGAGGACGTGCCCGAGGCGGGCTCGCCGGAGGAGCTCGAGGCGCGGCTGGCGGCGATCGATGAGAACGTCTGACTTAGCCGATCGGCTATAGACGAGGCCCCTGCCACCCGTTTGACTAGGGTCCGTCGATGGGAGAGCACGACGCCCAACTGATCCTGATCGCCGGCGGCCTCCTGGCCGCAGGCATCCTCGGGGCCCTGCTTGCCGACAAGGTCCGGGTGCCAGGACTGCTGCTCTTCCTCGGCCTCGGGATGCTGGCCGGCTCCCAGGGCATCGGCGGGATCGACTTCAGCAACGCCGAGCTGGCCCGGACCCTGGGCACGATCGCGCTGATCCTGATCCTCTTCGAGGGTGGGCTGACCGCCGGCTGGTCGGAGATCCGGCCGGTGCTGGGAACCGCCGCCTCGCTGGCGACCCTGGGCACGGTCGTCACCGCGCTGCTGGCCGGTCTCGCGGCGAAGCTGATCTTCGACCTCAGCACCCTCGAAGGCCTGATCGTCGGCTCGGCGATCGCCGCCACCGACTCGGCCGCGATCTTCGCGGTGCTGCGCCGTTCGACCCTGGAGAAGCGCCTGGCGCGCTCGCTCGAGGGCGAGTCGGGGATGAACGACCCGGTGGCGCTGCTGCTGGTGATCGGCTTCATCGAATGGATCCAGCAGCCCGGCTACGGCCTCGCCGACATGGCCGAGCTGCTGGCGCTGAAACTGGCGGTCGGGATCGCCGTCGGCTACCTGATCGGGCGGCTGGCGGTCGCCGCCCTGAACGCGACCAAACTGCCGACCGACGGGATCTACCCGGTGGCGACGATCGCGATCGCCGCCCTCGCCTACGGGGTCGCCGAGATCGCCCACGGCTCCGGCCTGCTCGCCGTCTACCTGGCGGCACTGGCCCTGGGCGGCGCCAACATCCCCGCCCGCCGCACCGTCGTCGCCTTCCACGAGGGGCTCGGCTGGGTTGCCCAGCTTGCCCTCTTCATCCTCCTCGGCCTGCTCGTCTTCCCGAGTCAGCTCGACGACGTGGCGCTGGAGGGGCTGGCGCTGTCGGCGGCGCTGATCTTCGTCGCCAGGCCGATCGCGACCTTCCTCGCCACCGCGTTCACGCCGCTGAACGTGCGCGAGAAAGCGATGCTCGGCTGGGCCGGGCTGCGCGGGGCGACGCCGATCTGGCTCGCCACCTTCCCCGTCGTCGCCGGCATCGCCGGCGGCGAGCAGGAGTTCGCGATCGTCTTCTTCGTCGTCGTCACCTCAACCCTGGTCCAGGGCGCCAGCTTCGAGCCGCTGGCGACGCGGCTGGGACTGACGACCGACGAGCCGGCGCTGCCGCGGCGGCTGCTGGAGTCGGGGCGGATCCGCCGTATGGGCGGCGACGTGATCGCCTACCGGATCCCCCAGGGCGCCGCCGCGGCGGGACATCCGGTACGGGACCTGGAGCTGCCGCGCGAGGCGCTGGTCAACGTGATCGTCCGCGACGGGCACGCGATCCCACCCCGCGGCTCGACCGCGCTACAGGAGGACGACGAGCTCCACATCCTCGTCCGCAGCGAGCTGCGCGAGGAGGTCGAGGCGCTGACCAACCGTTGGACCAAAGGCCCGGTCGGCCGGCCGCGCCCCCCGGCGCTGCCGCGGCGCGGCGCTTCGCAGGTGTTCTCGGTGCGGCCGGCGGGCCCGGACGACGACCCGAGGCCGAACGAGGTCGACGGGGTCCCGGTGCTGGCGGTGATGCGCACCCGTGGCGACAACAGCGGCGCGATGCTGGCGCTCGCCGACGGGCGTTATGCGGTGACCGGCGAGAACGTGGTCGCGATCGGCGGCCGGCGCGCCCTCGCCGACTGGTGCGAGCGCCGGGCCGAGCGGGCCGGCGTCGACGCGATCGAGCGCTCCTGGTGGCAAGAGGTGACCGGGGCACTGATCGCCCGCGGCCACGAGATGTAGCTCAGAGGCGCTGATACCGGCGCAGCTCGGCGTCCTCGGGCGCTCGTCTTCGGGTCACGCACGGAGTGCGCTCCCCTCGTCTCGCTTCCTGCGTCCTTGATCTGCTTGGTCTCAGCGCCTCTGAGAGCGGGTCAATCGGCGCCGGCGGCCGCGGCGATTGCCGTGTAGGCGGCGGCGGGGTCGGCGGCGCCGAAGACGGCGGAGCCGGCGACGAAGAGGGAGGCGCCGGCGGCGGCGACCGAGCCGGCGGTGGCGGTGTCGACGCCGCCGTCGACCTCGATCTTGGCCTCGCCCACGAGCGGGCGCAGGCGTTCGACCTTGGCGGGCGAGGTCGCGATGAACGACTGGCCCCCCCAGCCCGGGTTGACGGTCATGCAGAGGACGATGTCGGCGCAGCCGCGCAGCTCGGTAAGTGCCTCGTCCGGAGTGCCGGGATTGATCGCGACTCCGGCCAGGCAGCCGAGCTCGCGGATCGCATGCAGGGTGCGGTTGGCGTGCGGGGTCGCCTCCTCGTGGAAGGTGATCGAGTCGGCACCGGCCTTGGCGAATTCCTCGATCTGGCGCTCCGGCGCCGCGATCATCAGGTGCACGTCGACGGCGCCGCCCGCGTCGTGAACCTGGTCGGCGATGCCGCTGAGGACGAGCGGGCCGATCGTGATCGGCGGCACGAAATGGCCGTCCATGACGTCGAAGTGGATCACCCGCGCCCCGGCGTCCATCACCTCCTCGACCTGCGCCCCCAACTTCGCGAAGTCAGCAGAGAGGATCGACGGGGCGACCCGGGGAGACTCGATCAGTTGCCGCATCCGCTCGCTCATGCCGCCAACCTAGAGGATGGATGCGACGACGGTCAGGCGGCGCGGAGCATCGAGGAGCCGCAGGACTGGCACTGCATGTCCTCGGTGTGGCTCATCCGCGCGATCGTCTGGTGTTCGCCGCAGTTGGGGCACTGGGATACGAGTTCGAAGCGGCTGAGGCAGTTGACGCAGCGCAGCCGGCCGGGCAGTTGGGTCGGGCGCAGCCAGGGCTCGTTGCAGTTCGGGCAGGGCGCCCGTCCTAGGGTCGTCCCTTCCGCCGCGCCGACATCTCCGGAATCGCTCATCGCCTAATCATGGCGCTTCAGGCGCGCGATGAAGAATCCGGTGGTGCGATCGCGGTCCGGGCGCAGCTGTAGGCAGCGGGACTCCAGCGGCGAGGAGAGCTCGGGAGCGAGGCTGCCGAGGTCGTCGAGTTCGAGCGCCGGCACCTCCCCCCTCTCTGCCGCGGCCAGCAGCGCCGCCACCCGGTCCTCGTTCTCGCGGCGGGAGATCGTGCAGGTCGCGTAGACCAGGGTGCCGCCTGGGCGCAGGACCCGGGCGGCACCGAGCAGGGCGCGCTCTTGGATGTCGACCAGGCGCTCGATCGTCTTCGGCGATTTGCGCCAGCGGGCGTCAGGGCGCGAAGCGAGGGCGCCGAGGTCCGAGCAGGGGGCGTCGAGCAGAATCCGGTCGAAGCCGGGCGCCATCTCCATCGCCGCCGCGTCGGCCTCGATCACGGTGACGCTGCGCAGGCCCAGGCGAGCGGCCTGGGCGGCGATCTCCTCGGCCCGGGCGGAATCGAGCTCGATCGAGATCACCTCGCCACGATCGCCCATCCGCGCCGCGATCTGGCCGGTCTTGATCCCGGGCCCGGCGCAGAGGTCGAGCAGGTGCTCCCCCTCGCGCGGGTCGAGAACCGCGACCACGGCGGCGGAGCCGCGGCTCTGTGGGGTCAGCGCTCCGGCCGCGACCATGGCCGGGACCGCCTCGCCGGTGCGTCCCGCGACGACGATCGTCTCCTCCGTGTTCAGCGGCCAGCCTCCGGTCGCGGCGCTCACCTCCACCCCGGCCTCGTGCAGACTCGCCAGCACGGCGTCGCGATCCGCGCCGGCGCTGACCCGCATCGCCACCTGGGGTGGCTCGTTGCAGGCGGCGAGCAGGGAGCGGGCCGCCTCAGGCCCCTGCTCCTGCCACCACATCCGCGCCAGCCAGAGCGGCGCCGAGTGGGCCACAGCGGCGGCCTCGGGAGTCGAGTCGTCCCCCAGCAGCGCCGTGGTCAGCTCGGCGCGCTCGCGGGCGGCCCGCCGCAGCACCGCGTTGACGAGGCCGGAGGCGTGGGCGGCGCCGGCCCCCTTGACCAACTCGACCGCCTGGTCGACCGCGGCGTGGTCCGGAGTGCCGTCGGAGAACAGCAGCTCGTAGAGGCCGAGGCGCAGAGCGGCCAGGACCGGCGGATCGAGCAGGCGGGTCGAGCGGCCCGCCAGGCGTTCGATCGCGGCGTCGCTGGTGCCACGGCGCTGGACGGCGCCGTAGGCGAGCCGCTGGGCTTGGGCGCGCTCGCGGCCGTCGAGGCCGAGGCGCTCGGCACCGGCGCGGAAGGCGCGCTCGGTGAAGGCGTCCTGCTCGAAGGTCTCGCGGATCGTGGCGAAGGCGAGCGCCCGGGCGGGCGCGATCGTCGCACTCACAGCTTCGGCAGCGAGTGGCCGCGCAGGTAGGCCTCGACCGGCATCGGCTTGCCACCGGCCGGCTGCACCACCTCCAGCCGCAGGGCACCGCGGCCACAGCCGACCAGCAGCGCCCCCCACTCGGACCTGAGGGCTCCGGCCTTGACGCAGACGTCGACGGCGCGGGCACGGCGGACTCCGAGCCGCTCGCCGTCGGCCAGCTCCAGGTAGGCGCCGATGTGCGGGGTCAGGGCGCGGACGACCGCGGCCAACTCGGTGGCCGGGCGCGAGGGGTCGAGCCGGCGCTCGGCCGGGTCGATTTTCTTGGCGTAGGTCACCGCCGCCTCGTCCTGCTCGCTGAACTCGAGCCTGCCCTCGGCCTCGAGGTTGAGGGCCTGGACCAGAAGCTCGCCGCCCATCCCCGCCAGGGTCGAGGAGAGCGCCTCGAACTCTGTGTCGGCGCCGATCGGGACCTCGGCGCTGAGCGCCACCGGACCGGCGTCGAGCGCGGCCACGAGCTTCATCACGCAGACGCCCGTGCGGGGGTCGCCGGCCATGATCGCCCGCTCGATCGGCGCCGCCCCGCGCCAGCGCGGCAGCAGCGACGGGTGCAGGTTGAGGATCAGGTGCTCGGAGAGCAGCGGCTCGCGGATCATCTGGCCGAAGGCGCAGACGACCAGCGCCCGCGGCCGGGCAGCGGCGATCCGTGCCCGCGCCGCCTCGTCGTTGACGTCCTCGGCCTGCAGCAGCTCGATCCCCAGCTCCCGCGCCGCCACGGCGGTCGGCGGTGGCGAGAGCTTGCGGCCGCGACCTTGGCGGCTGTCGGGGGGCGTCACCACCAGCGTCGGGCGGTGCGCGGAGCCGGCCAGCGTCCGCAGGACGATGGCGGCGAAGTCGGAGGTGCCGAGGTAGACGGTGCTCACGCGTCGGTGCGCGGCTCACGGAGCGCGTCGCCGTCGTCGGCTTCGTGCTCGGGCGGGGGGCTGTAGCTGCCGCCGCCGCGCAGCGCCCGCAGGGCGCCCTTGCGTTGCTCACGGGTGGTGCGGTCGAGGATCAGGACCCCGTCGAGGTGGTCGATCTCGTGCTGGAGCACCCGCGCCTCCAGGCCCGAGGCCTCGATCTCGATCGGCTCGCCCTCGGCGTCGCGGCCGCTGACCCGCACGTGCAGCGGGCGCTCGACGTCCATCGTCACCCGCGGCAGGCTGAGACAGCCCTCCTCGGCCAGCGAGCCCTCCTCGGAGAGCCACTCGATCACCGGGTTGATCAGCGCCGTCGCCTCGCCGTCGGGCCCGGCCTGGAAGACCAGTAGCCGCCGCAGCACGCCGAGCTGGGTCGCGGCGAGGCCGACCCCCATGCCGTCGTGCATGATCGCGATCATCCGCTCGACCTCTGCCCGCAGCTCGGGGCCGAAGGCGCTCACCGGCGAGGCGACGCTCTTCAGCACCGGGTCGCCGAACTTGACGACGTGGGCGAGTGCCGCCTCACGCCGCTCCAGCAGCTCGGCTTCGAGCTGGCGCTCGCCTTCCTCCGTCCTGTCCGCTTCGACTCTGTCGCCCATTCTCGATTAAGAATATTCCCCTGACTCCATGCTCCCCCGCCCGCGTAGATCGCAGCAGCCCCGGATCGCGCTGGCGACCGCCGCCGCCTACCCGCGACTGACGCCCGATGACGATGTTCTCGTCGCCGCGATCGCCGCTCGTGGGATGGAGGCGGTCCCGGCCGTCTGGGACGCGCCGGAGGTCGAGTGGGCGGAGTTCGACGGCTGCGTGATCCGCTCCGTCTGGGACTACCACCTGCAACCCGACCGCTTCCTCGCCTGGTCGGCGCGGGTCGCCGCGGCGATCCCGACCTGGAACCCACACCAGCTGATCGTCTGGAACGCGGACAAGACCTACCTGCGCGAGCTGGAGCGCGACGGCGTCACGGTCATTCCGACCCGCTGGCTGCGACGGGGAACCGCCGTGGACCTGGCCTCGATCCTCGCCGCCGAGGGCTGGGACACGGCGGTGGCAAAGCCGACCGTGGACCTCGGGGCGAAAAACCTGTGCCGGGTCGAGGGCGGCAACCAGCAGGCCCTCGACGACCTCCTGGCCAGGCATGACGTCATGGTGCAGCCGTTCCTTCCCTCGCTCGAAAGCCGTGGCGAGCTGTCGCTGGTCTACTGCGCCGGGGAGTTCAGCCACGCCGTGCGCAAGCTGCCCGCCGGCGGCGATTTCCGCGTCCAACCCAGCTGGGGCGGCAGCTTTTCGAGCGCGCCCGCCGTGGCCCGGGAAGACCTCGAAGTGGCCGAGCAGGCCCTCGCCGCACTCCGGGTCACCCCGCTCTACGCGCGGGTCGACCTGGTCGAGGGAGCGGACGCGGAGAGGTACCTGATCGAGCTCGAGCTGATCGACCCGAACCTGTTCTTCGGCGAGCGGCCCGAGGCGGCCGCGATCGTCGCCAAGGGGATCGAGGACTCACTTGCCACGCGGGCGCGGGGCGCTACTGAGGGTCGACGTCGACGCTGATCGCGACGTCCTTCAGCGAGCGATCGGCCGCCCGCCGCTCGACCACCTCGCGGATCGCGGCGACGGCACCCTCGCGGTCCTGCGCCTTGACCAGGATGCGACGGCGATGGCGGTTGCGGACCCGGAACATCGGCGCCGGGCCGAGCAGCTCGGAGTCCCGCGGCAGCTTCCCGCGCACCTCCGTGGCAAGCGCCGTGGCGGCGGTTTCGACCCGCGCCTCCTGCTCGGCGTTGAGGCCGATCCGGACCAGGTGCGAGTAGGGCGGGTAGCGCAGCAGCCGGCGCCGCTCGAGCTCGCCGGCGAGGAAGCCGGCGGAGTCGTGGCGGGCGGCGTGCTCGATGCTGGAGGCGTTCGGCGCCAGGGTCTGGACGATGACGTCGCCGCCGGCCTCGCCGCGGCCGCTGCGCCCGGCCAGCTGGGCGACCATCGCGAAGGTCCGCTCCTCGGCGCGGAAGTCGGGAAAGCGCAGGGTCGCGTCGGCGTCGAGGATCGCCGCCAGCGTCACCTCCGGGAAGTCGTGGCCCTTGGCCACCATCTGGGTGCCGACGAGGACGCCGCTGGGCGCCTCACCGAAGGCGGCGAGAATGCGGGCGTGGGCGCCGCGCTCGGCGGCGGTATCGGTGTCGAGTCGGAAGACCGGCATCGGCGCCAGCCGCTCCTGCAGCAGCGCCTCGATCCGCTCGGTGCCGGCGCCGGCGCGCGAGAGCGTGGTCGAGGCGCAGTCCGGGCAGGCGCGCGGCTGCGACTCGACGTGGGCGCAGTGGTGACAGACGAGACGACCGCTGTGGCGGTGGACGATCAGCGAGACGTCGCAGTTGGGGCAGTTCCAGTGATGCCCACAGGAGCGGCAGGTGAGCCAAGGCGCGAAGCCGCGGCGGTTGATCATCACGATCGCCTTGGCGCCGGCCAGGCGGACCCCCTCCAGCGCCTCCCAGGTGTCGGCGTGCAGGGGACCGCCACGGGGGTCGGCCTCGCGCATGTCGACCAGCTCGACCGGCGGCATCCGCAGGCCGTCGACACGGCGCGGCAGCTGCAGGCGCGGCAACTCCAGCCAGGTCTCCGGGCGCGGCGTCGCGGTGCCGGCGACGAGCACGGCGCCGCACTCCTCGGCCCGGCGGCGGGCGACTGTGCGGGCGTCGTAACAGGGATCCCCCTCCTGCTTGTAGGAGGGGTCGTGCTCCTCGTCGATGACGACGAGGCCGAGGTCGCGGACCGGGGCGAAGACGGCCGAGCGCGGGCCGACGCAGACGCTGGCTTCGCCGCTGCGCAGGCGCCGCCACTCGTCGTAGCGCTCGCCCGCGGAGAGGGCCGAGTGGAGGACGGCAAAGCGGTCGCCGAGCCGGGCGCGGAAGCGGGCCACGGCCTGCGGCGCGAGGCCGATCTCGGGGACGAGGACGATCGCCCCCTGGCCACGCTCCAGGGCCGCCTCGACCGCGGCCAGGTAGACCTCGGTCTTGCCCGAGCCGGTAACGCCGTGCAGCAGCAGGCTGCGCTCGGACCCGGCCGCGCCGTCAAGCGAGGCGACGATCGCATCGACGGCCTCTCGCTGCTCGGGCAGCAGCTCGGGGCGGCCGGCGGGGGCGGCGAGACTGGAATGAGCGGGCGCCCGGCGCAGGCGCGAGCTGCGGGTCGCGACGAGGCCGCGCTCCTCCAGGCGCCGCAGCGTCTGGCGGTCGGAGCCGACCGCGGCGGTCAGCTCGGCGCCCGACATCTCCCCCGCCCGCAGCGCCTCCAACACCGCCCGCTGCTTGACCCCGAGCCGGCCGCCGCCGCTCAGCGCCTCCTCCCCGGCCGGGAGGATCTCCGCCCGCAGCTCGACCTTGGAGCGGACCGTGCGCCCGCCCGTCCCGGTGCCAGGCGGCAGCACCAGCTGCAGGCCGCGCGAGGGGGTCGAGCAGTACTCGCGGGCGACCCAGAGGCCGAGCCGGACCAGCTCCGCCGGGGCGCCCGACTCCAGCGCCTCGATCGGCTCCGCCAGCCGCTCCGAGGCCAGCTCCGAGGTCTCCGCCAGCTCGACCACGACCCCGAGCAGCTTGCGCGGCCCGAAGGGGACGCGGACGACGCTGCCGACCTCCAAACCCTCCATCGCCTCCGGCCGGCGGTAGTCGAACGGGCCCCGCAGAGCGCGGGCGGTGGTCAGCGGCTCGACCCTGAGGATGGCCATCCGTCGAGGGTATGGCCGAGCGGGGACGGGCCGCCTCCAGCCCTGGCGGGCATCGGAGGGAAGGCATATGCTGCCCGCCGTGAGCCTCAATCTCAGCGCCGGAGAGACGGTCATCTTCGAGGGCCACCCCTCCTGGCGCGCGATCCTCGGCTTCTACCTGAAAGGGATCGTCGTCGCCGCCATTCTCGGCGTGATCGCGAAGCTCGTCGACGGCAACGGGACCGCCTTCCTGGTGATCCTCGTCGTCGTCGCCCTGACCGTCGTAATCGGCTTCGTCAAGCGCGTCGCCACCACCTACACGATCACCAACCGCCGTCTCAACATCAAGCGCGGGATCATCTCGCGGGAGATCCAGGAGACGCGCCTGGAGCGGGTCCAGAACGTCAACTACCGCCAGTCGGTCTACCAGCGCCTGATGCAGATCGGCGACGTCGACTTCGACACCGCCGCCACCGACGACTACAACTTCGTCTTCGTCGGGGTCGCGAACCCCGCCGAGGTCGTCCACAGCGTCGACCAGGCGACCGGCACGCACACGGCGGGGACGCACGGCCTGGGCGAGGCGCAGCCGCCGGGGATTTCAGAGCCGCCGCGCAGCTGATTCCCACCCCCTGCTGGGTGTGGGTGGAATCAACCCCGCTGGAGGTTGGCGGCGGTCGCGGTGAGGATGCGGAGGACGTGCTTGGGTTCGTGGGCGACTTGGTAGTGGGAGAAGCGCAATGGGGTGAGCCCTGAGGCCGTGTGCACCTGGTCGCGACGGGCGTCGCTGGACTGGGCGGACGGGGTGCGGTGATAGCGCCAGCCATCGGTCTCGACCACGAGGCCGAGACCGGGCCAGTAGAAGTCGACCTCGAAGTTATTGACCATCTCCTTGGTGAGAGGGACGGGAAGCCCGGCCTTGGCGGCGATCGGGCGGAAGAGGACTTCGAGCTCGGTGTCGGAGAGGCGGAAGGTGAGGCGATCGAGCAGGGTGCGGAGTGGCTTGACGCCGCGCTCGCCGGCGTGGTCGTCGAGGGCCGTCCGCAGCGCCTCGGGATCGATCACGTCGTGCTTGTCCGCCTCGTTGACCATTCGCTGGAGTCGGCTCGGGGTCAGTTCGGTCGCCTGATCGATCAGGGTCCGCACCGGCGTCGTGACCGGGATGCCGTGGCGCTCGGTGACATCGCACTCCGGCAGGCCCGGGCGCACCCTGGCCTTGATCCCCGATCGCGAGAGGTTGCAGTAGCGGCGGATACTGACGTCGACGGGACCCGATCCCTCGGGGCCGATCCCCCAGAGAGCCGCCGCGCTCCCGTGGCTCAACATTGCTCCCTCTCCACAGATGAGAACCGCGGCCATCCATCCTTGTTTGCGGTCGGTCAGCGGCCATCCCACGGCGTAGACACCACGGGCGATCGGGCGGAGGCGGCCGGTAGTGAGGCGGTGTCGGATCGCCTTCGGACTGAACCCAAGCGCGAGGAGATCGCCTCGAGTAACCACCCCGTACTGCCGACGCGCCAGCGCCCAGGCGTCCCGATTTCGCGAAACCAGGTTTGAGGCCCCCATAGGGGCTCAAAGTCTGGATACGTGCGCGTTCTCCCCCTCCCCGGGGGAGAACTCGGCGCACAGAGGGGGTTAAGCGACCCGGCCGGCCGAGCGACCGGGTCCGCGCAAGGTCCCGAGGGTGCCGCCGAGGCCGGCGGCGGTCGCGATCAGCGCGATCAGCACCCTTTCCGGCGCCGGCATCGGGGTTCCCTGCAAAGCCTCGCGCGCCTCAGCCCGCAGCGCCCGGGGAATGCCGCCGATCGTCCAGCGGGCGACCCGGCCCCGATCCGCGCGGTCGAGCTTGGCGCGCCCGTATCCGTAGGACGAGCGAGCGCTGTCGTAGGCGTTGCGGACCGACCAGAGGCTGCCGTGGTCCTGGTAGTGGTCGACGACGACCCGCTCGTCGGCGACCAGCTTCCCCGCGGCGAAGAGCGCCGGAATCAGGTCGGCCTCGAACCAGCCCAGGGGCTCGGACTCGATGCCGGCGATCGCGGCGCGCTTGACCGAGAGCGCCGAGGACGGCGGCGGGCGGCGGCTCGGCAGCACCGGCATCGGCGGCTGCCACGACGAGGCGAAGGCGTGGAAGTTCGCCCGCCCGGCGAGCGTCTTGTCGGTCGCGTTGACGAGGCAGCCGACGACCACCGGCGCCTCGGGATGCTCGGCGTGGGCGCGGATCACCGCCTCGCACCAGTCCGCTCGCGGCACCGCGTGGTCCTCGCCGATCGCCACCACCTCTCCCCTTGCCTCGGCCAGGGCGCGCTGACGCAGGACGAATATGTCCGCCACCGGCAGCTCGATCAGTCGCACCAGATCGGCGGGCGGAGTCGGGTCGGGCCCGAGCTCACCCACGACCAGCACCTCGGCGCCGACCGCCCCGGCGGCGGGAAGCAGCGCCTCGAGCACCGGCGCGATCTCCGCCAGGCCCTCGCGGACGGGGATTACGACCGAGAGCGGCGGCCGCGGCGGCCCGCCCTCTAGGCGGTTGATGCGGCCAAGCCGGCAGCGTCGCGCAGAGCGTCGGCGCGGTCGGTGCGCTCCCAGGTGAAGTCGGCGTCCTCGCGGCCGAAGTGGCCGTAGGCGGCGGTCTTCTGGAAGATCGGCCGGTGCAGGTCGAGGTACTTGCGGAAGGCGCCTGGGCGCATGTCGAACTCGGCCTCGACGATCTGCGAGATCCGCGAGTCCGGCAGCACCCCGGTACCAAACGTTTCCACCATCAGCGAGACCGGGTGGGCGACGCCGATCGCGTAGGCGACCTGGACCTCGCAGCGCTCGGCGAGGCCGGCGGCGACGACGTTCTTGGCCACGTAACGGGCGGCGTAGGCGGCGGAGCGGTCGACCTTGGACGGGTCCTTGCCGGAGAAGGCACCGCCACCGTGACGGGCCATGCCGCCGTAGGTGTCGACGATGATCTTGCGGCCGGTGAGGCCGGCGTCGCCGACCGGGCCACCGATCACGAACTTGCCGGTCGGGTTGACGAGGAAGCCCTCATTGAGGTCGGCCTCGTCGTACAGGCCGGGGACCTCGGCCTCGAGCACCGGCAGCACCACGTGCTGCCAGAGGTCGGGGCGGATCGTCGTCTGCGAGTCGACGCCCTCGGCGTGCTGGGTGGAGATCAAGAGCTTGTCGATGCCGACCGGGCGGCCTTCGCGGTAGCGGACGCTGACCTGGGTCTTGCCGTCGGGGCCGAGGTACTCAAGCGTGCCGTCCTTGCGCACGGCGGCGAGGCGCTCGGCCAGCCGGTGGGCGATGTGGATCGGCATCGGCATCAGCGCCGCGGTCTCGTCGCTGGCGTAGCCGAACATCATTCCCTGATCGCCGGCGCCGGCGATCAGCAGCTCGTCGTCGGCGGCATCGACCCGGGTCTCGTAGGCGACGTCGACGCCCTGGGCGATGTCGGGCGACTGCTTGTCGAGCGAGACGAGGATCGAGATGTGGTCGCAGTTGTAGCCGTAGTCGCCGTGGTCGTAGCCGATCTCGCGGACCGTCTCGCGGACGATCTCGGGGATGTCGAGGTGAACGTCGGTCGAGATCTCGCCCGAGACGACGGCCATGCCGGTGTTGACGAGGGTCTCGCAGGCGACGCGGCCCTCGGGATCCTCGGCCATGATCGCGTCGAGGACGCCGTCGGAGATCTGGTCGGCGACCTTGTCGGGATGGCCCTCGGTCACGGACTCGGAAGTGAAGAGATGCTCGTTCTCGGCGAGCGGCTTAGTAGGCATGGCGGGAAGCCTAGAGAATCCGCGAAAACGTCGGACCGGCCGTCAGTCGGGGCGGCCGCGGCGGCCTGAATGCGGCACAAAATCGATCACCAGCGGCACACCCTCGAGCTCGTAGTTCTCGCGCATGCGGTTCTCCAGGTGGTAGGCCCAGTCGCGGACGATCAGCTTGCGGTCGTTGACCTGGATCGCGATCCGCACCGGCCGCTCCCCCACCTGGGCCGCGTAGTAGAGCCGCAGGCGACGGCCGCGACGCGAGGGCGGCGGCACTTTGGCGACGACATCGGCGACGAAGCGGTTCAGGTCCGGGGTGGGGATGCGCTCCCCGGCGCGATCGGCCAGGTGCAGCGCTTTCGGCAGCAGCGCCCCGACGTTGCGCCCGCGCGTCGCCGAGCAGGTGACCACCGCCGGCCGCAGTCGCAGCTTGCGCGCGACCCGGGCCCGGGCGTCGTCGATGTCGGTCGCGGTCAGATCCCACTTGTTCAGCACCAGCAGGGTCGCGCAGCCGGCTTTCATCGCCATCTCCGCCACCCGCAGGTCCTCGGAGGTGACCCCCTCGGAGGCGTCGCAGACGACGATCGCCGCATCGGCGCGCTCGACCGCGCGTTCGGAGCGCAGCTGCGCGTAGTAGTCGATGGTGCCGGCGACCTTGGAGCGGCGGCGCAGGCCGGCGGTGTCGACCAGGATCGTGCGCCAGCCGTCGACCTCGAGCTCGGTGTCGATCGCGTCGCGGGTGGTGCCGGCGATGTCGGAGACGATCACCCGGTCGGAGCCGAGGAAGGCATTGACCAGCGAGGACTTGCCGACGTTGGGGCGGCCGATCACGGCGACGCGGACGCTGTCGTCGTCCTCCAGGCGCGGCGGCCGGTCGCCGAGGGCGAGGACGATCGCGTCGAGCAGGTCGCCGGTGCCGAGCCCGTGGGTGGCCGAGAGCGCCAGCGGCTCGCCCAGGCCGAGGCCGTGGAACTCGGCGGTGACGCTGAAGTCGTTGGGCTTGTCGGCTTTGTTGACGGCGACGAGGACGGGGATCTCGCCGCCGCGCAAAGTCTTCGCGAGCTCGGCGTCGCCGACCCTCAGCCCGGCGCGGCCGTCGACCACCATCAGCACCGCGTCGG
>Ga0190264_10000063_pt1 | contig 16021 bp, 11 predicted proteins | sample Popmic112T_FD_136651 | JGI IMG/M metagenome (GOLD analysis project Ga0190264, IMG submission 136651) | Populus adjacent soil microbial communities from riparian zone of Indian Creek, Utah, USA - 112 T | ecosystem: Environmental > Terrestrial > Soil > Riparian zone | place: USA: Utah | collected... | reverse complement strand
GCGCACGAGCTGCGCAATCCACTCGCGCCGATTCGCCAGGCCACGCTCATTTCCATGTCCCCGAGCGCGAGCGAGGCGCAGAAGCGCTGGAGTCACGAAGTCATTACGCGGCAAGTGCATCACATGTCGCTGTTGCTCGACGATCTGCTGGATATTTCGCGCATCACGCGCGGCACGCTCGAGCTGCGGACGGTGATGACCAACCTCACCGCGGTCGTGGATGCCGCGGTGGAGACGTCACGCCCGGCGCTGGAAGCGAAACACCATGAATTCCTGGTCGAACTCCCGCCGGCACCGGTGCAATTCGCGGCCGATTCGCTGCGGCTGGCGCAGGTGTTGTCGAACCTGCTGACGAATGCCGCCAAGTACACCGACCCGCGCGGCACCATTCGCCTGCGCGCAACCGCGGGTGCGAAATACGTCGAATTTTCCGTCACCGATACCGGCGTCGGGCTGCCGCAGGACGCGCTGTCCGCCGTCTTCTCGATGTTCTCGCAGGTGAAGTCCTCGCAGGATCGCTCCGAAGGCGGCCTGGGCATCGGGCTCGCGCTATCCAGGGGAGTCGTCGAGCTGCATGGCGGCACGATCGAAGCGCGCAGCGCCGGACTCGGCAAGGGCAGTGAGTTCTTCGTTCGCATCCCGCGCCGAAAAGTGTCGAGCCACACGCAAAGCACGGCTGGCGGTGCTGCCGTTGCAACTCCAGGCAAACGCCGGGTACTGATCGCCGATGACAATCGCGACGCCGCCGAGAGTCTCGCGATGCTGCTCGAGATCGAAGGCCACTCGGTGACGGTGGTGCATGACGGGCAACAGGCGCTGGCGGCGATCGAGGCCGCGCGGCCCGACGTGGCATTGCTGGATATCGGGATGCCGGAAATGGACGGTTACGAGGTGGCGCGGCAAGTGCGCGGCGACAGCCGCAGCCGCAGTACGCTGCTGATCGCCCTCACCGGCTGGGGCCAGGAGCAGGACAAGGCGCGGGCCATGGGCGCCGGGTTCGACATGCACTTCACCAAACCCGTCGAGCCGCAGCGGCTCATCGAGCTGCTGGGTGCGGAGCTGCCCGCCAGATAGGGACTACAATGCCGCATGGCATTGAGCGTCTTCGACCTGTTCAAGATCGGCATCGGGCCTTCCAGCTCGCACACCGTGGGACCCATGCGCGCCGCCCGGCAGTTTGCCGCGCGCCTGCGCGATTCACAGCAGTTGACTCGCGTGACGCGCATCAGCGTCACGTTGTACGGCTCGCTCGGCGCCACCGGCAAGGGGCACGGCACCGACAAAGCCATCCTGTTAGGGCTGTCCGGTCACGAGCCCGATACCGTCGATGTCGAGGCGATCGCGGGCATCGTTGAGAGCATCAGAACATCGGGTCAGTTGCAGCTTCATGGTGGCCACGCGGTCGCGTTCGATGAGCGCCGCGATCTCACGTTCAACCACAAGGACACGCTGCCGCTGCATTCGAACGGCATGCTGTTCGCGGCATATGCCGAAGATGGCACGGGCCTGAGCACCGGCACTTACTACTCGGTGGGCGGCGGCTTCGTGGTTTCGGAGAGCGAGACACCTGATGGCGGCACCGCCAGGCGCATCGTGCCCGATGCCACCGTGCTGCCTTTTCCTTTCCGCAACGGCGATGAACTGCTGGCGCTGTGCGAGAAGGAAAACGCCACGATCGCGGCGATCATGCGTCGCAACGAACGCCACTGGCGTACCGACGCGGAAATCGACCAGGGGCTGCTGCACATCTGGCATGTGATGCAGGCCTGCGTGAAGCGCGGCTGCGAAACCACCGGCGTGCTGCCCGGTGGTTACAAGGTGAAACGCCGCGCGCCAGGACTGCATGCGCAGCTCACGGCCCCGCAGATGGCCGCGCCGCATGATCCGTTGATCGCGCTCGACTGGGTGAACCTCTGGGCGCTGGCGGTGAACGAAGAGAATGCCGCGGGCGGCCGCGTGGTCACCGCACCCACCAACGGCGCCGCCGGCATCGTGCCCGCGCTCATGCACTACTACGCGCGCTTCGTGCACGGCGCGAATGACGCCGGCATCGTGGACTTCCTGCTCACCGCCGCGGCGATCGGCTTCCTATATAAGGAGAACGCCTCGATCTCCGGCGCGGAAGTGGGCTGCCAGGGCGAGGTGGGCGTTGCGTGCTCCATGTCCGCCGCCGCACTCACCGCCGTGCTGGGCGGGTCCGTGCGGCAGGTCGAAAATGCGGCAGAAATAGCCATGGAGCATCACCTGGGGCTCACCTGCGATCCGGTGGGAGGTCTCGTGCAGATTCCCTGTATTGAACGAAATGCCATCGGCGCGGCCAAAGCTATCAATGTTTCACGCATGGCCCTGCGAGGCGACGGCACGCATTACGTCTCGCTCGACAAGGTCATCAAGACCATGCGCGAGACAGGTGCGGATATGAAGACCAAGTACAAGGAAACTTCGCGCGGCGGGCTCGCCGTCAACATCGTCGAATGTTAGGAACAAATCAATGAGAACAGGACTCATCGTTTTTGCACTCACCGCGCTGGCATTCACCGGCCTCGCGCTGGCGGAAAAACCCCTGGTCAAGCCTTACGCGGCCGGAGCGCCTTACGGTGGCATTCCGATCTGGAGCCCCGGCGAAAAGTTCGTCGCCGTGTCGAGCGGCACGTGCGATGGCAACTGCCCCGTCTACGAGCTCTACGTGTTCGACGACGGGCGCGTGGTGTTCAACGGCCGCAAGGGCACGAGCAAGGTCGGCGTCTGGAACAAGAAGGTAGAGCCCGAAGTCTATGCCGAGCTGCTGACCACGCTCGTGCGGACCAAGGTTTTGGACGAGGAGATCAAACGCAAAACCTGCCTCAAGGGTCGCTCCGTGCTCACGGTCATGCGCTCCGCGACCGACGCCGGAGACGTGCGCACGGTGTTGCTGAATTCCGGCTGCGAGGGGTACGCCGACCTGGTCAGGGAGATCGAGGGGCAGTTCATCTCCTCCACCGGTGTCGACCGCTGGCTCGCGCCGCCGAAATAGTGGGGACCATGTTGGAATCGGGCGGCGGCTTGCGCCGCCGCCCACTCCAACTCTACAACCCTAACTAACACCTCAGTTCGGATACAGAGTCTCGGGAATCTCCGCGATCGACTCGAACGGCGCGCCGCTCGCCTTGGCGGCGCTTTCCACCGCCGAGTAGCTAGGCGCTTCGTATACCCAGAACGTATCGCGCTTGTCCGCGGTGGCGTACGAGGTGATCAGCGTCACGCCGAATTTCTTGTCGCTGCTGGCCGTCACGACCGGTGCGCCGGAGCGCTTCACCAGGTAGCGCTGGTTGCCGGACGCGATGTGATGCACGGCGCCGCGCGGCTCCGCCTTGATGTCGGCGGGGATCTCGGTGACGTTGTCGACGGGCAGACCATTGAGTTTCGCCGCTTCGCGCACGGCGTTTTCATTCGGACCGTCATACACGCAGTACAACTTGGTCTTGTCGGCGTTCGCGTACGACTTCTCCCAGGTGACATCCAGCGTCGCATTGTTCTCGTTCACTTTCTTCTTCGCGGCGGCATCGACACCGTCGAGGGCGCCGGGCGGAAAGGTCCGTTCGATCAGGTAGCGGTGCGTGGCCTGAGACGGCTCTGCCGCAGTCGCGACGGCGCTGGAACCCGCAATCGTCATGGCCGTCACGGCGCAAAAGGCTTTCATCATCGTCATCTCCGTAGAAAATACTTGTTGATTACGAATCATCACGTGAGACAAAGTAACCGCACGGAAGACTGTTTCGAATGATTGCCAGTCCGGGGTTGTTGTCTCAACGTCCGGCGATGATGCGGGAGGTCACATGGACGCTTTATCAGATGTGTTGCGTGCGGTTCGCCTGACCGGCGCGTTCTTCTTCGACGTGCACGCGTGCGCACCGTGGTGCGCGGAAACGCCGTTCGGGAAAACCGTCGTGGACGCGATGTTTCCCGGCTCCGATCACCTCATCTGCTACCACCTGCTCATGGAAGGGAGTTGCTGGGCGACGCTCGAAGGAGAGGAGCCGATCAAACTAGTCGCGGGAGACATCATCGTGCTTCCCCAGGGCGACACGCACGTGCTGGCCACCACGCCCGGCATGCGCAAATCACCCGAGATGTCGATGTACCGCAGGCCGAACGATGGCAAGCTGCCGTCGAAGATCTCGATGGGCAGCGACGGCGGCGAGGCTGCGCATTTCGTCTGCGGCTTTCTCGGCTGCGACTCGCGCCCTTACAACCCGCTGCTCACGGCATTGCCGCGAGTCATCGTCATCCACGATCACGGCAGCGGCGCGCTGGGCGCGTATTTTCGCGCCGCGCTGGCCGAGTCGAAAAGCGAACGCATGGGCAGCGCGGATCTCCTGGGCCGCATCAGCGAGCTCATGTTCGTCGATGTAGTGCGGCAATATCTCGAGTCACAACCCGCCGATCGCACCAACTGGCTCTCGGGCCTGCGTGATCAATACGTCGGCCGTGCGTTGATGGCGCTGCACGCCGATCCGGCGCGCGACTGGACACTGGAAGCACTGGCGCATGAAGCCGCGTTGTCGCGTTCGTCGTTTGCGGAGCGCTTCACGCAATTCGTGGGGCACCCGCCCATGCAATACCTCACCAACTGGCGCATGCAGCTCGCGACCAACTTCCTGCGCAACGGCACGGAAAATGTCGCGGCGATCGCCAACCGCGTGGGTTATGAATCCGAGGCGGCCTTCAGCCGCGCATTCAAGAAAGTGGTGGGTGCGCCGCCGAGTGAATGGCGCGAACAACGCCTGACCGGCAACGCCGCGTAGTGTGAGTAGCGTGAACCGCTGATTCGGTTTCCGGCCATCGTTCAGTAAAACTTATCATCGGGTCAGATCTTAGGAACACGCCCGGTTTTCAAATCGGCAGCATGTGCGCCTCTACCAAGGAGCACATCATGAAGTCGATCAAGTATCTGTTACCCCTCGTAGCGTTGGCCGCCTCCGGCATTGCCGCCGCCTCCGCTGCGCGCGAAGCCCCCGGCGTCGTCGTACGCTACGGCGATCTCGACCTGAATTCCCAGGCTGGCGTCGCCAGCCTGCACAAGCGGATTCGCAACGCGGCGGCGTCCGTTTGCAGCCAGCTCGAAACACGCATCCTCGGCCTGCACGACGCATACGACAGGTGTGTGAAGGAAGCCTTGAGCAACGGCGTGGCCGCGGTGGCCAATCCGAACCTCTCGAATTTCCACGCGAGCAAAGGAAAGGGCGCGGTCGTCGCGTCTATTCGTCAGTGATGAAAACGGTGCCTGGCACCGTTTTCAAAGCCTGCAACGCCGCGCGCGCCGCATTAATTCGGAAGCTCGCGCGGAATCAGCTTTCGCAGCCGTGCAGGCAGGCGCTGACACCGATCGCCTGAATCGGCCACGTCACACCAACTGGCGTGGATGTGATCCTCCGGTGACCAACACCGGAGGCATCTCATGACCGAAGCCGAATACAAGCTGGAATCCAGGTTGTGGAAGTCACTCAAAGACGACCGCACCGTGATGCTCGGACTCGCCGGCGTCGAGGAGGGCCACAGCCAACCGATGTCCGCCCAGATACTTCACGACGAGGACGAGCGCGGTCCTATCTGGTTCTTCACGTCCACGGACTCCGACCTGGTCAGGGCGCTGACAGACACGCATCGCGCGGTGGTGCATTTTTCGTCCAAGGGCCACGACCTGTTCGCGTCGTTGCACGGCGCTCTCACGCTCGACAACAACCGCCAGATCATCGACCAGTTATGGAACAGTTTCATTGCCGCCTGGTACGAAGGTGGCAAGGAAGACCCGAAGCTGCAGTTGCTGAGACTCGATCCCGAACGCGCGCAGGTCTGGCTCAACGAGAACAACCTGTGGGCCGCCGTGAAGCTGCTCTTGGGAAGCGACCCGAAGAAAGACTACAAGGACAAGGTGGGTGACGTGCGCCTGGGCACGCACTGAAAACGGTGCCAGGCACCGTTTTCTTGAATACGGTGCCTGGCACCGTTTTCACACGACTGTAATACGGGCGGGCGAGCATCGCGGGTCCTAACAAGCGGAGCCCGCATGAGCGCCCAGCCTCCCATCGACCACGAGCAACTCATCCAGCGTATCCGCCGCGACCTCCTCGACAGCTGGGACGAGGAAATCGAGATGGACGTGGAGGACTACCATCCTCTGCCCGAGCTTCCGGATGGCGGCGCCAATGGCGCGGGTGAAAAGGACTATCGCCGCAACTATTTCCAGCAGCTGTTCCGACTGCAGGCCGAGCTCGTCAAGCTGCAGGACTGGGTGTACGCCAGCAAGCAGAAGGTGGTCATCCTGTTCGAGGGCCGCGACGCGGCCGGCAAGGGCGGCGCCATCAAGCGCATCACGCAGAAACTGAACCCGCGCGTCTGCCGCGTGGTCGCCCTGCCCGCTCCCAACGACCGCGAGCGCACGCAGTGGTATTTCCAGCGCTACGTCTCGCACCTGCCGGCCGCAGGCGAAATCGTGCTGTTCGACCGCAGCTGGTACAACCGCGCCGGGGTCGAACACGTGATGGGTTTCTGCAGCGACGAGGAGTACGAAGACTTCTTTCGTTCGGTGCCGGAGTTCGAGCGCATGCTGGTTCGGTCCGGCATACGCCTGCTCAAGTACTGGTTCTCGATCACCGATGAGGAACAATACCTGCGGTTCCTCGGGCGCATCCACGATCCACTGAAGCAGTGGAAGCTGTCGCCCATGGATCTCGAGTCGCGCCGCCGCTGGGAGGACTACACCAAGGCAAAGGAAATCATGCTCGAGCGCAGCCACATTCCCGAGGCGCGCTGGTGGGTGGTTCAGGCCGTGGACAAGAAGCGCGCGCGGCTCAACTGCATCGATCACCTGCTCAGGCAGTTTCCCTACGCCGAGGTGCCGAAGCAGGGAGTGGTGCTGCCGGAACGCGAGCGCCACGAACACTATTCGCGCCAGGCGGTACCGGCGGAAATGCTGGTCCCGGAGATCTACTGACGGTGCCGGGTGGGGAAAGTGGGGAGTGCAGCACTCCCCACTTTCCCCACCCGGCACCTCTTATGGGCCCACCTGGCAATTCGTCCGGCGCATGACCACGCGGCGGTTCAGCGCACGCCCTTCCGCCGTGGCGTTGTCGGCAATTGGTTGTGATTCGCCGTAGCCGGCAATCGCCAGCTGCGTCACATCGAGCCCGCGCGACGCCAGGTAGTCCCTGGCAGCCAGCGCACGCCGTCGCGACAGGTCGACGTTGAATGCTTCGGCGCCCTGGCTGTCGGTATGTCCGCCGAGTTCCCCGACGATTGTCGGCAGGCGGCGTACCTGGTCTGCGAGGCTGTCGAGCGTGATCGCATCCGCGCCGTAGATTTGCGTGGAGTTGCTCCTGAAGTTCACTTGCACCGTGACATCGCAGGCGCAGCCGTTGACGTCCACGCGATCGCCGCGCGGCGTCGCGGGACACAGATCCGACTGGTCGACCACGCCGTCGCCATCGGCATCCGCCGGTGGCGGAGGCGGCGGTGCCGGCGGTGGCTCGACGCGCGCAACCGGCGGAGCTACTGGCATCGGCGGCGGCGGAGATTCGCCGCCGAATCTCGCCACGATCGACAGCATGTACAGGTCTCCGTCGAGACGGTTCTCGGCCTGTTCGTCAGTCAGCCATTTGCCAACCACGCTGAAATTCTTCGTGCCGAACATGAACGCCGGCCCGAAGCCCGCGCCTTCGCTCCTGTAACCGGACTCGAGCGGCGCTGGAATCGGCCCCTTGTCATCGGTCATCTGGCTGTACCAGTACCCGGCGATACCTAGCGCGAAGTGGTCGCCGAAGTGTTTGCCGAACAACGCGTCGAAGTGCAGCTCGTCGCCAGTCTCGTAGTTAGGACCCGGAAGGCTGTTCTCGAGGTTGACCATGTACCCCAGGGTCCAGGACAAATCCCAGCCGTTGTCACTCAGGTAGGTATAGGTGAACGCCGGATCGAACGACCAGTAGTGCCGGCCGACCGAGACCACGCGGCTGTCATCGGCGGTGCCCCACGGCGCCACGATGCCGAGCGAGAGCCTGCTGTAGTGCGGACCGGAACCCCACGCGAGCTGCGGCTTGATGACCGGATCACCTATCGCATGGTCGCGCGGCTCTCCGAAGGAATCGAACGGCGGTCCGCCCGGGCGCTGGGCGACGGTCAGATCGGCCACGTAAGGAATCTGCACCTCGATGCCGAATTTCCCACCGAAGAATCCACCGTCCGCGAACCCCGCAAACGACAGGCGATCCATCCACAGCTTCTGATCGAAGCCTGGATCGAGGCCGCCGTTGATCGGGCGGGCACCGATGCCCGCGTCATAGTAGATGACGTCGTTGCGCAGGTAGCCGCCCGGCGCACGGGTGACCGCGGCGGCAAAATCGCCGTACGTTCCCTGTAGATAGGAGCTGCCGCCGCCCTCGGCGGCAAACGAGCCGCCGGATATCGAGACGGCGGCGGCGAACGCCGCCGCGGCTACCGTACCCTGCACGCACTTCCATTTGCGCCGCGTGTCCATGTGCCGATGCTCGCACGCTCCGGCAACACGTGGAATAGGACCAAGGGCCCGCCTAACTACTCCCCTAGTCCCGCGGCCGGGCAATCGCATCGGGTGGCGCCGCATTCGTCGCGCACTGGCGACAATGGAGAAACCGGAAGAATGCTGTAGGAGGCTTCCTACCATTTCCCACGCGCCCCGCGCGTGTTGCATCCTCTGCTCCCACGCAGGAATGGCAGGAACAGTTCGATGGTCACGGAGCAGGTACTGGCGGAAAGTGAAAGGCGATTTCGTGCGCTCGTCACGGCCAGCTCGGACGTCGTCTATCGAATGAGCGCCGACTTCGGCGAGCTTCGGCAGCTCGAGGGACGGCTGTTCATCACCGCCTCGCCGGTCCCCAACCGCAATTGGCTCGATGAATACATCCATCCTGACGACCGTGAGCTGGCGCGGGACGCCATCCGCGACGCCATCGGCCGCAAGGGCATGCTCGAACTCGAGTGCCGCGTATTCCTGGCCGACGGCAGCGTGGGATGGACGCATACACGCGCGGTACCGATGCTCGACGCCAGCGGCGAGATCACCGAGTGGATAGGCATGGTGACCAACGTGACGGCGCGCAAGAGCGCCGAACACGCGCTCGCCAACCAGCGGCGCATGTATGAAGCCATTCTCACCAACACGCCCGACCTCGCTTACGTCTGGAATCGCGAGCATCGCTTCATCTACGCGAACGAAGGCCTGCTGCACATGTGGGGCCGCACGTGGGAAGAAGCCATCGGCAAGAACTGCCTCGAGCTGGGTTATGAACCCTGGCACGCCGCCATGCACGACAACGAGATCGAGCAGGTCATCGCGACGAAGCAGCCGGTGCGCGGCGAAGTGCCTTTCAATGGCGCTTTCGGCCGGCGTTTCTACGACTATCTGCTGGTGCCGGTCATCGGCGCCTCCGGAGAAGTCGAGGCCGTGGCTGGCACGACGCGCGACGTCACCGAGCGCAAACAGCTCGAACGCTCGCTGATCGACGCCGACCGGCGCAAGGATGAATTCCTGGCGACCCTGGCGCACGAGCTGCGCAATCCGCTCGCCCCCATCCGCAACGCGGTGCACCTGCTGAAAGCGGACAATCTCACCGAAGACAATGTGCGCGCCGCGCGCCAGATCATCGACCGGCAGGTACATCACATGGTGCGCCTGGTCGACGATCTGATGGACGTTTCGCGAATCACGCTCGGCCAGGTGAACCTGCGTTATGACCGCGTCAGCCTGCGCCGCGTGATCGATGATGCGCTCGAGGCCGCCGCACCGGCGATCGAAGCCGGCAACCACCGGTTGGTGGTCGATGTTCCGGGTGCTTCCCTGCAGCTCGAAGGCGATGCCACGCGCCTGTCGCAGGTCTTTCAGAACCTGCTCGACAACGCCGCCAAGTACACGCCTCCCGGGGGCACGATTACGTTGCGCGCCGAATTGCGTGATCAGCAGATCGTGGTGTCGGTGCGCGACACCGGTATCGGCATTTCGCCGGAAGCGAAGGCGCGCGTGTTCGAGTTGTTCACGCGTGTGCATCCCGCCGACCGGATCAAGACCAGCGGTCTCGGCATCGGCTTGTCCCTGGCGAAGAAGCTCATCGAACTTCACCTGGGCGAAATCGAAGTCCGCAGCGAAGGCACCGGCACGGGCAGCGAGTTCGTGGTGACCTTGCCGGCGCCAGTCGCGACGGCGGCGCCGGTTCCTGCAGTCGACACCGTGATATCTCTTGCGAAGCCCGATGGCAGCCAGCGCGTGCTGGTGGTCGATGACAACCGCGACGCCGCCGAAAGCCTGGGGATGCTGCTCGAAATGGAGCATTGCAAGGTTTCGGTGGCATTTGACGGCTTGCACGCGCTCGAAGCACTGGACACGTTCAAACCCGACGTTGCGTTGCTCGACATCGGCATGCCGGGCATGGACGGTTATGAGCTCGCACGGCGGATACGCGCCACGCCGCGTGGCCGCAACCTGGTGCTGGTGGCATTGACGGGCTGGAGCCAGGCAGATGACAAGCAGCGCGCGTCCGATGCCGGATTCGATGAGCACCTCACCAAGCCCGTGGATCCGGAGGTGCTGAGCCGGGTGTTGAATCGCAAGCGATCCGCCGCCGCCTGAAAGCGCGCTCAAGTAGTCGCGGAGAGTGCATGATTCGTGGAATCATCCACCAACCAAGCGAAGACCCGAGATGACGCTGACGCCGCCAATCAACCCACTCGCGGGCAAGCTCGCCCCGGCAAACATGCTGGTCGATCTGCCTAAACTCATAACGGCGTATTACAGCGAGCGTCCTGATCCATCGGTGGCCGCGCAGCGTGTGGCGTTCGGCACCTCGGGGCACCGCGGGGTTTCCTTCCAGGCGAGCTTCAACGAATGGCATGTGCTCGCCATGACGCAGGCGATCTGCACTTACCGGAAGCAACAGGGCATCACAGGCCCGCTGTTTCTCGGCTTCGACACGCACGCACTGTCCGCGCCGGCGTTCGCGAGCTCGCTGGAAGTCCTGGCGGCCAACGAAGTCGAGGTCATGATCGCCAAGGGCGACGAGTACACGCCGACGCCCGCGCTGTCGCACGCAATCCTGACCTACAACCATGGGCGCACGAGCGCCCTGGCGGACGGCATCGTGATCACGCCCTCGCACAACCCGCCGGACAGCGGCGGCTTCAAGTACAACCCGCCGAACGGCGGCCCCGCGGACACGCAGATCACCGGCTGGGTCCAGGACGAAGCGAACCGGCTGCTGGCCGCTTCCCTGAGTGGCGTGAAACGGATCACGCTCGCGAAGGCGCGCGCCGCGTCGACCACGCACTCGCACGACTATCTACACACTTATGTGCGCGATCTGGCCAATGTCATCGACATGGACGTGATCCGTGGCGCGAACATCCGCATGGGTGTCGATCCGCTCGGCGGCGCCGGCGTGCATTACTGGGCGGCGATCGCGGATCTCTACAAGCTGAGCCTCACGGTGGTCAACGACGCGGTGGACGCCACCTTCCGCTTCATGACCGTGGACTGGGACGGCAAGATCCGCATGGATCCATCTTCGCCGCATGCCATGAACGGCCTCATCGGCCTCAAGGATCGCTTCGACATCGCGTTCGCCTGCGACACCGACCACGACCGGCACGGCATCGTCACGCGCAGCGCCGGCCTGCTGCCGCCGAACCACTACCTGGCGGTGTGCATCGACTATCTGTTCCGGAATCGGCCGGGCTGGCGCGCGGATGCGGGCATCGGCAAGACCGTGGTCAGCAGCCAGATCATCGATCACGTGGCAGCCAGGCTCGGGCGCAGACTTTTCGAAGTGCCGGTGGGCTTCAAGTGGTTCGTGGACGGATTGTTCGACGGGTCACTCGGATTCGTCGGCGAGGAAAGCGCGGGTGCGTCGTTTCTGCGCCGCGACGGCAAGGTGTGGACTACCGACAAAGATGGCATCGCGCCTGCATTGCTCTCGGCGGAAATGACGGCGCGCACCGGGCGCGATCCAGGCGAGGCGTATCGCGAGCTTACGCGCGCCTTTGGCGAGCCCCTGTTCGAGCGTATCGACGCGGCCGCGACGCCGGCCCAGAAAAAGTTGCTGGCGAACCTCAAGCCCGAGCAGATCAAATCGAAGGAACTGGCCGGGGGAAAAATTCAGTCCATTCTCACCAGCGCGCCGGGCAATGGCGCCGGCATCGGCGGCCTCAAGGTGGTTGCGGACGGCGGGTGGTTTGCCGCGCGGCCGTCGGGCACCGAAGATGTCTACAAGATCTACGCCGAGAGCTATCGAAATGGGGAGCACCTTCGCGCAGTGCAGGCGGAGGCGCAGGCCATTGTGACGGAGGCGATCGCCTAGCAATCATCGGACCGCCCGGCCGAATCGTCGCTCCAGAGCACGCGGAATGCTCGCCGGGCGCGCACTGCTGCGGCTCAACAGAAATGATGGTCGGTAACCCGACACGGCAGATCCGGGGATGAGCACTGTAGATAGTGCGGTTCCGCCGTTCTGTCAGCACAACTGGACATCCGGCGTCGTCATCACCTTAAGGGTCGACAACGAAGGTTTTCAGGGATACGTTGACGATCGCATGAGTTTATTCGAGGTCGGGCATATGTGGTACATCTGTCTGGCGTATCTGACTGAATGAGCGCGACGCATTCGATCCTGACCATCAACGGTGGCTCCTCGACGCTGCGTTTCGCATTGTTCGATGCCAGTGAAACGCCGCGCCTGCTGTTGCGCGGGAAGATCGAGCGCATCGGATTCGAAGGTGCGCGCTGGACGGTCAACAGACCGGACGGGACGCAGGAAGGACGAGGCATTGTCGCAGCGAATCACGCCGCGGCGGCGACCTATCTATTGAATTGGCTCGAGTCCGAGCCCGCGTTCTCCACCGTCCTTGCCGTGGCACACCGCGTGGTGCATGGCATGGCGCACTCCACGCCTGAGCGCGTAACGCGCGAGCTGCTGGGCGACCTGCGGCGCATCATGGCATTCGATCCGGAGCACTTGCCTTTCGAAATCGATCTGATCGCCGCCATCGGGCAACGTCATCCGGCCTTGCTTCAGGTCGCCTGTTTCGATACCGCGTTCCATCGCACCATGCCGAAGGTGGCGCGAAGCCTGCCCATTCCCCGGCGGTATCAGTCGATGGGCGTCGAGAGATATGGTTTCCACGGGCTCTCGTGCGCGTTTCTCATGCAGGAGCTGGAGCGCCTCGGTGATCCGGCTGCCAGGAGCGGACTCGCGATCCTCGCACATCTCGGCAACGGCGCGAGCCTGACCGCCGTGCGCGACGGGCGCAGCGTCGATACCAGCATGGGTTTCACGCCCGCGTCTGGAACCATGATGAGCACGCGCTCCGGCGACCTCGATCCGGGCCTGAGTCACTACCTCGCGCAAACGCAGCAGATGGACACGGCGAGTTTTCAACACATGGTCAACCATGCGTCCGGATTGCTAGGCGTTTCCGAGATCAGCTCGGACATGCGCGACCTTCTTGCGCTCGAGAAAACCGACGAACGCGCCGCCGAAGCGATCGCGCTCTACTGCTACCAGGCGAAGAAGTGGATCGGCGCGCTCGCCGCTGCGCTGGGCGGAGTCGACACACTGGTGTTCGCCGGAGGCATCGGAGAAAACGCGCCGCTCATCCGCGAGCGCATCTGCTCGGGCCTGAGGTTTCTCGATATCGAACTGGACGGCGCGCGGAATGCCGAATCCGCGGCGCTGATTTCAGCAACCAACGCTCGCGTCAGGGTCCGCGTCATCCGCACGGACGAAGAGTTGGTGCTGGCCCGATCGGCACTGCCTTTCTGCTCACGCCCGGAGTGAATACAAACATGCCAGACCAGACACTCTCACCCGAACAGCTGCGCACGGTAGACGCCTGGTGGCGTGCGGCTAACTACCTGTCCGTGGGTCAGATATTCCTGTTCGACAACGCGCTGTTGAAACGGCCGCTGGTCCTCGCCGACGTGAAACGCATGTTGCTCGGCCACTGGGGCACGACGCCGGGACAGAACTTCATCTACGCGCATCTCAACCGCGTGATCAGCAAGTACGACCTCGACATGCTGTATGTGTCGGGTCCGGGGCACGGCGGGCCGGCGGTGGTGGCGAATACCTTCCTGGAGGGAACCTACAGCGAGGTTTATCCAGACATCACCCAGGACGAAGCCGGGCTGCAGAAGCTGTTCAGGCAGTTTTCGTTTCCGGGTGGCATTCCGAGCCACGTATCGCCCGAGTGCCCGGGGTCGATTCACGAAGGCGGCGAGCTCGGTTATTCACTGAGCCATTCCTTCGGCGCGGCATTCGACAACCCCGATCTCATCGTCGCCTGTGTCGTTGGTGATGGCGAGGCCGAAACAGGGCCGCTGGCGACTGCCTGGCACTCCAACAAGTTCCTCGACCCCGTCACCGACGGCGCGGTGCTGCCAATCCTGCATTTGAACGGCTACAAGATCGCCAGTCCCACCTTGCTAGCCCGCATCACACGTGAAGAGCTGGAGCAGCTGTTGCGTGGTTATGGCTGGACACCCTACTTCGTGTCCGGCCACGAGCCGGCGCTGATGCACGACGCCATGGCGGGCACTCTCGATGTGGCGATCGAGCAGATACGGAGTATCCAGCGGGAGTCGCGCAAGCACAGGAATGCATTGCGGCCGCGCTGGCCGATGATCGTGCTCGAATCGCCCAAGGGCTGGACAGGACCGAAAGTCGTCGACGGCAAGCCGGTCGAAGGAACGTTTCGCGCGCACCAGGTGCCACTGCATCCCGCCGAGCATCCCGGGCATCTGCAGCTGCTCGAAAACTGGCTGCGCAGTTACCGGCCTGAAGAACTGTTCGATGCGGGTGGCCGGCTGAAACCTGAGATCGCCGAACTGTCACCGCGCGGTGCGCGGCGGATGAGCGCGAACCCCCACGCCAACGGCGGCCAGCTGTTGCGCGAACTGCGCCTGCCGGACTTTCGCGACTACGCCATCCAGGTGAATGTTCCCGGGGCTGCTGGCGGCGGCGATACGCGCGCCCTCGGACCATTTTTGCGCGATGTGGCGACGTTGAACCAGGAGCTGCGCAATTTCCGCGTGTTCGGTCCCGACGAAACGGCCTCCAATGGTCTCGGCGCGATGTTTGAAATGACCGATCGGCAGTGGGACGCCGAAGAAAGCACGGGCGACGATCACCTTGCACGCACGGGGCGGGTCCTCGACTCGATGTTGAGCGAGCACCAGTGCGAGGGATGGCTCGAAGGCTATCTACTGACGGGGCGCCATGGGCTTTTCAATTGCTACGAGGCCTTCATCCACGTCATCGATTCGATGTTCAACCAGCACGCCAAGTGGCTCAAGGTGACCGCGGGCATTCCGTGGCGCCACAAGATCGCCTCGCTCAATTACCTGCTGGCTTCGCATGTCTGGCGACAGGACCACAACGGCTTCAGCCACCAGGACCCGGGCTTCATCGATCACGTCATCAACAAGAAGGCCGAGGTCATCCGGGTCTACCTGCCGCCGGACGCCAACACGCTGCTGAGCGTCGCCGACCACTGCCTGCGCAGCCGCAACTACGTCAACGTGATCGTCGCCGGCAAGCAGCCGAGCCCCAGCTGGCTGTCGATCGACGAGGCCATCGCCCACGCCACGCGCGGTGCAGGGATCTGGCAGTTCGCGTCGAACGACGAGGGCGGCGAGCCGGACGTCGTGCTCGGGTGCGCGGGTGACGTGCCGACGCTCGAGACAATTGCCGCCGTCGATCTCCTGCGGCACCACGTGCCGGACCTCAAGGTCCGCGTCGTGAACGTGGTCGACCTGATGCGGCTCCAGGCCCACGGCGAGCACCCGCATGGGATGACCGACGCCGAGTTCGACGCGCTGTTCACGACGGACCGACCGGTCGTCTTCGCCTACCACGGCTATCCGTGGCTCATCCACCGGCTGACGTACCGGCGCACCGGGCACAAGAACCTCCACGTGCGCGGGTACAAGGAGGAAGGAACCACCACCACGCCGTTCGACATGGCG
>Ga0190264_10000062_pt1 | contig 16211 bp, 10 predicted proteins | sample Popmic112T_FD_136651 | JGI IMG/M metagenome (GOLD analysis project Ga0190264, IMG submission 136651) | Populus adjacent soil microbial communities from riparian zone of Indian Creek, Utah, USA - 112 T | ecosystem: Environmental > Terrestrial > Soil > Riparian zone | place: USA: Utah | collected... | reverse complement strand
TATCATGCTGGCGACCAGCGCCGTGGGCCTCGGCATCTACAAATTCCTCAAGCGCACCTTTGTGCGCGAGCGCCCGTTCATCCGCCATGCGGGCATCTCGCTGGCGGGTGCGCCGCTGGATCGATACAGCTTCCCATCCGGCCACACGCTGCACGCCGTGGCGTTCACGTGGCAGGGCTGCGCGGCATTTCCCGAGCTTTCGGTGGTGCTGGTTCCGCTCGCGCTGGCAATTGCCGCGTCGCGAGTGGTGCTTGGGCTGCACTACCCGACGGACGTGCTGGTCGGTGCCTTGTTAGGCGCGACCACGGGCTCGATTGGCGCTTCGTTCCTCTGATGCGGGTACTGTTCGTTTCCGACGTCTATTTCCCCCGGGTCAACGGCGTCTCCACTTCGATCCGCACCTTTCGCTCCGACCTGGCGCAGCTCGGCGTGGAGACGATGCTGGTCGCACCGTCGTACCCCGGCGCGCCCGACGATGCGGACTCATCGATCATTCGTGTCCCCTCGGGCGCGGTACCGCGTGATCCGGAAGATCGCCGCTTTCTGAGCGGTCCGCTGCGGCGGGTCCTCGACGCCACCCTCGCGGCCAGGGTCGACCTGGTGCACATCCATACGCCCTTCATCGCGCACTATTCCGCTGCGCGGTTCGCGCGCACGCACGGCCTGCCCGTGGTCGCCACGTATCACACGTTCTTCGAGGACTACCTGCATCACTACGTGCCGATCCTGCCGCGAGGCATCGGCCGCTGGATTGCACGGCGATTCACGCTCTCGCAGTGCGACGATGTCGCCGAGCTGATCTCGCCCAGCGCACCGATGCGTGACGCCTTGCTGGCTTATGGCGTCACCACCCCCATCGAAGTGCTGCCGACGGGGCTGCCCGCGGAAAGTTTCTTGCAGGGCGACGGCGCGCGATTCCGCAAGTCGTTCGATCTGCCGCCCGACCGTCCGCTGCTGCTGTACGTGGGGCGCGTAGCGTTCGAAAAGAACATCGACTTTCTGCTGCGCATGTTCGCGCGCCTGCGCGCGCGCCGGCCGGATGCATTGTTCGTCATAGCGGGCGAAGGCCCGGCATTGCCGCATCTCACCAGGCTGGCACGCGAGCTCGGCGTGGAATCTCATGTGCGTTTCATCGGCTACCTGGATCGCGCCACCGAGCTTCCGGATTGTTACGCGGCGGGCAACGCGTTCGTTTTCGCCTCGCGCACCGAGACCCAGGGGCTGGTGCTTCTGGAGGCCATGGCGCAGGGCACTCCGGTCGTATCCATCGCCGAGCTGGGTACGCGCTCCATCCTCACCGCCGATTGCGGCGCATACGTGGTGCCCGAGGACGAAGAGGTCTTTGCGACCGCCGTCGCCGAAGCGTTGCAACTCGAGACGAAATCGCCGCGCCGCGCGCAATTGCGGGCGCATGCCGAGTCGTGGGCTTCGCTGGCGATGGCGCGCCGGCTGCTGGCGTTCTACGAACGAGTTCGAGCTAGTTCGGCTCAGCATCTTTCAAATGATGAACGGGGTCCCATCGGAACCCCGTTAGGAGTGGAGCGCAGCTCCTGAGAAGTCGAAAAAATTTACAGATTTCGAAAACTTCTCCACTCCCCCTGAAAAAAATCCGGATCACGCGCGCACTGCGCGTCTCTTGACGCTAGACTTTCCTCAAACCGGTCGATGTGTTTGAAGGAGAGGAGAGCCGATGTCTTCCAAACGAGCTCTGGTTGTGGACGATTCGAAGTCCGCACGCGCATTCCTGTCGCGCATTCTCGAACGCCACGAAATCATGGTGGATGCGGCCGAATCCGCGGAAGCCGCCATCGACTACCTCACGCGCAACCGCCCCGACGTGATCTTCATGGATCACATGATGCCGGGCATGGACGGCTTCCAGGCCGTGCAATCAATCAAGAACAATCCGCGCACCGCGGCCATTCCCATCCTCATGTACACCTCGCAGGAAGGCGATCTGTACCTGGGGCAGGCGCGCGCGCTCGGCGCCGAAGGTGTGCTGCCCAAGCAGATCAAGCAGGCCGACGTCACCAAGATGCTGTTCCAGCTGCAGTTGGTCTCGGATCGCCGCACGCGTGAGCGCTCGGTTTTCACCGCAGCGGATCAGGCGCCGAATCTCGTCCCGGCCAACGAATCAGCAATCGAGGTGGATCAGCCGGCGGTCGCTTCTTCTGCGGTCACCGAAACGGCCACCGTGGCCGCAGATCAGCAATTCGCGCTGCTGCTGCCAAAGATGACTCTCGAAATCCGGGCCGCCCTCGATCACTCCCTGCAGAAGGAAATCGCCGCGCTGCGTGGCTTCATCGGCACCACGCTCGATGCGCATGCCGAGCGCCTGCAAGGCGACCTTGCAACGTTGCTTCCGGCAACGCGGACACCGGACCTCGACCTGCCCACCGTCATGCCTGAGCGGCGGTCGTGGGGCGCCATCTTCGGCTGGTCGCTGGCCGTCATCGCCGCGGCAGGCGCGGCGTTCATGACCTGGCTGTGGTGGAACCAGGGTGGCGAAATGGCCGCGCTGCGCACCGATCTGTCCGCCGCCTACGCCGAGCTCGAAGCGTTGCGCGCCAGGCCTGCGGTAGTTAGCCCGGCGCCATTGCCGGTCGAACCTGCCGCCGAACCCGCGGCTGATCCCAGCGTCGTATTGCCTGACGAAGATGCGCCGGATGCCGCGGCCGTGGCCACGCCAACGGTAGAACTGGTGCCCACGGGCACAGCCGCCACACCGGTGGTCCCGCCTGCCACGATGCCCGCGACCACGGCTCCCGCTGCGGCGCCGCCAGCCAGTCAGGCGCAGTTACCGGCTTCCCCCTCGACCCTTCGTTTCGACCCCGTCGCTGGCTTCGCGGCCGGCATTTCCAGACCATTCTCTCGACCCTGCCGCCGCGCCGCGCGCGCGTGGAGCGGCGCGCAATCCCCTTGCGCGCGGCGAGCGAAGAGCTGCTGCTCGAATGTGGTGACGGCACGGTCCTGCAGGCGTTTCACGCCAGCCCAGCCAGGCGCGGCCGCGATCCCGGCAAACGTCTCGCGGTGTTGTTGCATGGGTGGGAGGGAAGCGCCGATTCCACGTACGTCCTGTCCGCTTCGCAGACCATGTTCGATCTCGGCTTCGAGGTCGTGCGGCTCAACCTGCGCGATCACGGCGCCACGCACCATTTGAACCGTGACCTGTTCCATTCCTGCCGCCTGCCCGAAGTGGTCGGTGCGGTACGCTCGCTCGCGAGCCGGTTCGCGGGCATGCCCATGGTGCTGGGCGGCTTTTCACTGGGTGGCAATTTCATGCTGCGCGTGGCCGCGGATCGCGAGGCGCGCGACCTGCCGCTGCAACGTGTGGTCGCGGTGTCGCCGGTTCTCGACCCTGCAGTGACGATGACCACGCTCGAGCGTGGCTGGCCGCTGTATCACGCCTACTTTGTGCGCAAGTGGAGCCGGTCCCTGGCAAAGAAGCAGCAGGCCTGGCCCGACCTCTACGACTTCGAAGAACTGCTGCGCACCCGCAGCCTGCGCGAGATGACCCGCCAGCTGGTGCAGAGGCATACCGAGTACCCGAGCATGGACGCCTATCTTGCCGGCTATGCGATCACGGGTGATCGTCTGACAACTCTTGCGGCGCCCGCTACTGTGCTGACCTCGCTCGACGATCCCATCATCGAAGCAGGGGATCTCGCGCGGCTGGCGCGCACGCCGCGCCTGGACATCATCACCACGGCACATGGCGGGCATTGCGGCTTTCTCGAGAACCTGAGCGGCACCAACTGGACTGATGCACAGTTGGTCAAATTGCTGTCGCGTAACCCGGACAGCTAGGCGGCCCGGCACGAGTGTGCTGAGCTGCTAACAACCCCACGGGCGCAAGCCACGGGAATTTCGGAGGTCTCTCGTATGGTGCGGATTGCGCCGCGGCTCGCCGCGAGCCTGGGAATTCAGGCGCTTGCCGTATTGCTCGTGGGCTGCAGCAACGGCCCCGGCAGCGAAGATCCGCCCCCGCCGCCGCCCCCGGTCACCGATACCACTCCACCCAGCGTTCCCGGCGGCGTCACCGCCACGGCGCAAACACAGACCCAGGTGCTGGTGAGCTGGACGGCATCCACCGATGCAGGCACCGGCGTTGCCGGCTACCGCGTATATCGCGATGGCAGCCTGGTCGCGCTGGCCAGCGTGACCACCACCACGTACACCGACAACTCGGTGGTGGCCAACACACTCTACAGCTATACGGTGCGCGCTTTCGATGCGGCCACGCCGCCGAATGAATCCGCGTTGTCGGGTTCGGTCAGCGCCACCACACCACCCGCGCCCGTGCTCGACACCACGCCGCCGACCGTGCCCGGAGGCGTAACGGCCGTGGCGCAGTCCTCTTCGCAGATCCTGGTGAGCTGGACGGCCTCGACCGACGCCAGCGGCATTGGCGGTTATCGCGTCTACCGCAATGGCACCCTCGTAACGACGGTGCAGACCACTAACTACACCGACAACGGACTCACCGCCGCGACCAGCTACAGCTATACGGTGAGCGCCGTCGATGCTGCAGCCACGCCCAACGTCTCCGCCCAATCCGGCGCGGTGAGCGCGACCACCACCGGCACGCCGCCGGTCGGCGGCCTCGATGCCCGGCCGTCAAATACGACCTGCCTCGCCGGTGACGCGCCGGACAACACCGTTTCCCTGGCCGTGCAGCGCGTATTTCCCAGCCTGAATTTTTCGCAACCCGTCGCCATGTTGCAGGAGCCGGGAAATTCCGCGCGGTGGTATGTCGTCGAGAAGACCGGCACGGTGCGTTTTTTCAACAACACACCGAACGCGTCGACGACCAGCGTGTTCATCAACATCGCGTCGCGGCTGAATTCGGCTCCTGGCTCGCAGAACGACGAACGCGGCCTGCTCGGCATGGCGTTTCACCCGAACTATCCCACCGACCCGCGCGTATACCTTTTTTACACGGGGACGACCACGGGCCTGGGTCTCGTGGATCGCGTGTCGCAGTTCCGGCTCGTAGCCGGTGGCACCACCCTCGACCCGGCGAGTGAAATCGAGCTCTTCAACGTCGACGACCCCGAAGACAATCACAACGGCGGCAATATTGCGTTCGGGCCCGACGGCTTCCTGTACATCGGCATCGGCGATGGTGGCGGCGCCAATGACGGCGGCTCCGGCAGCGCGCACGGCAGCATCGGCAATGGCCAGCTCCTGACAACTTTGTTAGGCAAGATGCTGCGCATCGATGTCTCGGCCACGAGCATGGCCACGACCTACACCATCCCGGCCGACAATCCCTACGTCGGCAACGCGCGCTGCAACGCCAGCGGCACGGGCACGGCCAATTGCCCCGAGATCTACGCGTATGGCCTGCGCAATCCGTGGCGCTGGAGTTTCGATAGCGGCGGCACCCGCCAGCTCTGGCTCAACGACGTCGGGCAGGGCGCGCGCGAGGAAATCGACATCATCACGCGAGGTGGCAATTACGGCTGGCGGTGCCGGGAAGGCACCCTCAATACGGGCTTCGCCTGCGGCCCCAATCCCTCGCCGATTGCTCCGGTCGCTCAATACGACCACAACCAGGGATACTCGACGACGGGTGGTTTCGTGTATCGCGGCAGCGCCATTCCCGCGCTGTATGGACGTTACGTCTTTGGTGACTTCAGTGGCATCGTCTGGCATATCGCACTGGACACCGTTCCTACCCTGACGCTGACTTCGGCCAGTGAGATTTCGACGGGTTTCGGAATCTCTTCATTCGGCCAGGACACGGACGGTGAGATATACATCGTCGATATCGGCGGCACGCTGAACCGCCTCGTGCAGGGCGCGGGCGGCGGCCGCCAGATTCCCACGCAGCTTTCGCAGACTGGCTGCGTGAACCCAAGCTCGCCGACGCAACCCGCAAGCGGCCTCATTCCCTATGCACCCAATGCGCCGTTCTACTCCGACGGCGCGGTGAAAACGCGCTGGCTCGCGCTGCCCGATGGCCAGCGCATCGCCATCGATGCCAGCAACGACTTCGGTTTTCCGAATGGCAGCGTGCTGATGAAGAACTTCAGTATCGGCGCCACGCTCGTGGAGACGCGCCTCTTCATGCGCCACAACGATGGCAACTGGGCGGGCTACACCTACGAGTGGAATGCGGGCCGCACCGAGGCCACGCGCGTGGTCGGCGGCAAGACCGTGCAGGTCGCCGGGCAAACCTGGGAATTTCCGAGCGAGGCGCAGTGCCTGCAGTGCCACTCAGCCGCGGCAGGCCGCTCGCTGGGTCTCGAGATCGGGCAGCTCAATGGAGACTTTGGTTACCCCACCGGGCGCACGGCCAACCAGCTCACCACGCTCAATTCCATCGATACGCTGACACCGGCGCTGACGCAGACTCCGGCACAACTTCCGGTGATTCCCGATCCTTTGGGCACCGCGGCGCTGGGCCTGCGCGCCCGCGCCTATCTACACACCAATTGCTCGTACTGTCATCGGCCGGGCGGGCCCGCGACCGGGGATATCGACTTCCGGTACACCACGGCGCTGGCGGGCACCAACACCTGCGACATCACGCCGACGTTCGGCAATCTGGGACTGGCCAACGCGCGGATCATCGCGCCGGGTTCAGCGGCAAGCTCCGTGGTAGTCGCGCGCGTGAACAGGGTGGGCACGGATGCCATGCCGCCGCTGGCGCGGCACATGATCGATACGGCGGGAGTGCAGCTGCTGACGAGCTGGATAGACGGGCTCGCCAACTGCAATTAGCCGGCGGCGCGTTTCTCTTCGAATTTGAGGATCGGCTTCCCGCTGGTCACGGTGACTTCGCCTTCGATGCGCGCCCCGTTGGCGATGGCGAGAATCTTCGCGACGATCTCCCCGGAGATCACTGCGCTGGCGCTGATCTCGAGCTTGTCTTCGACCACGATCCTGCCGGTGACCTTGCCGGCGAGCACGGCCTGGCGAGCCGAAATGTCACCCACCCAGTGAGCGCTTTTGCCCACGCTCAGCGTGCCGCCGATCGTGCCATTGCCCTGCACATTGCCGGAGACCATGAGCGGGCCGCGCGTCTCGATGTCGCCCACCACGGTGGTGTTTTCGGCGATGACAGTGGGTGACATGCCCAATCGGTCGACGAGTCTGCGCTTCGGTTCTTCGCTCATGTGCATCTCCGGTCGGCGGCTGCGTTTACAATAAACCGTTCGTTCCAGGGAATCATAACCATGTCCACCCGCGCTCTCGTGACGTTGTTCGCAATCCCGTTGCTTGCTCTTGCCGCCTGCAGCCGCGAGAAGAGCGACTGGCGCTCGGCGCAGGCGGCGGATTCACCCGAATCGTACGAGCAGTTCATCGCGGGACATCCCGACAGCACGCTCGTGTCGACGGCGCGTGAGCGACTGCAGCAGCTCGCCGAGGAAAAGGATTGGCGCGCCGCGGCACAGACGGATTCGCTCGAGGCATACCAGCAATTCCTCGCGCAATATCCGGCCGGCAAGTGGGCAAAGGAAGCGCAGGTGCGCATCGATAATTTCGCTTCTGCCGACACAGCCGCAGCCGTCGCAGGCGCGGGATCGTCCGCCGGCGCGACGCCACCAGTGGCCGCGCCCCCGGGCGAAGGGGCATCGCTGCCTGACACACCGGCGTCGACACCTGTGGCCAGTGGATACGGAGTCCAGCTCGGCGCGTTCTCGTCGGCGGAACGCGCCAACGAAGAATGGAAAAAGCTGCAGGCTGATTCCGCGGGTCTGCTCGACGGTCTCTCGCCACGCGTCGTCGTTGGCGAGGCGCAGGGAAAAGCGATCTATCGCCTGCAGGCCGAAGTGCGTGATGAAGTGCAGGCACGTGCGATCTGCGGCGGTCTCAAGGTGGCGAAGAAGCCTTGCGTGCCGGTTATCCCGCATCCCTAACATCTACTGCCTGCAGTGGGACCTCGTTAACAGAAGTACGGCAGCTTCTAACCTCGCGCGCGCATGAACTGCGTCACAAGGTGACGCTGGGCGTCACTTCGTCCGGCGCGTCAGGACGAGCGCTCATCCCAAGTTATTGATTTTATTGGGGGCACCCGGATGGCACGGGCGTTGCTTTGTCCTACACCGTGATGGCGAGATCCACAGTAACGCTGATTCTTCCCCACGCGCAGGGCGTCGCGAGCATGCGGCCGGCGCTGGCGGGAATGCTGGTCAAGCGTCGCCGCGGTGGCAGCGTGATGTTCGCTCCCATCGATGCGCGACTCGCGAGGGCCCAGCTCACTGCGATCCACGCCGTCAAGGTTTCGAGGTAGTCCCTATTTCATAGGGTCCTCAACAAGGACTGCGAACAACTCTTCCCCGGTGTTCGCTTCTTCGGCGCCGCAAACGACTTCCCCCGTTTGCGGCGCTTTTTCTTTTCCGTGAGCCGTATAAAGTGCGCACTCTTCGTCGAGGTGTGCCGCATGCCGAATTCTTTCGTCGTTCCCGCGCTTTGCGCCTGCGTCTTGTTCTTCAGCGCCTCGAGCAGTGCCGCCACCAAACCCACCGCACCAGTCCGCGTGCCAGGCCTGGACCAGGTACAGGCGACCACGCTGGCCAATGGCATGAAAGTCATCGTCTGGACCGATCGCGACATCCCGAACGTTGCGCTCTACAACTGGGTGCGAGTCGGCAGTCGCAATGAAGTCCCCGGTATCACGGGCCTCGCGCACTTCTTCGAACACATGATGTTCAACGGCACCGCCAGGCGCACGCCGGGTGAATTCGACCGGATCATGGAGGCCCGCGGCGGGTCCAACAACGCGTTCACCTCTGAGAACGTCACCGTCTACCAGGACTGGATCCCACGCACGGCGCTCGACCTGGTGTTCGATCTGGAATCCGACCGGCTCGCGAATCTTTCCTTCGACCCGAAGGTGGTCGAGAGTGAACGTGGCGTCGTCTACTCGGAACGGCGTCTCTCCGTCGAAGACAACAACGCGGGATTCCTGGTCGAGCAGGTCCAGGCCACGGCGTTCGTGGCGCATCCGTACCAGTTTCCCACCGTCGGCTGGCCGGCCGACATCCAGGGCTGGAAGATCGAAGACCTGCAGAAATTCTTCAAGACGAATTACGCGCCTAACAACTGCACGCTGATCATGGTGGGCGACCTCAGCGCCGAAGAGGGTTTCGCCCTGGCGAAGAAATACCTCGAACCGATCCCCCGGCAGGAGCCGCCGCCGCCGGTGCGCACCGTCGAACCCGAACAGCTCGGCGAGAAGCGCGTGTTCGTGCAGCGCGAAGCGTCGACGCCGCTGCTTTACTACGCCTACAAGTCGCCCGCGGCCAACGACCCCCAGGGCCCGGCCATCAATCTGCTCATGTCAGTCCTCACCGAAGGAGATGCTTCGCGCCTGCATCGGCTGCTGGTGGAAGAGAAGAGGCTCGCCATCGAAGTGGACGGATCGTTCCAGGAAGGGTTCGATCCGGGCCTGTCATGGGTGCAACTCACGCTGCCCGAGGGCGCCAACGTCGCCGAAGTGGAGAAGGTGCTGGATGCGGCGCTCGACCAGGTGGTGGCGCAGGGCGTCACCGATGCCGAGCTTGCGCGTGCGAAGAACCTCTATGCTGCCGCGTTCTGGAAGCAGATAGCCACCATCAATGGCAAGGCCTTGTTGTTAGGCAGCTTCGACGTGTTCGAGGGCGACTACAGGAAGCTGTTCGATTCGCCCGCGGCGTACGACAAGGTCACGCGCGAGGACCTGCAGAAGGCCGCGGCGCTGGTGCTGCAGAAAAATCACCGGACGGTCGGAGTGCTGGAGGCGAAGCCATGAAGCGCCACATGCTGAAAAATGCCGCCGCCCGCGTGGCCGCGTTGCTGCTGGGTGGCGCGCTGGCGTTTTCGGGCGCGGCGATCGGCGCCGACAGTACCGCCGCCGTTGGCGTCAAGGTGCCTGCCAACCAGCGCTTCGTATTGCCGAACGGCCTGACCATCGTGCTGGTGCCACGAAAAGACGTACCGTTGATCGCCTTCAGCGGCTTCATCCGCGGCGGCGTGCTCGCGGATCCCGCCGACAAGCCCGGTGTGTCTTCGCTGGTCGCCGGCCTGCTCGATCGCGGCGCCGGCAAGCGCAATGCGTTCGAGTTCGCCGATGCCGTCGCCGGCGTGGGTGGCAGCTTCAACGCTACAGCCGGTTCCGAGTCGATCTCGGTCAACGGGCAGTTCCTGGCGCGGGACCGCGCGCTCATGATCGAGCTCCTGGCCGACGCGTTGATGCGTCCGCGTTTCGACGCGCAGGAATTCTCGAGCTACCGTGATCGCGATATCGAGTTCATCAAGTCGGCCAAGGATTCCGATCCCTCGCAGATCGTCGGCATCTACGGGCGCGCCGCGTTGTTCGGCAGCCACCCCTATGGCCGTCCGCAGGGCGGCAGCGAACGAACGCTGGCCGCCATCACGCACGGCGACGTCGTGAGCTTCCACGCCGGAAATTTTGGCGCCGACCGCGCCACGCTGGTGTTCGCCGGCGATCTGGATCCGAAGTGGATGAAGCAGGCGCTCACGGCGGCATTCGGCGGCTGGGGGAAAGCCAAGGCGCCCGCCGTGGCGCTCAAGCCCGCACCGCGCGTGACCGGCCGCCGCGTCGTGCTCGTGGACTCACCGGGATCGGTGCAGACCTATTTCTGGCTGGGCAACGTCGGAGTAGACAGGCGTTACAGCGGCCGGCCGGCGCTCGACCTCGTGAACACGCTGTATGGCGGCCGGTTTACTTCCATTCTCAACACCGAGTTGCGCATCAAATCCGGGCTCTCGTATGGCGCCTCCTCGCGCTTCACGCGCGGCACGGTGCCGGGTGAATTCGCGATCCGCTCGTTCACGCAGACGGAGAACACCGCCAAGGCGCTGGATCTCACACTCGAGACGCTCGAAAAACTGAAACACGACGCGCTTGCGCCGGACATGCTCGAGTCCGCACGGTCATACGTACTCGGCCAGTTCCCGCTGCAGCTCGAAACCGCTGCGCATTGGGCGGTGACGCTCGCCGACCTCGAGCTCTACGGGTTACCCAAGGACTACATCGAAGGTTACGGACCGGCGCTCGCAAGAGTGGACCTGGCCGAAACCGCCGCGGTGACCGCCGACGCCTTCCCGCGCCCTGCAGATCTGGTGATCGTGCTCGTCGGTGACGCGGCCAAGATCCGCGAAGCCGCCGCCAAGTACGGTCCGGTCACCGAGATGAAGATCTCCGATCCGGATTTCGCGCCCGCGAAGCTGCCCTGATGTCCGACCACGGTTCCTCCGCCAAGGCGATCCTCTATGCCTTCATCGCCAACCTCGGCATAGCGCTCGCCAAGCTCGCGGCGTCTATCTACACGAACTCGGGCAGCATGATGGCCGAGGCGATTCACTCCTTCGCCGATAGCGGCAACCAGGTGCTGCTGTACCTGGGCATCAAGCAGGCTGAGAAGCCACCCGATGCCAGGCACCCGCTGGGATACGGCAGGATCACGTATTTCTGGAGCTTCATCGTCGCCCTGCTGCTGTTCTCGATGGGCGGCCTGTTTTCGATCTATGAGGGCTGGCACAAGTTGCACGCGCCCGAGGAGCTCAACAAGGCCTGGGTGGCGCTGGTGGTGTTGGGTGTGTCGATCGGGCTCGAGTTCGGATCACTGCTCGGCTGCCTGCGCGAGATCAAGAAGCTGCGCAAGGGCAAGTCGCTGGGCCACTGGATCAAGCACACGCGCAACGCGGAGCTGGTTGTGGTGCTCGGTGAAGATCTGGCCGCGCTGCTGGGCCTGATGCTCGCGTTCGTATTCGTCGCGCTGGCCGCGTCCACCGGCAACCCGGTGTTCGATGCCGCGGGGTCGATCGTCATCGGCGTGATCCTGATATGCGTGTCGATCTTCATCGCCGCGCGAATCAAGGGGCTGATCGTCGGGCGTTCGGCCGAAGAGGACCTCCAGGAAGCGCTGCGCACCGAAGTAGCCGCCAGCCCCGACATAGAAAAGCTGCTCAATGCCATCACCTTGCAAATGGGCCCGGACGTGATGCTGGCGCTTAAGGTGCAAATGCGCGCCGGACTCACGCTCGAAGCCGCCGTCGACTCCATCAATGAGCTCGAGCGGCGCATCAAGGCAAAGTTTCCCGAAGTCGCCTGGTGCTTCGTGGAGCCCGACGTCGCCGACTGAGACCCGAAGTGCGCTGCCGTGCGTTTATTCGGCGATGGTATTCAACGTCAGGGAATGGATCGCGCGGCTTCTCCTGCCGCTGTTGCTGCTGGCTCTCACCGCGCTGTACAGCGAGGCTGCCGACCACGCCGCCCTTGGCTGGCACCTGCAATACAAAAGCCGATATTGGGCAGAGGCGCAGGGCGACGCCCGTTCGCATGCCGCGGCGGAATACTTGGGTACAGCTGCCGATCAATTGGGTGAATTAGCCAACTACACATTCCTGATTCTGCTGGTGTTCACGCTTGCGTACCTGTTGTTCGCGCGTGAATCTCGGAGCGACATTTTTCGGAAAAATCTATTGAAGACTATTGCCCGAACCGCTCTCCCTTCGACGCCAGCCACTCGATCTCCGCGGACGTGCTCGGCCGATTCAAGATCTCATTCCGGTGCGGAAAGCGGCCGAACTGTGCGATGACGTCCCGGTGCTTGCGCGCGTAGTCCGCGGTGTACGCGCAGTAGTCGCGCAGGTCAGCGGGCGCTTCGGCGATCAGCCGCTCGAATGCGGCGATGGCCGCATCCTGCGCTTCCAGCGACTCGGCGTGCTCCAGCGGTAGATAGAAGAAGATGCGCTCGATGGGATAGAGCGCCGCATCGGCGGCGAGCTGCAGGCCCTCGACGGCGAGCGCCAATGCTTCACGATCGAACGCGAACGCGGCAGCCGTGCCCCGGTAAGCGTTGCGCGGCACCTGGTCGAACAGAATGATCAACGCCAGGCGGCGTTTGGGGCTGGACGCCCAGCTGGCGAACTCGCCGCGCGATGCGCGCTCGAGCAAGGGTTCGAGCCGGGCGCGGATGTCCGCGTCGCGGGCCGCCGCGGCCGCCGCGCCGTCTCCGCCGAACCAGAAGGTGGTGCGTTCCGTGAGCCTCGCCGGCGTCCAGTCGCCAGTCCCAAACCAGTATTCGAGTATGTCGCCAGCGCTGTGCATTGGCGCCAAGGATGCCAGACCGAACGAGCGTCTAACGACGTTGTTACACTGAGGACCGGCCAGGGGTAGAGGGCACAAGAATGAATACGCTCATCCGCGCAGGGCTGATCGCGCTCGCTATCTTCTGTTTCCGGGCTGCGCACGCCCAGGAGGGCATCCCACCAGCACTGCGCGAATGGCAGGCCTGGGTGTTGCACGGTGAAGAGTTCCGGCGCTGTCCTTTCACAGCTTCCGCGGCCGTGGAACCCGGCGAGCCCATAGATGAAAGTGAATTCCGCTGCGTCTGGCCGGAGCGCCTGACGCTGGCCGTCGATGCACGTGGCGGCACCTTCTCCCAGCGCTGGCAGGTTTATTCCGAAAGCTGGGTCCAGCTGCCCGGCGATTCCGAGAATTGGCCGCGCGAAGTGCGGCTCAACGGTGCGCCCGCTGCGGTCGTGGCCGTGGACGATGCGCCCAACCTGCGCCTCACTCCCGGCAGCTACACGCTTTCCGGCCGCTTCGAGTGGAGCTCGCGCCCCGAGTCTCTGGCGCTGCCCGACGCCACCGCCATCGTCGACCTGTTCGTGGATGGGTCACGCGTCGCCCAACCGGAGCGTCCCGATGGCGGCGTATGGCTGGGCAAGCGCCGCAGCACCGAGCAGGCCGCCGCCATGGATGTGCAGGTCTACCGGCTGGTACAGGACGAGATCCCGGCCTATCTACTGACGCGCATCCGCCTCAACGTGGCGGGCGAGGCGCGCGAAGAGGTGCTGGGCCGCGCGCTGCCTGATGGCTTTACGCCGCTGTCGTTGCAGGGCGACCTGCCGGCTCGCCTCGAACGCGACGGAACGTTGCGCGTCCAGCTGCGCGCCGGCAGCCACGAGATATTCCTGTACGCGCGCGGCACGGACGTGGCTCAGACGCTGTCCCGGCCGGAGAACAGCAGCGGCAAATGGCCCAAAGAGGAAGTGTGGAGCTTTGCCCCCAACGACTCGCTGCGTGTCGCCGCCGCGGAAGGTGCCGAGGGCATCGATCCCGCGCAGGCCAACGTGCCCGCGGAATGGCGCCAGTACCCGGCATTTCGCATGGACGCTTCCGCGAAACTCACCGTGGTGGAGCGCAGCCGCGGTCTTTCGAATGCCGACGACAACCGGCTCACGCTGTCTCGCGCCATCTGGCTCGATTTCGACCATCGCGGCTTCACCGCCGTCGATCAGGTCAACGGCCTCATGCGACGCAACTGGCGGCTCGACATGCAGCCGCCGTTCGCGCTGCAGAGCGCGCGCCAGGGCAACGACCAACTCCTGGTGACCGAAGGCGAGAAGGGCCGCGCCGGCGTGGAGCTGCGCGAGCCGCGACTCAATCTAACCACTGTCGCCCGCAAGGAGACTGGAAGCGGCGCCATGCCGGCGACCGGCTGGGACAGCCGCTTCGATCGCGTCTCGGGCACGCTCAATTTGCCAGCCGGCCATCGCCTGATCGCGGCGATCGGCACCGACGGTGCGCCGGGCGCGTGGTGGGAGCGCTGGGGCCTGTGGAACGTGTTCGGTGTGCTATTGATCGTGGGCTTCGTGTACTGGACGGGCGGACTGATACCGGCGGCGATCGCCGCGCTCGCGTTGTTGCTCACCTACCAGGAGTTGCCCGAGTTCATCTGGCTGTGGGGCAACCTGCTGGCGGCGCTCGCCATTGCACGTGCCGCGCCCGCGGGGCGCTTCCAGAAGTTCGCGAGCGCCTATCGCACGGTGAGTTTCGTGGTGCTGGGCATCGCGCTGTTGCCATTCCTCTGGATGCAGATTCGCTACGCGCTGTATCCACAACTGGCACCCAGCGATGCCAGCTACGGAATCATGGCGAACGCGCGCGGCCAATACGCTCCGACCATGGAGGCGAAGCAGGAGGCCTACGCCGACGCGGCCGCGCCGGCAGCCGATGCCGCCGCCCCGGCTTCCGTGGAAGCCGACGCCATCACCGCCGAAGACATCGGCAAGTTGCCCGACTCCAACGTCCGCGAAAGCCTGCAGCGTGTGCCAGGCGTTTCGCCCTCGGCGGGCTACCTCAATTCGGCTCAGGTGGTTCAGCGTTATGCCGCCGGCACAGTGCTGCAGGCCGGCCCCGGCATTCCCGCCTGGGGATACAACTCCTATTCCTACTATTGGAGTGGTCCGGTCGAGTCCGCCGATACCGTGCGCTTCATCTACGTGGGGCCCGTAGTGCTGTTCTTCTGGCGCCTTCTCGGCGTGTTCGCGCTGGCCGCGCTGTTCGCGTGGCTGGCGTTGCTCAGCTATGGCAAGCGCGTTTCGCTGCCCGGGTTTCCAAAGCCCGCCTCCGCTACGGCGCTGCTGCCCGGATTGCTGGCGTCGTCCCTGCTGCTACTGAGCCTCGGCATGGGCACGCCCGCGCACGCCGCGTCGGAACAAGGTCCTGATGCGCCAGCCAACGATCTGCTCACCGAGCTCAAGACACGCCTCACGGCCGCGCCCAAGTGCGCGCCCGATTGCGCAGAGATTTCCGCGGCGCGCGTGACGGTGGAAGGAGACCGGCTCGAAGTGGTGCTGCAGGTCAGCGCGCTTGCCTCCGTCGCGGTGGCCATGCCGCACGCCAGCGATCGCTGGCAGCTCGACGACGTCAGCGTGGACGCACGCGGCACGCTGGCGATGGCGCGCGACGACGACGCGTCGCTGTGGGTGCCGCTCACCGCGGGCGCCCACACCGTGCGGCTCGCCGGTCGCCTCGCCGCGGCCGAATCCATTCAGCTCGCATTCCCGCAGCGTCCTCGCGTCATCGACGTGAGCGCGCGCGGCTGGACCACCAGCGGCGTCAACGAGGGCCGGCTGGTTTCCGGCTCGCTGGAGCTGGCACGCGAACGCGACGCCGAACGCAGCGATGCCGCACTCGAGGCCGGGGCCGAGTTTCCGGCATTCGTTCGCGTCGATCGCGTGTTCAGCCTGGATCTCGACTGGACGCTCGACACGATCGTCACGCGCATCGCGCCACAACGCGCCGCGTTATCGGTCGAGATACCGCTGGTGAAGGGCGAATCGGTGCTCACCGACGGGGTGAAGGTGCGCAACAACGAGGCCGCACTCGTGGGGCTGGGCGCCGGCGAACGGCAGATGCAGTGGCACTCGGGCCTGGCACGTGCCGAGACGCTCGAGGTTTCGGT
>Ga0190264_10000061_pt1 | contig 16218 bp, 13 predicted proteins | sample Popmic112T_FD_136651 | JGI IMG/M metagenome (GOLD analysis project Ga0190264, IMG submission 136651) | Populus adjacent soil microbial communities from riparian zone of Indian Creek, Utah, USA - 112 T | ecosystem: Environmental > Terrestrial > Soil > Riparian zone | place: USA: Utah | collected... | reverse complement strand
TCCCTGAAAGGCAAGTACACACTTACAGGCCAGGGAGCGGGAGGCACTCATACTCCGATCATGGTGGCATCAGCATTGAATCTGAAACATACTCCGGTAATGGTCGAGGCAGCGCCTGGCGACAAAGTTACAGCCGGTAAATATCCGGCGACCCTGACGGCAACCGATCTAAATACCGAACATGGAAAAATTGCTCGATTCACGGTTGGCGTCGGCTCCCGTTTTGTTGAATGCACAACCACGAGTCTCGGTGCCACGATCACGGAAGCAACCACAGCAGTCACATTCCAGCCAAGTTATGCGGATTGCTTTTCAAACAACCTGACAGCGGTCCCAGCAACAGTCACAATGAACTCGTGCGACTATGTGTTCGAAGCCACGAGTGAAACCACTGGCCAGACAAAAGTTTCCTGCGCGTCTCCGGGCGATGCGATCCAGATGCACGTCTATGAAAATGCCACGAAGCAGACAGAAAACAAACCGCTCTGCACATATGACATCGGCCCCCAGGGTCCGCTCACCGGTATAAAAGTCAGCCACACGAACGTCGAAACGGCCACAGAAGACCTGGTGCTCAATTTCAACGAACTCAGCAAATTGAACGTGACCAGCACAATTGGCCCTTTGGTGCTGTGCGGCGTGAAAGCAATCGAAGGTCCTGCTGCGACGACCGCATCGTTGAAAGGAGAACTTACAGTTACAGGATCTGCGTAGCAAGATCTATATGCGCTCTACGCAATGACCTTGCTGCTGGACCGCTTGTCACTCCTGTAGTGATGGGCGGTCTTCTTAGCGACGATGCCGTGAAACCCATCGCCCTCGCCTGCTTGAGGCAGATGTCGTAGCCGCGGATCAGCGAGCGAGGCCCATCCGCAGCGCCCCGGCGGCCTCCAGCATCGCCCCGCGGGCGTCGCCGATCATCCAGCCGCCGCCGTGATACACAGTCACAGGGGAGTCGAGTGGCGCACACACCCCGGTCACGAGCCGGGCTTTCCAGGGAATCCAGGCGTACGCTGACGGGCGATGGCGCGGAGTCGGACCTTCCCCGGATTGAGCGGTGCCCCGCCCTCGGCCTGGCTCGGGCTGGCGGCGACGCTGGCCGTGGTGGCCGCCGCGACCCTGCTCGTCTACCCGCTGAAGGACGTCGCGCCCGCTGTCTCACTCGGCGTCGTCTACATCCCCGGCGTGCTGCTGATCTCGACCGTCTGGGGCCTGCGTCTCGGGTTGTTGACGGGCCTGCTCAGCGCCCTCGCCTTCAACTGGTTTCACCTGCCCCCGGTAGGAGCGCTCGACATCTCCGCCGATCGCGATCTGGTCGCCCTGGTGGTCTTCATGATCGTCGCCGTGGCCAGCGGGGCGCTGGCCGAGCTGGCCCGCGTCCGTGCCGCCGAGTCCGAGCGCCGCCGCGAGGAGGCCGACCGGGCCCTGGCTGAACTGGAGGAGCTGACCCGGGAGCGCGACCGCATGCAGGCGGAGGCGATCGAGACCGCGGCGCTGCGCCGCAGCGACGAGCTCAAGACCTCGCTGCTGCGCTCGGTCTCCCACGACCTGCGCACGCCGCTGACCTCGATCATCGCCGCCGGCGCCGCCCTGGACTCACCCAGCGTCACCGCCGAGGAGCGCCACGAGCTGAGCGAGGCGGTGGTCGAGCAGGGCCGGCGGCTCTCGCGCCTGGTCGAGAACCTGCTCGACGTCTCCCGTCTGCAGACCGGCAACGCCGAGCCCCACCGCGAGCCGGTCGATCTGCCCGGCCTGTTGGAGGCCGCCCGCCACTCGATCGGCCCCCACGGCGAGGCCGTGCGCCTGGCCCTCGACGCCGAGCTGCCGGCGCTCAGCGCCGACCCGACCCAGCTCGAGCGCGCCTTCGCCAACCTGCTCGACAATGCCGTCGTCCACGGCAACGGCGAACCGGTCCTGGTCCGCTCACGCCTGGTCGGGCCCCGCGTCGTCATCCGCGTCGTCGACCGCGGCCCGGGCATCCCCGAGAACGAGCGCGAGCGGATCTTCGAGCCCTTCTACCGCGGTGGTGAGCCGGCGGGCGGCGGCTCCGGCCTCGGCCTGGCGATCGCCCGCGGCTTCATCGAGGCCAACGGCGGTGAGATCGCGGTCGAGTCCCTGCCCGGTCAGGGCAGTAGCTTCGTCGTCAGCTTCTCCGCCCCCGAGTTGGAGCCCGAGCCATGAACGACCTCCCTCGCATCCTCGTCTGCGACGACGAGCCGCAGATCCTGCGGGCGCTGAAGGTGATCCTGCGCGACGCCGGCTTCGAGGCGGTCCTGGCAGGCACGGGGGAGGAGGCGCTCGACCGCGCCGCTGTCAAACCGCCCGCGGCGGCGATCCTCGACCTGATGCTGCCCGACCTCGACGGGGTCGAGCTGACCCGGCGCCTGCGCGAGTGGAGCCAGATGCCGATCCTCGTCCTCTCCGCCGTCGGCGAGGAGGACCGCAAGGTCGAGGCCTTGGCGGCGGGTGCCGACGACTACGTGACCAAGCCCTTCGGCCCACGCGAGCTCGTCGCCCGGCTGCAGGCGGCGCTGCGCCGGGCGGCCCCGGAGGGAGCCGAGCCGAGGATCGTCGCCGACGGGCTCGAGGTCGACCTCGCCGCCCGCAGTGTCCTCCGCGACGGCGAGGAAGTCCACCTGACCCCGACCGAGTTCGGGCTGCTGCGCGAGCTCGCTCGCAACCGCGGCAAGCTGATGACCCACCGGGCGCTCCTGGTCGAGGTCTGGGGAGTCGAGTACGAAGACGACTTCCAGGTTCTGCGCGCCCATATCGCCAATCTGCGCCGCAAGATCGAGCCGGCCGACGGTCCCAGGTACGTCCTCACCGACCCCGGCGTCGGCTACCGCTTCGCCGCCTAGCGCGGCAGTCATTTCCTCCGGATAGCGGGAGAAAAGGCAACCACGCCGGCCTTCACAGGATCTGTATGCGGAAGCCGCCGAAGTTCATGCGGCCTTGACGGGGTGGGGCGCATGATCGATTCGTGCTCCTCTTCGCAGACCTCTTTCCCGGTGGCGGCAGTCCCCTCGCCGACGCCTTCTCGATAGCGATCGCACTCGCCCTCTTCGCCCTCCTCTACTGGGCGATCGACCTGATCGAGCGGGTATGAGCCCGGCGCTCGCCACGATCGCCGCCGCCGACCTCTTCGGCCTCCTGGTCGCCGCCCTGGTCTGCGTCTACCTGGTCTACGCGCTGTTGCGGGGGGAGAACCTCTGATGGCCCAGGGCTGGCTGCAGATCGCCGTCTTCGCTGCCGTCGTGTTGGCGCTGGTCAAGCCGGTCGGCATCTATATGGCGAAGGTCTTCACCGATCAGCGCGTGTTCCTCAGCCCCGTCGTCGGGCCGATCGAGCGCCTCGCCTACAGGGCGTTGCGCGTGCGGCCCGACGACGGCCAGGACTGGAAGGCATATGCCCGCAGCCTGGTCGTCTTCTCCCTGCTGTTCTGGATCGCGCTCTACCTGATCCTGCGCACCCAGGGGATCCATCCCTTCAACCCCGAGGAATTCCACTCCGGGCCCTGGGATCTCAGCTTCAACACCACCTCCTCCTTTCTCACCAACACCAACTGGCAGTACTACGGCGGTGAGACGACGCTCAGCTACTTCTCGCAGATGGCGGGCCTGGCGGTGCAGAACTTCGTCTCCGCCGCGGTCGGGATCGCCGTCCTGGTGGCGCTGATCCGGGGTATCGCCGCCCGCAGCGCGCAGGCGATCGGCAACTTCTGGCAGGACATCATCAGGATCCTGCTCTACATCCTGGTCCCGGTCTCATTCGTGGCCGCCCTCGTCCTCGCCTCCCAGGGAGTGATCCAGAACCTCGGCGGTTCGACCGTGGTGCACACCCTCACCGGCGCCACCCAGACCCTCGGCCAAGGCCCGGTCGCCTCGCAGGAGGCGATCAAGCTGCTGGGGACCAACGGCGGCGGCTTCTTCAACGTCAACTCCTCCTACCCGTTCGAGAACCCGACCGGGCTCTCCAACTTCGTCGAGATGCTGCTGATCCTCGTGATCCCGGCCGGCCTCACCTACACCTACGGCCGCATGGTCGGCAGCCAGCGCCAGGGCTGGGCGATCTTCTCGGCGATGGCGGTGCTCTTCATCGCCGGCGTCGCCGTCGTCTACGCGGCCGAGCAGCACGGCACCCCCGCCCAGCACCTGGCCGGCCTCGAGACCCACGCCTTCGACGGCTCCACCGGCGGCAACCTCGAGGGCAAGGAGCAGCGCTTCGGGATCGCCGACTCCTCCCTGTTCACGGCGGTGACGACGGCGACCTCGACCGGCGCCGTCAACTCCGCCTTCGAGTCCCTGACCGGGCTCGGCGGCGCGGTTCCGTTCAGCAACCTCGCCCTCAGCGAGGTGATCTTCGGCGGCGTCGGCTCCGGCCTCTACACGATGCTGCTCTACGTCATCCTCGCCGTCTTCATCGGTGGCCTGATGGTCGGCCGCACCCCGGAGTACCTGGGCAAGAAGATCGGCGCCCGCGAGATCAAGCTGGTCTCGCTCGGGGTGCTGGTGACGCCGCTGATGGTGCTGGTCTCCTCCGGCCTCGCCGCCGCGACCGACCTCGGCAAGCGCTCGCTGTACGCCGGGGTCAACCCGCAGGGCTTCTCGGAGAACCTCTACGCCTATCTCTCCCAGGGCAACAACAACGGCTCCGCCTTCGCCGGCTACACCGGCTTCATCCAGCCCAACCCTCCCGGCAACGTCGGCGCCTACGGGATCACCTTCGCCGACCTGCTCGGCGGCGTCGTCCTGATCGGCTCCCGCTTCCTGCCGATCCTCTTCGTCCTCGCCCTCGCCGGGGCACTCGCCGGCAAGAAGGTCTCCCCGGCCGGGCTGGGGACGATGCGCACCGACAACCCCACCTTCGTCTTCCTCCTGATCGGGATCGTGATCCTGGTCGGTGCCCTCACCTTCTTCCCGGCCCTGCTGCTCGGACCGATCGTCCAGAGCCTGACCACGAGGTTGTTCTAGATGCGCAAGGACCTGATAACCGGGCTGCTCGCCGTGGTCGTGCTCACCCTCTTCCTCGGTGTCGTCTACCCGCTGGCGGTCACCGGTGTCGCCCAGGTCGTCTTCCCCGGCAAGGCCGACGGCTCGCTGGTCGAGGTCGACGGCAAGGTTGTCGGCTCCCGCCTGATCGGCCAGGAGTTCAAGGGCAGGGGCTATTTCCACCCACGCCCCTCGGCGACCGGCTACTCGGGCAACGTCACCTTCTTCGCCAATGTCGGGCCCAACAGTGTCGAAGGCCGCGAAGTGGTGCGCGAAAACCTCGCCTCTTACCTGGCGCTGGAGAAACCCTTCGACCGGACCCTGACCAAGGACCGGGTTCCGGTCGACGCGGTCACCCAGTCCGCGTCCGGGGTCGACCCCCACATCTCCGAGGCCAATGCCCGCATCCAGGCGCACCGCATCGCCGCCGCCCGCAAGCTCCCGCTCGGCGAGGTCGAAGACCTGATCGCCGCCAACACCGACGGCCGCGCCTTCGGCCTGCTCGGCGAGCCCGGCGTCAACGTCCTCGAGCTCAACCTCGCCCTCGACAAGGAAGCACCGCTGAGATGACCACCGAGACCCAGGCCCGTTCGCTGTTCGATCCCGAGATCGTCCGTCCCGCGCTGATCGAGTCGGTGCGCAAGCTCGACCCGCGCGTCCAGGTCCGCAACCCGGTCATGTTCGTGGTCGAGATCGGCGCCCTGATCACCACCGTCGCCTGGCTGATCCAGCTCTTCGGCGGCAGCCCGCTGGGTGGGGGCAGCGAGCCCGCCTGGTTCACCTTCACCGTCACCGTCTGGCTCTGGCTCACGGTCGTCTTCGCCAACCTCGCCGAGGCGCTGGCGGAGGGACGGGGCCGCGCCCAGGCGGCGAGCCTGCGGGCGATGCGGACGGAGACCACCGCGCGACTGCGCGACGGCGGCGAGAAATCGGCGGTGGAGCTGACCCGCGGCGACGTCGTCGTGGTCGAGGCCGGGGAGGCGATACCCGGCGACGGCACCGTGATCGAGGGCATCGCCTCGGTCGACGAGTCGGCGATCACCGGCGAGTCGGCGCCGGTGATCCGCGAGGCGGGCGGCGATCGCAGCGCCGTCACCGGCGGCACCAGGGTCCTCTCCGACCGGATCGTGGTCGAGATCACCCAGGAGCCGGGCAAGTCCTTCCTCGACCGCATGATCGCCCTGGTCGAGGGAGCCTCGCGGCGCAAGACGCCGAATGAGATCGCGCTCGGGATCCTCCTCGCCGCTCTCACCCTGGTCTTCGTCGTGGTCGTCGTCTCGCTGCGCCCCTTCGCCCTCTTCGCCGGCACCGAACTCTCGGAGACGATGCTGATCGCCCTCCTCGTCGCCCTGATCCCGACCACGATCGGCGCCCTGCTCTCGGCGATCGGGATCGCCGGCATGGACCGGCTCGTGCGCCGCAACGTGCTCGCGCTCTCCGGCCGCGCGGTCGAGGCCTCCGGCGACTGCGACGTCCTCCTGCTCGACAAGACCGGGACGATCACCCTCGGCAACCGCGAGGCGACCGAGTTCGTGCCGATGCCGGGCGTCACCGAGGCCGAGCTGGCCGAGGCGGCGCAGATGGCCTCGCTTGCGGACGAGACCCCGGAGGGGCGCTCGATCGTCGTCCTCGCCAAGGGCTTCGGCATCCGCGAGCACGACTTCGCCGGCCATGAGCCGACCTTCGTCCCCTTCACCGCCCAGACCCGGATGAGCGGCGTCGACTACAACGGCACCCGCCTGCGCAAGGGCGCGGGCGACGCGATCGAGCAGTGGGTGGCGAGCGAGGGCGGCCGCGCCCCGGCCGAGCTGGCGGCGCAGCTGGACCGGATCGGCCGCGAGGGCGGGACGCCGCTGGCGGTCGCCCAGAACGAGCGGGTGCTCGGCGTCATCTACCTCAAGGACGTGGTCAAGGAGGGGATGAGAGCTCGCTTCGACCAGCTGCGGGCGATGGGCATCCGCACGATCATGGTCACCGGCGACAACAAACTGACCGCGGCGAAGATCGCCGAGGAGGCCGGGGTCGACGACTTCCTCGCCGAAGCGACCCCGGAGCGCAAGCTGGAGCTGATCAAGGAGCAGCAGGCCGACGGCCGCCTGATCGCGATGACCGGCGACGGCACCAACGACGCGCCCGCCCTCGCCCAGGCCGACGTCGGCGTGGCGATGAACACCGGCACCCAGGCGGCCCGCGAGGCCGGGAACATGGTCGACCTCGACTCCAACCCCACCAAGCTGATCGAGATCGTCGAGGTCGGCAAGCAACTGCTGATCACCCGCGGCGCCCTCACCACCTTCTCGATCGCCAACGACGTCGCCAAGTACTTCGCGATCCTGCCGGCGATGTTCGCCGCGACCTACGCGGTCGGCGGCGGCAGCGGTCCCCTCGATGCCCTCAACGTGATGTCGCTGGGAACGCCGGAATCGGCGATCCTCTCAGCGGTGATCTTCAACGCCCTGATCATCCCGCTGCTGATCCCGCTCTCGCTGCGAGGCGTCCGCTACCGGCCGATCGGCGCCACCGGCCTGCTGCGCCGCAACATGCTGATCTACGGCCTCGGCGGCCTGTTGGTCCCCTTCATCGGGATCAAGGCGATCGACCTGGTGGTCCACAACCTGCTGGGAGCCTGAGGCGGGCGCCGTGTCCAGCGGCCGCTACAAGATCTTTCTGGGCATGGCGGCCGGGGTGGGGAAGACCTACCGGATGCTGCAGGAGGGCCACGCCGAGGCCGAGGCGGGCCGCGATGTGGTGATCGGCTACCTGGAGCCACACAAACGCGAGGAGACGAGTGCGCAGGCGCGGGGCCTTGAGGTGGTGCCGCGACGCCGGGTCGCGGTCCGCGACGTGACGGTGGAGGAGATGGATCTGCCGGCCTTGCTCGCCCGCAGCCCCGACCTGGCTCTGATCGACGAGCTTGCCCACACCAACCCGCCGGGCCTCACCCACAAGAAGCGCTACGAGGACATCGCCGACGTGCTCGAGTCCGGGATCGACGTCTTCTCCACCGTCAACGTCCAGCACCTGGAGTCGCTCAACGACCAGGTCGCCGAGCTGACCGGGGTGCGGGTGCGGGAGACCGTGCCCGACTCGGTGCTCGGCAGCGCCGACGAGGTGGTGCTGATCGACCTCACCCCCGAGACGCTGATCGCCCGCCTGCGGGCGGGGAAGGTCTACCCGGGCGAGAACGTCCAAGCCGCCCTCGACAATTTTTTCCGGATCGAGAATCTCGCCGCCCTGCGCGAGGTCAGCCTGCGCCAGGTCGCCGAGGACGTCGAGTCCAAGCGCCTCTTCAGCCAGGACGAGGCGCTGGGGACGCGCCAGGAGGAGCGGGTCGCCGCCGACGCCCCGAAGGCGGTCGGGGAGCGGCTGCTCGCCCTGGTCCGGCCGCAGCCCAGCTCCCAGCGCCTGGTCCGGCGCGCCTGGCGCTCCGCCCAGCGGCTCGGCACCGACCTCGACCTGCTCTGGGTGAAGCCCCCGGGCAAGCCGATCGAGGGCGAGCAGGAGCGCCAGGTGACCGCCCTGCGCCAGCTCGCCTCCGTGCTCGGGGCGACGCTGCTGATCGAGGAGCACGACGATCTCGTCGCCGCGGTCGCCCGCGTCGTCCGTGAGCGCGGCTCCACCTACATCATGGTCGGCGAGGCCGATCCGCCCCGCGGCCTCGCCCGCCTGCGCGAGCCGCTGCCGCAGCGGCTGATGCGCGCCACCCCGCCGGGCGTCGACGTGCGGATCGTCGCCCACCGCGGCCGCAAGGAGGGCGAGCGGTGATCGACCACGTCCTCGTCGCCACCGCGCTCGTCGCCGGCCTCGGCGGCGGCTACCTGATCGCCCGCTCGCGCCTGCGCGGGCGCCGCTCCGACCACCCCGACACGATCCACCAGATCCTGCTGCCGTTTACCGGCACCGAGGTCTCCCGCCGTGCCCTCGACGCGGCGCTGCGCCTGGCCCGGGCCGAGGGCGCGACGCTGATGCCCGCCTACCTGGCGGCGGTCCCGAAGAGCCTGCCGCTGGAGTGCGCGATCCCCAACGAGGCGCGGCGGGCGATGCCGATGCTGGAGGCGATCGAACAGCGGGCGAGCGCGCAGGGCGTGGGGGTCGATGCCCGTATCGAGCGTGGCCGCTCCTATCGCCACGCGCTGGAGCGCCTGCTCGAGCACGAGACCTTCGACCGCGTCGTCGTCCCGGCGAGCACCGCCGGCGCCACCGGGTTCTCCGGCGACGACCTGGTCTGGCTCCTGCGGAAAGCCCCGGCCGAGGTGCTGATCCTGCGTCCCGGCCCCGAGGACCAGCGGGTCATAGCCAGCCCGAGCGCTTGAGCGGAGAGCAAGATGACTAGGAAGCGATGGAAGTGCTCCAGGCGCTAGTTCTGAGAGGGCGCGTAAAGGCACGCGCGGTGAACCGAGTAGCGGCCGATGCAGGGTAAACATCCGAGCCAAGTCATCGTCTACCGCGTTGAGCCGCAAAAAGCTGCCCCCATTTGACAGATATCCGGTGTCCCGTTAGGGGTTGAGTGTCCTACGGGAACAAACCCAAGCGAAAGGGAACGATGAAAGCGAAGAGGACGGCCCTCAGGTTGGTCATGATCACGGTCTTGGCATGGAGCGCCGTCTCCGTCACGGTAGCGCAAGCCGGTAGCGTTACAGCGGGTTCTTACCCGGCCACTCTTACGGGGACTGACCTCAACACCATACACGGGAACCTCGCCCGATTCACGTTCGGGAATGGAGCTCGCTACTTCGAATGCGCAACGGCGACCCTCAGCGCCACGATCACCGGACCAACCACACTAGTAAAAGTGACCCCGAGCTTCGGGGGTTGCTTCTCGAACGGCCTGACATCTGTTCCGGTCACAGTCACAATGAACTCTTGCCATTACAATATTCACCCCACTTCCGAAATAACGGCGTGGATATCATTCGACTGTACAACAGCCAGCGAACAGATTGAAATACACACTTATGAAAACTCCACGAAGCATAAAGAAAACAAACCGATTTGTACCCACGATATCCCTCAACAGGGTCCGGTCGGGTTGATAGAAATTTTCCCCAGGAACCTTGGCACAGCAACAGAAGGCTTCCTGCTTGATTTCAATGAACTCGCAAAATTTAATGCCATCAATACAACACCCGGTCCCTTGAGTGTGTGTGGTGCGGCCGTGCACAAATTCACCACGGGTTCGCTCAGAGGTGAATACGCTTTTGTGGGATCCAGCTTTGGGACCCATACCCCAATCATGGTCGAATAGGAGGTCTGAGGTTTATGGCGACAAATTGCGGGCAAATTCCCCCGGGCCCTAGACACATCTCTTCACCTCTTGAACGGAAGAGCCCTTATAGCCAGCCCGAGCGCTTGAAGCGGAGGTAGAGGTAGGTGCAGACAACCGCGATGACCACCAGCACCAGCGGGTAGCCGAAGCGCCAGTGCAGCTCCGGCATCTGGTCGAAGTTCATCCCGTAGATGCCGGCGATCATCGTCGGCACCGCGAGGATCGCCACCCAGGCGGAGATCTTGCGCATGTCTTCGTTCTGGCGCACCGAGACCTGGGTCAGGTTCGCGTGCAGGGCGCTGCCGAGCAGCTCGCGGAAGCCGGAGATCCGCGTCTCGACCCGGCGCAGGTGGTCGTGGACGTCGCGGAAGTAGGCGTGCAGCTCGTCGGGGACGACCTCGAAGTGACCGCGGGCCAGCTCGTCGACGACGCCCGACAGCGGCCCTACCGCGGTGTGGAAGTCCAGCACCTCGCGCTCCAGCTGGTAGAGGCGCTGGGCGGGGTTGGCCCCGTCCCCGGCGAAGACCTGGCGCTCGACCTGCTGGATGTCGCCGTCGATTCCCTGGGCGGTCACCTCGTAGCCGTCGACCACGTGGTCGAGGATCGCGTAGAGCACCATCCCGACCCCGTGTTGGAGGAGGTCGGGGCGGCGCTCGATCCGCCGCCTCACCTCGGTCAGCTCGCCGGCGCCGTGGCGGACGGTGATGATGAAGGTGGGGTGGACGAAGAGCAGCAGCTCGCCGACGTCGCAGACCTCCTCGGTCCCCACGTAGTGGGCGGTCTTGACGACGACCAGCAGGGTGTCGCCGTAGAGCTCGACCTTCGGCCGCTGGTGGGCGTTGACGGCGTCCTCGACCGCCAACTCGTGCAGGTCGAACTCGGCGGCAATCGCCTTGAACTCCTCCGCCGACGGTTCGAGGACGCCGAGCCAGACGAAGCCCTCGCCGTCCTGGGCGGCCCTGCCCGCGTCCTCGAGGGGGAGGTCGCCGTCGCGGCGCTTGCCTTTTTCGTAGACGGCGCAGTTGACGATCACGGCCGCAGTATCCCGCCGTGGGTCAGCGGGCGAGGCCCATCCGCAGCGCCCCGGCGGCCTCCAGCATCGCCCCGCGGGCGCTGCGGCTGATCGCGGTCTGGTTGGCGAAGCTGTGGATCAGGCCGGGGTGCCGGCGCAGCGCCACTTGGACGCCGGCCTCGCGCATCCGCTGCGCGTAGGCCTCGCCCTCGTCGCGCAGCGGGTCGAAGCCGGCGGTGACGACGTAGGCGGGCGGCAGGCCGCTCAGGTCCGGCGCCAGCAGGATCGAGACCCGCGGGTCGGTGGGGTCGCTGCCCGGCGGCAGGTAGTAGCTCTCGAAGGTGTCCATGTCGCCTTTGGTCAGCAGGAAGCCCTCGCAGAACAGCTGTCGCGAGGGCAGGTCGCCGGCGGAGTCGGTCGGCGGGTAGATCAGCAGCTGCATCGCCGGCATCTGCCCAGCGCCGGCGCGGGCCAGGAGGCTGACCACGGCGGCGAGGTTGCCGCCGGCGCTGTCGCCGGCGACGGCGATCCGCGCCGGGTCGATCCCCAGCTCGGCGGCGTTCGTAAGCGCCCAGGCGAAGGCGGCCCAGGCGTCTTCGACGGCGGCCGGGAAGGGATGCTCGGGCGCCAGCCGGTAGTCGATCGCGAGCACCGCGGTGCCGGCTCCGGCGGCGAGGAAGCGGCAGACGCCGTCGTGGGTGTCGAGGTCGCCGATCACCCAACCGCCGCCATGGAAGTAGACCGTCAGCGGTGCCGCGGTATCCGCCGGCAGGCCACCGGGGACGTAGAGGCGGGCCGGGAGCGGGCCGCCTGGGCCGGGAATCTCCAGGCCTTCGACCCGCGCCATCGGAACCGGGGGCTGGGCGTCGGTCACCTTTGCCTCGACCCGGGCGTGGGCCCGCGCCTCCTCGACGCTCATGCCGCTGAGGAAGGAGGTGCTCTCGGCCAGCTCCGCCATCTTGATCAGCGCGTGGGTGTCGCCGGCCAGGGTCTGCCCGTCGATCGTCGGCGGCGCCCCGAACAGCCGCCGCTGCGTGCGCGGCGAAAGCCCGCAGACCCGCTTCAGGATCCGGTGCTCGGCGCGCGGCGAGAGGCGTGGAAGAGATGCCATCGACTGCTCAGGCTATGGCAATCTGGAGCAATGTCACACTTCGGGCGTCCCTGCGCGGTGTAGCGTCGGTTCGGGTCTATGGAGACGACGGCAACAGCGGCGGCGGCTCCTACCGCGCCGCTGCGGGCGATCAAGGGCCTTCCCCCGGGCCCGCGGATGCCGCGGGCGCTGCAGACCGCGATCTGGTCGCGCCAGGCGCAGTGGATGCTCGAGCAGAGCCGCGCCCGCTTCGGCGACATGTTCACGATCAAGATCGCCAACGAAGGGACCTGGGTGATGGTCTCCGACCCGGAGCTGGTCAAGCAGGTCTTCACCGGCGACCCGCGCGTCTTCCACGCCGGCGAGGGCAACCAGATCCTGCGCCCGATCCTCGGTGACAACTCGGTCCTGGTCCTCGACGAGAAGCCGCACATCAGCCAGCGCCGGCTGCTGTTGCCGCCCTTCCACGGTGAGCGCATGCAGGGGTACGGCGAGACGATGGCGGCGATCGCCGCCCGTGAGATCGAGAGCTGGCCGACCGGCACCCCTTACAAGCTGCGCCCGCGGATGCAGGCGATCACGCTGGAGATCATCCTCGAGACCGTCTTCGGCGTCCACGACCGCGAGCACATGGACCCGCTGCGGGGGGCGCTGCGCGACTTTCTCGACCTCACCACCGACCCGCGCGTGCTGCTGCCGGTGATCATGATCGGCCCCGCCCGCATCCGCCGCATCCCCGCCTTCCGCCGCCGCGTCGACCGCGTCGACGAGCTGATCTACCGGGAGATCGCCGAGCGCCGCCTGGCCGAGGACCTGGCCGAGCGCGACGACATCCTCTCGATGCTGGTCGCCGCCCGCCACGAGGACGGCAGCCCGATGAGCGACGCCGAGATCCGCGATGAGCTGCTGACCCTGCTCGTCGCCGGCCACGAGACCACCGCGACCGCCCTCTCCTGGGCGATGGAGCGCCTCACCCGCCACCCGGAGAAGCTCGAGCGCCTGCGCGCCGAGGCCCTGGCCGGGGGAGACGAGCCCTACCTGACAGCGACGATCCAGGAGACCCTGCGCCTGCGCCCGGTGATCGTGCTGGTGGTCCGCAAACTGACCGAGCCGGTCGAGATCGGCGGCTACGAGATCCCCGCCGGAGCCTCGTTGACGCCCTGCATCCACCTCGTCCACCGCAACCCGGCGATCTACCCCGAACCGGATCGCTTCCTGCCCGAGCGCTTCCTCGAGACTCCGCCAGGGACCTACACCTGGATCCCCTTCGGCGGCGGCGTCCGCCGCTGCCTCGGCGCCGCCTTCGCCCAGTTCGAGATGGCCGTGGTGCTCAAAGAGCTGGTCAAGCGCCACCAGATCGCCCCGGCGAATCCACAGTCCGAGCGCCCCTTCCGCCGGGCCATCACCGAGACGCCCCGGCACGACGCCGAGGTAGTGCTCAGCTGAGCCCGGAGCGGGTCTACTTACCTGAATGGGTAGGCGCTAGAAGTAGTCAAAAGCTTTTGGGCGAAAAACCTTGTCTTTACCGTCCGAGTGCATTTATAAATTTCCCTTAGTGGTCCTATATGCGAGAGACCCAGCCCCGTAGCTGGGACTGGGTCTCTGGTCGGACTCCGCTAATCCTGGCCAGGACTCAAAGCGGAGGTCCCTTGCAGTTGTACCGACGGTTTCCTAAACCGGGAGCGTCGGTAGCTACCAACTACTTTGCCAAGCCTCCCATGAACACCGGACAGAATTCGTAAGGAATCTCGATCTAATTGATCAAATTGAATGGGCTAATAATTTATGACCTTCGGGTCGTCCTAGGCGGAGCACGAAGGTGTTGGTCTCGCCTTTAACCTGGACCGTTAGGCGGACCGGCGCCGTCCCCTTGACTCTCACCCCACCGGGCCAGATCGTGCGGGGCTTGTTCCCGCAGAGCTGGAACTCGGTTTCGCCGTAGCCGCGGGTGTTGCGGAACGAGAAGGAGGGGTTGCCGTCGCGATCGCGGACTTCTCCGTAGATGAGGAAGACCCGGTCTCGCAGCCGCGGCGGGACGCTGACAGTCACCGTTTCCGGCTCGCGGCCTTCGACCAGGATCGGCATCTTGGTCGTGTACCAGCCCCGGGCGAGCGACATGTCCCTGAGAGGATTCCGCCTCACTCCGACCGGCCCGGCGACCACCGACTCGCCGCGCCAGTCGGCCGAGCCGTGGCCGATGATCGCCTTGTCGCAGGGAGCGACATTCGATTCGTCGGGCGAGCTACCCGCGAGCGCCAGGGTGGCCAGAGCGGCTGCCAGGAAGTGCATTCGCTCAGGTTAGCCCGAGCGAATGCACCTGGCTAGATCAACCGCAGCCGGTGTTGTTGCCGCAGCTGCTGCAGGTGTAACAGGAGCCCGTGCGCTGCATCATGCCGCCGCACTGCTCGCAGGCCGGGCCGAGGTCGAGGCCGGACATCTTCGCCGGGCGTACCGGCGGCGAGTCGGTCATCGCCGCCGCGGCGGCGACCGGCTTGCCGGGCTTCGCCGCGGCGCCGCTGTTGCCGTTGCCGGGCTGGGAGTGGCCGTTGGCCGGGCCGGCCGTGTCGGTGGCGATCCCGAGCCCGAGCTGAGACGTCTCCGCCTCCTGCTTGGCCCGCACCTCCGAGGTCATGATCCCCAGTTCCTCGAGCGTGTCGGTGTCCTCGATGAAGCGGCTGGCGACCCAGCGCATGATGTAGTCGGGCAGCGATTTGGCGAAGGGGATCTCCGGGTTGCCGGTGATGCCCTCCGGCTCGAAGCGCATGTAGCTGAACTTGCGCACGAAGTCTTCGAGCGGGACGCCGTACTGGAGGCCGAGCGAGATCGCCGTCGCGAAGGCGTTCATCAGCCCCCGCATCGTCGAGCCCTCCTTGCCGATGTCGGTGAGGAAGATCTCGCCGACCGAGCCGTCCTCGTATTTGCCGGCGGTGATGTAGCCCTCGTGGCCGGCGATCGAGAACTTGTGGGTGATCGATTCGCGCTCGCGGGGCATCCGTTTGCGCTCCGGCGGCAGCACCACGACCTCGACCTCGGCGCCCTTTTCGTCCTGGGCGTCGGTGCGTAGCGCCTGCGCCGTCTTCGAGCCGTCGCGGTAGATCGCCAGCGCCTTGAGGCCGCCGTTCCAGCCGCGCGTGTAGGCGTCGGCGATGTCCTCGATCGTGGCGCTCTGCGGCAGGTTGACCGTCTTCGAGATCGCCCCGGAGATGAACGGCTGCGTCGCGGCCATCATGTCGATGTGGCCGGTGTGGGAGATCGCCCGCTCGCCGACCGCGACGTCGAAGACCTCCAGGTGCTCGTCCTTCAGCCCGGGCGCGCCGACGATCGTGTTCTTCTCGGCGATGTGGGCGTTGATCTGGTCGATCTCCGCCTCCGAGTAGCCCATCGCGTCGAGCGCCATCGGCACCGACTGGTTGACGATCGTCATCTGCCCGCCGCCGACCAGCTCCTTGAACTTGACCAGCGAGAAGTCGGGCTCGATCCCGGTCGTGTCGCAGTCCATCAGGAAGCTGATCGTCCCGGTCGGGGCCAGCACCGTCGCCTGCGCGTTGCGGTAGCCGTGCTCCTCGCCGAGCTCGACCGCCTCGTCCCAGGAGCGCTGAGCGGCCTCCAGCAGGTCACCCTTGATCCCGGTGCCGTCGATCTCATAAGAGGCGTCGCGGTGCATCCGCATCACCCCGTTGTGGGGCTCGCGGTTCTTCTCGTAGGCGTCGTAGGTCCCGGTCGCCCCACCCGCGATCAGTGCCGACTGGCGGTAGGCGCGGCCGGTCATCAGCGCCGTGATCGCGGCTGCGTAGGCGCGGCCGTCGTCCGAGTCGTACGGGAACCCACGCGCCATCAGTAGCGCGCCGAGGTTCGCGTAGCC
>Ga0190264_10000060_pt1 | contig 16261 bp, 18 predicted proteins | sample Popmic112T_FD_136651 | JGI IMG/M metagenome (GOLD analysis project Ga0190264, IMG submission 136651) | Populus adjacent soil microbial communities from riparian zone of Indian Creek, Utah, USA - 112 T | ecosystem: Environmental > Terrestrial > Soil > Riparian zone | place: USA: Utah | collected... | reverse complement strand
GGCGTCTTCGGCGACGGCTCGGCGACCGCGCCGAAGACGACCACGCTGAGCCCCGGCAACGGCAACGTCACCAACGCCGCGACGCAGCCGCTGGCGACCTACCACGCCTCTGAAGTGCCGGCCCCGAGCTGGTGCCCGGCGGCGCAGTCGGCCGAAGCCTGCAAGACGGTCAACCCCTTCGGGATCCCGCCGCAGGGCTACGAAAAAGCCTTCCAGGGCAGCCTCAGCACGGTCGGCCAGGCGCTGACCACCTCCCCCTGGGGCACGCTCGACCAGGGCGGCAACGTGGTCGAGTGGACCGACACGATCACCGCCTCGCCGACCGGCAAGAGCGACGGCCGCGTCTGGCGCCGCCTCCACGGCGGCATCGCCAACGCCCCCGCCTACCAGCTCTGGCTCTCCGCGGTCGGCCTGCAGCCGGAGGACAACGCCGCCTTCACGGCGACGTATCCGTGGCTCGGTTTCCGCATCGGCATCCTCGGCAACCTCAAGCCCGGGAAGTAATCGAGGCCGAGGCGTCCGCGCGGCGAACTAGGCTCGCCGCGCGTGCCTCGGTCCCTCTCGATACAACGCTTCGCCGCCCGGGCATCGCTGGCGCTCGCCATCGTCGCCTTGGCGCTGCCGGCCGTCGCGACGGCCGCCCCGAAGCCGCCGCGGGGCAGCCTCACCCAGCTGCCGAAGTCGGCCGGGTGCCTGGTCGATCGCTCGGCTCCGTCGGGCGCCTGCGGCACCGCGCGCGCCCTCAAGGGCGCCGGTGTGGGCTTCGGCTCACGGGCGGTCGCGGTCAGCCCCGACGGCAGGAACGTCTACGTCGCCGCCTCCAAAAGCAACGCGATCGCGATCTTCAGGCGCAATGCCAAGACCGGCAAATTGACCCAGCCCAAAGGGCCGGCGGGATGCATCGCCAGTCAGGGGCCGAGCAGCTGCGCCGCCGCGGTCGGCCTCAACGGCCCGAACTCGGTCGCGGTCAGTCCTGACGGCCGCAACGTCTACGCGACCTCGCGCGGGGCCAGCTCACTCACCGTCTTCAGCCGCAACCCGAAAGGCGGCGGGCTGACGCAGCTGCCGGCCGGGTTCGGCTGCATATCCGGCCTGCCGGTTCCGGTCTGCTCCAGCGGTCGCGCCCTGATCGACCCGGACGTGGTCGTCATCAGCCCTGACGGGCTCAGCGTCTACGTCGGTGCCTTCGCCGGCAACGCGGTGGTGACCTTCAACCGCGACCCTGCCTCCGGCGCCCTCGCCCAGCCGTCGGGCACCGCCGGCTGCATCGCCGCAGCCGTCAGTGGCTGCGCGGTCGGCATCGGCCTCGGGGCGGTCGAGGGACTGGCGGTTACTTCGACCGCGGTCTACACCGGCAGCGCGGCCTCCAACGCGGTCGCGGTTCTCGCTCGCGATCCCGCCACCGGCGCCTTGGCCCAGGCCACGGACGGCAGCGGCTGCATCGCCAGCACCCCGCTCACCGGCTGCACTCCCGGCTATGAATTCAAAGGCGCCAACGCGGTCGCGGTCAGCCCTGGCGGCAAGAACGTCTACGTCACTTCGTTGCTGAGCAACAGCGTCACCTCCTTCACCCGCGCCGTTCCTGCCGGCGGTCTGACCCAGAAGGCCGGCACCGCCGGCTGCCTGGTCTGGCTGCGCGCGGTCGGCTGCTCCTTCGGCCAGGCAATGAGCGCCCCCGAGGGACTCGTCGTCTCCCCGGACGGGGCCAACGTCTACGTCGCCTCCCTCGCCACCGGCGCGATCGTCGTTCTCAGCCGCAACAAGTCCGGCGAAGTCGCGCAGCTGAAAGGGCGCGCCGGCTGTCTCGGGCCGAAGTCCGTACCGGGTTGCACGCGCGCCCAGGCGCTGCGGGGGGTCAGCTCGGTCGCGGTCAGCCCCGACGGCCGCAATCTCTACTCGACCGCGTTCGGCAGCAATGCCGTCGACATCTTCCGGAGGCACAGATGAGCCAGTCCGACGACCGCCAGGGCGGTCTCACGCGTAAACAGTTGCTCGGCACGGGAGCTGCCGCGGCCGGGGGGCTGTTGCTCTCCCAGAGCGCCGGCATCGAGCAGGCGCTGGCGGCGGCGAAAGGCAAGAAGAAGGACGTCGCCGGGATGAACATCATCCTCTTCCTCACCGACCAGGAACGGGCGATCCAGCACTTCCCACCGAACTGGCTGCGCCAGAACCTGCCGGGGATGCGGCGCCTGCGCCGGCACGGCCTCAGCTTCGAACGCGCCTTCACCAACGCCTGCATGTGCTCACCTGCCCGCTCGACCCTGATGAGCGGCTACTTCCCCGCCCAGCACGGGGTCAAATACACGCTCGAGGAAGACATGCCCGCCGAAAAGGGCTACCCGCAGGTGGAACTGCCGGTCGAACTGAAGAACCTGGCCACGGTGATGAAGGCGGCCGGCTACAAAGTCATCTACAAGGGCAAGTGGCACTGCTCGAAGCCGGCGATCCCCGGCGAAGCCAAAGCTTCGGATCTCGAAAAGTACGGCTTCAGCCGCTGGAACCCGCCGGACGCCGGCGCCAACCAGAGCGTGCCCGAGGCGGGCGGCGGCTTCCCCGACAACGACGGCCGCTTCATCGACTCGGAAGGCACGGGGGAAAACGAAGGCATCCTCCAGTACCTCGACACCAACGCGGCGAAGGAACAGCCGTTCTTCATGGTGATCTCACTGGTCAACCCGCACGACGTCCTCTTCTACCCGAGCAAGACCTTCAACGAAGCCGGCTACGACGAATCCTGGCTCGAGGGCAGCATCCAACCGCCGCGGACCAACGAAGAAGACCTCTCGACCAAGCCCACGGTCCAGGCGGAATTCCTCAAAATCTTCAACCTCACCGGCAAGCCGGAAAGCAAAGCGGAAAAGCAGGCCTACCTGAACTACTACGGGAACCTGATGCGCTCCTCCGACAGCTACCTGGTCAACGTCCTCGACAAGCTCGAACAGAACGGGCTCTACGACGACACCCTGATCGTCCGCACCGCCGACCACGGCGAGATGGGCCTCACCCACGGCGGCATGCGGCAGAAGAACTTCAACTTCTACGAGGAGGCGACGCGGGTGCCGCTCGTCTACTCGAACCCGAAGCTGTTCCCGAAGCCGGCCGAAACCGACGCCCTGGTCTCCCACGTCGACTTCCTGCCGACCCTGGCCAGCCTGGCGGCGGCCCCGAAAAGCGCCCGCGCCAACTGGCAGGGGGTGGACTACTCGAAGCTGGTTCTGCACCCGAGGAGCGCGCCGGTCCAGGACTACGTGGTCTTCACCTACGACGACTTCCAGTCCGGGCAGAAGCAGCCGCCCTACCCGAAACCGCCGAACCACATCGTCAGCATCCGCGAAGGCCGCTGGAAGCTGGCGAAATACCACGACGTCGCCAACCAGCTGCGCAAACGGAAGCCGGTGCAGTGGGAGATGTACGACCTCAAGACCGATCCCTTCGAGGAAACCAACCTCGCCTACAAAGGCTACGAGCGCACCGAGGCGCAGGAGAAACAGTTCCAGCGCCTCAAACGCAAACTCGCCCGGGTCGAAAAGACCCGCCTGAAGCCGCTCTAGAGGTTCAGCAGCACCGCCAACGAGAGGCCGAGCAGGATCACGCTCAGGGCCAGGAGGCCGGTGCCGCCGTAGAACGCCCAGCGATTCCGGATCCACACCGTGCCCTCGCCGCACCAGATCTCCGGGACCTGGTCGGGGCGTCCGTTGCGGATTGTCTTCGCCATTTCCAAGCGGGAGAGGTGGAGCTTCGAGAGGTAACGGAAGTAGAGGGCGGCTGAGCCGACAGCGGCGGCGAGCCCCGCCATCAGGACCCATCGTGCCCAGTCCGGCAGCCCGAGGAGCTGCCGGAACGGAAGTTGGGTAACGAAGATGACTGCGAGGCCGAGGACACCGGTAACCCGCAGGTAGACCTGTTTCACGTCCTCCCCGGCAATCTCGATCAGGGTGTGGGCGTAGGCCAGGTCGCGGGCTTCTTGCTCCTCGGTTGCCATCTGGGTAGTGAGGATCGTTATAGCGGCTCGCTCATACCCTCATGTTTGTCATACCCCGGGTGGTACGGTCGCCCGCGGGGTACACGTGGACGACTCGCTCGCACAGAAGACGGTGTTGGTCACCGGCGGCTCGGGGTTTCTCGGCGGCTGGTGCCTGGTTGAGCTGTTGCGGGGCGGCTACCGGGTGCGGACCACGGTGCGGGACCTCGCCAAGGAGCCGGAGGTCCGGGCCCGGGTCGAGTCGCAGGTCGACGCCGGCGACCGCCTCTCCTTCTTCGCTGCGGACCTCGGCGGCGACGACGGTTGGGCGCAGGCGGTGGCCGGCTGCGACTACGTCCTCCACGTCGCCTCGCCGTTTCCGGCGGCGCAGCCGAAGGACGCCGACGAGCTGATCGTGCCGGCGCGGGAAGGGACGCTGCGGGTGCTGCGCGCGGCTCTGGACGCCGGGGTCGAGCGGGTCGTCGTCACCTCTTCGGTCGCCGCCGTCCGCGGTGGGGTCAAGAGCACGCCGGCGCCGCTGACCGAGGCGGACTGGACCGACGGCGACAACACCGCCCTGCAGCCCTACACCCGCTCGAAGGCGCTGGCCGAGCGGGCCGCCTGGGACCTGGTCGCCGAGCGCGGCGAGAGCGGAAAGCTGGCCGTCGTCAACCCGGGTGCGATCCTCGGGCCGGTGCTGGGGGAGGAGCACTCGACCTCGCTGGCGATGGTCGAGCGGCTGCTGAAGGGGATGCCGGGCACCCCGCGGATCGGCTTCAGCGTGGTCGACGTCCGCGACGTCGCCGATCTGCACCTGAGGGCGATGACCGCGCCCGCGGCCGGCGGCGAGCGCTTCATCGCGGTGGTCCGCTTCCAGTGGATGGCCGACGTCGCCGCGGTCCTGCGCGACCGCCTCGGTCCGGCCGCCGCCAAGGTTCCCAAGCGCGGCGTCCCCGACCTCGTGGTTCGCGCGATGGGGATCTTCGATCCCAGCGTGCGCTCGGTCGCGAGTCAACTCGGCGAGAAGGTCGAGCTCTCCAGTGCCAAGGCTGAATCCGTACTCGGGTGGTCGCCGCGCCCGGTCGAGGAGACGATCGTCGACTGCGCCCGGAGCCTGATCGGCAAGAAAGGCTGATGTTTCAAGTCGCGCGGGCTTGGTATTAGAGCGATATGCGCTTGCGACTACTCGGCCTCACCCTCGTCCTGCTGATTCTCGGCTCCTCCTCGGCTCTGGCCAAGGACGGTGACATCGAGGTCGCCGGCAGCTGTACCGGCGCCTCCTCGGCGAAGCTCGACCTCAGCGAGGAGGACGGGGGGATCGAGGTCGAGTTCGAGGTCGACCAGAACCGCGCCGGGGTGCGCTGGAACGCGACCCTGAAGCGCAACGGCGCGCCGGTGGTCTCGGCGCACCCGACGACGCGCGGGCCGAGCGGCTCCTTCGAGCTGCGGCGGGTCCTCGTCGACGGCCCCGCGGCGGAGGTGATCAACGCCAAGGCGGTCAGCCCGTCCGGCGAGATCTGCCGAGCCCGGGCCACCTTCCCTTAGGCGGGATCAGGGCAGCGGGCGACGACTGTTGTCGCCACCGGGCTTGACGCCCGCCGATCCTGCGAGAGGATGAGGGCATGGCGACGGTTCTCTGTGTGCTCTACGACGACCCGGTCGACGGCTACCCGCCGTCCTACGCGCGCGACGGGGTGCCGACGATCGAGCGCTACCCCGACGGCCAGAGCACGCCGACTCCGGCCGGACTCGACTTCACGCCAGGCGAGCTGGTCGGCAGCGTCTCCGGTGAGCTCGGGCTGCGCCGGTTCCTCGAGGAGCGCGGCCACCGGCTCGTCGTCACCACCGACAAGGACGGCCCCGACTCGGTCTTCGAGCGTGAGCTGCCGCAGGCGGAGGTCGTCATCTCCCAGCCCTTCTGGCCCGCCTATCTGACGGCGGAGCGGATCGCCAAGGCGCCGAACCTGAAGCTGGCGCTGACCGCCGGGATCGGCTCCGACCACGTCGACCTGCAGGCGGCAATCGAGCGCGGCATCACCGTCGCCGAGGTCACCTACTCGAACAGCATCAGCGTCGCCGAGCACGTGGTGATGATGATCCTCGGGTTGGTCCGCAACTACATCCCCTCCTACCAGCAGGTCGTCGACGGCGGCTGGAACATCGCCGACTGCGTCTCCCGTTCCTACGACCTCGAGGGCATGCAGGTCGGCAGCGTCGCCGCCGGCCGGATCGGCTCGGCGGTGCTGCGCCGGCTCAAGCCCTTCGACGTCGGCCTGCACTACACCGATCGTCACCGCCTGCCGCCGGAGGTCGAGGAGGAGCTCGGCCTCACCTTTCACCCGGACGCGGAGTCGATGGTCGGCGTCTGCGACGTGGTCACGATCAACGCGCCCCTGCACCCGGAGACCGAGAATCTCTTCGACGCCCAGATGCTGGCGAGGATGAAGCGCGGCGCCTACCTGATCAACACGGCACGGGGCAAGATCTGCGACCGCGACGCCGTCGCGGCGGCCTGCGAGAGCGGACAGCTCGCGGGCTACGCCGGCGACGTCTGGTTCCCGCAGCCGGCGCCGCGTGATCACCCCTGGCGCTCGATGCCGCACCACGGGATGACGCCGCACACCTCCGGGACCAGCCTCTCCGCCCAGGCCCGCTACGCGGCGGGGACGCGCGAGATCCTCGAGTGCTGGTTCGACGGCAGGCCGATCCGCGAGGAGTACCTGATCGTCGACGGCGGCGGGCTGGCCGGCACCGGCGCCCACTCCTACAGCGCATGAAGATGCGCGCCGCGGTGCTGGAGGAGTTCGGGCAGCCGCTCGCGGTCCAGGAGGTCGAGCTGGCAGAGCCGCGGGCGGGGGAGGTGCTGGTCCGCCTCGTCGCCTGCGGGGTCTGCCACACCGACCTCTACACCGCCTCCGGTGCCGACCCCTCCGGCTACGCCCCGGCCGTGCTCGGTCACGAGGGCGCGGGGGTCGTGGAGCGGGTCGGGCCCGACGTCACCTCGCTCGCCGCGGGCGACCACGTCGTCACCCTCTTCTCACCGCAGTGCGGCGAGTGCGTCCACTGTGTCGACCCGCGGACCAACCTCTGCATGGCGATCCGCGAGCAGCAGAACAAGGGCTTCCTGCCCGACGGCAGCACCAGGATCTCCCGGGGTGAGGGGGAGATCCGACATTTCATGGGCTGCTCGACCTTCGCCGAGTACACGGTGATGCCGGAGATCGCCCTCGCCAAGGTCAACCCGGAGGCGCCCTTCGAGCACGTCTGCCTCTTCGCCTGCGGGCTCTCGACCGGCCTCGGGGCGGCGATCAACACCGCGGCGGTAGCCCCGGGCAGCACCTGCGTCGTCTTCGGCGCCGGCATGGTCGGGCTCGGCGCGGTCGCCGGCTGTCGCCTGCAGGGTGCTGAGCGGATCATCTGCGTCGACCTCTCGCCGGAGCGCCTCAAGCTCGCCCGTGGTCAGGGGGCCACCGACGTCATCGTCGGCGGCGAGGATCCGGTCGCGGCGATCCTCGAGATGACCAGCGGCTTCGGCGCCGACTACACCTTCGAGGCCACCGGCAACGTCGGGGTGATGCGCCAGGCGGTCGAAGCCGCGCGCATGGCCTGGGGCCTGTGCACGGTCGCGGGTGTCGCCGGCAAGGGGGAGACCCTGGACATCGTGCCCCGCCTGCTGATCACCGGCCGCCGCGTCGCCGGCTCCTCCTTCGGCGGCGTCAAGGGCCGTGACCAGGTGCCGCTCCTGGTCGAGCGGGCGCTGGCCGGCGAGATCGACGTCGAGCCCTTCATCTCCCACCGCATCTCCCTCGACGAAGTCAACCGCGGCTTCGAGTTGATGGAGGCCCAGGACGGGATCCGCAGCGTGATCGAGTTTTAGCCGCTCCTCGCCGGCGGCCTGGTTCAGCGGGGCGTGATCGGCCCCTTGATCGCCGAGAGCGAGGTCGACCATTGATGGAACAGCTTGGTCAGGCTCTCGTCGGTCCGTGACAGGTAGGCGTAGACGCGAGGCCGCGTCGCCGTCCACTCGAACCACTGCTGGCCGTCATCGGCGTGGCACAGCAACCGCCCTCGAACCGGCTTCGCGTCCGCTCCCGGCCCGTAGATCGTGAAGCTCCTGGTCGATTCTTTGCACCCCTTGTCGGAGAGGTCGGCAAAGGCGGCGGCACGAGTCTCGATGTAGCCCGCGAGCAGGCTCTCGTCTGGAATCAGCGCCGTGCCGGCTGCCCAGATGCCCCGCCCGGGTTTGCAGGTCAGCCCGGCCGTGGCGACGGCGGGCATGCGCGGATGGGTGTCGCAGCCGCCGAAGCTGTCGGGCAGGACGGAGCGCAGTTTCCGCTCCGCCGCATCGTCGGGTGCTCCGCCCTCGAATCGCACTGCCTCCTGCCACCACGAGTACAGCGGTGAGCTCTTGCCGGAGGCCATCTGCGCGATGCCGACGAACAGCCCGCGGTTGTCGCTCCAGTAGACGCCTGAATTCAGGACCGAGGTGTGGCAGATCAGGTCGCCTCGCTCCCGGCCGCTGTCGTCGACCCACGGCGTATAGCCGCTGCTTCCCCCCGAGCACCCTCCCGCCGGCTGATCCATGCTGCGGAACAGCTTGCGCATGTATTCCGTCATTTCAGACTTGGTCGTGAACGAACGGAAATGCAATGAGGCCGGCCCTTCGGGCAGGGGGGCGCACACTGCATAGGCACTGGTCAGCGCGCGCATTTCGCGGGCCACACGATTGTGCACCGGCACCGGCCGCTCGGATCTGCAGCGCCAGCCGACCGTCGGGGGGATGGAGTCGACGAGGCGCTGCTCATCGGCGGTGACAGGGCTGGCGACCGGCGGGTCGCCGCCGCCGAGCTGCGCCACCGCGAGGGCCACCAGCGAGACGATGCCGGTGGCGATTCCGAAGATCAGCCCGAAGCGTTTGAGCCGGATGTCGTGGCGGTCCCAGAATCCCGCCCCCGCCTTCTTGGGCGTGGCCCGTTTGTCACCCGGAGGTTTGCTCATGAGCCAATTAACTCGGAGTAGTCACGATTCCTTTCGCTTGCAGCCGACTTGACATGTGATTAAAAGGTCACCTATAGTTGGATCCATGGACGAGGTCTTCAAGGCGCTGGGCGACCCGACCCGACGGAGCCTGCTCGACGAGCTCTTCGAGCGGGACGGCCAGAGCCTGAGCGAGCTCGAGGGGAGGCTGCCGATGTCGCGCTTTGGCGTGATGAAGCACCTCAAAGTGCTGGAGGAGGCGGGGCTGGTGACCACGCAGCGTCGCGGTCGCGAGAAGCTCCACTTCCTCAACCCCGTCCCGATCCGGCTCGTCTACGAGCGCTGGGTCAGCAAGTACTCCGAGTCCTGGGCCGCCGGGCTCAGCGCGCTCAAACACGACATCGAGGAGGAACAGCAATGAACGCGAGGGAACCGTGGGAAGTGGTGGACGGGCGGGCGATGGCCGCCTTTGAGATCTACATCAAGACGACGCCGGAGCGGCTCTGGGAGGCGATCGTCGACCCGGAGCTGCGCAAGAAGTACAACTTCGGAGTCGGCGTCAGCTCGGACTGGACCGCCGGCTCGGAGTACCGCTCCGAGGCCGAGGGCGGGATCGAGATCGCCGCCGGGCAGAACCTCGAGGTCGAGCCGCCGCGCCGCCTCGTGCAGAGCTTCCAGGCGCTCTGGAGCGAGGACGTGAAGGCGGTCGGGCACTCGCGGGTTACCTGGGAGATCGAGCCGGTCGGCGAGGACTCCTGCCGGCTGCTGGTCATCCACGATCAGCTGCCCGAGGGCGCCAACAGCGAACTTTTCGGCGGCTGGTCGATGATCCTCTCCGGCCTGAAGACGCTGCTGGAGACCGGTGAGCTGCTCACCACTCCGGGTTCGCTGCGGTACTCGGAAGCCGCCGGCGAGTGGAAGTAGCCAGCACGGCGAGCGTCGCCCCGACGATCGCGGCGGCTATGACCCCGAAGGAGAGGACGATCGCGGCGGTGGAGCTCGGCGGCCAGTCCAGGCCGTTGAGGACGAGCTGGGTCAGAGCCCCGGCGACGGCGCCGCCGACCAGTCCCACCCCGAGCCGGGCCCGATCCCAGAGCCACCCGATCAGCGCCCCGATGAAGCCACCGGTGACGGCGAGCGAGCCGATCTGAATCTGGTTTGCCGCCGCCCGGTTGACTTCGTCGAGGTTGGGGTCCTGGATGATCACCGGCAGGGCCCAGACCGCGCCACCGATGCCACCGCCGAGCGCGCCGACGAGGAGCCCGATCAGGCCGAGACGGAAGATCCCGGCCCTGCCTGTGCGGATCGCCAGCCAGACGGCCAGGGCGGCACCGGTGAGTGCCCAGGTCCCCCCGCGCCGCAGGATCACGCCGGCGATCGCGCCCGCGTCTTCGTCGGGGCTCGGGATCGCGTTGAACACCCAGCGGCCCACGTAGGCGGCGATCGCCGCTACCACCATCCCCTCGAGGATCAGGCGCGCGTTCGACAGGGCCGGCGGCCCGGAGGGCGGGTCGCGCGGCGTCGGCGTCGGCGTCGGCGGGCCGGGCGCCGGTACCGGGGTTGCCGGTGCTGAAGGCGTCGGCACCGGCGCGACGGTCTCGCGGGAGCGGGTGAGGTCGGTCAGCAGACCGTCGAGGGTGTCGTTGAGCCGGTCGATGTCATAGCCCCAGCGCGAATCGCTCATGTCATGGGCATGACGGTGGGCGATCTTCTGGAGATCCGGCGGCAACAGCTCCCGCTTCGGCATCTGTGCGCCGCCGACCAGGACCGGGACCACGGTCACCCCGGGGCGCGCCAGCGCGGTCGCGCACTCGTGGCGGACGAAGTCCTCCGGGTCGGCAATCCGCACTGTGCCGTCGTCGTCCTCGACCGTGGCCCAGTTCCGCCCCATCACCACGATCAGAACCTGACAGGCGGAGACCACCTCCGTGATCCGCTCGTGGAAGTCGACGCCGGGGGTGAGGTCGACGTCGATGAACACATTGCGTTTGCCGAACCGATTCACCATCGCGTCGCAGAGACGGCCGGCGTGGGCGGCGGTGTCCTCGCGGCGGTAACAGATGAAGACCCGGGGTGCCGCTGGGCCACCCGTCTCCGGGCTCACCCGTTGCCGCCCATCTGCTTGCCCGCCTCCTCGCGCTGGGAGACCCAGGCCGCGTGCTCCTGGGAGACGAGTCCCTCCACCCGCTCGGCGAGCAGGGCGTCGGGGTCGGGAGCCTCGCGGTAGGGGCCGGCGTGGGCCAGGTGAAGGAACTTCTCGTGCTTGAGCCGCTCGCAGGTGGCCCGGAAGGTGATCCAGTTCTGTTGGTACTGCTGCAGCTGCTGCAGACCCTCGAGCACCACTATTACCGCGCCGCCACCGCCGACCAGCCAGACCGGCGCTGATGCGGCCGCCGCCACCGGCATCGCCGCGGCGGTGATGATCTGGCAGATCTTGAACCCCTTGAAGCGGCGCTGGTTGAACTGACTCTTGCGGTCGTACCAGGCGATCTGGTCGCGGACCCGTTCCTCCGCCGGCGACTCCTCGGTTGAAACACTCACCGGTTCATTAACACTTAAGGTTTCCATAGTAATTCTCGTTTGGCGGTGTATCCCACCGCCGCCCCACTGTCAAGCGAAACGCCCCTCGCGGGAGGGTCGGCGAAACCTCCTAGGATCAGCCGATGGGTGGGGTTACTCGCATCGGTCACATGGGTCTGCGCGTCAGGGACCTGGACGCCGCCGTCGAGTTCCAGGCCGCCGTCCTCGGCCTGGTCGAGACCGAACGGCGCGGGCGGGTCGCCTACCTGACCTGCAACGAGCGCCACCACGAGCTGATCCTGATCGAGTCCGGGAAGCGTGGCTACGACCACATCGGCCTCGAGCTGGCGGACGCCGAAAGCCTGGAGGCGGCGCGCAGCGCGGTTGCGCGGGCCGGGGGAGAGGCGCTCGGTGGCATCTACGACGGCGAGCCCGGGATCGACCGCGCCGCCCTGGTCCGCGGCCCCGGCGGCCACGTCTACAAGCTCTTCTGCGGGATGGAGACTGCCGCGCCGCCGCCCGCCGGCGACCGCCCGACCCGCTTCGAGCACGCCTCGGTCAAGGCCCGCAACCTCGGCCCGACCGAGCGCTTCCTCGGCGACGGCCTCGGCTTCGCCTTCTCCGACCGCATGGGCCGGACCGCGAGCTGGTGGCACTGCGATGCCGACCACCACGGGATGGCGCTGATCTTCGGGCCCCGCCACGAGCTCTCCCACTACGCCTGGTCGGTGCCCGACCTCAACGCGATGGGTCGGATCGCCGACCGCCTCGCCGCTCACGGCCAGAAGCTGACCTGGGGGCCGAGCCGCCACGGTCCCGGTCACAATCTCTTCATCTACTTCAAGGACGCGGACGGGGCGATGGTCGAGTGCTGTGCCGACTTGGCGGCGATGCCGCCGCACGGGGACTACGAGGCGAAACGCTGGCCGGGCGGCTTCGGCGCGATCAACCGCTGGGGCGGCCCGCCGCCGCCGCGCTTCCTGCTCGCCGGCCACCCGATCGCCAACGTCAGCCCGCCGGAGTGGCTGCGATGAAGCTGCGGCGCACCGCCGACGGGCTGATCGCCCAGGCCGACGACGGCCGCTGGTTCGCGCTGCCGGGGGAGACCGACCTGGTCGACTTCCTCACCCGCGGCGAGCAGGCGCGGGCCGCGGCGCGGGCGGCGCTCGAGCGGGCCGTCGCCGACGCGGCACCGGCGGTCGATCCAGGCGCGGCGATCCTGCCCTTCCAGCCGCGCTCGATGCGCGCCTTCATGCTTTGGGAGTCGCACTACATCGCCTCCGCCCGGGCCTTGGTCAAGCACTTCTTCCCGCCCCCGGTGGCCAAGGTCGTGGCCGGCTACGAGCGGGTCAGCGGCCGCACCTTCCCGAAACTGAAGCCGAACAAGCGCTTCTACGAGACGCCCTCCTTCTACGTCGCCAATCACGCGGCGGTGCTGGCCGACGGCGAGGAGATGTGGTGGCCGCGCCACACCGAGTACCTCGACTTCGAGCTGGAGCTGGCTTTCGTGCTCGCCAAGCCGCTGGCCGACGCCACTCCCGAGCAGGCGGAGGATGCCATCGGCGGCTGGTTCGTCCTCAACGACTGGAGCGCCCGCGACGTCCAGGCCGAGGATCTGCGCGAGAACCCTTTCGGCCCGGTCGTGAAGTCCAAGACCTTCGCCAACTCGATCGGCGCCGACGTCCTCACCGCCGACGCCCTGCCCGACTGGCAGGCGGTGAGCGGCCGGGTCCGGGTCGACGGCGAGCTCTGGTGCGAAGGCACGACCGCCGGCGCCGCCCACGACGTCGGCACGATGCTGGCCTACGCCTCGGCCGGTGAGCGGCTCGAGCCCGGCGACGTGATCTCGACCGGGACGATGCCGGGCTGCTGCGGCCTCGAGATCGACCGCTGGATCCACCCCGGCCAAACCGTGGAACTGGAGATCGACCCCATCGGCCCCCTCACCAACAAAGTCAGCCCTACCGCCACCCCCTGACTCCCAGGTTGATGGGCCGCAAATACGCCTATATGGAGGGAAAGCGGCCCATCAACCGGTTGTCGGCGCCCGGGGTTGATGTCGACCTTTATGCGCCGGCGGTGGTCGAGGACTCGGCGGCGGCCTTTGCCCGGATCCGCGAGGCCGGGCCCGTCGTCTGGCTGCCGCGCAATCGGATGTGGGCGCTGGGCCGCTACGACGAGGTGCGGGCGGCGCTGCGCGACGACGAGCTCTTCATCAGCGGCCACGGCGTCGCCGCCAACCCGCTCACCAACGCGCTCGCCCGCAAGACGACCCTGTTCAGCGACGGCGCGACCCACGTTGCCCGGCGCAAGGTGCTGATGCGTTCGCTCGGTGCCCAGGCGCTGGCGCCGATCACCGATCGGCTCGACGCCGAGGCGATGGCGATCGTCGCCGGCCTGGTCGGTCGCGGCGAGTTCGAGGCCGCCCGCGACTTCTCCAGCGGGCTGCCCCTGGGGGTGGTCGCCGACCTGGTCGGCGTCCGCGTCGCCGCCGAGCGGCTGCTGAGCTGGGGCACGATCTCCTTCGACATCCTCGGCCCGCTCAACCGGCGCGGCCGGCGGGCCATCCCCAGCTCGGTCGGCATGCTCGCCTACTCCCAGCGCCTCAGCCGCTCCCGCGTCGTTCCCGGTAGCTGGGCGGCAAGCGTCTTCGACGCCGCCGACCGTGGGGAGATCAGCGGGATCGAGGCGCGCAACATGGTCATCGACTTCATCGCTCCCAGCCTCGACACGACGATCCTCGCCGGCACCTACATGCTCTGGTTGCTGGGAGAGAACCCGGCGGTCTGGGAGCGCCTGCGGCGCGAGCCCGAGCTGATCCCGGCGGCTGTGGTCGAGGCCGTCCGCCTCGCCTCGCCGATCCGGGGCTTCACCCGTGAGGTCAGCCGCGACGCCGAGGTGGGCGGGGTCGAGATGCGCGCCGGGGATCGCGCGGTTCTGCTCGTCGGCGCCGCCAACCTGGACGAGCGCCGCTACTCGGACCCGCAGCGCTTCGACCTCGACCGTCCGCCCGGCGGCAATCTCGGCTGGGGCCATGGCCCCCACACCTGCGTCGGGATCCACCTCGCCAAGCTGGAGATGGCGGCGCTGCTGCGCGCGCTCGTCGCCCAGGTCGAGACGATCGAGATTCTCGGCCCGCCGACCCGGATCCGCAACAACACCCTGCAGGGTATCGGTGCCCTGCGGGTGCGGTTGGACTACTAGATGCGCCGGGTCGCGGCCCTGGCGGTAATCGCGGCAGTCGCGGTCCTCGGCGGCTGCGGTGGGGAGGAGGGCACGACGACGGGCGCGAGCGCGCCGCGGCCCGAGGCTGTCGCGCCCGCACCGAAGCGGGAGTCGCGGCAAGAACGGCCGGCCGCGGATTCGGTCGCGCCCTCGCACTGCCCCGCCCGCCTGCCCGCCTGCCGCACCACCGAGGGCCGGGTCGTCTACGTCGAGCGGGTCGATCCCGACGGGGACGGCGACGCCCACTTCGTCGTCGCCGACCCGCAGGGGATCACGCTGCCGGGGCTGACCTCGATCGATGTCCGCCGGGGGCTGCGCCCCGATCCGCTCCCCGGCCCCGGCGACCTGATCAGCGCCGCCGGCCCGGTCCAGACCGGCTCCTACGGCCAGAGCCAGATCCACGCCGTCGAGCTGCACGCCGCCGACTGATCACGGGTTCCTTGCTTCATTGATACCCATCGATGAAGCTGGTAGCTTGGCGAGCGATGACCGACCTGCCCGTAATCGAGTGCTGCACGCCGCTCGCCGGCTCGTCCCTTGACGGCGAGCGGGCAGCCGAGCTCGAGGTCGTGCTGAAGGCCCTCGCCGACCGACACCGGCTGCGGATTGTCAACCTGCTGCTGCGGGCCGACGGCGAGCCCGTCTGCGTCTGTGAGATCCAGCCGCTGCTCGGGCTCTCGCAGGGCACCGTCAGCCACCATCTCAAGCAGCTGGTCGAGGCGGGGCTGGTCAGGCGTGAGAGCCGTGGCACCTACAGCTACTTCAGCCTCGTCCCCGGTGCCCTCGACTCGGTGCGCGAGGTCTTCGCCTCGCCCCTCGCCGCCTGCTGCTGAGCGCGACCGTGAGCGAGCGCCCCGACCTGCTCCGCCGCGCCGCCGCCGAGGCGATCGGCGTCTTCGCCCTCGTCTTCGCCGGCTGCGGCGCGATCGTCACCGAGGCCCAGCATCCCGGCAGCCTGGGGACGGTCGGGATCGGGCTCGTCTTCGGCTTGGTCGTGATGGCGATGGTCTATGCCACCGGCCACCTCTCCGGCGCCCACCTCAACCCGGCGGTCACCCTCGCCTTTACCCTCACCCGCCACTTTCCCCGCGCCGAGGCGGCCGCCTACCTCGTCGCCCAGCTGACGGGAGCGCTGGCCGCCGCCGCGCTGCTGGCGGCGATCTGGCCGAGTCAGCCGGCGGCGCTCGGCGCCACCCTGCCGACGGTCGGCAGCGGCAGCGCCTTCGCCTACGAGGCGGTGCTGACCGCCTTCCTGATGTTCGTGATCATGGCCGTGGCGACCGACACGCGCGCGGTCGGGGCGGGCGCCGCGATCGCGATCGGCGGCACTGTCGGCCTCGACGCCCTCTTCGGTGGCCCGGTCACGGGCGCCTCGATGAACCCGGCCCGCTCGATCGCCCCGGCGTTGGTGACGGGCGAGCTTCAGGATCTCTGGATCTACATCGCCGCACCGGTTGTCGGGGCCGCGCTCGGGGCCCTCGCCTACCAGGCGATCCGCGGCGAAACCGCGCGGGGTCTGGCGGGCGGCTGATGGCGCGGGCTCTGTTCGTCTGCCTGCACAACGCCGGGCGCTCGCAG
>Ga0190264_10000059_pt1 | contig 16323 bp, 17 predicted proteins | sample Popmic112T_FD_136651 | JGI IMG/M metagenome (GOLD analysis project Ga0190264, IMG submission 136651) | Populus adjacent soil microbial communities from riparian zone of Indian Creek, Utah, USA - 112 T | ecosystem: Environmental > Terrestrial > Soil > Riparian zone | place: USA: Utah | collected... | reverse complement strand
TGGTCGCTCGGCGCGGCGAGCTGCTGCGCAAGCTGGCCGCGTCGCTGCCCTGCCGGGCGACCTTCGTCGCCGTCGACCTGACCGAGGCCGAGGCGCCGGCCCGGGTCCGCGCCCACCTCGAGGCCGAGCACGGCGGCCGCCTCGACCTGCTCGTCAACAACGCCGGCGCCGCCTGGCGCGGCAGCTTCGCCGAGACCGGCCACGCTCTCGTCCAGCGCCACATGGAGCTCAACTTCGACGCCGTCGTCCGCCTCACCGAGGCGCTGCTGCCGCTGCTGCGGGCCGGCGCCCCGAGCGCCATCGTCAACGTCGCCAGCACCGCCGGCCGCGTCTCCCGCGCCCGCACCGGCGCCTACTCGGCCAGCAAGTTCGCCCTGATCGGCTGGAACGACTCGCTCTACGCCGAGGAGCTGCCGCACGGCGTCCACGTCGGCATGGTCCTGCCCGGCTTCGTCGCCACCGAGGGCTTCCCGGCCACCGAGCTGCGCCAGAAAGCGATCACCCGCTGGGTCGTCTCCAAGCCGGAGAAGGTCGCCGAGGCGATCTATGAGGTGGGACCGGGCGGCAAGGCCGAGCGCTACGTCCCCCGCCCTTATGCGCTCGCCGCCGTGGCCCGGATCCTCGCCCCGCGCCTGGTCCGCCGGGTCCTCAGTGGCGGCGCCGCGGCGAACCTGACGACCAGCACCGCGGCGGAAAAGGACCCGGGCGCGGCTTCGAGCTGAGCTGAGGGTCAGCCGGCGGCCAGCAGGTGGCGCCGGAGGAACGCCACCTCGTCGGCGACCACCGCCTCGAACTCGGGGCCGTCGTAGATGTCGAAGTGGTCGACGCCGGGATAGGTGCGCAGCTCGCCGAGTGGCGCTCGCTTTGCCGCCGCGATCGCCGGGCCGGGCTTGGCGACCCGGTCGGCCTCGCCGACGCAGAGCAGCCAGGGGCAGTGCAGGTCGGCAGCGTGCTTGGCCGGGCGGAAGGGAGCTCCGAGCAACCAGCGCGAGGAGACGCGGTTGCGCCAGCGCGAGTTCTCTCCCGTTGCCACCACATGGCGCCAGCCACTCTCGCCGCCGGGCGCGTTGATGAAAGCGGGCTCGTCCGGTCGGCCCACCGCCGGCAGATGCCTGCCGCGAGCCGCCGCCGCCAGCATCCGCGCCGAGACCAGGGGGGATGCGCGGTGCGCCTGACGCAGCATGTCGAGGAACGGCACCTGGCTGACCGCGGCGGCGACGCGCGGATCTGCCGCTGCGGCCGCGAGCGCGTTGCCACCGCCCATCGAGGAGCCGAAGGTCGCCACCCGCCCGGCGTCCACGCCCGGCAGCGAACGGGCGCAGGCGATCGCCGCCCGCCAGTCCTCGAGCTGGCGCGCCGGCTCGAAGCGATCCGGCTCGCCGGCGCTGTCGCCGAAGCCGCGATGGTCGAAGAGCAGGGCCGCGATCCCCGCCGCCGCGAACCGCTCGGCGAACGGTCCCAGCCCATCCCGTCGCGTTCCCGACAGGCCGTGGGCCATGACCACGATCGGCGCCGCCGCGGCGCCACCGTGGGCGGGGTAAAGCCAGGCGGCACAGTCGTCTCCGGCGCAGCGAAACTCAAGGTCTTGGCGGTCCATGCTGAGTCAACGGTGCGGCCCCTGGAAACGTGAGATTGCAGCTTGCTCGAGTCCCGTCCCCGCCTCGGGCAGGGCGCTACGCTCCGTTCGCGGTTTCACTGGTTCGGTGCTGATCGGAGAGAGGAACGGGCGGTGAGCGGGATCGCGATAGGAATCCTGGGGGTTGCCGCCGCGGCGCTGATAGCCCTCGCGGTCTTCTACCGGGCGCAGGCAAAGCGGGCGCGTCGCCGCTTTCAGATCCTCGACGACATCGCCGCCGTGGCCGACGGCGGGAGCTCGCTGGAGGAGACCCTGGACGCGATCACCGCGATCCTCGTGCCCGCGCTCGGCGACTTCTGCATGATCGACGTGATCGAGGACGGCCGCATCCGCCGCGCCACCGTCCGGGTCGCCGGCCCCGATGCCGAGCTGGTCGAAAAGGGCCTGATCGAGCGCAGGCCCGCCCTCCAGGAAGACCTGGCGAGCGCCGCCTCGATGGTGCGGCAGGAGCCGAAATTCTTCGAGCGGGTGACCGAGGCCGATCTGCGCCCCGTCGCCGAGACCGAGGAGGACCTGCGCTTCCTGCTCTCGATGCAGGTCCGCTCCTTCGTCACCGTCGAGCTGCGGGCGCGGGGACGGCCGACCGGGATTCTCTCGATCGGGGTCAGCCACTCCGGCCGGCGCTTCCGCCCCGACGACGCCCACTTCGCCAACATCCTCGCCGGCCGGGTGGCGCTGGCGCTAGACAACGCCGGACTCTTCTCCAACCTCGAGCGCAGCGAGAGGGAACGGGCGGAGATCGCTGAGACCCTGCAGCGCGGGCTCCTGCCACCGCCGCTGCCGCACATACCGGGGTGGTCGGTGGCCGCGATGTACCGGCCGGCCGGGGCCGAGAACGAGATCGGCGGCGACTTCTACGACGCCTTCCGCATCGCCGGCGGCTGGATGGTGGTGATCGGCGACGTCACCGGTCGCGGCGCCCAGGCCGCTTCGGTCACTGCCCTCGCCCGCTACACCCTGCGCACCGCGGCCGCCCTCACCGGCGACCCGGTGGTCGCCCTGGAAACCCTCAACCGCGACCTGCTGTCGCGGCGCGGGGCCTCGCTCTGCAGCGTCGCGGCGATGGCGATCGAGGAAGACCCCTCACAGCCTGTGCGCCTGGCGATCGCCGGCCACCCGGCGCCGTTGCTGATCGACGGCGAGTCAGTGGTCGAGGCGACCGTCTCGGCGCCGGTTCTCGGTGCGTTCGCCGACGCCAGCTGGGGGATCGAGCGCATCCACGTGCGTCCCGGCCAGCAGCTCGTCGTCGTCACCGACGGCGTCACCGACTGCACCGGGGCGGAGGGTCGCTTCGGAGAGCAGCGCCTGCACGAGACCCTGGCGGGCGTCTCCAGTCCGGCTCTGGCCGCCCAGGTGCTGGAGGGTGCGCTGCACGGCTTCAGTGACGGCAACTTCGACGACGACGCCGCGATCCTCGTCGTGGCGCCGATGCCCGCGCCGGTCGAGCCCGCGTCGGCCGCGGACCGCCGGCTGGTCGAGCGGCTCTTCGAAGCCTTCAACCGGCGCGACGCCGACGAGATCACCGCGGTCTGCGACCCGGCGATGGACTTCTTCCCGGTCGGCACCGCCGAAGCGATCGGCCGCACCGCTCCTTACGTGGGGCCCGACGGACTGCGCGACTACCTGCGCGACGTCGAGCACGCCTGGGAAGAGCTGTTGATCACGCCGACGGCGATCGAGCGGCACCAAGGCTCGCTCCTGGTCCGGGGCCGCGTCTACGTGCGCAGCCGTGAGCTCGGGATCCGCGACGTGCCGATGGCTTGGATCTGGGACGTCGCCGAGGGGCGCTTCACCCGCGGCGAAGTCTTCCCCGATCCCGAGCAGGCGGTGCTGCGCCTCGCCGGCCCTCTAGGATCCGCGCCGTGATCAGCACCAACGAATTCCACAACGGCGTCCACATCGAGATCGACGGCAAGATCTGGAAGGTGATCGAGTTCCAGCACGTCAAGCCGGGCAAGGGCGGCGCTTTCGTGCGGACCAAGCTGCGCCGGATCGAGGACGGCTCCGTGATCGACAAAACCTTCCGCGCCGGAGAGAAGTTCCGGCCCGTCCGCACCGAATCGAAGAAGATGCAGTACCTCTACGACTCCGGCGACGCGGCGGTCTTCATGGACAGCCGCGACTACGACCAGATCGAAATCCCCACCGACACGCTCGGCGACTCGATGAAATGGGTGCTGCCGAACGCCGTGGTCGAGGTTCTCTTCGTCGACGAGAAGCCCAGCGACATCTCGGTCGGTGGCGCGATCGAGATGAAGGTCACCCAGACCGATCCCGGCCTCAAGGGCGACACCGCCTCCGGCGGCGTCAACAAGCCGGCGACGCTGGAGTCCGGGGTGGTAGTCCAGGTCCCGCTCTTCATCAACGAGGGCGAAACGGTCCGGGTCGACACCCGCACCGGCGAGTACATCTCCCGCGCCTGAGTTGTTCGCCTACGACCCCAGCGAGTGGACCGACCTCTTCGTCGCCACCGCCGGCGCCTCGGCGGCACTCGCCGGGCTCGTCTTCGTCGCCGTCTCGATCAATCTCGATCGCATCATCGGAGAAGCCGGGCTGCCGGATCGCGCCCTGGAGACGCTCCTTTTGCTGGTCACCGTGCTGCTCGTCTCCATCGTCGGCCTGATTCCGGGTCAGAGCAGCGGTGCGCTCGGCACCGAGCTGCTCTTCGTCAGCCTCACGATCACGATCGTCATCGCCCGGCTGCCGACCACTGGGCCCTCCACCAGCTTCGTGCCCTCGCGCTCCTGGCTGTGGACCCGCTGGGGCCTGCGCCTGGTCGGCACCGTGCCGTTTGTGATCGGCGCAGCTGGCGTCCTGCTCGAGGCGGGCGGGGGCCTCTACTGGATCGTCGGCGGCATCGTCGGCGCGATCGTCGGCGCGATTGCCAACGCCTGGGTCCTCCTGGTCGAGATCCTCCGCTAGTCGCGGGCAAAACCGGGAGAATGAACCGATGCGCCGATCCGACCAACGCCGCGACGCCGTCTTCGCCAGCTACCAGCGCGATGTCACCGGCCGTCCCCTGGCCGAGTTGATCGCCGATTCGAAACCGCTGACCCGCGAGCTGGCCGAAGGCGTCGACGGCGAGCGCGAAGAGCTCGACGAGACGATCGCCGAATACGCCAAGGGCTGGACGGTCGACCGCATCGCCCCTCTCGACATGAACGTCATGCGGGTGGCGCTGTATGAGATCGAGGAGGGGGAGACCCCGGTCGAGGTCGCGATCAACGAGGCGGTCGAGATCGCCAAGGAGTACTGCGGCGCCGACGCGCCCAAGTTCATCAACGGCATCCTCGGCGCGATTGTGCGCGAGCGGGAGCCGGCCAAGTGAGCCGCCTGCGCGAGATCGCCGAGCGGCTGCGGGACATCTCCGCCGAGCTCGCCCGCGACGAAGTGGGCGACGAGCGCGCCGCCGAGCTCGCGGCCGAAGCCGCCGACCTCTCCGCCGAGGCGGTCGAGGAGGCCAACCGCCAAGCGCGCGAAGCGGCGAGCGCCGGGTGACCCCCTTGCCCTGTGCCTTAGCCGCGAATAGCCCCGAAAAGGAACAGCGCGGGCTGTGAATTACCCGGAGGACCTGCGCTCCCTCGTGGATGGCGCGCTCGAGCGACTGCGTTTTTCCGCGGCACCTCCTACTGCCGGCCTTGAGGAGGCGATGCGCTACTCGCTGCTGGCGGGGGGCAAGCGGGTGCGGCCGGTGCTGGCGCTCGCCACCGCCCGCGCCCTCGGTGCCGACCCCGAGCGCTTCCTCCCGGTTGCCGCCGCGATCGAGCTGATCCACACCTACTCGCTGATCCACGACGATCTGCCGGCGATGGACGACGACGCCCTGCGCCGCGGCCTGCCGACCTCCCACGTCAAGTTCGGCGAGGACGTGGCGATTCTCGCCGGCGACGGGCTCTTCGCCGAGGCGATGCGCCTCTTCTGCCAACAGCCCGGCGACCCGGCGCGGGTGCTGGCGGCGCTGGCCGAGCTGGCCGGGGCGACCGGGGTCGACGGCATGGTCGGCGGCCAGTACGTCGACGTGATCGGGGCCGAGGACGACGCCGAGGGGCTGCGCGCCCTGCACGCGCTGAAGACCGGCCGTTTGATCGCCGCCAGCGTCGGCGTCGTACTTATCCTTGAGGACCTCGGCGAACCTGAGACAATTGCTTATCGCCGTTTCGCCGGTGAGCTGGGAGTTCTTTTCCAGATCGTCGACGACATCCTTGACGTCACCGAGAGCGACGAGCAGCTCGGCAAGCCACATGGAAGCGACGAGCGACATGGCAAACTCACCTACGTCAGCCTCTTCGGGCTTGATCGCGCCCGCGAGCTGGCCGCCGAGTCCCACGCCAAGGCGACAGCGGCGCTGTCCGAGGCGGCGGGCGAGACGGACGACCTGAGGCGCGTGGCCGACTACATCTTCACGAGGAACGAATGAGCGAAAAGCCCCCCACCCAGGGCATCGAAGACGACACCACCGAGGCGCTGCTGACCGCAATCGACGGTCCCGCCGACCTGCACGGGCTCGACGACGAGCAGCTGCAGCAGGTCGCGCAGGAGATGCGCACCTACATCATCGACACGATCGGTGAGATCGGCGGCCACTTCGGCGCCAACCTCGGCACCTGCGAGCTCGCCGTCGCCCTGCACAGCCTGCTCGACTCCCCGCGCGACAAGGTGCTCTGGGACGTCGGCCACCAGTCCTACCCGCACAAGGTCTTGACCGGACGCCGCGAGCAGCTGCCGACGATCCGCCAGTACGAGGGCCTGGCCCCGTTCTGCTCGATCGAGGAGTCTGCGCACGACATCATGGGCGCCGGCCACGCCTCGACCTCGATCGGCTACGGGGTCGGCCTGAAGGAGGCGATGCGCAAGGGGATCGGCGAGGACGGCAAGGTCGCCGCCGTGATCGGCGACGGCGCCCTCACCGGCGGCGTCGCCTACGAGGCGATGCTGGCGGCCGGCGGCCTGCAGACCCCGTTTGTGATCGTCCTCAACGACAACGGGATGTCGATCTCGCCCAACGTCGGCGCGCTCTCGCGTTACTTCAACCGGATCCGCCTCAACCCGCGCCTCTTCCACGCCCGCGAGGGGGTCGAGGACCGGCTGACCAAGTTGCCGCTGGGCCTCGGCAAACGGATCGAGCGGCTCGGGCCCGAGATCAAGTCGGCGATCAAGGCCTACTGGGCTCCCGGCCTCTTCTTCGAGGAGCTCGACATCGCCTACATGGGCGTGATCGACGGCCACGACGTCCACGCCCTGCGCGAGGCGCTGAAGGAGGCCTTCGAAGCCGAGCGCCCGGTCGTCGTCCACATCCACACGGTCAAGGGCAAGGGCTTCCTCCCGGCCGAAGAGGGCGGCCTCGAGTCGATGGAGAAATGGCACGCCGCCAAGCCCAACTCGATAGTCAACGGCATGCCCGCCGCGGCCAAGCCGGTGCCGGTGACCGAAACCGACGCCCCCGACGCGATCGCGCCGGAGATGCTGGAGAAGCCGCCGGCGGCCGGGGCGCCACCCCAGTACACGCAGGTCTTCGCCGAGGCGCTGGTCGCCGAGGCCGAGGCCGACCCGCGGGTGATCGGGATCACCGCGGCAATGGCGGGGGGGACCGGCCTGCAGAAGCTGGCCGACGAGCTGCCGGACCAGTACTACGACGTCGGCATCGCCGAGCAGAACGCGGTTCTGCTGGCCTCGGGGCTGGCGCTGCAGGGGGCGAAGCCGGTCTGCGCGATCTACTCGACCTTCCTCCAGCGCGCCTACGACCAGATCATCCACGACGTCTGCCTGCAGCAGCTCGACGTCACCTTCGCGATGGACCGGGCCGGCCTGGTCGGCGACGATGGCCCGACCCACCACGGTGCCTTCGACGTCTCCTACTTCCGCCCGATCCCGCACGTCGTCGTGATGGCGCCGCGGGACGAGGCGATGCTGGTCCACATGCTGCACACCGCGGTCGCCCACGAGGGTCCGGCGGCGCTGCGCTACCCGCGTGGGGCGGGGGAGGGGGCCAAGCTCCCGAAGCGGCCGCAGCTGATCCCGATCGGGACCGGCGAGGTTCTGGTCGAGGGCGAGCGGGTGGCGCTGCTCGGCTACGGCTACGGCGTCGCCGTCGCCCAGGAGGCGGCGGAGATCCTCGCCGGCCACGGACTCAAGGCGACCGTCGCCGACGCCCGTTTCGCCAAGCCGATCGACGACAAGCTGGTCGAGCGGCTGGCCCGTGAGCACGACCTGGTGGTGACGATCGAGGAGAACGTCCTGCCCGGCGGCTTCGGCTCGGCGGTGCTGGAGCACCTCGAGGACGCCTTCGCCGAGGGCCCGGCCGAGCGGGCGAGGGTGCTGCGCGTGGGTCTTCCCGACCGCTACGTCACCCACGGCAAGCCGGCGCTGTTGCGGGCCGAGGCGGGCCTCACCGGCGAGGCGGTTGCCGAGCGGGTGCTGGCCGCAATGCCTTCCGCGCAGCCCGTTTTGGGCTGAGCGAGAGCTTTTCGCCTCTCATTAATTTTGACGATTGAACCAATCGTCGCAATCGAATAGATTGCCCCAATCTCTCCGGTGATGGTTGACGGAGCAACGGTCGTCAGGCCCGCGCTTCTGGGGATCGCCATAGGGAGGAGAGGTTCTCTGTATATGTGGGTCCGTTGGGGGACGGACCTTCAAGAAACCGGCCGCTAGCGCGGCCGGTTTCGCATGGGCGGCAGCTCAGCTCTCCTCGGCGAGGATCGCGTAGATCTTGCGGCGGGTCTCGTCGAGTAGTTCGCGGACCCGTTTCTGCTGCCCGTCGTCGGCGGCGTGGAAGACCTGGCCGATCGAGTGGTGGAGCTTGCCGACGCTGTCGCGCAGGTGGATCGCCTCCGGCGCGGCGCCGGCGCGGACGGCGTCCCACGGGGTCTCCTCGCCGGCCTTGGCCTCCTGCTCGCCGGCGCCGGTCTCGGTCAGGGTGAAGCGGCGCTTGCCGTCGCTCTCCTCGCCCTGGATCAGGCCCTCCTCCTCGAGCAGCTGCAGCATCGGGTAGATCGAGCCGGCGCTCGGGGTCCAGGCCCCCTGGGTGCGCTCCTCCAGCTCCTTGATCATCTCGTAGCCATGCATCGGCCGCTCGGCCAGCAGGGCCAGGACCGCGGCCCTGACGTCGCCGCGACGAGCCCGGGGGCCACCCCGTCCGCGTCCGTAGCGAGGGCCACGGCTGCGGGCGAACTCGGGTCGGCCTCGGTGACCGGAATGTCTTGATTCATGTCTGTGGTGCATCTGAAACCTTTCTATCGATATCTAACGCGATATATCGTAACAACTCGCCCAACCGGGCAGACGCGATTGCGAACGGCTCGCCTAGAGTCGGTCGGGATCGGCGCCGCAGGCCAAGGCCAGCTCCTGCCACGGCTCGAGCTTCCAGAACCTGCGGGCGCGGCCCGAGGTCGAGGGCAGGACCCAGAGGGCGGCGCCGCCGATCTGCTCGTCCTGGGGTCCGTAGGCGACGTCGCGTTCGAGCGCTCCGCGGGCGGCGTTCTTGCCGTTGAAGGCGAGGTAGCCCGGTTCGGCGAGGGCGATCTTCTCCTGCAGGCCGGCGACGTCGAACTCGACCGTCCCGACCTCGGCGTCGGAGCCGTAGGCGACCTTGCAGATGTCGGTCAGCCCGATCCCGTACTCGGGCAGCCGCCCGAATTCCGCCGGCACCAGCTCAAACGGCGTCAGCCCGGTCTGGTGCAGCGCCTGCCAGAAGGCGTTGCCGGGCCCGGCGTAATAGGCCTGCGCCTTGGCCGAGGCCGTGCCGGGGGCGGTGCCGCAGAAGACGACCCGCATTCCCGGCTCCAGGACGTCTCGCAGTACCTCGGTCACGGGCGGCAGAGTAGCCGACCGATTTGACGTCCTCCGACCCGTTGCTATACTGAACTATATGGTTCAGTATCAATCAATAGATCGGACTCTCGCCGCTCTGGCCGACCCGACCCGCCGAGGCATCCTCGAGCGGCTCGGCCGCCAGGGCAGCGCCAGCGTCAGCGAGCTCGCCGGGCCCGCCGGGATGTCCCTGACCGGGATGAAGAAGCACCTCGGCGTGCTCGAGGAGGCGGGGCTCGTCAGCACCGAGAAGGTGGGGAGGACGCGCCGTTGCAGCCTCGGGCCCAAACGCCTGGAGGACCTGCAGGGGTGGATGAACACCTATCGGGCGATGGTGGAGGAACGGTTCGATCGGCTCGAAGAGCTGCTCGAGCAGACGAAAGGAGACGCATCATGAGCGAGCAAGGAGTCGCAGGAGAATCCACGGTGACGCTGCCGGGGGAGCGGGAGATCCACGTCGAGCGCATATTCGACGCGTCCCGGGACCGCGTTTTCGCCGCCTACACCGATCCCGAGCTGGTCTCGAGGTGGTGGGGGCAGCGGAGCACGACCACGATCGTCGAGGAGCTGGACGCGAGGACCGGTGGCATGTGGCGCTTCGTGATGCGCAGCGAGGACGGCAGCGAGATCGTCTTCCGCGGCGTCTTCCGCGAGGTCACCGCCCCCGAGCGCATCGTGCAGACGTTCGAATGGGACGGGATGCCGGGCCACGTCTCCGTCGACACGGCGACCTTCGTGGATCTCGGTGACGGCCGCACCAAGGTCATCTCCGACTCGATCTTCCACACCGCCGAGGAACGGGACGGCATGGTCGAGTCCGGCATGGAATCCGGCATGAACGAGACCTACGAGCGGCTCGACGAGCTGCTGGCGCAACAGGCGGGCTGAGGCTGCGCGGTCGTGAAGCGCTACTGCGCCTGCGCGGCCGGCCCACGGTCGCGCAGGTGCATCGCCAGGCCCGCGATGAGATAGGCGATCGCCGCTGCCAGGAGGATGAACTTGCAGGCGGCGAAGATCGTCGCCAGCACGGGAAGCGCGGCCCCGGCGCCGTCGAGGGTAAGCAGCAGGCAGATGTTCTCGAACGCGTCGAAGGCGGCGCCGAGGGCGCCGAAGGAGACGACAACCGCGCCGATAGTGGCGAGGCGGCGCCAACCTCGTTCCCTGGCGAGGTCGCGAACCGCGGCCAGGGCGAGGGTGAGAAAGGTCCCGTAGGCAAGCAGGAAGCCGAAGTCGATCCAGAGCGACTCGCGCGCCGCGTCCTGACCGTCCTCACCCCATTCGGCGAGGATCTCGTCGGCCCGGTCCTGGCCCCCGGTCAACTCGAACGGGACGATCCCCGGGCCGCCGGTGTCCTGCATCCGCTGATCGGCAGGCGACATCGCCAAGAGCAGGACCACCGTCGCGATCCCCGCTGCAATCAGTCCCCGCCTGCGCGTCACGCGGGAAGTATCCCTCAGCACCGGAGAACACCCCGGCGGGCGTCGCGCTCCGGTGACCGTCGGCTCTAGGGTCGCTCTAGCGAGCGTCTCGCGAGGTGGTAGATCACGGCTTTCTCCGTGCCGGAGTACGTGGTCCAGCCGAGGATGAGGCGATCGCCGGATACGGCCGCCCGCACGTTGCCGACGAACTGCGGTTGGGCGCCGACCGGTCGCCGCCGGACCTTGCCGTCACGGGTGAAGGTGAGAAGCGGTTGTGGCCCACCGCTGAGGACCACGAGGACGCCGTTGCGGGTGGGCAGGATCTTCGTCGGGTGATCCTCGGAGGTAAGCGAGGCGGCGAGGCGGCCTCGCCGACCGAAGCTACGGTCGAGCCGTCCGTCGCGCTCGAAGCGCATCAGGATGAGGCGTCGACGGTCGAACTCTTCGCCGACGGTTCCCGCCAGGTAGATGTGGGAGCCGATACGCGCCAGCGCCACGAAGTGGGTGGCGGCGCCGAGCTTCGTGATCGACCAGCCGCCGGAGCCGAAGCGCGGGTCCGGCCGGCCGCTGAGAAGGAGGCTGGTCATCGCGAAGCGGTGACCGATGCTGCCGCCGACGAGGATCCGTTCGCCAGGCCCGGGGACGAGGGCTTTCCCTCTCACCGCGCGTCCGCCCAGCTCCATCGTGAACCTGCCGCCGCGACCGAAGGTCTCGTCGGGCCTGCCGTCGGGCCGGTAGCGGAGGATCACCCCGGGTTCGCCGGAGGTGGGCCCGGCGACGCGCTGGATGCCGAGGACGAGGGGATCGCCGTCGCGGGCGAACGCCAATGTCGCCACCCGGACTTCGCGCGGCAGGTCGATCGAGCCGTCGGAGCCGAAGGAGGGGCGCGGCGACCCGTCGCCCGCCCGCACCATGAGCAGGTGGCTGAGTGGATAGTCGTAGACCCCCGTCAGCACGTTGTCGCCCTGGACCGCGAACCCGGTCGCGCCGTGCGAGGAGCCGCCTTGCGAGCGGCGGAGGATGACGTAGCCGGCGCCGGCACCGAAGGAGCGGTCGAGGCTGCCGTCGGGGTCGTAGCGGATCAGGACCGGTTGATCTTCGATGCCGACGTCGGTGGTACCCGCCGCGAGCAGCTTGCCGTCCGGCATCGGCACGAGACCGGCGACCTGCTGACTCGCGCGCAAGGGTTCGCGCACGCGGACGACCCCACCTTCCCCGAAGCCGGGCAGGAGCGCCCCCTGCGGCGAGACAGCGGCGAGGAAGGCGACCGTTTCGTTCGGCGGCGCGTTGCCCACGGCGACGATCGACCCATCCGGCCTGCGCGCCATCGCGGCCACGCCCAGGCTCCGGTAACCGTCCGGCTTCGCCGCGAGCGACGCCAACCTCAACACCCCGCCCTGGGCAAACCCCGCTTCGAGCTCGCCCGCCGCGGTGAAGGCGACAAGGATCGGCACTTCTTCGCATTCTTTCGGGCAGGGGCCGCGCAGTTGGGTGCGGCCACCGACGATCACGGAGCCGTCGGCGCCCCAGGAGGCGACCTTTGCCGCGTCCTGGTTGCCGTTCAGGTCGAAACGGCGCAAGCCCTTCGGGCCGAAGGTGGAGTCAGGCTGCCCGGAGGAGGTGTAGCGGTAGAGCGCCAGATCCTCGCTGCCGGCAGGGCCTTCTTCGTACGCCGTGCCGACCGCCTCGACCGAGCCGTCGGCGAGGACGTGCCCGCCGATCAGACTGAATACTCCGCTCACCAAGCCTTCGTCGCCGAAGCCGCGGTTCAAGATGCCGTCGGCATTCAGCTCGAGCAGGAAGTTGGTGCCGATCACGAGGGCGCCTCCGTCGCTCGTCGGGGAGATTTCGGACACGCCGATCCCGTAGGAGGCCGGCGTCACCGGGCTCGAGAAGCCGCCGCCTTTGACGACGGTTCCGTCCTGGTTCAGCAGTTCGACGCTGACGCTGGAGAAGATGGTGTGCGTGCCGCCGGTTTCGGTGCTGACGACGGCGATCTTGCCGGAGCCAAGTTCCTTGACGGCCCGCGCCCCGTACCCCGGCTCGATCGTCCCGGTTCCGCCGAAACTCCGGTCGACGCTGCCGTCGGGTTCGAGGCGCGTCAGCGTCTTGTAGCCGAGCACGAAGGTTTTACCGCCGGCGGCCGGGAAGAGCGCTCCTTCGGCCGGCGCCTCCAAGGTCGGGGTAGCTGGGTCGGGCGTACCGTCGGCGCGGAAGGATTCGATGCGCAGGCCTCGCAGCGTGACGAGACCCCCGTCGGCGCGCGCCATCACGCTCGCGAACCCCGTGCTTTCGAAGTGGATGCCGAGGCTCTGGGTGGCGTTCGGGTCGGTGGCGCGGGCGATCGCGACGAGCACCGCCAAAGCGCAGGCCGCGGCGACCATCGCCGAGAGCAGCTGGACGGTGCGCCGCGCAGTGCCTCCCGAGGTCATGTCTTCACAGCCCCGCCGCGAAAGGAAAGTTGTGGTGAACGGAATTCCTCATGCGCGGACCGTCTCCCCACCCAGGGGGCGAGGCAAACCGATGGCGGCACCGGACCTTGGCCTTGGCCGCCCCACAACAGAAAACGCCCCACCGGGGAGGCGGGGCGCTTCTGGGATTACTACAGGGAGGAGAGACGCGCGAAACGCTATTTGTGAAGCGAGATTTGACTCTAAAATGGGGAATTCGTCCGGCTGAGTCCGGTTGTTTCCGGCTGATTTGGTGGCTGACTGGCGCGCATAGACCTTGAACCGGGGTTATTTAGACCGAGGAGAACGACGCTGGAGGATGGGCTGCGGGGTCAACGCAACTCGTTCGTATATTAGGCCCGTATGGCATCATTTCCGCTATGGAGTCCCACGCTCACGTCAAGCTCAGCGGTGATCGGGCTGGCGAGTACGTCGTTACCGAGGAGCGCCCGGACGGGTCGCTCACCTTGGTGCCGGACACCTCATTTGATGCGATCCGTAAGCGCCTTGGCACCGAGCCGGCAACTCTGGCTGAGTTTGAGGCCGAGTTCGGCGCGGTTCAGCCCCCCGACGGCGAGGGGTAGTCAATGAGCGACAAGCGGAAGGGTCGCGCATCGGCGCTGTTTGACGACGCAGCTTTCGCAGAGGACTTGAACCGTGCGAGCGAGGCCGCGCGCGTGGTCGCCTTGGCGGCTCGGAAAGATTATGAGCAGGGCGGAGTGCCGACCGAGCAACTTCTTGCCTGTGAAGAGGAGGGGCAGGAAGGAACGGCGCTCGGCAATTGCGTGAAGATTCGCATTCCTCATCCTGACGGCAAGTTCGGCATGGTTTTTCGCATCGAGCAGAGAGGGGGCAAGTTGCTTCTTGTCTACGCCGCCTTCGGTGTCCGCCACCATCCGCCCAGAGCCACCGCACCGACGGTTTATGAAGTCGCGCATCGTCGGCTCAACGGATAAGCCAGGTAAGTCCTTGAGACCAGAGGACTTCTTCACCGAGCAGACCCCTGATCCGCTTGATGATTTGGTCTGACCTCGCCACGTTCAATCTCGAATTTGTCCGGCGACTTCGCTCTGGGCCTATCGGAAGCGCTGACGACATCGAGGCGGCGGTCGCGCTCGTAACTGGCGCACAGGCGCCGATCTACGAGTTCGGCATCGAGAGGACCGGCCCCATATCGCGCTTTCGGCTTGTTAGGGCCGATAGCGCCTGATCTGCTGAGGGTCGATGATGGCCCAGGGCAACACGATGCAGTGGTCATGTCGGAGCTAGAGGTTTTTGCTGGTGCTCTGGGTTAGTCGTTGACTGCCCGCCACCAGCGGTAATAGCGGCTACGAGCATTTCGTCAAACGACATCGCCGCGCCCTTAGTCCCCGTAACCAGGGTGTCCGCAACTTCTTCGGACTCCGAAGCGGGCTTTCCGTAGAGCCTGAGCAACTGATCGAAGCGCGGCGCGAGCTTGATTGGGTCGTAGTCAAATACCACGGAAAGTTGCGCAATAGCGATTGCCATCGAACGGATCTCGCCAGGAGATCGCGCTTGTTCTGCAAGTGCTCGGATGAGCTCCCCGCGTTTCAGCGGGGGAAGCACCGCGAAAGCCTTTTGCTTCCGCATCCAATGCCAAATCTCCTCGGCTTCCTCGACGCTCATATCGACGCTTTGCACGGATGCATCAGTGAGAATCGACTGCTTTTTTGCTGCGAGGATCACCGACCAGACCATCGCAGCAATCAGGTTCACCCCGAGCAGGATCCCGATGCCGAGCCATTCCAGTTGAACAACGGCGACAACGAATCCGATGATCTCAAGGACCGACAGAAGCGTGGCCTGGAAAGAGCTGAACTCGAATCGCTGACGTCCCGACCACAAGAGGCTTAAGCCGAGTACTAAGACCGCTGCGCTGATCACCGTCCCCATGAGGATTCAGTCTGAGTGGCGGATCGGCGGTGTTCTTTGTCAACGCGGCTTGGTCGGTTTCCGCTGCACTCCCGTGATCATCTCTGCATTTGGCCAGAGTCCGTCGAAGACTTCGCCGAAGCGCTTGCGGACCCCCTTTTTGAAGTGCGGGCTCGAGGTCACTAGGAGCACCCCATAGGCCGAGAGAAGATCAGCAAGCTCGCCCAACCGGTTAAGGCGTGACAGCGGTTCAATTTGAGGTGCGCTGGTTGCCTCTCCGATCCAAAGCTCGTGCCCGTTGCTTAGAACGATGTCGGTCTCGAAGCTGCTCCCATCTGGGCGCATGAACTTCAGCTCGTTAGTCAGTGCCAGGGCTTGCCCGCTCTCACCGAACCGATCCCATGCAGCGAGAAGTGGCAAGTCGCCGTCGGAACGTAAGAATTGGTGAACGACCTCTGCTAGTCGATAAAGCCAGGCTGGCTCTCCGCTCCCGAGCCACCAGTCCCGTCGCATGGGCTGCTCAAGCGAACAACGCCGGCAACGGAAGACCTCGGAGAATTCATCGAGTCCATACCATCCCTCTTGGCGGCAGCGATGACATTTGAGACTCAGTCCGCGGATGAGTACATGCCGCTTGACTAGATCCTCTAGGGCGTCCGCTGCGCGCTTCTCGCTGGATAGCTCCTCGATATCTCGGAAGCTCAGGTATCGACGCTGATCCTGGCTGAGGAAGCGACCTGGAACTTTCATCTCGCTTTGCTTCTTAGCCTGAAAAGAATCAAGGATCGGCCGCAGCGTTGAGTCCCTCAAGGCACCGCAGGTCTGCTTGATGCCGCCAAAGAGGCTGATGGTCTGCGATGCGAAGTTGCCCTTATCGGAGGCTTCGCAGCTCCAGCCGTGGCTGTCTAGGCGCGCTTCGATCTGACTTAGGAGCGATGAGGGCCGCAGTTTTGGGCGCACCGTGTTGCTCGCTAGGGCTTGCCGAGAAAAGGTCATGACATCGGGGTTGAAATATGCAAGGCCGTATCGGCTTGCGCGGACCATGCCATGCTCATACGCGGGAGCGAGGAGTGACTTCGAAGCTAGCTCGCTGGAAGCCCGGATCGGCGACCACCCA
>Ga0190264_10000058_pt1 | contig 16626 bp, 18 predicted proteins | sample Popmic112T_FD_136651 | JGI IMG/M metagenome (GOLD analysis project Ga0190264, IMG submission 136651) | Populus adjacent soil microbial communities from riparian zone of Indian Creek, Utah, USA - 112 T | ecosystem: Environmental > Terrestrial > Soil > Riparian zone | place: USA: Utah | collected... | reverse complement strand
GCCGCCCACGCGGCCGGGCTGACCGAGGTGATCCTGCCCGAGCGCAACCGCGGCGACCTCGACGAGGTCCCCGAGGAGGTGCGGGAGCAGATGACCTTCCACCCGGTGATGAGCGTCGGCGAGGTCCTCGCCGTGGCCCTGGAGCCGGCCGAGAAGGGGGCCGATGTCGCCGCGATGTCGTAGCTGCAGCCCGGTTCCGACCGAGCTGCGGGCGGCCGCCGGCCTGCTCGAGCGCCGCTGGACGATGGCGACGATCTACGCCTGCTCCAGCGGCGCCGCCCGCTTCAACGAGTTCCGCCAGTCCCTCCCAGGCGTCTCGCCGACGACGCTCTCCGAGCGCCTCGAGCAACTGGAGACGGCCGGGATCGTCGAGCGGACCATGGTCTCCGGCCGCCCCCCCCACACCGAGTACACGCTGACGCCGCGGGGTATGCGCCTAGCCCAAGCCGTAGCCGGCCTGCTCGAGCACCGCTAGCCCTCCCGACGCAGACCTCAGAGACCCGCGGCTAGCGGTGTGCCTTTGCCGCGCTATGCCCGGCTAAAGAACAGCGGAAGGGGGTGGGGCCGCCGGCTCGGCGGGGGTCTCGAAGGACCGCAGGCGGTAGTAGATGACGGCGGCGACCAGGGCGCTGATCGGGGCGGTGATCGTCGAGGCGAGGGCGCTGAAGACGATGCGCAGCAGCGGGCCGTCGGCGATCGCGGCGGCGATGGCGCCGAAGAGCAGGCCGCCGATGATGACGATCAGGAAGGCGACGACGATCGCCCCGAAGACGTTCCAGCCGTTGCCGCGGACCAGCTCGCGCGAACGTCCGAAGGAGGACATCACCGGCGATTTCTCGACCACGATCACCGGCGCGATCACGGCCCAGATCGTCAGCAGGATCAAGCCCGGGACGACCAGCAGGATCAGGCCGATGCCGATCGCGATCCCGGCCAGGATGCCGGCGCCGATCAGCGGCAGGATGAAGGGCGTCGCCGAGCTCAGCAGTTCGCCGGCGGAGAAGTCGCGCCGCCCGTCCTGGACGTCGCGGACCAGGTTCACCACCATGCCCTGGTAGAGGGTCCCGGCGGCGATCCCGACCACGGAGGCGACCAGCAGCAAGAACAGGCTGGAGTCGGCGATGCCGTTGAGGATCGCGACCACGAGGAAGAGCCAGAAGGCAACCGGCAGCAGCACGCCGGCGTTGTCGCGATAGATCGAGAAGACCTCACTGAGGGTGCCGCCGACGTCGAGCTTTTTATTCATGCGCCCCCTTTCGACTCCGCGGACGGTGAACCTGCCTCGACCCGGTAACGGATGTGGGTGACTTCGGGCGTGTGCACGACCCGCGTCTGCTCCAACCGCAGGTCGGCGCCGACGTTGTCGAAGAGCCGCTCGCCCGCGCCGAGCAGGATCGGCACGATGTTGAGCTGCAGCTCGTCGATCAGCCCCGCCGCCAGGTACTGCTGCGCGGCTTCCGCCCCACCGCCGAGGCGGACGTCCTTGCCGTCGGCCGCCTCCGCGGCCCGGGCCAGCGCCGACTCGATGCCGTCGGTGACGAAGTAGAAAGTGGTGCCGCCTTCCATCTCCAGCGGCACGCGCTCGTGGTGGGTGAGGACGAAGACCGGCACGTGGAAGGGTGGGTCCTCGCCCCACCAGCCGCGCCAAGGATCGCCTCCCCACGGCCCCGGGCCACCGCCGAACATGTTCCGCCCCATCACCACCGCGCCGACGTTCTCCATCGCCTCTTCGATGATCTCGCTGCTGGGGTTGACCTCACCGCCCTCGCGCCCGTGCGACTCGCGCCAGGCGGCGAGCTTGACGACCCACTCGTGCAGCTGCTCGCCGCCTTCCCCCAGCGGATGCTGCTCGCTCTGGTTGGGCCCGGCGACGTAGCCGTCCGCCGATATCGCGATTTCGAACCTCAACCTTGCCACCCTAAGAGCCTAAGCGGGATGCGATAGAGAAAGACTTCAACTACTTGATTTTTCTTGCTTAACCACTGGCCGACTGCTATGGATGGGAGATGGGTCGTCGCCATTCAGGACGCTGGATCGCCTTGTGGGCTGTGCTTGCGCTCATGGCCGTCGCACCCGCCACGGTGCGGGCCGAGGGCAGCTTCGTCGCCTCCCCGTCCTCGATCGTCAAGGGGGAGCCGACCGGAGCGAACATATTCACCGCCGCCGCCGTCAAGAAAGAGTGCGGGAAAGCGGATTTCCATGGCACGCTGAGCGGCAGCTCCCGGACCCTCGAGCTGGAACCGATATACGACGACTGCACCGCGAAGGTGCTCGGCGGCCTGCCCGTGAAGTTCGTGATCGGCAGCTGCTTCTACCAACTGCACCACCTGGCCCCCCTGCAGGGGAAGGACGGATGGAAAGCGGAGGTCAACCTGACCTGTCCGACCGAATTCCAGCTGCAGTGGAACATCTACGAAACCGCCCACGGATTTGACACAGGCTCCGTCATCTGCACCACATCGATGCCGTCGCAAAGCAACATCGGAACGGCCGTGTTGAGCAACAGGGAAGCCGCAGCGGACTACATCGCGATCCGTTGGAACCTGCGCCAGATCAAGTACAGGGCGTACGGGAATGAGCTGCTCTGCGGGTCGTCCTTCGGCGAAGTGAGACACGACGCCGCGTTCACCGGCACCACCAGGGTCGCTGCCGAGAACCCGGGGGGTCAGCCCGTCGACCTCACCGTGCGCGGTTGACCGGCGGGGGCGACAACCGCGGAGGCTCCCCGGCTCGGCGCCTGCTCGGCGCCTGCGCGGCCCTGCTGAGCATCGTCGCGCTCCTCGGTGGCTGCGGCGGCGGCGAGACGGCCACCGCGACCATCTCCACCTCATCGCTCAGCAGCGCGGCGTTCGCCGCACGAGCGGAAACGATCTGTGCCGAAGGGCGCCTGCGGGCCCTTCGTTACCAAGCCCGTCCCAGCACGGGAGAGTCCGAAAGGGAGGCTGTCACCGCCGCGATCGAAACCACCGTGCTGCCGGCCATCCAAGACGTGATCGACAAGATCCATGCCCTCGGGGCCCCGGCCGACGAAGGTGAGGAGGTCGAAGCCTTTCTGGTCCCCCTGCAGAACGCCGTCAGCGCCGCGGAGGAGCTGCGCGTCCCGACGTTCGAAGAGGTCGACCGGCTGCTGGAACCGGCCGGCATAAAGGCGAAGAAGTACGGGCTCGATTCCTGCGTCTACGGCTGAGCGGAGCGCCGTCGTTCCCACCAAGCCCAGGCCACCATCACCCCGCCGGCGTAGAGATAGCCGAGCAGGACGTCGAAGAAGTAGTGCTCGCCGGTGGCCATCAGCGTGAAGCCCATCGCCAGCGGATAGAGCACCAGCAATGGCCGCAGGCGCGGGCGCACCCGGCCCCAGAGGAACATCGCGACCAGGGCGGTGAAGGCGACGTGCAGCGAGGGGACGGCGGCGACCAGGTTGGCGCTGGTCTGCCCCTTGGAGAAGAGGCCGGCGGTCCCCACCCCCAGCACCCCCCAGCCCTCTGAGGTGGTGCGGTGGACGTCCTCGAGCAGGCCCATTTCCGCCGCCATCCAGGGCGGCGCGGCCGGGAAGGCGATGTAGGTGGCGACGCCTGCCAGGGCGAGCGAGACCAGGCGCTTGGTGAAGCGGAGGAAGGCGGGGCGGTCGCGGACCCAGAGGATGCCGGCGAGCGCGAAGGGAACGATGAAGTAGGAGGTGTAGACGAGGGTGAAGGCGACGTCCCACCAGTTGACGACCCCGGGCTCGTAGAGGTGAGACTGGAGCCATTCGGTGGGGGCCTCACCGAAGAAGAGGAAGCGGTCGAAGTCGATCATCGGGTGGATGTGGACGCCGATCCCGAGCGAGTCGGCAGCGCCGCGGGTGAGGTCGTAGGCGCAGAGCACGAGGACGATCGGCAGCCAGTCGGTGACGATCCGCAGGATCTCCCGCGGGTGGCGGCCGATCGAGTTGCAGGCCAGCGCCCCGCAGACCCAGGCGATCACCAGCTCGCGCTGGACCGGAACTCCGTAGACGGCACTCCAGGCGATCAGCGAGGCGAAGTAGACGGCGAGCGCGCAGCGCCGCACCAGAGGCCAGTAGGCGAAGCGAAAATCGGCGGCCGGTTCGGCCCTTACCTGTGCGAAGTCGGTCGTACTCAAGGCACAAATCTATGTTTTGTAACAGCGGCCCGACGGACTGCGGTCACAATCCCCCGCCATGCAGGCCGCGACCACCCCCACCGAGCGCGCCGAACCCCTCGGCTCGATCTTCCTGCGCTTCCTCAGGTTCGGGCTTCTCGCCTGGGGCGGGCCCGCCGCGCAGATAGCGATGATCAAGCACGAGTGCGTCGATGAGGAGAAGTGGATCTCCGAGTCGAGCTTCAAGCGGCTGCTCGCCGTCTACCAGGTCCTCCCCGGTCCCGAGGCACACGAGCTCTGCGTCTATTTCGGCCGTCTGCGTGGCGGCAAGCTGGGTGGGTTCCTCGCCGGCCTCGGCTTCATGCTGCCGGGCTTCATCCTCATGCTCGGCCTCTCAGTCCTCTACGTCGAGGCGAATCTGGCCGGCCACCTCGAGGAGCTGTTCTATGGGTTGACCGCAGCGGTCGGCGCCCTCGTCGCCCGCGCCTTGGTCCGCCTCAGCAGGTCCTTCATCACCGACGTCCCGCTGGCCGTCCTCGCCCTCGCCGCCTTCGCGCTGACGGTCTTCGCCGAGGCGAGCTTCGTGCTGGTCCTGCTCGGGGCCGGCGTCGCCTACGAGCTTTGGCGCAACGGGCGCCGCTGGGCCGGCCGGACCAACTCCTTCAGCCTCTCCCCTCTGGTCGTCCTCACCGTCGCGGGCGGGGCGATCACCCTCTCGCTGACCGCGGAAATCTTCCTCGAGGGGTTGAAGGCGGGCCTGCTGACCTTCGGCGGCGCCTTCACCGCGATCCCGTTTCTCCAGGACAGCGCCGTCGGCAACCACCACTGGCTCACCGACAGCCAGTTCGTCGACGGCCTCGCGATGAGCGGGGTGCTACCGGCTCCGCTGATCATCTTCTCCACCTTCGTCGGCTACATCGCCGGCGGCCTGACCGGCGCCCTGGTGATCACCCTCGGCATCTTCCTGCCCGCCTTCGTCTTCCCGATCTTCTTCCACCGCCAGCTCGTCGCCGTGGCCGAGAACGACCGCCTGCACCCGTTCCTGCTCGGCGTCGCCGCCGGGGTGATCGGCCTGATCGCCGCGGTCACGGTGACGATCCTCGAAACCAGCGTGGTCGACGTCTACACCGCCCTGATCGCGCTGGGCGCCTTTGCCGCGCTCAACCGCTGGCACTCCAAACTCACCGTCGTCTACGTGATGGCCGTCGCCGGCATCGTCGGGGTCCTCCTCCAGCAGACCGTCGTCTAGGCATATCCGAGGCTCTCGCCAAACTGGCCGGCCGGCCAGTACGATGCCCGGTAGTGGCCGACGAGACCAAGACGAACGCGCCCCGGCGCGAGGTCGAGCAGGAGATGGTGCTGGAGCGCAAGCACTGGGTCGAGGGTCCGCCCCAGGCCCTCTTCAAGGAGATGCGCGGGCAGTGCCCGGTCCACTGGACCCCGGAAGTGACCGAGGTCCCGGCCGCGGCCGGCTTCTGGTCGGTGACCACCGCCGACGACGTGCACGCGGTGAGCCGCGACTGGGAGACCTACTCCTCCGAACTCGGCGGGGTCGTGGTGATCGACGAGGTCTTCCCGATCGAGCTGGCGCGGGCGATGTTCATCGGCATGGACCCGCCCAAACACGATCGCCTCAAGGCCCTGTTCCAGGCCGGGTTCACGCCGAAGCGGATCGCCGCCCACGAGGACGGGATCAGGGAGATCGTCACCGGCGTCCTCGACCGGCTCGAGGGCCACGACAGCTGTGATCTGGTCACCGACGTCGCCCAGCCCGCGGTCTCCCGCGTGATCGGCAGCTTCATGGGCATCTCCGAGGAGGACGACGCGGTCTGGGCCGAGCTGATGAATTCCGCCCTCGCCGCCAGCGACCCCGACTACAGCCCCGACGGCGTCGAGAACATCGAAGAGACGATCCAGAAGACGATGGCCGAGGTCTTCGCCCGCTGCAGCAAGATGATCGCCGAGCGTCGCGAGAACCCGACAGACGACCTCACCAGCGTCCTCGTCCACGCCGAGGTCGAAGGCCAGATGCTGGAGGAGCACGAGATCGTGATGGGCTTCTTCCTGCTCGTCGCCGCCGGCAACGACAGCACCAAGGCGACCTACGCCAGCGGGATGCGGGCCCTGCTCGAAAACCCCGAGCAGCTCGCGCTCGTCCGCGACGACCCCTCACTGGTTCCGGGCGTGGTCGAGGAGGCGCTGCGGATGTTCCCCGCCTTCGCCCACTTCCGCCGCACCGCGACCCGCGACACGGTCCTCAACGGCAAGGAGATCAAGCAGGGCGAGAAGGTGGTCATGTGGTACGCCTCGTCCAATCGCGACGAGACCCGCTACGAGAACCCGGACAGCTTCGACGTCCTCCGCAATCCCGAGCACCAGGCCTTCGGCGCCGGCGGCCGCCACTTCTGCCTCGGCACCGCCCTGGCCCGGCTCGAGCTGAAAATCCTCTTCGAGGAGACCCTCGCCCGCTACCCGGACATCTCCCTGGCGGGCAAGCCGGCGTTCGTCGAGTCGGCCTTCCTCAACCAGCTGAAAACCCTCCCGGTCAAGCTCTCGGCCTAACGCCGACCCTCGGCCCGCGCCTGCAGCAGCTCGCGCTCGCGCTCGTTGCCGCTCATCGCCGCCGCGCGGGCGAACTCTGCCGCCGCCTCTTCCTCGCGCCCGATCCGCTCGAGCAGCTCGCCGCGCGCGGCCGGGAGCAGGTGATAGCCGGCAAGGGTGGGCTCGCTCCCGAGCTGGTCGAGCAGCTCCAGGCCGGCCGCCGGCCCGAACGCCATCCCCACCGCGACGGCCCGGTTCAGCCGCACGACCGGCGAGCCGGTGATCGTCGCGAGGCCGTCGTAGAAGGCGACGATCCGCTCCCAGTCGGTCTGCTCGGGCGTGCGGGCCCGGGCGTGGCAGGAGGCGATCCCGGCCTGCAGCGCGTAGGGGCCGAGCGGTCGCCCCAGCGCTTGCGCTCGCTCCAGGCCCTTCAGACCGCGCCCGATCAGGACGAAGTCCCAGCGCGAGCGGTCCTGCTCGAGCAACGGGATCGCCTCGCCGGTGGGACCGGTCCGCGCGGGGAAGCGCGCCGCCTGCAGCTCCATCAGCGCCACCAGGCCGAGCACCTCCGGCTCACGCGGTGCCAGGCCGACGAGGATCCGCCCCAGCCGCATCGCCTCCTCGCAGAGGTCGACCCGGATCAAGACCTCGCCGCCACTGGCGGCATAGCCCTCGTTGAAGATCGCGTAGATCACCTCCAGCACCGAGGCCAACCGCTGCTCGCGCTCGGCGGCGCCCGGCACCTCGATCGGCACCCGCGCCTCGGCCAGGGTCCGCTTGGCGCGGACGATCCGCTGCGCCACCGTCGACTCCTTGGCGAGGAAGGCCGCGGCGATCTCCGCCGTGCTCAGCGAGCCGACCAGGCGCAGCGTCAGCGCCACCCGCGCCTCGGTGGAGAGCACCGGGTGGCAGGCGGTGAAGATCAAGCTGAGCAGGTCGTCGCCGATGTCGTCGTCGGCGATCGCGGCGAAGTCGGGTTCGGAAAGGCGCGCCCGCAGCTCGACTTCGTGCCCCAACTGCTCCTCCTTGCGGGCCGCCATCTCGCCACGCCGCAGGCGGTCGATCGCGCGGTTCTTCGCCGTCGTCATCAGCCAGGCGCCGGGATTGTCGGGGACGCCCGTCGCCGGCCACTGCTCCAGCGCCGCCAGCAGCGCGTCCTGGGCCAGGTCCTCGGCGACGCCGACGTCACCCGTCATCCGCGCCAGCCCGGCGATCAGCCGGGCCGACTCGATCCTCCAGACCGCGTCGATCGCGCGACGGGCGTCGTCCCCTCCCATGTTCAGCTCGCCCGCCGCGCCGTCCGGCCCGCTACTGGGCCTGCTCGGTCTGGGCCCGCAGGCGCTCCTCCTGCTCGCGCAGCTCCGGGGTCAGCTCCTCGCCGAAGTCCTCGACCTCGAAGACCTGGCGAATTTCGATCGCGCCCGGGTCGTCGTTGGGGTTGGGACAGCGCTTCATCCACTCCACCGCCTCGTCGAAGGTGCGCACCTGCAGCAGCCAGAAGCCGGCGATCAGCTCCTTGGTCTCGGCGAAGGGGCCGTCGATCACGGTCCGCTCGCCGTCACCGCCGAAGGTGACGCGGGCGCCCTTCGAGCTCGGGTGCAGGCCCTCGCCGCCCACCATCACGCCGGCTTTGACCAGCTCCTCGTTGAACTTGCCCATCTCGGTGAGCATCTCCTCGCTCGGCATCACGCCGGCCTCGGAGTCCTCGTTCGCCTTGACAATCGCCATAACCCTCATCTCGCTGTCCTTTCAGTCGTCTCTGCGGAAGCTCGGTCTGCCGATATTCCCGCCTCTACCCACTGCGACGAACGAAGACCCTCGAAATCGACACGGCTCCCGGATCAGCCGGGAATGTCGATCCAGCGCACGATCAGCCCGTTCCGCACTTCGTGAAATGCCGGCGGCGCCGGGGGTGGATCGTCGGCCAGGAGGGCGATCACCTCGTCGGGCCCGTGCAGGTGCTCCTCGATCGCGGTCGTCCAGTGAACTTCCGGGTCGAGCAGACGTTCCAAGCGCGCCCAATCGCGGCGTTCGATCGCGGTGAGCACGTCGCCCACCGCGGGCACCTGCTCTGCCATCTCAGCCCTCGGCACCGGTGAAAAGAGCAACGGACACGCATCCAAATTAGCGGGGTGGTCGCCTAGGAGGGGACTGGCGAAACCCGCGTGCGCGGGCCAGCGAGCGCCGCACCGCGCCGTGTCCGCCGCCGCTGGACGCGTGCGGGGGTTTCGCTAGTCCCCTCCTAGCGACAGAGCGGCTCGCGGGCGATCCAGTCGCCGCCGCGTGGCCTGCGGTATGCGGGCCGCTTGCCTCCGCACTCGAGCTCGTCGGCGTGCGCGGCGCCGGAGCCGAGCGGCCGCGCGGCGACGCCCGGCAGCATCATCGGGATCGGATCGATCGGGGTGTCGTAGCGGCGCACCTCGAAATGCAGGTGGGGGCCGGTCGAGTAGCCGGTCGAGCCGACGTAGCCGATCCTGGTGCCGCCTTCGACCTGCTCGCCGACCGAGGTCGTGATCGAGGAAAGATGCGCGTACCAGGTCGTGTAGCCGAGCCGGTGCTGGACGACGACCAGGTTGCCGTATCCGGCGGCGTTGTAGCCGGCGAAAATCGTGGTGCCGACGCCGGTCGCCGTGACCACGGTCCCGTAGGGGACCGGAAAGTCGAGCCCCTGGTGGAGGCGACCACCGCCGCGCGCGGCACCGAAGCCATCGCCGATCGGCCCGGAAACGGGCCGGAAGAAGCTGACCGGCCCGCTCGGGCCCGGGGCGCTCGGTGCGGGTCCGTTCCCGCGCAGGGAGCCGATCGTCGCCGGGCCGGCAAGCCCGTCAGCGCCGATACCGGCGGCGCGTTGCGCCCGCGTTACCGCCGCCTGCGTCAGGGGTCCGAAAAGGCCATCCGCCCTTCCCGGCCCATGACCCGCCCGCTGCAGCAGGTACTGCAGCGCCGCCACGTCCCAGCCGCGGTTGCCGATCCGCATCGTGCGGCTGCCCAGCCCCGGCCGGCCGCGCCAGCCGAGCGCCCCCCGCGTGCGCGGCCCGGCGACGCCGTCAGCGGCGAGGCCACGCCGACGCTGGAACGCGACCACGGCGCGCCGCGTCAGCGGCCCGCGGATCCCGTCGACGTAGCCGTCGTAGAGCCGCAGCTGCAGTAGAGCCGCCTGCAGAGCGGCCACGTTCGGAGGAGACGCATCGGCGCGAGCAGGAACGACGAGTGCGATGGCAACCAGGGCCGATGCGCCGAGTACCGCGAACCGGCGCATCGCTCAATAGTGGGTAGTGGCTCTCGATCTCGCAACCCCCGCAACGATCCCTGCAAGGCAACCCTCTACCCGGTCTAAACCGGCTCAGAGGCCCGAGGGCTTCGTCCTGCCTGGATCGATTTGAATAGATTAAGTATTGGAACATGTCTGAGTCTCAGCCCCCTGACCCTCACTCCGATGAGCTGCGGACTGAACCGATCCCGGTCGACGATCCCGGGGCGGCTCCGCCCACCACGGCCCAGAAGTCCGGCGAGAGCTCGAATGACCTCGCGTCGCGGACCTGGAAGGTGGCAACCGCTCTGTTCGTGCCGATCGCCTTTTTCACCGTCGTCGCCGAGGAAAGCCATGAACCGATCGCCGTCACCTTCAAGACCACGCAGCCGGCCCCAGACACCCGCATCAAGCTGAACGACGCGAGCCTGAACGCGCCGATCCTCGCCACCGCGGAGTCCTTCGGCTTCAGTCACATCGCGCCGGTGGACGCCCCGGCCATCGATGGCCGCGGCAAAGAATTGGTGATTCGCCTGCGGGTGTCGAGGGACAGCTGCCGTGAACTCGAAACGCAGATCGGAGGCGACTGCAGCGGGCCGGCGAAGCCGGTGCTGCACGCCCCGGAACGCTTCACGATCCGCGCCGCGACGGGAATGATCGAAGCGCAGGCGACGATGGGCCCGGCTACGGTCCTGGAGGTTGGTCAGCCGACGGAATCGACGCAGACCGGGCCGCCTCCCCAGTGGTCTCTGAGCGGAGATGCGAACCGTACGGAAGTGACCATCACGTGCCCGTGGGACACGCCCCTGGCGTTCACCTTTCTTCCCGCGCACACCCACCCCGAATGCTCGCCCGACGGAGTCTTCTACAGAGCTCTGATCGTCAATCGTGAGCCCTACCTCGCGACCCTCTCGTTCGACCTGGTGCGCAGCTTCGAGGTCCACGCCCGGGCACGGCGGGTGACGATGATCGCCGCCGACGGCAGGCTGCCACTGGGTGGGCCCGAGGACGAGATCCAGGGCGTCGAACCGGCGGCGATCGTGCTCGAGGCAGCGGCGCCGGACCAGGTCGAGCTGAGCCTGACCTCCCCGTCGAACGCCGGACCCGCCGCGACCTCGCTGGAGTCACCGCGGGCCGCCGCCATCCTGGTCGACGACCACAGCCGAGTGCCGAGCTGGCTCGACCGCCGGGATAAGCTTGAGAGCTTCGCCTACGCCGCCTTCCTCACCCTGCTCCTAACCGCTGTCCTGGGCCTCTTGGTCGACCTCTGGAGCCGCTGGCCATGGCGTTGAGTGCGGCGAGACCCCGCGCCATCGCCCTGCTGGGCTCGCTGACCATCCTCGTCGTCCTCGCCTCGATCCAGCCCTCCCGGTCACACGCCTGGCCGGGGAAATCTGCGGTCTCGCGCGGCCCCGCCTGGTGCGGCGGCTCCGAAACGAGCGACTGGGTCTGTCGCTGGCTGGGCGGTGTCTTCTCAGGGTTGGGAGAGACCCCGCCGCAGCCGCTGCCGTGGCGGCGCGCCCGGCCCGTCTCCCAGAGCACACGGGTCTTCACCGCCGCGAACGGGCTCGCCCGCCTCTCGTTTGGGAACGAAGCCCACTGCACCGTCGGTGGTGGCAGTGATCAACCGAGCGAGATCGTCGCGCGCTGGGAATCTGACGTGTTGATGCGCGTGGTCCGCGGCGACGCCTCCTGCACCGCCGCGAGCCCCAGGCCCGCAAGCGAATTCTTCTGTGATGCGTCAACCGGCCCCTGCTCCCTGAAAGTCAGGGCCCGTGGCACCTACATCGCCCAGCTCGAACCCCCGCCCGAAGCCCTCGCCTCGCTGACCGAAAGCTTCCACCGTCACGCCCGGCTGGTGGTCTGCTCCGGATTCATCAGGGTCGAGGTCGACGGCGGCGAAGCCCTCGGCTCGGTCAGCGGCAGGAACCGCTTCGTGATCACGGTCGACGAAACGGTCGAAAGAACAGAGGACGAAACTGTCACCCCGAACGGCAGCTCGAAAGTGTCGAGCAGCGCCTCAGGGGCGTCGATCGACGTGGTCGGGACCATCCCGGGCCGGGGACAGTGCGCAAGCAGCTTCGTGCAGTCTCAGGAACGGACCGTCGAAGGCTAGGAGCGCGGTCTCGCAGCTGCTGTCGGCGTTGATCTGGACGATAAGGGGACGGCTGTCACGCCGGGCCGACCTGTCTCGTCTAATGCAGGTATGAGGCCAGATGCTTTCGCCACCTGTCGCCCGCGACTGCTCGGGGTTGCCTACGCGATCCTCGGTGAGCTGGCCGAGTCCGAGGACGTCGTCCAGGACGCCTGGCTTCGCTGGCAGGCCGCCGACCGGCAGGAGGTCCTCAACGCCGAAGCGTTCCTCGTCACGGTCACCACCCGCCTGGCGATCGACCGGCGGCGCTCGGCCCGCGCCAGGCGCGAGACCTACGTCGGCACCTGGCTGCCGGACCCCCTGGTTCACGATCCCGACGACCCGGAGACACTGGCGATCGAAGCCGAAACGGTGAGCCTCGCGCTGCTCACGGCATTGGAGTGCCTGAACCCTGTCGAGCGAGCCGTGCTGGTGCTGCGCGATGTGTTCGACATCGAGTACTCCGCGATTGCCGACGCGATCGAGACCTCGCCCGCCAACGCGCGCCAGATCGCCAAGCGCGCTCGCGAGCACGCCGGCGACCCGACCCGCCGCCGGCCGGTGAACCGCGAGGAGCAGGAGCGCCTGACGGTCTCGTTCCTGCTGGCGGCACAGCAGGGTGACATCGACGGGCTCCGCGCCGTGCTCGCCGCCGATGCGATCCAGTACTCCGACGGCGGCGGCAAAGCCGGCGTCGCCCGCAGGCCGATCTACGGCGCCGAGAAGATCGCGAGCTTCTACGCCGGCGTACGGCGCACCGGGCGCATCCCGCCCGACCTCTCGGCCCACCCCGTCCTCGTCAACGGCGATCCCGGCGTCCGTCTGGTCGGCACCTCGGGCGAGCGATACGCGATCACCGCACTGCAGATCGTCGAGGGCCGCGTCCAGGCGATTCGCAATTTCATCAACCCCGAGCGCTTCGGCCACCTCTGAGAAGGAGCATCGCGATGTCCCGCCAACGCACCCTGCCGCACGTCGACCCCGCGGCCCCCCAGGGACCACTTCGCCGCGCGGCCCTGCGCCTCCTCAGCACGAACGCGATGGTGGCGCTTGAGGGCTCGCTCATCTTCCAGCTCACCGCTTGGCGGTTCGTGCCCATCCTGATGCGGCTCACCGGCGGCCGCCTCGCCGCGCTGCTCCCCTTCCCGACCGGGGTCATCGAGACGCGAGACGCACGTAATGGTCGACAGCACCGCCGGGTCGTCGTCTACTTCCACGACCGCGACCGAGTCACGGTCATCCCCTCCAAGGCGGGCCTGGGAGATGACCCGTTCTGGTACCGAAACGCCCTGGCGGACCCCGCCGTGCTCTTCGAATCCCAGCCTTTCCGGGCCGAGCCGGTCGCCGACCAGGCAGCTCAGGCGCGGCTCTGGGAGCTTGCCGACCGGTTCTATCCACCGTGTGTTCCCTATCGACGGCGGGCGGCTCGGGTCGGCCGCACCATCCCGATCCTGCAGCTGGTGCCCTCGCCGGTCGAGGATCGACGCTAGCGCGGCCCGTCGGTGTGCAGGAACAGCACCGGGTCGCCGAGGCGGCCCTGCGCCCGCAGCGCCAGCAGGCCGGCCATCGCCTTCGCGGTGTAGACGGGGTCGAGCGAGAGCCCCTCCTCGGCGGCGAGGGCGGCGGCGCGCGTGCCGGCCTCGGTGCGATGGCCGTAGCCCGCGCCGATCTCCTCGCGAGTGAGGTCGAGCATGTCCGGCTCCAGCCGCAGCTCACCGAGCGACGCCCCGCGGCGCTCCAAGAGCTTGGCGGTGCGCCGCGCGAGACGGGCGAACACCGCTGCATCGAGGCGGAGCTGGTCGTTGACCACGACCCCGACGACGCGGGTGCGCAGGCCGGCGAGCTGGAAGCCGAGCGCCAGGCCGGCCGCGGTCCCGCCGGTGCCGACCGGGACGACGACGTGCGCCGGCTCCGGCAGCGAGCCATCCTCGACCTGGGCGGCGATCTCCAGCGCCGCCTCGACGTAGCCGAGCGCCCCGACCGGCGAGGAGCCGCCGGCCGGCAGCAGGTACGGCGGCCGGGCGCCACGGGCGTTGCGGGCCAGTAGCCACGGCAGCATCGCCACGGTGCGGGCCTTGGTGTGGGTGCGGTAGATGCGCGCGCCGGAGGCTTCGAGCCGGGCCAACTGGGCGCGGACGTGCTCGTCGATCGGCTGGTCGACGAGGGCAAGCGCCGCCGCGAGCCCGTGTTCGCCGGCATAGAGCGCGGTCGCCAGCCCCCAGTTGGTGCCGAGGCCGCCGAAGGTGAGGATCGAGCGACGGCCGCGGCGGCGGGCATCGGGGATCAGCCACTCGAGCTTGCGCACCTTGTTACCGCCCCAACCGCCCGCGCCGAAGGCGCCGTCTTCCTTCACCCAGACGCCGAGACCGGCCAGCTCGCGCACGGGCGTCGGGCGCTCGGACAGCACGAGATGGGGAAGGGTCTCGGCCAGAGCCGGGAAGCGCCTGTGCAGGTAGGGAGTCACCGCCTTCAGGCCGTGGTCCGGACGGCTTCGAAGAACATGTAGAGGCCGGAACGCCCCTTTCCGGTCGCCTCCAGGCCCGCGGCGGAGAGCCAGCCGAGCAGGTCGGCTTCGGTGCCCATCGGACCGAAGTCCCCCCGATTGGGTCGCAGCGTCAGCCGCTGGCGCAGGCTCGGCCCGCGGACGAAGGAGGCGCCGACGAGGCGGCCGCCGGGCTTGAGCACGCGCCCGATCTCGGCAACCGCCCCACCGGGATCGGGGAAGCAGTGCAGGCCCCAGAAGGAGAGGAAGAGGTCGGCGCTCGCGTTCTCGAGTGGCAGCTCTTCGGCCTTCGACTCGACGAACTCGATTCCGTTCAAGCCGCGCCTCGCCGCCCGTTCCCGCGCCCGACGCAGCATCGCCGGCGAGAGGTCAGCGGCGACGTAGCGGACCTCGCGCCCCCGATCGAGAGCGCGAAAGGCGGGGCCGGCGCCACATGGGCAGTCGACGATCGTGCCGCCCTCGGTCGTCTTGCCGATCGCCGCCATGCTCTCGTAGTAAGCCTTCGTGTCGCCTCCCCAGAAGAGCCGGCCGAGCGTCCGGCTGAGACGAGGTCGCTCCATGTAGGCGCTGTAGGCGGCGCCAAGCGGAGACGCGTAGAAGTCGTCGCGCGACACGGCGCGACTCTATGACACAAATCGCACTATGGGCTCAAGCGTGACCAGTATCACTCCCGGCCACAGTCACGGGGGCTTCGGTCAGGCGCCGACGTAGTCCGCGAGGTGCTCGCCGGTGAGGGTGGAGCGGGCGGCGACGAGGTCGGCGGGCGTGCCCTCGAAGACCACCTTGCCGCCGTCGTGGCCGGCACCGGGGCCGAGGTCGATGATCCAGTCGGCGTGGGCCATCACCGCCTGGTGGTGCTCGATCACGATCACCGACTTGCCGGAGTCGACCAGTCCGTCGAGCAGGCCGAGCAGCTGTTCGACGTCGGCGAGGTGGAGGCCGGAGGTCGGCTCGTCGAGGACGTAGACGCCGCCCTTCTCGGCCATGCGGGTGGCCAGCTTCAGCCGCTGCCGCTCGCCGCCGGAGAGCGTGGTCAAAGGCTGGCCGATGCCGAGGTAGCCGAGGCCGACATCGGCGAGCCGCTGCAGGATCTTGTGAGCCGCCGGGATCTCGGCCGCGCCGGCGCCGAAGAACTCCTCGGCCTCGGCCACCGACATCGCCAGCACCTCGCTGATGTCGCTGCCGCCGAACTTGTACTCGAGCACTTCGGCCTGGAACCGCTTCCCCTCACACACCTCGCAGGGGGTGGCGACCCCGGCCATCAGCGCCAGGTCGGTGTAGATGACACCGGCGCCGTTGCAGTTGGGGCAGGCACCTTCGGAGTTGGCGCTGAACAGCCCCGGTTTGACGCCGTTGGCTTTCGCGAACGCTTTGCGGATCGGATCCAGCAGCTTGGTGTAGGTCGCCGGGTTGCTGCGCCTCGAGCCGCGGATCGCGGCCTGGTCGACCGTGACCACGCCGTCCCCTCCGGACACCGAGCCGTTGATCAGCGAGCTCTTGCCCGAGCCCGCCACCCCGGTGACGACGACCAGCACCCCGAGCGGAATGTCGACGTCGACGTCCCGCAGGTTGTGGGTGTCGGCGCCGCGGATCTCCAGCGCCTCGCCCGACTCGCGTAGCTCGGGCCTCAAGACGGCACGGTCGTCCAGATGCCGCCCGGTCAGCGTGTCGCCGGCCCGCAGCCCGTCAACGGTGCCCTCGAACACCACCTCGCCCCCCTCGCTGCCGGCGCGCGGCCCGAGGTCGACGACGTGGTCGGCGATCGCGATCGCCTCCGGCTTGTGCTCGACGACCAGCACCGTGTTGCCCTTGTCGCGCAGCTGCAGCAGCAGGTTGTTCATGCGCTGGATGTCGTGCGGGTGCAGCCCGATCGTCGGCTCGTCGAAGACGTAGGTGACGTCGGTCAGCGAAGACCCGAGCTGGCGGATCATCTTCACCCGCTGCGCCTCGCCGCCCGAGAGCGTGCCCGAGGGCCGCTCCAGCGAGAGGTAGCCCAACCCGATCTCCACGAACGAGTCGAGCGTATGCTGGAGCGTCGCGAGCAGCGGCGCGACGGAGGGCTCCTTCAGTTCGCGCACCCACTCGGCCAGGTCGCTGATC
>Ga0190264_10000057_pt1 | contig 16646 bp, 17 predicted proteins | sample Popmic112T_FD_136651 | JGI IMG/M metagenome (GOLD analysis project Ga0190264, IMG submission 136651) | Populus adjacent soil microbial communities from riparian zone of Indian Creek, Utah, USA - 112 T | ecosystem: Environmental > Terrestrial > Soil > Riparian zone | place: USA: Utah | collected... | reverse complement strand
CGGGAGCGAGAATGATGTTTTCCGCCGGCACGTAACGCAGCGCGCGGCGAACGCGCTCGGCGACCAGCTCCGGGGTCTCGATGGCCGGATCGGCGAGATCGAGCACGCCTAACATGATCTTCTTGTCCTTGAGTGGCGTGAGCGCGCTGCAATCGAGTTTCGACTGCGCGGTTTCCACCGACACCTGCCGGCAGCCACAGCCCGCGAGCTCCGGCAGGAAGGAGTACGCGGACGGACGCGCATGGATGATCGCGGCGTAGCCGAAGCAGATGTGCACGGCGGTGGTGCCGGTCACGCCATCCAGCGCCTGGTTGAGCGCTTTGAGCCCGAATGCGCGTGCCTCTTCCGGCCGCGCCTGCATGTAGGGTTCGTCGATCTGGACCACATCGGCGCCCGCGGCGAACAGATCGCGGATCTCCGCGTTCACCGCCTTCGCGTAATCCATGGCGGCGGCTTCACGGCTGCCGCCGTAGGCATCGATCTGCGCCTGCTGCGCCATCGTGAAGGGACCCGGCACGGTGACCTTCACCTGGCGAGTGGTGTTCGCGCGCAGGAATTTCAGGTCTTCGACCTGCACCGCGTGCTTGCGCCGGATGGGCCCGACGACGCGCGGCACAGGGTTCGGGTGGCCACTGCGATCGAGCGCGGTTCCCGGGTTGTCCAGGTCCACGCCCTCGAGCGCCGTGGCGAAACGATTCGAGTAACTCTCGCGACGGATTTCTCCGTCGGTGACGATGTCGAGGCCGGCCTTCTCCTGCGCGCGGATGGCCAGCAGCGTGGCGTCGTTCTGCGCCTCGGCCAGGTATTCCTCCGGGATGCGCCACAATTCGCGCGCGCGTACTCGCGGCGGAAAGCGGCCGGCGAGCTTCTGTCGATCGATGAGCCACTCCGGCTGCGGCATGCTGCCCACCAGCGTGGTCGGAAAAAATTTGCCCCTCGTTTCCGTCATCGCTAGCTACCCCATCGCGAGGCGCGGATTGCCGCGCCGTGCTGGTCGAGCAGTGGTGCGGCCGAAACCGCGTGCGCACGCTCGCCATCGAATTGAAGCGGCGGGCGCACCGCCTGCCGTCCGCCCTGCTCCACGCCGTTCACCGGAACGATGAGCCCCAGGTGGCCCACCTGCGGATCCTCGACGACGGCGTCGATGCCGTTGATCGGTGCGAACGGCACGTCGTTCGCGCTCAGGCGCGCCGACCACTCGTGCAGCGTGCGCGTGCGGAAACGCCGGTCGAGCTCCGTACCCAGCGTCTCGTAATTGCTGATGCGCGCGAGGCGTTCACTGAAGCGCGCGTCGCGCGTGAGCTCATCGGCCTCGAGCGCCTTGACGAGTCCCAGCCAGAACTTTTCGAGCGACGAAAGGTGGATCGCGATGAGCCGGTTGTCGGCGGTGCGCAGGATGTACGCCTGGGCGAGGCGCGGGCGATCGGCGGATTTCGGTACGGTTCCGAGCGCGAAAAAAGCCGCAAAAGGCTCGACGGCGAAATGCGCCATCGCTTCGAGCATCGACACTTCCACCAGCTTGCCGCGGCCACTGCCGGCGCGTTCGAGCAACGCCCCGAGCACGCCGAACGCGGCGTAAATGCCGGTGATCGCGTCCGCCAGCGCCGGCCCGAGAAACCGGGGCCGGTCTTCATCGACTACGACGCTCAGGAAACCGGACAAGGCCTGCGCCACCGAATCGTAGCTGGGCCGCTCGACGTACGGCCCGCTGCCGCCGAACCCGCTGATGGAGCAATAAACGAGTTTCGGGTTGAGTTCGCGCAGCCGCTCCGCGCCGGCGCCGAGTTTTTCCGCGGTGCCCGGACGAAAGTTCTGGATGTACACGTCCGCGTCCAGGATCAACTGGTCGAACAACTCACGATCGGCGGATTGCTTGAGATCGCAGCACACGCTTCTCTTGTTGCGGTTGTAGGCCTGGAAGTGCGGTGAGTACAGGCCGCCCTGGTAGGCGCGGTAAGGGTCGCCACCGGGGCTTTCGATCTTGATCACGTCGGCGCCGAGGTCGGCCAGCATCATGCCGGCGCAGGGACCGGTGATGAACGTGCCCTGCTCGACGATCTTCACACCGCGAAGTACCGGCTGCATGGTCACTCCTCGCCCGGCACGAAGCCGTCGGGACACGTGCCGTCGTAGCCGATGGACGCGGCGCCTTCGTGCGCGAGCACGAAACCGATCGGGCGCTGCTGCTCTTCGAGCAGATGCGCAATGAGACTCGCGGTGCGCGCCAGCATGGGCACGCCCTTGATGGCCAGCAGTGGATAGCCGGCATCGAGCAGCACCGCCGCGATGGCGGCGGAAACATTCATCGCCAGCGGCTTGCCCCAGATTTGCGGCACGAGACGCTCGACAAGAATCGCCGCTTCGATGTGCTTGCCGGACGTGCCGGCCTCCGTGGCAACGGCAAGCAGGCGCGCCGCCCGCGGATCCTGCTTCTTGTGCAGGGGGTGGCCATAACCGGGCACGGGTTGGCGCGCGGCTCGCATCTCGCCGAGCACGCTGCGAGCCGCCGCTTCAAGCGGCTCGTTCGAAGCCCGAGTGACGATGGCGTTGAACAGCCGCCCCGCGGCATCCGCGGCTCCGAGAATCACTGAGCCACAGCCCAGGATTCCGGCGGCCACCGCACCCTGCAGCGCCTCGGGCGCTGCAGCGAGGGTCATGCGACTCGCGGCCACGCTCGGCACGAGGCCGTGCTCGGCGATGGCCACCAGCGTGGCGTCGAGAATGCGGCGTTGCCCGGCGCTCGGCAGGTCGCCGGCCACCAGCAGCCAGGCGTGATCGGTGAAAGTGACGACGCCCACGAGCTCGGTGCACAAGTTGCGCCCGCGAACGACGATCGCGTCCGCGTTGGACGCGGAAATGGCCGACGTGCGCTGCGCCTGGGTTCCGATCTTCAATTTTTGAGCCCCTCGCGCGACATTACTTTTCGTATAGCGAAATAGAGTTCGATTAACGAATACGCGCGGGAGCATGCTGTACCCCACCGGCCTCGTGCGTCAAGACGCGCGCGCCGGCCGTTTCTTTTTCTTCGCATACCGAAATATGATCGTCCGCATGCCATCGAAATCATCGGCACCGCGCCGCGAAGTCATGGGAGGCCTCGCCAAGGGCCTCTCCGTCATCAAGGCTTTCTCGCGTGACCACTCGACGCTCACGCTCAGTGAAATCGCCGCGACCGCGCGCATGCCGGCGGCGACCGCGCGCCGCTGCCTGCTCACGCTCGAGGAGCTCGGCTACGTCACGCGTCGCGGCCGCGCATTTCTGTTGCGCCCCAAGGTGCTCGAGCTCGGTGCGGCCTATCTCGAGTCGATGGACATCGAGCATCTGACCCTGACGCATCTCGAAGAGCTGGCGCGTGTCACCGGTGATTCGGCCGCACTCTCGGTGCTGGACGGCAATGACATCGTGTACGTGGCGCGAACTTCGGTGCGTACGCTCATGCGGCTCGAAGCGCACGTTGGCAGCCGCTTTCCCGCGCATGTGACCTCGATGGGGCGGGTGTTGCTCGCGGGCGTGAGCGCCGAACACCTTGATCAGTATTTCCGCACGCAGAAGTTCGTCGCGCTGACCAGCCAGACCGTCACCGAACCGAAGAAACTGCGCCAACTCATCGAGGAGTGCCGCCGCAATGGTTACTCGGCGGTGGAAGACGAGCTTGCGTACGGCGTCGTGGCCGTAGCGGTGCCGGTGTTCGACCAGGCGGGACGCGTGGTAGCCGCGCTCAACAGCTCCAGCCACTCGCGTCGCGCTTCGAAAGCCTCACTGGTCAAACAGCGCCTGGCGATGCTGCGCAAGGCCAGCAAGGAGATCTCCGTGGAGCTCGCGCGCGTGCCGGGCATCGCGCTCAGCGCCCAGATCTAGCAACCTCTCGCGGGATCGAGGCGCACGCCGCTTGACGCTGCAGGTTCGCACTCGTAGCCTGAATGCGAAATTTTTTTCGGTATTCGAAATCCCATGATCGCCGCCGACCGTCACCTGTCCGTGCCCGGCGCCCGTCTGCGTTACCGCGACGAAGGCGCGGGCCCCGCCGTGGTGCTGGTGCATGGGTGGACACTCGACCTCGACATGTGGGAACCGCAGGTGCTGCTCGCCGCACAGCTGCGCATCGTGCGCTTCGATCGCCGTGGCTTCGGACTTTCGTCCGGCGAAGCGTCCATGCGTGCCGACGTGCAGGATCTGCACGCGTTGATCACCAGGCTCGAACTCCCCAGGCCGTTGCTGGTGGGCATGTCGCAGGGCGCGCGCGTGGTCCTCGATTTCGCGGCGCGCCATCCCATGATTCCCGGCGCGCTGATGCTCGACGGCGCACCGCCGTGCGCACAGTCCGACCTGCCGATGGCACTGTTCCGTGATACGGCGCGCCGCAGCGGCATCGAAGCATTTCGCAAGCTGTGGGCGGATCACGCGCTGACGCAACTCGTCACCGGCGACCCGGCGATACACGCACTGCGCTCACGCATCCTGGCGCGTTACCGGGGCACGGACTTGCTGGCGAAAGCCGAAGAAGAGCACGGCGCGCTGGACGACCAGGCGCTCAAGCAGATCCGCGTGCCGGTGCGCATCGTCAACGGCGAATGCGACGCGGACACGCGCCGGCATGCCGGACAGAGGCTGCACACCGCATTGCCGGATTCTGAAATCGTGGTCGTGGCGAACGCCGGTCACATGCCGAACCTCGATGCGCCGGACGACTACAACCGGATCGTGAGCGAATTTGCACGCCGGCACCTGCCGGTCGCGGCCTGAACCAGGGAGAGATTCATGACAAAGATTCTGGTGCTCTATTACAGCAGCTATGGGCACGTCGAACAGATGGCGCATGCCCAGGCCGAGGGTGCGCGTCGCATCAGCGGCGCGGACGTCGTCGTCAAACGCGTTCCGGAACTCGTGCCGGAAGCCCTCGCGCGCAGCTCCCATTTCAAGGTCGATCAGTCCGCACCCATCGCCGATCCCAGCGAGATCGATCGATACGACGGAATCATCTTCGGCACGCCCACGCGCTTCGGCAACATGGCGGCGCAGATGCGCAACTTCCTCGATCAGACCGGAGCGTTGTGGTACCGGCACGCACTGGTCGGCAAAGTCGGCAGCGTGTTCTGCTGTACCGCCAGCCAGCACGGCGGCCAGGAAACCACGATCACCTCGTTCCACACGACACTGTTGCACCTGGGCATGGTCATCATCGGATTGCCCTACACCTACAAGGACCTCGCCACGATGCGCGAAGTGACCGGCGGCACGCCATACGGAGCGAGCTCGATCACCGGCGCCGGCGACGAGATGCGCATGCCGAGTGCGCTCGAGCTCGACATGTGCAAGTACCAGGGCGAACACGTCACGCGAATCACGCGCGACCTGGCCGCGGGCCGCGCGGCCGCGCGGTAGCCGGACCCGGTAGCCGTGTTCGATAGATAGGCAGCGGAGCCAGCGATGCGCGACGAACCAGCAGGCGGAAGCAGCGTCGCGGCACTGGCAGCCGGCACGCCCTTCCGCTTCTACGACAACCGCCAGAAGTACCTGGCGTTCGTCAACACCTGCAACGAAAAACAGAAGGTGGCGGATCGTGGCGCCGACGAGCTGCGGCAGATCGAGCCGATGCCGCCGGCACTGCGCATCTTCGATGCCGGCATGGGTGATGCGACGGTGCTGGCGCGGCTCATGCGCAGCGCCCACGCTTCATGGCCCACGGTTCCCCAGCTCATCGTCGCCAAGGAGATAAGCCGCGAGGACGTGCGCCTGGGGCTCGAGAAGATGGCGGACCGTTTCCTGGAACATCCGGCCACCGTCCTGGTGATCACCAATCTGTATTACGCCGACGCGCCGGCATTGCGTCCGCGGAGTGCGGCTGACGTCGCGCGACTCAACTGGCGTGAGCTCAGGCTCACTGGAAATACGAGCCATGACTACGCGCGCCAGATAGACGCGCTGGGATCCCTGCTCGATCACGGCTGGGCGACGCGTCTCAGTGAAACCACCGGCAACCCCGTGTATGCGGTGCCATCAGTGCTGGTGATCTACCGCGAGGATCACGCGTTCCTGCTCGACCGTGTCATCCCGCATCACGACACGCCGGACATCGAATACGACTTCATTCTCGCCTCGCAACCCTGGCGCGCGCGCATGTCGGCGCAGTTCAAGGTGAACAAGGTGCTGGCGCCGCTGACGCGGCACCTCGCGCGCGGTGGCAGGTTGTTGGTCGTGCAGTCGCGTGGTGATGACCCCGGGCTCGAAATCGTCCGCGAGCTCTGGGCCGACGAGGCGCCGTTCCAGGTGGACCGTCACCGCCTGCTAGGCGAGCTCCGGGCCGTACTCGGTGCAGACGCGGCGAAATACTCCATGCCCGACCCGCCCGACGACCAGGCAATCTTCCGCTACGAGATGCACACGCTGCCCGCAGAAGTCGGCGACCGTATCGGCACCTCGATGTTGTTCGCGGCGTGGAATGCGGCGATCTACGTCAACCAGATCGAGGATGAGCGGCTGGGAGAAGTCCTCGCAAGCGGCGGATATCTCGAAGCGACGCAACGCGTGTTGCGCCGGCACGGCGGTCTGTGGTTCAACGACGAAGCGTTCGTGGTGAGCCGGCTCGCGTGAGCGGAACCGCTCAGGCGCGCACGATGCGTCCGTCGTCGTTGAACCAGAGATTGCCGTTCGCGGACGACAAGCGAACACCACCGGCCCAATCGTCGATGGGATTCACCGGATACGCTGACGCCGCACCATTCAGGACCTGTTCGCCAAACCCGGTCAGCGTGACCTGTGCTCGCGCGATCTGTTGCCGGCTCCCATTCATGTTCAGGAGCGGTTGCGGCAACGAACTGCTGCTCATCCCGAGCAGCCGCGAAAAGGTGTAGAGGTCACCGACCAGGTCGCCGTCGTCAAACATGGCAGCGATCGTGTGGCCGACGACCGCCGCCGCCTCGGGGCCCTGGTCCCGCGTTTCCTTCAAGAGGCGACGGTCCCAGAAGTTGAGACCGGTGACGCGATCGGGATAACGGCGCAGCACCTTGGCCACTGCCTCGTGCAGGTACCACGGAGCATTCGGATGCCGCGCGGCAAAGGTCGAGACCGCGGTCGGTTCATTCGACGTGACCGCTACCCACGCATCGCGATACGCCGCGAGTTCGATGGGCGTGAGCTTTCTCGCGTCCGGATGCGCGCGCATTTCAACGGGCGTGAGATCGCCGGTTCCGCGCACACGCAGACCGGAGGACGCATGTTTCTCGAACTGAACGACATGCACCGAACCGATGTCTCCGCCCGTCACCGCGACCAGGTGAAGCACGAAAGAAATCATCAGTTGATCGCTGTTGCCGGTGGCCGCCCAGACGCAGGGCAATTCGCGTCCGTGCAGGCGTTGCGAATTCTTGAGGATGTCGATTGGCGATGGCTCGAAATCGAAATCGCGCAGGTGTGACAACGTGCTGCGCCAGAAATCGAGTCGCGCGTTCTGCCAGGCGGATATCTTGGTGAGTCGCGGGAGGGGCCCGCAGGAAAGTACATCGCGATTGATGAGCAGCCGGTCGCTCGGCCCGAAGGTGTGCAGGAAGGTGCTCGCAGCCCAATCGCCGTTCACTATCTGCAAAAGCACGGGATCGAAGTCTGACAACGCCTGCCTCCCGCAATGCGTTCAATCGCCGGAAGTCACACGGGAAGTATGAAGCGAAACGCTGCTCCGTAGTGTCGGTCCGCGCCCAGATCCGGCAGAAATTTTTGAGAAACACCGCACTCTGTTTCACTTGTGCCGGTGAAATCCGGGAAAGGCGTCTAGTCGCCGGCGATCATCATTTCACTTATCAGAATGCTGCCCACACGCACCCCACCGCGCACATCGATGTCATTGCCGATCGCCGCGATGTTCCTGTACATGTCCTTGAGGTTGCCCGCGATGGTGATTTCGTGCACCGGAAAAGCCTGCACGCCATTCTCCACCCAGTACCCGGAAGCGCCGCGCGAGTAGTCGCCGGTCACGCCGTTCACGCCCTGCCCCATGAGCTCGGTGACTAACAACCCGGTGCCGAGCTCGCGCAGGAGCGCGCCGATTTCCATGCCGCCGGACTTCGATTCCACCAGCACGTTGTGCGTGCCACCGGCATTTCCGGTGGTCTTGAGACCCAGCTTGCGTGCGGAGTAGCTGCCGAGGATGTAGCCCTGCAACACGCCGTCATTCACCAGGTCGCGATCGCGCGTGGCCACGCCCTCGCCATCGAACGGGCTGCTGCCCAGCGCCTTCACGATGTGCGGCCGCTCGCGCAATTCCACGAACGACGGAAAAATCTGCTGGCCCGACGCGCCGAGCAGGAACGAGCTCTTGCGATACTGGCTGCTGCCGCGCACGGCACCGAGGAAATGGCCGATGAGCCCGCGCGCCACTTCCGGCGCGTAGAGCACGCGCGCTTTCTGGGTACCGATCTTGCGCGCGCCGAGCCGCGCCACCGCGCGTTCACCCGCCTTGCGGCCGATGCTCTCGGAACTCTCGAGCTCGCGCGCATCGCGCGCCGAGGCGTACCAGTAGTCCCGCTGCATGTCATCGCCGGCCTGGGCGAGCAGCACGCAGCTCACGCTGTGGCTGGTGGACGGAAAACCTTCGAGAAAGCCGTGCGAGTTGCCGTACACGCGCACGCCACGGTGGCTGCTGACGCTGGCGCCCTCCGAATTCGTGATGCGCGAATCGACCTTGCGCCCGGCCGCTTCGCATTCTCGCGCGGTTTCTACAGCCTGCTCGGGCGGAAGATCCCAGGGATGGTCGAGGTCGAGGTCGGGGATGTCGCGCGCCAGCTCGTCGGGATCCGCAAGGCCCGAGCATTCGTCCTCGGCGGTGTAGCGGGCGATATCGCAGGCCTTTTCCACGGTTTCGGCCACGGCGCGCGAAGACAGGTCAGCGGTGCTGGCGGACCCCTTGCGCTTGCCGAAATACACGGTGATGCCCATGCCGCGATCGCGCTGGTATTCGACGGTTTCGACTTCACCCAGCCGGACGGTGGTAGTCAGTCCTTTTTGCAGGCTGACGTCGGCTTCGGCCTGGCTGGCGCCCAGCTTGCGGGCAAGCTGCAACGATTCGGAAACGATGCTCTTGAGCTCGGGGATTCGGGTACCGTCTACTTCCTGCATGGCTAGAATTGTACGATGCGCGGCAAAGACGAAAACGAGGAATATCGGGGTCCCAGCAAGAGCATGCTCAAGCGTGATGCTGCGGCAGCCCAGGATTTGGGAACCCGCCTGATCGCGCTCAAGGAACCCGACCTCGTCGCGCTCAACCTGCCCGAAACCCTGTTCGATGCCATCCTGCTCGCGAAACGCATCACCAGCCGCGGCGGACTCGCGCGCCAGCGCCAGTACATCGGCAAGCTCATGCGCGGCATCGATCCCGCGCCCATCGAGGCGGCGCTCAGTGTCGAATCGCGCGCCTCGGCGGTGGACGCCGAAAAACACAAGCGCATCGAGGCCTGGCGCGCGCGGCTACTCACCGAGGGGCCGAAGGCGCTCGACGACCTGCTCAAATCGCGTCCCGGTGCCGATCGCAAGGCGTTGCAGTTGTTGATCACCAAGGCGACCAGCGAACGCGTCGATTCGGGCAGCAGGGAAGGTGCGTCGCGCGAGCTGTTCCGTTCGATTCGCGCTTTGTTTGATAGTATTTCGTGATGAAACCACTGGTTGGCATCATCATGGGCTCGACTTCCGACTGGGAGACGATGCGCGCCGCGGCTGAAGCACTCGACAAGCTCGGTGTTCCTTACGAGACCCGCGTCGTCTCCGCCCATCGCACTCCGGACCTGCTGTTCGAATACGCGTCGAGTGCGCAGGGTCGCGGCATCGAAGTGATTGTTGCCGGTGCCGGCGGCGCTGCCCATCTACCGGGCATGGTGGCATCCAAGACCACGTTGCCGGTGCTCGGCGTGCCGGTTCAATCCAAGGCTCTCAACGGTCTCGACTCGTTGCTGTCCATCGTGCAGATGCCTGCGGGAATTCCCGTGGCCACCTTCGCCATCGGTGTGGCCGGCGCCACCAATGCGGGCCTCGCGGCGGCCGCCATCCTCGCGAACAAGCGTCCGGAAATCGACGCTGCCCTCAAGAAATTCCGCGCCGAGCAGACGGCCAAGGTTCTCGCCAACCCGGACCCGTCGAAGCTGTGACTGTAGGAATCGTCGGCGCCGGACAGCTCGGGCGCATGATGGCCCTCGCGGGTTATCCACTGGGCCTCGACTTCCTGTTCCTCGACAAAGATGCGCAGACTCCCGGGGGACAGGTCGGCCCGCTGCTCGCGGGCGCCCTCACCGATCGGAGCTTGTTAGGCGATCTCAGCCAGCGTTGTGAGGTCGTGACTTTCGACTGGGAGAACATTCCGGTCGAGGCACTCGAAAGTCTGCCGGGCAAGGCGCGCATCTCGCCGCCTTTGCGGGCTCTGGCCGCGGCCCAGGACCGGCTCAGCGAAAAGCGCACGTTCGAACTGCTCGGCATTCCGACCACGAAATACGCGGCGGTCGATTCGCGCGAAAGCCTCGAGGTCGCGGTCAGGTCGATCGGCCTGCCCGGCGTGCTCAAGACCCGGCGCATGGGCTACGACGGCAAGGGCCAGTTCGTGCTGCGCAAGCCCGCCGATCTCGAACGCGCCTGGGCCGAGCTGGGAAAGAGCGCGCTGATATACGAAAACCTCGTGCCCTTCGATGCCGAAGTGTCGGTCGTCGCCGTGCGCGGCGCCGATGGCAAGCTGGCGTTTTATCCGCTCAATCTCAACGTACATCGCGATGGCATCCTGCGCCTCACGCGCGCGCCATACGGCAACGCCGCCCTGACCCGCCAGGCCCAGCGCGCCGCGCGCAAGCTGTTGACGCATTTTCAATACGTCGGCGTGCTCACCATCGAGTTCTTCGTCAAGCGCGGCCGGCTCATCGCCAACGAAATGGCGCCGCGGGTACACAACTCGGGTCACTGGACCATCGAAGGCGCCGACACCAGTCAGTTCGAAAATCACGTGCGGGCCATCGCCGGCCTGCCGCTCGGCTCCACGCGGGCGCGGGGCCACTCGGCGATGATCAATCTTGTAGGTGAAATGCCCACGCGAGACTCCCTGCTCGCGGAGCCCGCACTGCACTGGCATGACTACGGCAAGACAGCACGGCCCGGCCGCAAGCTAGGCCATGTCACGATTTGCGAAAACACGGCGAAAACCCGCGACCGGCGGGCTTTTAAGCTCCTTTCCAGGATCGACCGCGCGACCTGGCTCGCACTTCGGTAACCCCGAATAGGGGGTTCCCTGCCCCAAAGCCAGCTTTACCGTAATATCGGCCGCTGCGATGTATATCGAGAACTTCAAGCTGCGCGAGCTGCCGTTCCGGTTGAGCCCGGACCCGCAGTTCCTGTACCTGTCCCGCGCCCATGCGCGCGCCAAGGCGTACATGGAGTCGACGATCTGGTTTACCGACGGATTCGTCGTGGTCACCGGAGAAATCGGCTCGGGCAAAACCACGCTCATCGAAAGCTTCCTGCGCCAGCTCGATTCGGACGTCGTCATCGCGCAGATCAACCAGACCCAGGTCAACGCAGTCGAATTCCTGCAGTCGGTGCTGGTCCAGTTCGGCTTCTCGCCCTTCCAGATGAAGAAAGACGGGTTGATCGCGACCCGCTCCGGTTTCCTCATCGAGCAATATGCCGCCGGCCGCAAGGTGCTGTTGATCATCGACGAGGCACAGAATCTCTCGCTCAAGGTGCTCGAGGAGATCCGGATGCTGTCCGGCATCGAGTCCACGAAAGACAAGGTGCTGCGCATCATTCTCGCCGGCCAGCCCGAGCTCAACGAGAAACTCGATTCGCCGGAACTGGTGCAGCTCACCCAGCGCATCCGCCTTCGCTTCCATCTCGGCACCTTGTCACGCGAGGACCTGCGGTCCTACGTCCGGCATCGCCTGGATGTGGCTGGTGCCGACGGTCGCGAGATTTTTGCCGAAGACAGTTTCCCGGAACTCTACAAATACACCGGTGGCGTGCCGCGACTCATCAACACGTTGTGCGACACCGCGATGATGGCCGCATTCAATGAGGACCGCGATTTCGTGACCCCGGCGGACATCGCTTCGGCGGTGAGCGAGCTGCAGTGGGCGGAGTTCTCGTTGCGCGCCAATGCCATTGCCGCCAGGAGCGCCAACGGCGTTCACGCGACCGGCGATCGCCCGACCCGCGCGCTCTCCAAGCTGGTGTTGTCCACCGATGGCAAGACCGTGGCCGAGCTGCACCTCATGCCCGGTCGCAAGGTCATCGGCCGCACACCGGACAACGATCTGCAGATCGACAGCAAGTTCATCAGCCGACATCACTGCCAGCTGGTCACGGGCAGCGATGGCCTGACCGTCATCGAAGACCTGAACAGCACCAACGGCATCCTGGTACGCGGCAAGCGCGTACGCCGCCATTCGCTGCGCGACGGTGACGTTGTCACCGTTGGCCAGCACGAAATCCTGTACGTGGACGAACAAACCGGGCACCTCGTCGACACGCACGACGATCTGCCTCGCGTCGACGTGAATGCCGCCAATGAAGACGCCAACGAAGACGCGGATGACGACGCATCATCGGGAGACGCAGCAGGCGCGGTGAAAATCTGACCCCGAAAAGAAAAAGGCGCGTGAGCTGCAAGCTCACGCGCCTTTTTTTGTTTCGAGGGTCGAGGTTAGCGGCGTCGGCCCGTGAACAGATTGATCAGGCGCCCGAACAGGCCGGGACGAAAACCATCCACTTGCATGGTGTTGCGCGCGCTGCCGGTCTGGCGGCGCATTTCCGCGAGCACGTCCGGCGGCAGGTTGATACGAAATTCGCCGCTGGCAGATGTGTCGTTACGCATTTTCGAATGGCTCCGTTGAGGATCAGTTGAGACCGCGATGGCAGTGTGGCGAAGCATGTGGGAGCCATGATGTGCCGGGAGTCACATTGTTTCCAATGTCGCAAAACGCACACTTCATTATGTACATGTCTGATTCGCGTGTAGGCGCGGAGCGATTCCTTCGCTACAAAATGCTGACGCACTTTGACGACATCCCTGTCGACCGCGCCCCGTGATAGTGCTGCCGCGAAGGGCTGTCACGGTAACGTGAATACCTACGGGATTGCCCAGTTATTCCCGTGCATGCTTCGCACAATCATTCAATCGGTGCACACATGAAGAAAGTCGCCTTTCTGCTGATACTCGCGGTTATTGGCACCTACGGCGTCGGCCGGGTGATGCTCGGTGAGTCGGGTGCCATGCGTTTTCTCACGAGCATGGAATCGATGATGAGTGAAGGCAAAGCCGAGGAAGTCTGCGCGATGTTCCATGAAGACCTCGAAATCGAGATCTCGGATGATTCCGGCGAATCGCCGAAGAACATCAGCGGCGGAAAGCCCGAATTGTGCGACATCACCAAGGCAACCGTTGCGGGCCTGAGCATCGTGCCGCATTCGATGAACGTGGACTACACCGAAGTGAACGCCAGACAGGACTGGTTACATCCCTGGACCGGCGAGATCAGTTACCTCGAGAACCGCAGCTTCAGCATCCCTGGCGCCAGCATCACGCTGCGCACCGTGAGCCACGATGAGATCACGCTGGTTCACACCTTCTCGGGCGTGAAACTGCGCAAGCTGAAGAGCGAGGTTTACAAGGCCGACGCCACCTGATCGGTGCCTAGCCGGTTCCGCCGACCGTCAGGCCATCGATTCGCAGCGTAGGTTGTCCTACACCGACCGGCACGCTCTGCCCTTCCTTGCCGCAGGTGCCGACGCCGTCGTCGAGCTCGAGGTCATTGCCCACCATCGACACGCGCGTGAGCACATCGGGTCCGTTGCCGATCAAGGTTGCGCCCTTGATGGCCGCGCCGACCTTGCCATTCTCGATGAGATAGGCCTCGCTGGCCGAGAACACGAACTTGCCCGAAGTGATGTCCACCTGGCCGCCACCAAAATTCACCGCATAAATGCCCTTCTGCACGGACGCGATGATTTCTTCGGGGGGAGTCTTGCCGGGACGCATGTAGGTGTTGGTCATGCGTGGCAGGGTGATGTGGGCGAACGACTCGCGCCTGCCATTCCCCGTGGACGCGGTACCCGTGAGCCGCGCATTCATCTTGTCCTGCAGGTAACCCTTGAGCACGCCGTTCTCGATCAGCGTGGTGCACTGCGTGGGGGTGCCTTCATCGTCGATGTTGAGCGATCCGCGGCGGCGGGACAGGGTGCCATCATCGACTATGGTGCAGAGCTCCGACGCCACGCGCTCGCCGATGCGGCCTGCGAACGCCGAAGTGCCCTTGCGATTGAAGTCGCCCTCGAGTCCATGGCCGATGGCCTCGTGCAACAGGATGCCCGGCCAGCCGGAGCCGAGCACGACCGTCATGAGGCCGGCGGGCGCCGGCACCGCATCGAGATTCACGAGCGCCTGGCGCACGGCCTCACGCGCCAGCGCCAGCGGCTTGTCGTCGGCTACGAGCTCCGGCAGCGTGATGCGCCCGCCCGAACCCGCGTAACCCTGTTCGCGCCGTCCGTCCTGCTCGACGATGACCGAGACGTTGAAGCGCACCAGCGGTCGCACGTCGGCGGCGAGATGCCCTTCGCTGTTGGCGATCAGCACGACCTCGTGCACGGCAACCACGCTGGCCATGACCTGCTTGACGCGCGGATCCATCTTGCGCGTCTCGCGGTCGACGCGTTCGAGCCACGCCACCTTTTCGCTCGAAGTGAAGCTGCTGACCGGATCGATGGGTAGATAGAGGTGGTGGCCGCTGGTGGGCAGCACGCTGTGCATGGCCCGGTCGCTGCCGCGCACGGCGATGGCGCGCGCAGCGCGCGACGCCTCTTCGAGCGCGGGCAGAATGATTTCATCCGAATAGGCAAACCCGGTCTTCTCGCCGGCCACGGCGCGGACGCCCACGCCCTGCTCGATGCTGGCGCTGCCCTCTTTGACAATTCCATCCTCCAACGCCCAGCTCTCTTCACGCGACAGCTGGAAGTAGAGGTCCGCCGAATCCACCGAGCTCGACATGACCTGGGCGAGCGCATTGTCGATCAGCGTGTCGTCGATACCCCCCGGGCGAAGGATGAGTTCGCGGGCGATGGCGAGCGGTTCGGCGGAGGTCATGGGGTCCAAGATTTCACCGTTTCCAGGGCAATGTAGTCGTTTCGCCAGAGCGTAATGTACAGGAGCGCCAGCAGGGGCCTGACATTGGGGCGGCACTGCATGCGCACAATCTCGCCGGGCGCAATTGTGAACGGCAGGTCAGGCGAACCGCACCATTTGACGCGCAGTCTGACGAGATGTTCGCCCGGCGTGAGTCCGATCTGCACGGTCGCATCGTCGCCGACTTCCGCGCGCTGCCGCCCGTCGATCAGCACGCGATACGGGTATTCGCGATCCTGCTTGTCGGACAGACGGCGGATGACGAGTACGGTCACGCCCCGGGCCTCCGCATCACGTGTTGTAGATGACCCGGTGCTCGAGCGATGGAAAACGCGCGCGGGCGTCCATGCGGCCGGCGGCGTCGATGTCCGCGACCACGCAGCCCTGGCCTTCCGGCAGGCGCGCCAGCACCTTGCCCCAGTGATCGATGATCATCGAATCACCGTAGGTCTCGCGGCCGTTCGGATGCACGCCCCATTGCGCCGGCGCGATCAGAGCGCACAGGTTTTCGATGGCGCGGCTGCGCAGCAGCGATTCCCAGTGCGCCTTGCCCGTCGGTACGGTGAAGGCCGAGGGCACCACGAACACGTCCGCGCCCTGGCGCGACATCACGCGGAAGAGCTCCGGAAATCGCATGTCGTAGCAAACGGCCACCCCGAGCTTGCCGAGCGGCGTTTCGACCACGCGAGGGTCACGGCCCGGAACGGTGTGCGCCGATTCGCGATGCGATTCGGTGCTGCCGGGCACGTCGACATCGAACAGGTGGATCTTGTCGTAGCGGGCAGCGCGCTGTCCGTCGGACTTGTACACCAGGCAGGCGGCTGCGACACGTCCGTCGGCGCCCTGGCGCAATGGCACCGTGCCGCCGACGATCCATAACTTGAGACGCCTGGCGGTGTCCGCCAGAAAGTTCTGGATGCGGCCCGCACCATCGGGCTCGGCAATCACGCGCTTGTCGCCGCTGTTCTGGCCCATGAATGCGAAATTTTCCGGCAATGCGGCGAGCACCACGTTCTGTCGCGCGGCTTCTTCGAGATGACGCGTGGCCGCCTCGAGATTGGCGTCGATTTCGTGCCCGGAGGTCATCTGGATTGCCGCAACGCGCATGCAGGCAATTTAATGGGTTGGAGTCCTCCGGTCGAGTTTGCCGCGACAGAGAAAGCCATCCTGAGTTGCCAGCAAAAGGGGACGGGGCTGGGCGGTGGAGCGTCAGCGCGCGAACGTCGCGCCTCGATCCCGCTTGCAGAGAAATACGAGATTGGGACCTCAATATTCTAGGCGAGTCCCCATTTCCCAGCGGCGGTGGTAAGAGAAGAGACGCACGGAATTGAGGTCTTCCCACAGCGTGGAGTTACACGCCTCTTTTCCGGGCGAACGGAGCCGCGACGCGTCGGTGCACGATCGAGCGACGGGCGGCCCTGCAAGCGATGAGCGAGCGGGCCGGGATACCTGGCCTCGCTAGGCACGAAGCCGATCCCTGCGTCTTCGGGACTCTTCGCCATCTTCAAAT
>Ga0190264_10000056_pt1 | contig 16650 bp, 16 predicted proteins | sample Popmic112T_FD_136651 | JGI IMG/M metagenome (GOLD analysis project Ga0190264, IMG submission 136651) | Populus adjacent soil microbial communities from riparian zone of Indian Creek, Utah, USA - 112 T | ecosystem: Environmental > Terrestrial > Soil > Riparian zone | place: USA: Utah | collected... | reverse complement strand
TCGAGGACGGCCGCCTCACCGCCTACCTCTACGACCGCCTCACGGCCGAGCGGGACGGCGTCGCCTCGACCGGCAACGGCCGCCGCGAGAGCTTCCGCCACCTGCCGATCCCGCGCATGACCAACACCTACATCGCCCCCGGCGACGCCACCCCGGAGGCGATGATCGCCGAGCTGCAACAGGGCTTCTACGCGGTCTCCTTCGCCGGCGGCCAGGTCGACCCGGCGACCGGCGACTTCGTCTTCGGCGTCTCCGAGGGCTATCTGATCGAGAACGGCAAGGTGACCCGCCCCTGCCGCGGCGCCACCCTGATCGGCAACTGCCTGGAGGCGCTGATGGCGATCGACGCGGTCGGCGACGACTTCTTCATGAAGACGGGGATCTGCGGCAAGGGTGGCCAGAAAGCGCCGGTCGGGACCGGGCAGGGCCACGTCCGGGTGCGGGCGATGACGGTCGGGGGCACGGAGCTGTGACCGCGCTGAGCGCGACCGCCGGGCGCGCGGTCGAGGCGGCCCTGGGCGCCGGGGCGGGCGCGGCCGAGGCCTACGCCTCGCGCGACAGCGGCCGCGAGATCCGCGTCCACGGCGGCGAGGTCGAGAGCCTGACCGCGGCCACCCAGAGCGGCGTCGGCGTCCGCGCCTGGATCGGCGGTCGCGTCGGCTACGCCTACGGGACCGACCTTTCCGAGGGTGGCGTCGCGGTGATCGCCGGCCGCGCCGCCGAGGCGGCGGCAGTGGCCGACGAGGACGAGTTCGCGGCCCCGCCCCGGCCGGCTGAGATCGAGGCGCTGCCGGGGTTGAGCGACCCGTCGGTCGCGGTCTGGACCACCGCCCGGGCCGCCGAGTTGGCGCTGACGGTCGAGCGCACCGCGCTTGCCGCCGACCCGCGCGTGGTCGGGGTCGAGCAGGTCGTCTACGCGGACTCCGCCGAACGGGTCGCAATCGCCTCCTCGACCGGCCTCGCCGGCGAGTACGAGTCCTCCGACTGCTTCGCCTACCTACAGGCCCTGGCCGAAGGTGAGGGAGCGAAGGAGACCGGCCTCGGTTTCGGCCTGGCCCGCGGACCCGACGGCCTCGACCCGGAGGCGATCGGCCGCGAAGGCGCCGAGCGGGCCACGGCGATGATCGGTGCCGGCAAGCCCCCCTCGCGCTCCTGCCCGGTCCTGCTCGACCCGACCGTCGCGGCCAGCTTCGCCGGCCTGATCGGCGGCGCCCTCGGCGCCAACGCCGTGCAGCGGGGGCGCTCCCCTTTTGCCGGGCGTCTCGGTGAGGAGCTGGCCGGCCCGGCGCTGGCCCTCCATGACGACGGTCGCGACCCCGACGGCCCCGCTTCGGCGCCCTTCGACGGCGAGGGGGTGCCGCGCCGGCGCACGGCGCTGATCGAGGGCGGTCGGTTGCGCGCCTACCTCTATGACACCTACACGGCCAACCGCGAGGGCGGTGCTTCGACCGGCAGCGCCTCCCGTCACAGCTACCGCTCTCAGCCCACGGTCGCGGCTTCGAATCTGGTCGTCGGCGTCGGCTCGCTCTCTTTCGCCCAGTTGCTCGCCGAGGCGGGGGACGGCGTTTTCGTCACCGACGTCGCCGGCCTCCATTCCGGCGTCAACCCCGTCACCGGGGTCTTCTCGGTCGGCGCCTCCGGCCGTGCCATCCGCGCCGGTGAGCTGGCCGAGCCGCTGCGCGAGTTCACGATCGCCGGCGACCTGGTCGCGATGCTGGGGGCTGTCACCGCGGCCGGAGCTGAGGCTCGCTGGGTGCCCTTCGGCGGCTCTGTCCGCACTCCGCCCCTGCTGATCGGCGCGCTGGCGGTCAGCGGCGCCTGAGCCGGCGCCGGGCCTGACGCCGAGCCCGCTGTTAGATTGGCGCCCGTCTTCAACCCCCGAGGAGGATTTCCGACGTGACCAAGGCTGAATTTCTGGATCAACTGGCCGGCGACGACCGGCTTGGCAGCAAGAAGGCTGCCAGCGATGCCGTCGACGCTGTGCTCGAGGCGATCACCGACGCGCTGAGCTCCGGCGGCGAGGTGAGCTTCACCGGCTTCGGCAAATTCCATGTCGCCGAGCGCGGCCCCCGTCAGGGCGTCAACCCGCGCACCGGCGAGCGCATCACGATTCCGGGCGGCAAAGTGCCGCGTTTCTCCGCCGGGTCTGCCCTGAAGACCAAAGTCAAGGGCGGCTGATTTCCTGACGCTGTTCGCCGATCGGCTGGCGACGCTCGTTCACGAGCGCCGCAGTCAGATCTGTCTCGGCCTCGACCCCGATCCGGCCAAGCTCGCCGGGGAGGGGCCGATGGCCTCCGGTCCCGGCACCCTGGCCGCCGACCTCAGCGCCGCCGCGGTGGTCACCCACTGCCGCTCTCTGATCGAACGCGCCGGTCCCGCCTGCGTCGCGATCAAGCCCCAGCTCGCCTGCTTCGAGCGTCTCGGTGCCCCCGGCTGGGCCGCCTTGGCCGACGTCTGCACGATCGCCCGTGAAGCCGGTCTGCTGACGATCGCCGACGGCAAGCGCGGTGACGTCCCGGTCACCGCCGCCGCCTATGCCCAGGCGCTGGTGGGCGAGACGCCGACGCCCTGGGGCCCGGTCGCCGGGCTCGGCGCCGACGCCTTCACCGCCAACCCGCTGCTCGGCCTCGACGCGCTGGAGCCGCTGGTCGCCGCCGCGGCCGAGGCGGGGGCCGGCGTCTTTGCCCTCGTCCGCACCAGCAACCCCGGTGCCGCCGACGTGCAGGATCTCCCGGCCCCGCACCAGCCACTGCACGAGCGCCTCGCCGGCCTCGTCGACGGTCTCTCCGAGCGCCTACTGGGGGAGAGCGGGCTGAGCGGCATGGGCGCCGTCGTCGGCGCCACCGAGCCCCTCCACATCGCCCACCTGCGCGAGTTGATGCCGCGCTCGATCTTCCTCATTCCCGGGGTCGGCGCCCAGGGCGGCAAGCCGGAGCTGCTCGGCGCCGCCTTCAGCGCCGGGCGCTCCTCGGCCCTTGTCGCCGCCTCGCGCGGGATCGCCGCCGATCCCGACCCGGCCGCGGCGGCGGAGCGTCTGCGGGCCGCGGTCTGGGACGTCTCGACCGCCTGAAGACGCCTGCGACGGCTATACGATCAGCGGCTCCTTACTCGATCTCCCGTCAGTCCCATGGAAAAAAAACGCACCAGCGCCTTCGCTCGGATCTTCGCCGCAATCGCCCTGGTGGGCGCGGTGGTGGTCGTCATCGTCGTCGTCGCGGGCTCGCTCGGAGATTCCGATTCCTCGAACAAGTCGGGCAACGGCAACGGCGGCCAGTCGCAGAAGATCCGGCCCAAGACGACGGCCAAGACCTACGTGGTGAAGAACGGCGACACGCTGGTCTCGATCGCCCACCGGACGGGCGTCCCGGTCGGCCACATCCTCGCTCTCAACCCCGACGTAGACCCGCAGATCCTGATCGCCGGCCAGACGCTGCAGCTGCGATGAGCCGGCGCCGGTCGGGCGTCGCGCTGCTGGCGGCGCTGGTGGCGCTGCTCTGCCTGCTGCCCGGCGGCGCCGGCGCCGCGGAGCCCGCGCCTGAAGCGCGGGCCTGGATCCTGATCGACGCCCGCTCGGGCGAGGTGCTGGACTCCCACGCGGCGGCGCGCAGCCTGCCGATCGCCAGCACCACCAAGCTGATGACCGCATATGTGGCGCTGCAGGAGCTCTCGCCCGACCGGATCGTGCGGACGGCGCCCTATGAAGCGATCTACGGCGAGTCGCTGCTGGGCGTGCCCAGCGGCCGGCGGATCAGTATTCACGACCTTCTCTACGGCCTGCTACTGCGCAGCGGCAACGACTCCGCTCACGATCTCGCGCTCGCCGCCGCCGGCTCCCAGACCCGCTTCGTCGCCCAGATGAACCGGCGCGCCGCGGCCCTCGGCCTCGCCGACACCCACTACGCGAACCCGATCGGCCTCGACCAGCGCGGCAATTACTCCAGCGCCCGCGATCTGGCGACCCTGACCCGGCGCCTGCTGCGAATCCCCGCCTTCGCCAAGATCGTCGACGCCCGCAGCGCCGTCCTCCGCAGCCTGCGCCCCCCGCGGCGGATCGAGAACAGCAACGACCTGCTGCGGATGGTGCCCTGGGCAACCGGGGTCAAGACCGGCCATACCTTCGACGCCGGTTACGTCCTGGTCGCCTCGGGCAGCCGCAAGGGGGTGGACCTGATCTCGGTCGCGATCGGGGCACCCACCGAAGAAGCCCGCTACAGCGACAACCTCGAACTGCTCGAATACGGCTTCTCGCTGTACGACCGGCGGGTTCCGGTCCACGCCGGCCAGGATCTCGCCGACCCGACGATCCGCTACTCCGGTGGCGAACTGCCGCTGCGGGCCGCCCGCAGCGCCGTCGTCGGCCTGCGCCGCGGTCAGCGCCTCGATGTCGTCGTCCGCGCCCCGGCCGAGGTCGAGGGGCCGATCCGCCGCGGCGCCAGGCTGGGCTCGGCGACGGTCATGGTCGACGGCCGGCGCTCCGCCTCGGTGCCGCTGCGGGCCGGTCGCTCGATCCCCGCGGCGAGCAGCTTCGATCGCGCTCGCGCCTTTGTCGGCGACCACCCGATTTTGCTCGCCCTGGCGGGGTTCGTGATACTGATGGGCGGGGTATTGCTCTACCGGCGTCTGTCCGCCCGCAACGACTGAGGGAGCGAAGCCGAGGTGCAAGCAGCGTGATTCTCACCGTGACTCTCAACGCGGCGATCGACCGCACCGTCGCCGTGCCGAATTTCCGCCTCGGACGCCGCCACCGCGCGGTCGAGAGCCGCACCGTCGCCGGCGGCAAGGGCATCAACGTCGCCCGTGCCCTGAGCCTGCTCGGCCGCCCCGTGATCGCCGCCGGCTTCGTCGGTGGCCCGACCGGGACGCGGGTGCTGGAAGGCCTGCGCGAAGAGTCGGTGCTGACCGACTTCACCCGGATCGCCGCCGAGACGCGGATCAACCTCGCGGTGATCGACCCCACTTCGGGCGAGCAGACCGAGATCAACGAGCGCGGACCCGCGGTCAGCCCGGAGGAGACGAAGAAGCTCTTCGAGCGGATCAGCTACCTGGCCGGCGGCGCCAAGATCTGCGTGCTGGCCGGCTCGCTGCCGCCCGGCGCCGGCGACGATCTCTACGCCCGCCTGATCGCCGACCTGCTGCGCCGTGGCGTCGCCGTGGTGCTCGACGCCGAGGGCGAGGCGATGCACGCCGGCGTCCGCGCCGGTGCCTCGATGGTGACCCCGAACGAGCGCGAGGCCGAGGAGCTGGTCGGCCAGGAGTTCTCCGACGGCGGCGACCTCGCCACCGGTCTCAAGGAGCTGGTCCGCCTCGGTGCCACCGAGGCCGCGATCACCCGGCCCGAAGGCTGCGTGGCGGCGGTCGGCGAGGGCGCTGAGCGGCGCCTGCTCGAGATCCACACCGAGCCTTTGGAGGCGGTCTCCACGGTCGGCTCCGGCGACGCCTTCCTGGCCGGCTACGTCGCCGCCCGCTACGAGGGGCGCTCGCCCGAGGAATGCCTTGCCTACGGTGTCGCCTGCGGAGCCGAGTCGACCCAGCACTTCGGCGCCGGCACCGTCGACCGCAATCAGGTCGAGCGCCTGCTCGGCGAGGTCGCGGTGCACGATTTGGAGGTCCCGGCCGAAGTGTAGTCTGGCTGTTTCAACGTCAGCCCTGGAGGAATCACTTGGAAATCGAAATCGGCCGCGGTAAGAAGGGTCGCCGCGCTTACGGATTCGACGACGTCGCCATCGTCCCTTCCCGTCGGACGCGCGACCCCGACGACATCGACATCAGCTGGACCCTCGGTCCATACCGTTTTGAACTGCCGCTGGTCGCTTCGGCGATGGACGGGGTCGTGAGCCCCGATACCGCCGTTCTCGTCAACGAGCTCGGCGGCCTCGGTGTGCTCAACCTCGAGGGCATCTGGGCTCGCTTCGAGAATGCCGAGGAGCGGCTGGAGGAGATCGCCGCCGCGCCCAAGCACGTGGCGACGAAGCTGATGCAGGAGATTTATACGGAGCCCGTGAAGTCGGAGCTGATCGGCAAGCGGGTCGCCGAAATCAAGTCCCGCGGCGCCGTCGCCTGCGCCTCGCTGACCCCGCAGAAGGTGCGCGAGCACTACGAGGTGGCGGTCGAGGCCGGCCTCGACATCCTCGTCATCCAGGGCACGGTGATCTCGGCCGAACATGTCTCGACCACGGTCGAGCCGCTGAACCTGAAGGAGTTCATCGCCGAGGTGCCGGTCCCGACCGTGGTCGGCGGCTGCGCCTCCTACTCGACCGGGCTGCACCTGATGCGGACCGGGGCGGTCGGAGTCCTGGTCGGCGTCGGCCCCGGCGCCGCCTGCACCACCCGCGGTGTGCTCGGTATCGGTGTCCCGCAGGCGACCGCGATCGCCGATGTGGCGGCGGCCCGCTCCCAGCACATGCTGGAGACCGGTGAGTACGTCAACGTGATCGCCGACGGCGGCATGCGCACCGGCGGCGACATCTCCAAGGCGATCGCCTGCGGTGCCGACTCGGTCATGGTCGGCTCGCCGCTGGCCCGGGCCAAAGAGGCCCCCGGTCGGGGCTTCCACTGGGGGATGGCGACGTTCCACTCCTCGCTCCCCCGTGGTACCCGCGTCTCGACCAAGCAGGACGGCACGATGGAGGAGATCCTGCTCGGGCCTGCCCAGGAGAACGACGGCACCTTCAACCTGATGGGGGCGCTGAAAACCTCGATGGCCACCTGTGGCTACGAGGACATCCGCTCCTTCCAGCGGGCCGAGGTGATGGTCGCGCCGGCGCTGATGAGCGAGGGCAAGAAGCTCCAGAACGAGCAGTCGGTCGGGATGGGGTCGAACGGACGAGCGGCTGTGTCCGCGGGGGTTGCCGTAAGCGATGACTGAGCAGGTCGTCGGCACCGCACCAGAGTTGCCGGCCGACGACGTGCGAGCGCTGGAGGAGGTGCTGGTCCTCGACTTCGGGGGCCAGTACTCCCAACTCATCGCTCGCCGCATCCGCGAATGCGGCGTCTTCGCCGAGCTGCTGCCATCGACCACGTCGGTGGAGAAGATCCGTGAGCGGGCGCCGAAAGCGCTGGTGCTCTCGGGTGGGCCGGCCTCGGTCTATGAGCCGGGGGCGCCGCCGTTCCCGACTCAGCTGCTCGATCTCGAGATCCCGATGCTGGGGATCTGTTACGGGATGCAGGCGATGGTGTTGGCGCTGGGAGGCCGGGTGGAGACGGCCGAGTCGGGCGAGTTCGGCCGTACCGACCTGGTTCTGCGCGACGGCGGCGGCCGCCTGCTGGGCGGGCTGCCGGAGGAGCAGAGCTGCTGGATGAGCCACCGCGACGCCGTCTTCGAGGCACCCGAGGGCTTCACGGCGCTGGCCTCCAGCCCGAGCTCGCCGGTCGCCGCCTGCGAGCTGCCCGACCGTGGCCTCTATGGCATCCAGTTCCACCCCGAGGTCGTCCACACCCCCTACGGGACCGAGATCCTGACCCGCTTCCTGCGCGACGTCGCCGGTTGCGAGCAGCAGTGGTCGCCGCAGTCGGTGATCGCCGAGCAGGTCGAGAAGATCCGGGCCCAGGTCGGCGACGGCCGCGTCATCTGCGGCCTTTCCGGCGGCGTCGATTCCTCGGTCGCGGCGATGCTGGTCCACAAGGCGGTGGGGGAGAAGCTGACCTGCGTCTTCGTCGACCACGGCCTGATGCGGATGAACGAGGCCGAGCAGGTCGTCGAGGCCTTCGGCGAGTTCGGCATCCCGCTCGTCCACGTCGACGCCGAAGCGCGCTTCCTCGAGAAGCTGGCCGGGCAGGACGATCCGGAGACCAAGCGCAAGATCATCGGCGGCGAGTTCATCCGCGTCTTCGAGGAGGAGGCGGAGAAGCTGGAGGGTGTCGACTTCCTCGTCCAGGGCACGCTCTACTCGGACGTGATCGAGTCGGGTGGCAGCGACCACGCGGCGACGATCAAGTCCCACCACAACGTCGGCGGTCTGCCCGACGACCTCGAATTCGAGCTGGTCGAGCCGCTGCGGATGCTGTTCAAGGACGAGGTGCGCGCGGTCGGCGCCGAGCTAGGCCTGCCGGAGCGGATGGTCTGGCGCCAGCCCTTCCCCGGGCCGGGCTTGGGGATCCGGATCGTCGGCGGCGAGGTCAACAAAGAGCGCCTCGACATCCTCCGTGCGGCCGACGCGATCCTGCAGGAGGAGATCCGCGCGGCGGAGCTCTACCGGCAGCTCTGGCAGTCCTTCTGCGTGCTGCCGGTGGTGCGCTCGGTCGGGGTCCAAGGAGACGGTCGCACCTACGCTTACCCGATCGTGATCCGCGCCGTCACCTCCGACGACGCGATGACCGCGGACTGGGCGCGGCTGCCCTACGACCTGCTCGAGCGCGTCTCCAACCGGATCATCAACGAGATCCGCGACGTCAACCGCGTCGCCCTCGACATCTCCTCGAAGCCGCCGGCGACGATCGAGTGGGAGTAACGGCTCCCCGCTAGATCATCTCCTTTCGCGAGCCCGGGGTCTCGAAGCTGGCGAGGCCGACGATGGCCGAGATCGCGCCGCGACCCTTGCTCCTGGTGATCCGGGCGCGACTCTCCTCCTGAATCGCCAGCACCTTGTCGGTGGTATCGCCCATCGTCGCCGTCACCTCGTCCCAGCCCTGCTGGTCGAGCAGGACCGGCGTCCAGTAGAGCGTCGTGTCCTTGCGGCCGTCGATCGTGCCGGCTTCGAGGGCCGCCACCGCCCGGTCCATGAAGCTCTGCAAGGTGGCGCCGGAAACGCCGCCGAGCAGGGTGCGGGGGACCCGTCGCCAGATCCGGTCGCCGATGAACGAGTGGGGGGACGCCTTGTAGAAATGCTCGGTGGCGCCCCGGCGCTGAGCCGTGTCGATGAGTTCCAGGCAGCCGCATTTGTCGAGCGCGCGCGTGTGGTAGGCGACGTGGCTGAGCCCGGCATCGAGGTCATCCGAGAGCCGGATCGGACTGGCGACCCGTTCAGTCAGGGCCTCGAGGATCTTGATGCGTAGGGGGTGGGCCAACGCCCTGACCAGGCGTTGATCGATCACTTCTGGGCGGTCTCTCTTTTTCATGGGGGGTGACTCCTTCGGGGGGTTGGTGGCACTGAGGTCACCTTTCTTGCTTAAACGAAAAGATATTGAGTACTTATAAAGGTCAGATTCAAATATCCCAAATTGGTCGTTAAACACCCCGAAAAGCGGCCGATCGCGATCCAAATACAAATTGGATTCATTCTCATTAGCCTTGGGCGAGATGGAAGCCCTGTTCGACCCGTTTCAGCTCCCCTTCGTGCAGCGCGGCCTGCTCGAGGTGCTGATCCTCGCCATCCCCGCGGGCCTGCTCGGCAGCTGGATCGTGTTGCGCGGGCTTGCCTTCTTCTCCCACGCGGTCGGGACCGCCGCCTTCCCGGGGCTGGTGTTGGCCGACGGCCTCGGCTTCGCGGCGCCGTTGGGGGCCTTCGGAGCGGCGCTTGCTTTCACCGTCGGCAACGCCGCTCTTGGCCGCGGACGCGATCGCGGACGCGACAGCGTCGTCGCCCTGGTCCTGGTCGGCTGTCTGGCCGCCGGGGTGATTCTCGCCAGCGATGTCTTCGGCTCCGGGGCGAACGTCGAGACGCTTCTCTTCGGCAGCCTGCTGTTGGTCGACAGCGGCGACATCGCCCTGGCGTCGGCGGCGGCCCTGGCGACGGCGACGGCGTCGCTGCTGCTCGGCCGGCGCTGGCTGGCCCAGGGCTTCGACCCCGGTGCCGTCGGCCGCCGCGAGGCGAGGCTGCTGGACGCGGCCCTGCTCGGGTTGATCGCCCTGGCGAGCACCGCGGCGCTCTCTGTGGTCGGCTCGCTCCTGGTCAGCGCCCTGTTCGTGGTTCCGGCGGCGACCGCACGCCTGGTGACCAGCCGGATGCGGAGCTGGCAACTGCTCAGCATCGCCCTGGTCGCCGCCGAGGGCACGGTCGGCCTTTGGCTCTCGGTCAAGACCGATGCCCCGCCCGGGGCGACGATCGCCTGCGTCGCCGGCGCTGTCTTCGCGCTCGTCGCCCTCGCACAGGCGCTGGCCCGAGTGCCGAGGCCCGCGGTGGCGGCGGCCGGGGCGGCTGTCGTCGCGATCCTGCTGGGCAGCGGCTGCGCCGGTTCGGGCTCCGGCGCGGACGGCCGGCTCCAGGTGGTCGCGACCACCACCCAGATCGGTGACTGGGTGCGCGCGGTCGGCGGCGACGGGGTCGCGGTCGACCAGATCCTCCAGCCCAACACCGACCCGCACGAGTACGAGCCGCGGCCCAGCGACGTCGCGGCGGCGGCGGGCGCGGCGCTGGTCTTCGCCAGCGGCGACAACCTCGACAGCTGGATCGACCAGATCGTCGCCGACGCCGGCAGCGATGCCGACGTTGTCGACCTCGGCGCGGCGGTGCCGCGGCGCCTGCCGGGTGAGGACAGCGGCGAGGAGGCGTCGAAGTACGACCCGCACTGGTGGCACGACCCCCGCAACGCCGAGGCGGCGGTGAGGGAGATCGAGCGGCGCCTGATCGCCGCCGACCCCTCGCAGCGGCGCCGGTTCGAGCGCAATGCCGACGCCTACCTCGCCCGCGTGCGCGGGCTCGACGCGGGCATCGCCAGGTGCATCGACTCGATCCCGCCCGCCAAGCGCAAGCTCGTCACCGACCACGACGCCTTCGGCTACTTCGCCGATCGCTACGGGATCGACGTCGTCGGCGCCGTGATCCCCTCGCAGACGACCCAGGCCCAGCCCTCGGCCAAGGACCTCGGCGAGCTGGTCGACGTGATCGAGCGCGAAGGGGTGGAGGCGATCTTCCCGGAGAGCTCGTTGAGCGCCAAGGTTGCCGACGCGATCGCCGCCCAGACCGGCGCCTCGGCCGAGTACACGCTCTACGGCGACACGCTGGGGCCGGAAGGGTCTGACGGCGCCACCTACCTCAGTATGGAGGCGGCCAACGCGGACGCGATCGTGCGCGGCTTCAGTGGCGGGAGGCACGGTTGTCGGCTCAGCCGCTGATCGAGGCCGCCGGGCTGGCGGTCGGCTACGGCGGCGGGCCGCCGGCGGTCACGGGGGTCTCCTTCGCGCTCGCGGCGGGGCAGCGGCTGGCCCTCCTGGGTCCCAACGGCGGTGGCAAGACGACGATCCTGCGCGCCGTGCTCGGTGAGCTGCGCCCGGCGGCGGGCGCGCTGCAGGTCCATGTCTCCTGCGGGTCGGTCCCGCAGACCGAGCGCTCGCGCCTCGACTATCCCGTCTCGGCCTTGGAAGTGGCGACGATGGGAGCGCTCTCGCGCCTGCCCTGGTGGCGGCGCCCCGGCAGTGCCGAGCGCGAGGCGGCGCGCGAGGCGCTGTCCCGGGTGGGGCTGGAGACGCTCGCCGAGCGCACCTTCGGCGAGCTCTCCGGCGGTCAGCGCCAGCGGGTGCTGATCGCCCGGGCCCTGGTCCAGGACGCGCGGGTGCTGCTGATGGACGAGCCGTTCACCGGCCTCGACCGGCCGGCGGCGGAGCGCCTGGAGGAACTGATCGCGGCGCTTGCGGCGGAGGGGCACGGCATCGCCATCGCCACCCACGACCTCGAGCAGGCACGTCGCTGGGATTCCGTTCTCTGTGTCAACCGCCGCCAGATCGCCGTCGGCGCGCCCGAGCAGACCCTCGACCGCGAGGTGCTCGAAGCCACCTACGGCGGCGAGATCGTCGAGATCCCCGGCGGCGGCCGGGCGATCCTGCCCCCGCACCACCATCACCACCACTGACCGTGCTCGAGCCCTTCCAGGAAGAGTTCATGCGCCGGGCGATCCTGGAGATGACCCTGCTCGGCCTGGCCGGCGGCGCGCTCGGCTGCTGGGTCGTCCTCTATGAGCTCTCCTACGCGGCCGAGTCGCTGGCCCACTCGGTCTTTCCCGGCCTGGTCGTGGCCGCGATCGCGGGCGCGCCGCTGCTGCTGGGGGCGGCGCCCGCGGTCGTGCTGGCGGCCCTGGCGATCGCGGTGGTCTCGCGGCTGCCGGGGGTGAGCCGCGACGTCGGCGTTGCGGTCGTGGTCACGACGATGTTCGGGCTCGGGGTGCTGTTGGCGCTCTCGCCACAGTCGCCGCCCGGGATCGAGGCGCTCCTCTTCGGCGACATCCTCGGTCCCACCGACGCCGATCTGGCCGCGGCGGCGGTGCTGGTCCTCGTCGTCGCGGTCGCGCTCCGGTTCCTGCACGGACGGCTGCTGGCGACCGGGTTCGATCGCGACTCGGCCGCGGCGCTGGGCCTGTCGCCGACGCTCGTCGACGCGGCGCTGTTGGTGCTGTTGGCGGCGGCGATCGTCGTCGCTGTGCAGGGCCTCGGCAACCTGCTCGTCGTCGCCGTCTTCGTCGGCCCGGCCGCGGCCGCCCGTCAGCTCAGCGACCGGATCGGCCGGATGCTGGCGATCGCGGCGGCGATCGCGGTCCTCGCCGGCCTCGCCGGCCTCTACCTCTCCTACTACGCGGGGACCGCGGCGGGCGCCTCGGTGGCGCTGACGATCATCGCCTTCTACCTGGCCGCGCTGGCGCTGGGCCGTCTGCGCCGGGTTCAGCCCCGAAAGCGGGTCTTGGCGGAGGCTACGATCGTCTGAGATGACGACCTCGACCGACAGCGACTGGGCCCGGCACGCACTGGAGGCACTGCGGGCGGCGGGTCACCGGCGCGGCGGCGCCCGCACCGCGGTCGTCGAGGCGTTGGCCGGCCACAACTGTGCCGTCACCGCCCTCGAGCTCGACGACGAGCTGCGGCGCCGCCGGCCACCGGTTGGTCGGGCCAGTGTCTACCGCGCCCTCGAGCAGCTCGAGGAGCTCGGCCTCGTGCAGCGGATCGAGGTCCACCGCGGCACCGCCGGCTACGAGCGGGTCGATCCCGACGGCCACCACCATCACCACGCGATCTGCCGCGCCTGCGGCCGCATGGTCCCTTTCGAGGACTCCTCGCTGGAGGAGGCGATCGGCCGGCTCTCGGAAACCATCAGCTTCAAGGTCACCGAGCACGACGTCGTCCTCCGAGGCACCTGCGACCGCTGCCCCTAGGCGCCTAGGGGCAGCGGTACATCAGGAATACGCGTCCCACTTCTGGAGATCGAGGAGCGGGTCGAACGGCGAGCCGCCTTCGTACCAGCCCGGTGCTCCCCACATCTCGAAGTGGAGGTGGCAGCCCTGGGCGTCGCCGGTGTCGCCGACGATCCCGATCGGCTGGCCGGTGCGGACGGTTTCGCCCACCTGCAAGGGCGAGGGTTCGGCCATGTGCGCGTACATGAAGTCGTTGGGAGTGCCCTTGCCGTCGATGACGATGTAGTTGCCGGCGTTGGCCTCGTACTCGGCGTACTGCACGACGCCGCCGCGGGCCGCGACGAGCGGGGTGCCGCAGGCGGCCATCACGTCCTGGCCCTGGTGGGTGTGGCCGGATCTGCCGGCGCCGAAGCGGCCGGAGGTGAGACCGAATTCGTGGGCGCCGAGGATCGGGAAGGCGTAGCCGTAGAAGGCGAAGCTGAGGCTGAGGGCGGTCGACGCGGTTGCCTTGCGAGCCGCCGGGGCCGCGGGCACCTGGGGGCTGATCCGGAAGCTGTATCTGCCATTGCGGGCAGGCCGGCCTTCGTTCGTGGTCCCGTCCCAGCGCAGGCCGGCGGGCACCCCGGGGGCGATGTCGTTGCGGTAGAAGGTCTTGACGACCGCGCCGGCGGCGTCGACGACTTCGATCTGCAGGTCGTTCTGGGCCTGACTGCTGCCGATCGTGTAGCTGAGGCGGGGGAAGCGGAAGCCGAAGTAGAACGACTTACGCGGTTTCGTTTCCGCAGCGGCGAGGCTGAGCACGCCGGCGCTCGGTTCGGGGCTCGGCGCTCCGGTGGGGCTGCTCGGCGGCGGTGGGCTGCCGCTCGGGGTGGGGGCGCCGCCGACCGCGGCGACGGCGCTGCCGCAGCAGACGCTCAGTAGCGCGACAATGGCGAATATGGAGACTTTTCCCGCCAGACCAACTCTGGCGATCCCGTCCTTGCGCACCGCTGCCCTCTCTTTCGATCGCCTACGGAGTTAGCTGTCGGGCTCGCGCTGAAAGAGATGCGCTACGGACAAATTCGTCCGATTCGCCCCGGAGACCTGCTTCGGTCTCTGCGGTTCCTCCGCCCCCGTTCGGACGCCCGAACGGGATTCGGCATTACTGGCGCGGCAGTATAGACCGCAGGATGGCTATGATCCCCCGGCCGCGTCGGCGAGTCCGCGCGGCTTTTTGATGATGAAGACCTACGTAGCCAAACCTTCAGACCGCCAGCGCGACTGGTACGTCGTCGACGCCGAGGGCCAGACCCTGGGGCGCCTGGCGACGCAGATCGCCGATGTGCTGCGCGGCAAGCGCAAGCCGGAGTACACGCCGCACATCGACACCGGTGACTTCATCGTCGTCGTCAACGCGGAGAAAATCCGCGTCACCGGCAACAAGATGGAGCAGAAGACCTACTGGCGCCACAGCGGCTATCCCGGCGGGATCAAGTCGCGGACGCTGGCCGAGATGCTCGATCGGCGCCCGGAGGAAGTGATCCGCAAGGCCGTGAAGGGGATGCTGCCTCGCAACCGCCTCGCCCGCCAGCAGCTGACCAAGCTGAAGGTCTACGCCGGTCCGGAGCATCCGCACGCCGCCCAGCTGCCCAAACCGATGGAACTGAGAGATAGATGACGGACGATCACAAAGACGAGACTTCAGAGCCGGTAGACGAGACTGCCGAGGGTTCAGAGGCCACGACCGCGGGTCCTGTCGCGGAGGACGACTCCTCGTCCTCGCAGGCTGCGGGCGAGGAGCCGACCTCCACGCCACCCGCGGACGAGGCGCCTGAGGCCGCGGCCGAGACGCCGGCGGCGGAGGACGAGTCTTCTGAGGAGTCCGTTGAGGAGAGCGACGAGGGTTCGGACGCTCCCGACGAGACGCCCGCCGAGGAGCCTGTTGCTGAGGAGGCTCCCGCCGAGGAGCCTGAGGCAGCTGAGGAGGCTCCCGCGGAGAAGAAGAAAGACGTCATTCCCGGGGCTGACCTGGAGCCGATCGCGGTTGAGCCGGAGAAACAGCTCAGTGCCGAGGAGAAGGCCCGGTTGGAAGCCGAGGAAGAGGAGAAAGCGCGCCGTGAGGCAGCGCTCGTCGACGGTGACGATTCCGAGACCCAGGCTGCCAGCCGTGAGCCGGCGAAGATCGAGAGCGGTGCCCGCTTCCTCGCCACCGGCAAACGCAAGTGCTCGATCGCCCGCGTCATCCTGCTTCCCGGCGACGGCAAGATCGAAATCAACAAGCGCAGCCTCGACGAGTTCTTCCCCCGCCCACTGCACCAGACGACGGCGATCCAGCCGCTCACCGTTTCCGGCTACGAGGGCAACGTCGACGTCCGCGTCCGCGTTCACGGCGGCGGCATCAGCGGCCAGGCCGGCGCTGTCCGTCACGGGATCGCCCGGGCGCTGACCGAGATCGACCCTGAGCTGCGCGGCGAGCTCAAGCGCCGCGGCTTCCTGACGCGCGACGCGCGGGTCAAGGAGCGTCGTAAGGCGGGCTTCAAGAAGGCTCGTAAGAAGCCGCAGTTCAGCAAGCGCTGACGGGGGTTTGGTGAGCGCCGAGCGCAAGCTCTTCGGAACCGATGGGGTCCGAGGGGAGGCTGGCACGTTCCTCACCGCGGAGTTGGCGACGGCGCTCGGTCGGGCGACCACCGCCTCGCTGGAGGCGCAGCGCCCGCAGGTCCTGATCGTCCGCGACACCCGCGAGTCGGGGCCGATGCTGGAGGCCGCCCTGGCTGCCGGCGTGGCCGCGGCCGGGGGCGACGCGCTGCTGGGCGGAGTGCTGCCGACCCCCGCCGCCGCGATTCTGGTCAAGCGGCTCGGGCTCGACCTCGCCGCGGTCGTCTCCGCTTCCCACAATCCCTACCGGGACAACGGCATCAAGTTCTTCTCCGGCCAGGGGACCAAGCTCGGCGACGAGCTCGAGGCGCGGATCGAGTCGCTGCTCGACGAGGCGCCCGCCGCGACGGAGGTCGGTCGCGTGCGCGAGCTCAACGGCGGCCTTGAGGACTACCTGCGCGAGCTCGAGGCCGCTTTCCCGCTCGACCTCTCCGGGCGCCGGGTCGTCCTCGACTGCGCCAACGGCGCCGCCCACCGCGCCGCGCCGGCGATCTTCGAGCGCCTCGGGGCCGAGATCGAGGTGATCGGCGCCGAGCCCGACGGCCGCAACATCAACGCCGGCTGCGGCTCCACCCATCTTGAGTTGCTGTCCGAGCGGGTCGCCGGCTCCGACGCCGAGATCGGCTTCGCCTTCGACGGCGACGCCGACCGCATGCTGGCCGTCGACGCCGACGGCCGCGTCCACGACGGGGACGAGCTGATCGCGCTGGCCGCCCGCGGCCTGGCCGGCCGTGGTGAGCTCGAGGGCGGGGTCGTCGTCACCGTGATGACCAACTACGGCTTCCACCGGGCGATGGAGGCGGCGGGGATCGAGGTCGCGATCACCCAGGTCGGCGACCGCTATGTGCTCGACGAGATGGAGCGCCGCGGCTGGACGCTGGGCGGCGAGCAGTCGGGCCACATCATCGACACGCGCTTCGCCGCGACCGGCGACGGCATCGCCGCGGCGCTGGCGACGATGCGCGAGCTGGCCGGCCGCGACCTGGCGACGGTCGAGGCGATGGAGAAGCTGCCGCAGACGCT
>Ga0190264_10000055_pt1 | contig 16682 bp, 15 predicted proteins | sample Popmic112T_FD_136651 | JGI IMG/M metagenome (GOLD analysis project Ga0190264, IMG submission 136651) | Populus adjacent soil microbial communities from riparian zone of Indian Creek, Utah, USA - 112 T | ecosystem: Environmental > Terrestrial > Soil > Riparian zone | place: USA: Utah | collected... | reverse complement strand
GCGCATGCCCGAGGCACCCACCATTTCGAATGGCTTGCTGACCGCCAACGGGCGGCTGCGCCGCGAGCGAATCCTCGAAAGATTTGGTGCCCTGCTGGAACAAGCCGCCTGAATACACCGGAGAACCCTTGTCTAACTTCACTGAACTTGCCGCTCGTACGGCATCCGCCCGGACACAACTGCAGACGACTCCAGTCATCGCGCGCGCGTTGCGCGGTGAGGTGACGCGCGAGTTGTACCTGGACTTCCTCACGCAGGCGTATCACCACGTGCGACACACCGTGCCGTTGCTCATGGCGGTGGGCGCCCGTCTGCCGGCGCGGCAGCTGTGGCTGCAGAAGGAACTCGTCCGCTATCTGGAGGAGGAGCTGGGTCACGACGAGTGGATCCTTTCGGACATCGCGACCGCCGGCGGGGATGCCGATGCGGTTCGCAACGGCGCACCATCCGTCGAAACTGATGCGATGGTCGCCTATGCCTACGACACGGTGATGCGCCGCAACCCCGTCGCGTTCTTCGGCATGGTCTATGTGCTCGAAGGCACGAGCGTGGCCATGGCGCTCAACGCCGCCGACGCCGTCCAGCGCACGCTGGCGCTGCCAAACAAGGCGTTCACTTACCTGCGCAGCCATGGCTCCCTCGACCAACAGCACATCGGTGACCTCGAGAGTATTGTCGATCGCTTCGACGCGTCCACCGACCTGCCGGCCGTCGTGACGTGCGCGCGCGCCATGTTCCGGCTGTATGGCAACGTGTTCCGTTCGCTCGAATCCGGAGAAACCGCGGGCGCGATGCTGCTCCAGGGGGCCGCATGAAACTCGATGTCATGCGCGTACTGCTCACCGGCGCCACCGGCGGAATCGGCAGCGTCATCGCGAAGCGCCTGCTCGAAGAAGGCGCCCACGTGTTGCTCGTCGCTCGCGATGAGGCGGCGCTCGCGGCACTCGTCCAGTCATGCTCATTCGCGAGCGATCGGGTACAGGCTCACAGTGTCGATATCACGCAAAGCAAATCACGGACCGCGCTTTGCGAGGTCGCGCGGCAATGGCATGGCGGCGTCAACGTGCTCATCAACAACGCCGGCCTCAACACCTTCTCGATGTACGAGGAGCTGACCGAGGATCAGATCGACCAGACTCTCGCCGTCAATCTGCAGGCTCCCATGCACCTGTGCCACGATCTCCTGCCGTGGCTGCGCACACGCGAGTCGGCGGCCATCGTCAATGTCGGCTCGGTCTTCGGCTCCATCGGCTTGCCTGGCTACGTGGCTTATTCCGCCACCAAGTTTGCCATCCGCGGGTTTTCCGAAGCGCTGCGCCGGGAACTCGCCGACAGCCGCGTCATGGTGAAACATCTTGCACCGCGCGCCACGCGGACCGCGATGAACACCGCCGCGGTCGTGGAGATGAACTCACGTCTCAAGGTCGCGATGGATCCGCCCGAGCGCGTCGCGCGCGAGCTCATCGCACTATTCAAGCGCCGTCGCAGTTCAGCAGTCGTCGGTTGGCCCGAGAAGGCCTTCGTCAAGTTGAACGCCGTGCTTCCCGGCATCGTCGACCGCGCGGTGCGCGGCCAACTATCCATCGTTCGCGCATTTGCCCGCCGCTTGCGCCCCCAGGAGATATTTTCCAAATGAACATCAAGACTACGCTGCACAACTGGTTAGAGACATTGGCGATAGCCGTCGCGTTCCTGCCGCTCGCGTTCCCGGCGCTTGCCGAGGATGCCCCCTTCACCGCGGAGCTCACGGGCATCCAGCAAAGCTGGGACCAGGCCAACTACCGATCCGCGAATGCGGAAGACAAACAGCGGCAGCTCGAAGCTCTGTCGGCGCGCAGCGAAGCGCTCGTTCACAAGTATCCGCAGCGCGCGGAACCTCTCGTGTGGGAAGGCATCGTGTTGAGCACCTACGCGGGCGCCAAGGGCGGCCTCGGAGCGCTGTCGCTGGCGAAGAAATCGCGCGACTGTCTGCTCGAAGCCACGCGAATCGATGCCGCCGCGCTACGGGGTTCGGCATACACGAGCCTCGGTGCACTGTATTTCAAGGTCCCGGGCTGGCCCATCGGATTCGGCGATCGCGACAAGGCAACCACCTTCCTGAACAAGGCGCTTGCGCTCAATCCGGACGGCATGGACCCCAACTACTTCATCGGCGAGTTGCTGTACGAGCAGGGAGAGTATTCCCGCTCGCTGCAACATCTGCAGAAGGCGCTGGCGGCGCCACCGCGCCCCGATCGGCCCGTCGCCGATGCAGGGCGGCGGGCGGAGATCAACACGCTCATCGCAAAAGTGAGCTCGAAACTCCAGTGAGAGCTGCATCCCGGCGCTCAACTTCCTGACGAAGTACGGTGGCGCGCGCGGTTCCGGGCCTAGGGTTGCAGCGTCGTATTGAACAGGTATTGGCTGTCGAACTCAGTCTTGTCGCCGGCCTTCTTGCCCTTGACCGGTTGCAGTCGCGCCGAGAGCGGCTTATTCCATTTCCACGCCAGCGCCGCGACGTCGCCGAAGATTTTCGCGAGACGTTCTTCGCTGACATCACCGGGCAACGGAACGGTATCGAGCCCGGTCCCGCACACCGCGGAATACGCGAGCACGGAATCGATCGCATAGGTGTTCTCGGCCCAGCGTTGCGCGAGACGCTTGTCTTCCATTACCGGCAGCATCAGTCCCGAATAGCCGACCTGCTTCACTTTCACTGCCTTGACGGCCGACGTAATGGCGAGCACCGCAGTCATCGTGCCATTCGCGCCGAACTTCGAACCCGTGTAGCGCTCGATCGCATCGCCGATCGACGTATCGCCGAGTGGCGCCGGCGTGGGATCCACACCGGCAAAGCTCCAGCCAGTGGCCGCGGCGACGGCCTCGCCTACTTGCTCGCCAACCCTGGCGTGGATCGTCAACTGCCGTGTGAGCTCCGCCACCGACGCGTCGAAATCACCGTGAGTCCCGCCGAATACTTCCTGCACGACGTTGGCGCTTTCAAATCCCAACGAAAACAGTTTTCCGGCGCCAGTGTGATAAGCACCCGGATAGAAAGGCCCGAGCGGCTTGAGCATGGCGGTTGCCGTGAACTGAAAATTGCCCTGGCTGCGCGGACTGTTGTCCGTCAGGTAGCGCACGAGCTTTGCCGACTCACGGATGGTCTTCCAGTGGATACCGTCGTCGTCCGCAATGATGGCGCTCGCATTGAGATTCGGCATCGTGGAAAGCACCCGCGCCAGCAGATGCATCGCGGCGGGATCGTCCGTGTCGTGCAACATCGCCGGACCGACATTCGCCGCGAAACCGGCCTTTTGCGACAGTTCGTCGAATGAGCGGAGGAACTCGAGCGCCTCTTTGTCCGGGAGGCCCTTCACCAGCTCCGCGAATGGCTGGGTCACGATGCGAACGGTTTGCGTCTCGTAGCCACGCTTCGCGAAGTCGGCTTTCGCGGCGTTGAGCACCTTCATCGCCTCCTCGACCTGCTTTTCGTAGGTCGAGCGATCGAGGCGTACGAACGCCGTAATCGCCCGCACGTTCGGCTTCGAGGCATCAGGTGCGGCGAGCGCTGTGGTTGAAACGAGCGCACAGGACAGGACCAAGGCGATCAGGTTTTTCATGGCCACATCTTACATAGGCCCTTCAGCAGGGGTTCAGTTGTCGCCGACGACAATGGCAGCCGTCCCTCTCTCACTTTGGAGGGAGACGCATCCACTTCTACGGGGGATGCGTACTTTGAGCTGACCGCGCATTGTTAGCGCCAGGATCTGAAGGAGCCCAACATGAAGCGTCCCAACCCAAAAATGCACATGCCGCAGCACGACTACGGTCAGGCACTGCAAACCGCCGTGTCATGGCTGGGCGAGCGCTACTTGCTGGCGGAGCCCGTATCGCGGCGCATCGAGGAGCCCAAGCCGTTCTTCGTCGTGCAGCAGTCCTGGCACGAGCCGCGGCGCACCGTCGGACCGCGCAGCCGAAGGCACTGAGATGCCCGCTCCGGGTTAGTCACCCGAAAACGTCCGGGCTGGAACGTCAGTCCAGCGCCCGTGCTAGAAGGCCTTGCCAGCGCATGTAATATGCTCTGCGCCACGGCAACTTCATGAGCACGGAACCATGACCATCCGAAACTTCGCGCCCCGCCCGATGAAGCTCAGCGTATTGACCGCTGCATTTCAGGAGCTGACACCGCGCGATCGGCGCGACCCTGATCCGGATCTGGCCATCGAAGAATGGCTGGAGTTCGCCCGGGACATCGGCTCACCCAACATCCAGCTTTCTTCCGCGCTGCATCCGACTTTGAGCGATGTCCCGCCCGAAGCAATGCTCGACCCGGTGGCCAACACGCTCGACCTGCGCGCGCCTTTCGACAAGAGCCGCGCGGCCCGCGTGCTGAAGGCGATGAAGGCCACCGGCGTCGGTCTCTCCGACCTGGGCTATTTCGACAACATGCTCACGGACGACGTGACCGCGCGCAAACACAAGCACGACTTCATGTTGCGGGTGTTCGATGCCGCCGCGCTGTTGGGCGCCAACGCAGTATGCGGTTTCGTCGGCCGCAATATCCGGCTCGAGATGGACGAGAACCTCGTCATGTTCGAGCAGCAGTTCATACCGCTGCTCAAGGAAGCGAAGGCCCGCGGCCTCACCTACCGCGTCGAGCAATGCCCCATGCCGGGGTGGAATACGCTCGACCGCTGGCACAACAACATCGCGTACGCGCCGGGTCCCTGGATCGCCCTGCATCGCATCTGCGAGAAACACGGCGTCGGTGATCAGTTCCGCATTCATTACGATCCATCGCACGCCATCCTCATGGGACAGGACACCCGTTCGCTGTTCCAGTACCTCAAGGATGAGGGCTATGGATTCCTGATCGGTGGCTTCCACGTCAAGGGCCAGGTCGTCGACTCCCGCGGCGTCTCCGCGTGGGGCTATGGCGGCCAGACGATGCAGCGCGGCGACTGGAAAGACGGCAAGCCCTCCACCAACCCCGCGGACGCCGCCAACGCGTGGAAGAAGCAGGTGGTGCTCGCCGAACACGAGCTGCCCGGCACCGCGCGCCACGATCCCCTCGCCTATCTGCAGAATCGCACCGTCGATTGGCTCGACCACCAGCTTGCCGCGCGCGAGCTGTTGTCGATCGACCCCGCGGACACCTATCTAGTCGTCGAGCACGAGTATCCGCCGGCTCGCATCCAGGACAAAGCCCGGCTCGCTCCGATCTTGAAAGGCTCGCTCGCGTTCGTGAAGGCCATAGACGAGGCCGCCGCGGCGATGTTCGCGCTCCAGCACGAGGTGATGGCGGCCCAGGGAATTCCAATCCAGGGCAAGGGCCGCGAGGCGTATCGCTCGTGATTGGAGCCCGGCTGAGCGCGATGATGTTCCTGCAGTTCTTCATCTGGGGCTGCTGGTTCGTGACTCTGGGAACGTTTCTCGCGGCCAACTTCCAGGCGAGCGGCGCACAAACCGGGCTCGCCTTCTCCACGCAGTCATGGGGCGCGATCATCGCGCCGTTCATCATCGGGCTGATCGCCGATCGGTATTTCAACGCCGAGCGCATTCTCGCGGTGCTGCACCTCGTCGGCGCCGTGCTGATGTACCAGATGTTCAAGGCGCAGGACTTTGCGCAGTTCTATCCCTATGTGCTCGCGTACATGATCGCGTACATGCCGACGCTGGCCCTGGTCAACTCGATCTCGTTCCGCCAGCTCACCGATCCATCGCGACAGTTCTCGCTGGTACGCGTGTGGGGCACGGTGGGCTGGATCGTCGCCGGACTCGTGATCAGCTTCGTGTTCCATTGGGATTCGCAGGAGGCCGTGGCAAGCGGCGCGCTGCGCAATACGTTCCTGATGGGCGCGGTGATGTCGCTGCTGCTCGCCATTTTCAGCTTGACGCTTCCCGCCACACCGCCCACGGTAGCCAAGGGCGGGTTTTCGCTTCGCGGCGCCCTGGGACTCGATGCGCTGAAGCTGCTGCGCGACCGGAACTTCGCCGTGTTCTTCGTCTCGTCGGTGCTGATCTGCATCCCGTTGGCCTTCTACTACCAGAACGCCAGCCCGTTCCTGACCGAGATCGGCACCGCGAATGCCACCGGCAAACTGACCATCGGTCAGATGTCGGAAGTCGCGTTCATGCTGTTGTTGCCGGTCTTCCTGCTGCGCTTCGGCATCAAGAAGACGCTGCTGTTAGGAATGCTCGCCTGGGCGGTTCGCTACGTCCTGTTCGCCTATGGCGGCCAGGACAACATCTCCGTGCTGTTGATAATCGGCATCGCATTGCATGGGATCTGCTACGACTTCTTCTTCGTCTCGGGCCAGATCTACACCGATTCGAAGGCCGGCGAGCATTACCGCAGCGCCGCTCAGGGCATGATCACCCTGGCGACTTACGGCGTCGGCATGCTGGTCGGGTTCTCCTTCGCCGGAAAGATCGCTGATCAATTCAACGTCGACGGCCAGCATGACTGGTTTCAGATCTGGCTCTACCCAGCTGGGATTGCCGCTGTGATCCTGGTTTTGTTCGCGTTGCTATATCGAAACGAGTCCATCACCTATCAAAAGCCGGATCTCGATTCCCGACGCCCAAGCAGGTAATGTGCGGGCCGCATGCCACGCGCCAAGCCCCGCTCCCGCAAACCCGCCCCACCCCGAGGGTACTCGGCACCCGCGCTCGAGAAGGGGATGGACATCATCGAATTGCTGGCCGACTCGGAAAACGGCCTTTCGGTGTCGGAGATTTCGCTCCGGCTGAAGCGTCGCATGAGCGAGCTGTTCCGCATCGTCGTCGTCATGGAGCGGCGGGGCTGGCTGCAAAAGGATCCGGAGACATCACGTTACTGCGTGACGTACCACGTACTGAAGCTCGCGCACCGTGGCACTCCGACACAAACACTGACGTCCGCAGCCGCTCCCGTGATGCAGGACCTGTCTACGCGCATCAACCAGTCCTGCCACCTCGTGGTTCGATCCGGCACGCAGGGCCTGGTGATACTGCGGCAGGAAAACCAGCTGCGGCATGCAAACCTGTCGGTCAGGCTCGGCGCAGTCATCGACCTCGTCACGAGCTGTTCGGGGCAGATTCTGCTGGCGCACATGGAACCTGCGGAACGCTGGCGCCTGCTGCAATCCATCCCGTGCCCGCGCGGAACCTCGAAGGCGAAAGTGGATGTCGAACTCGAAAAAGTCAGGAAGCGGGGATTCGAAATTCACCGTAGCCCCATTACTGCGGGCGTGACCGACCTGAGTTATCCCATTCGCGATTTCGACGACAAGGTGGTGGCCGCACTCACTGTTCCCTATCTGCACGCGCTGGATAACTCACTGCCGACCTCCGTCGAACAAACGCGCCATCTGCTCGAAGAAGCCACCCGCCGGATATCGAAGTCGCTCGGCGCAACGCGATAACCGGCGGGCGCCGATCTATTTCTTCTTGAACGCGCGTGACGCGAAGTCCTTGAGGTTTCGCCGCCAGGTTTGCCACTCGTGGTCCGTTCCGGGCGACTCCCAGTACACGTGATCGATTCCGGCCTCGGTCAGCGCGGCATGCAGGCCGCGAATTCGCGTGCTGAAGCGCTCCGGTTCGGCGGTTCCCACGCCGAAATACAGCAGATGAACTTTCTTCGCGAACGCGGCCGGATCCGCGAACATGCCGTTGAAATCGGTTTTGAAATCCCACTTGCGATCTTCGAGCATCCCGCCGATGCCACTGAAGCCACCGATGTGCGAGAACAGATCGAGATGCCTCGTCGTGATGTGGAAAGTCTGAAAACCTCCCATCGATAACCCCGCCATGCCGCGGTTATCGCGGTCCGACAGCGTCCTGAACGATTTGTCGACAAAGGGAATCAGCGCCTGCGTGACGTCGTCTTCGAACGTCTTTGCCATCTCTTCGCGCGCTTGCGCAGCCTGCGGCGAACCCGGGGTCGGATTCAGCTGCGGCGCCCCGGCGCGGCGCGCATAGCCGTAAGCCATGACGATGATCATGGGTTTCGCCTCGCCCGCGGCGATCAGGTTGTCGAGAATGACATTGGCGCGGCCCTGGCGAATCCAGCCCGTTTCATCTTCTCCACCGCCGTGCTGCAGATAGAGAACCGGATAACGCTTCTTCGTTTGCGCCTCGTAGTCCGGCGGCAGGTAAACCATTGCATGGCGCCACGAGCCGGTGACCTTCGACTCGTACCACACGTCGCGAACCTGGCCTTGCGGCACGGCCTGGATCGAGTAATAGGTAGAGCCGGGCTCCGGAATTTCCACCGCGCTCACGTATCGTGAGCCGCCGAAGAAGGCTCTGCTCCCCGGATCGCTGGCATCGACGCCATCGACGTTGATCACGTAGTAGTGAAGGCCCGGCACCAGAGGCGTGGTGGTGATGGTCCAGAATCCATCCGGCTGTTTTTCCATGTCGACCTTGGGCCCGCTCCAGAAGTTGAGCTTGACCTTGCTGGCTTCCGCCGCCTTGATGCGAATCTGCACCCGGCCCGTGGCGTCGATGCGCGGATACTCCGCGCCCCAGACATTCGTCTCGGCAGGCTGAAACCGGCTCGCCTCCTCTGCGACACAGGTACCGGCGACCAACGCCAAAGCACAGACGAGCATCCTCATGTTTTCCACCTCACATTCAAGCTTGTAAAAAAGACCGAGGCTGCCGTGCAGGGGAACCGGCACGGCAGCCTCGCCGGTGACTGCGCTCGAAAGCGTTAGCGGAAACCAGTCACCACTCGACCCACGGGACGCGAGACGGTTGTTGTCATCGCCCGGCCGCACCCGGCGCTGGCGTCTCCCGACCCAGGGCGCCCTAACTAATCTATCCGCACGCAACTAGGCTCACGGCGGCCCCGGGCAATGTCAAGCAATAGTTGCCTGCCATATGCGTTTTGCTATTCATCGATTCGTTTAGTAAAACTTCCTTGCCATAGTGAAAGCCGGTTTCGGATGGTACCTTCTGCAACGAAACCGGATCGAAGGGGGATCCCATGTCGAACACCTTGCGGGCGCTTGCCGGCGCCCTCGCCTGTTTTTTCCTCGCCGGGACGGGCGTTGCGGCGGCCGCCGATGAACCCGTCGAGATTTCAGTGGATGCGGCCAATCCCGGGGCCGCCATCAGCCGCCACCTCTTTGGTCAATTCGCGGAACACCTTGGCCGGGGTGTTTACGAAGGGATCTGGGTCGGCCCCGATTCTCCGATTCCAAACACGCGCGGAATTCGCAACGACGTCGTCGCGGCGCTCAAGGCCATCAAGGTGCCGAACGTGCGCTGGCCGGGCGGCTGCTTTGCGGACGAGTATCACTGGCGCAATGGCATAGGACCCCGGGACCGCCGCCCTGCCACCCTGAACCCGAACTGGGGCGGGGTCATCGAACCCAACACCTTCGGCAGCCACGAGTTCCTGGATTTCGCGCAGCAGATTGGTGCGGATGCCAATCTATCCATCAACGTGGGTTCGGGCACGGCGGCCGAGGCTGCCGATTGGCTCGAGTATCTGACTACGCCGCAGCCCAGTGCGCTTGGCAAGGAGCGTGCGGCGAACGGGCATCCGGAGCCGTATCGCATCGCGATGCTGGGCATCGGCAATGAGTCCTGGGGATGCGGCGGCTCGATGACGCCTGATTACTACGTGAGCCAGCTGAAGGTCCACGCGCGTTATGCGCGCAACTACAACGCCGCGCAGAAGATGCAGCGTATCGCTGTCGGCCCCGATGGTGCGCACACCGAGTACACCAAGGCAGTGATGGAGGCGTGGAAGAACAAGACCTGGGCGTGGGACATCGAGGGAATTTCGCTCCACTTCTACACGGTGGTGAAGTGGCCTCCGGCATTCAAAGCCACGGGATTCGGCGAAGGCGAGTACGCCACATTGCTCAACGACACGCGGCGCATGGACGACCTGCTCCGGACTCACCTGTCGATCATGGATCAATATGACCCCGCGAAAAAAATCGCGCTGATCGTCGATGAGTGGGGCGCCTGGCTGGCGCCGACACCGGGCAGCCCGGAAGGCTTTCTCGAGCAGCAAAACAGCCAGCGCGATGCCCTCATCGCCGCATTGAACCTCAACATGTTTGCACGTCACGCGGACCGCGTGCGCGGCGCCAACATCGCGCAGATGGTCAACGTGCTGCAGGCCATGATCCTCACCAACAAGGACAAGATGCTGCTGACGCCGACCTATCACGTGTTCCGCCTGTACCTGCCCTTCCAGGACGCCACGTTGCTGCCGGTGAAAGTGTCGGCCGGGGATTATCAGCACGGCGACATCAAGCTTCCACGCGTCGATGCCATTGCCGCGCGCGACGCTCAAGGCAAGACCTGGCTGGCCGTTTCGAACCTCGATCCCGGCCGGGCCACCCAGGTCTCGCTCGATGTGACCGGCGCGAAGATCAAGCGCGCTCGTGGCGAAACGCTCACCTCACCGCGGGTAGACAGCGTGAACACATTTGATGCCCCGGAAACGGTTGCACCGAAGCCTTTCGAGGCCCGGGCGTCCAGTGGACGGTTGAAGCTTTCGCTCGCGCCCGCCTCGATCACGGTCGTTGCGCTGGAGTAGCCGGGAGATGGCACTCAAGGCTCGAGGCTCCTTGCGCGTCCACGGAACCATCGCGCGTGAAATTGGCCTGTCGATCGTGTCGGGAAGACTTCGGCCGGGCCATGTGCTGGACGGCGAGATAGAAGCCAGTTCGCAGTTGAAGGTTTCGCGCACGGCCTATCGCGAAGCCATCCGCATCCTGAGTGCCAAGGGTCTGATCCGAAGCCGCCCGCGCACCGGCACTCGCGTGAACGCAATCTCCGACTGGCACTTGCTCGACCCGGATGTGCTCACGTGGGTGTTCACCCAGGTGCCGAAACCCGAAGTGATTCATGGATTGTTCGAATTGCGCACCATCGTTGAGCCGGCAGCGGCGGCGCTGGCGGCGACCAGGCGCACCCGGATTCACCTGGCCGAAATGCGGCGTGCCCTGGACGCGATGGCGCTGCACACCCTGGACAAGATTGAAGGCCGGGAAGCGGACAAGGCATTTCACGCCGCGTTGCTGGCGGCGACGGCAAACCCTTTCGTCATTTCGCTGACCAACGGTGTCACCGCCGCGGTCAATGCGCTGACGGAGTTCAAACAGCGGTTGGCAAAAATCGAGCGCGATCCCGTGCCCGATCACCTTCACGTCTTCGATGCCATCGCGGCAAAGGACGCCGAGGCTGCGCGTGAGGCCATGATCAAGCTGATTCGACTCGCGGTGCTCGACATGAACGTCAAACAACGACCGCGTCCGCCTTCCGGCGGAAAGTTGTCCGAGGCTGCGTATTTCATAATGGTGTAGAAGGCGGGACCACCTGCGCTTCGACCAACTCCGCCTGCTGGCGCAGCCACGCAGCGGTGCGAAGAAATCCGCCAAAAGAGTACAGGTGAATCCCGTCGAAGAGGTCGGGCTGGCGTCGTCGTTCCGCCGCCAGATCGTCTAACAAGACGCCGGGGCTACGCTCGGACAACAGTTTGAACATCGATCGGTAGCGCGAAGACAGCACGCGAATCGACGGCCCCACACCACAGTGCCTGGCGAGCGCGAGCAGGCGTCCGGCCGTGGCGGGGCCCGGGAGGCCGGCGACGATGCGCGCTTCAACGCCCGCCCGCCGCAGGTCACGGGCCCAATCGACGAACGGGGTGGCCTCGAAAAAGAACTGTGTCACCAGCGTGACCTGCAGTCCGGCCGCCACGCCGCAGCGCGCCTTTTCGATCTGCGCGCGCCGGATTTCATCGGCCGCCACGGCCGGATGGCCCTCGGGATGGCCTGCCACGGAGACGCAAGTGAATCCGAATTTCTGCAACTTGCCGGTTCGCATGACATCCAGGACTTCCCGGTAAGGACCCTCGGGCCTCACGTAGTCGCCCGATATGAGCAGCAGGCTGCTCGCTCCGGCATCACGGATGGCCGACAGAATGCCGTCGAGCTGCTGCTCGTTCTTCAGAAGTCTCACGGGAACGTGCGGCACGGGCTCGAATCCCGCGGCCGCGACCTGGGCACAGGTATTCACGGTCTGCGCCTGGGTCTGGCCGGGCAGATGACTCACATAGATCTTCTGCCTGGGCCAGAGAAAATCGCGACCCGCGCGGATGTCGGCGGACTCCAGCGAATTCACCTCGATGGAAGACTCGCGCGCGAGTCCCTCTCTCATCGCGGCGAGGTCCGCCACCCGGCGTGATAGGAATCACGCGCATCGCGCGAATACGGTACGGGCGACACCTTGACGCGAACTTCACACTGGCGGTGACGCTCGACAGTGGGCTTCGCCGTGCCTCCGTCCTCCTCGCCCCAGACCAGTGTGAGTTCCGTCCCGGCTTCGATATCTGCATCGACGACGCCCAATGAAAGGCCGCATCGCTCGTTGTGACTGTAGCCAGTGAACATCGAGAATCCGACGAGCCGGTCGCCGAGTTTCACCCTGTCGTAAGACGACGAGGCGTAGTTGGCGATCGGCAGGTCGAAGAACTTGTATGGCAGGTTCTCGCGATCATTCAAGGAAGCGAGAATTCTGCCGAGATCCTCGCCGTTCCATTCGAAGGTCACCTTGCGACGGTGCGGATCTGACTCCTGCACCCGCTTCTCGAGCGCCTCCCTTCCGATGAATTCATGATCGAACTTCACGAAGGATCCGTAGCCCAGTTCGTAAGGCGTCAGGTAGTAGTCCTCGATATTCGCCGACACGAAGCTTCCGCCCAGCGAGCCGGTGCCTTCGTACCCGTTTGCCGGCAGCCACTCGCGGTACGCGCGCATCTTTTCGCCTGTGTAGACCGCGGGCAACGGCGATGGGATCCATCCCGACTCGAGCGTATTGCTGGCGTAGGTTCGCGATCCGACAGCGACGATGCCGAATTCCTTGCCAGCGTCGAGGATGGCGGCGCGCATCTCGTCGCGCTCTTCATAGGGCCCGAATATCTCGAGGCCCGGCTCACCGGCCATTCCATGGCGCAACGCACGCACCCTGCGCCCGGCGATGTTGAGCCACTCGAAGTTGAAGAAGCGGATGTCCGGAAGCGGCCCGCCGTACAACTTCTGCAGAACCTGCGTCGCACGCGGTCCCTGCACCTGGTAGCGAAAATGGCGGCGCTTGACCGCGCGGCCATTGGGTTGCGAAGGCGATCGATCGTCGCGGATCACCTTCACGTCGAAGCCTGCCGTCTCGGCGTGAAATTGCAGCCAGTTCACCGTGGGCGCTCGGCCCACGAACAGCAGCTCATCCTTCTCGAGGTAGAACAGGATGCCGTCTCCGATCACGAATCCATCGTGATTGACGGGAATCATCTGCTTGGCCTTGCCGGGCGCGAAGCTCGCAAAGCTGTTGATCGTCGTATGCGAGCAAAGCCGCAGGGCATCCGGACCCTGGATCGTGATTTCGGCCATGTGGTGCGACTGGTCGAACAACACGGCGCCGCTGCGCCAGGCCAGTTGCTCGTCGCGCCAGTTGCTGAACTCGGTCGGCACGACGGGATAGACATAGGCTCCGATCGGAGAATTGCGCAGCATGCGCACGGTATCGCCGGCCGACCGGATCAGGCTTTCGAGGTTGGGATGGTTCATCGCAGGCCCTCCGGGCGCGATCATCGAAGCGATTGCCCCTATGTGGCAACGCGATATGATCAATTCACTGTATTCGATTTCCGGATAACCGATGGGCGAGCTCGATTTGAATCTGCTGCGCGTGCTGGTGGCTCTCGACGACAGGCGCAGCGTCAGCGCGGCGGCCGCCCAGCTGCAGCGCAGCCAGCCGTCGGTGAGTTCGGCGCTCGGAAAGCTGCGGGCATTCTTCGCCGATCCGCTGTTCGTTCGCAGCGGCAACTCGATGCAACCCACACCTCGCGTGGCCGAGATCATGGGCCCGGTGCGCGACGTGTTGTCGCGAATCGGCATGGAGATCGTCGCTTCGCACTCCTTCGAACCCGCGAGCAGCCATCAGCCCATCGTGCTCGCCCTTTCCGATGTCGGCGAAGTGGTGTTCCTGCCGGCCATCCTCAGGGAATTGCGCCGTCTGGCTCCGGCAACCAGCCTGCGTTCCGTGAGCTTGCCAGCGGAAGAAGTGGCGCGTGGACTCGAAGCCGGCACGATCGATCTCGCGCTCGGTTATTTCCCGAACCTGAAGCGCCACAATTTTTTCCAGCAGACTCTGTTTTCCGACAGCTTCACCTGCCTGATCCGCGCAGATCACCCGGTCAAATCGCCGCGATTGTCGTCAAGGCAGTTCCTGCAGCTGGATCACGCGGTTGTCAGGGCCGAAAGCCGGACCGAAGAGGTCATCGAACGCTTCCTGGCGCGGAGGCGTATCAAGCGTCGCGTCACGCTGACGACTCCCCATTTCGCGAGTGTGCCGCCCATCGTCGAGCAATCCGATCTCGTGGTCACCGTTCCAGTGCCGCTGGCCCGGTATTTCTCGACCGTGTCTGCGCGCATCCGTGTCGTGCGGCCACCGTTCGATCCGCCACGGATCGATCTGAAACAGATCTGGCACCGGAAGTTTCATCACGATGCGCGCAATCGCTGGCTCAGGGGCCTGATGTGCGCCCTGTTTCAGAAGCCGCCGGCCGAAAGCTGAGCAGGAAGACCGCGATCGCGGAGACCGCCGCCACGGGCACCATGTACTGCACGACGCCCGCGGCGCTGGTTCCACCGCTGATCAGCAGGCCCGCCAGCAAAGGTCCCGCGATGGCGCCCACGCGCCCGACGGCGATGCTGGCCCCGGAGCCGGTGCCGCGAATCGACAGTGGGTAGTAAGCCGGCGCGACACCATACAGCGCGTAGTTGGCGCCGAGCAGGCAGAAGCCGACCGCACCGCTCAGGGTGATGAGCATCGCATGGCTGTCGGCTGCGCTCAGCAGAAACAGCAATACGATCAGCAGCAGGTACGCGAGCGTCAACGGCCAGCGAAAGCGAAACCGGTCCACCATCCATCCGCAGACCAGCGCGCCAGCCACACTGCCGAAATTGAAAGCCAGCGAAGCCTGCGGCGCCACGGCACGTTCAAGACCCTTGGCGATCACAAGTGTCGGCAGCCAGTTGAGGAATAGATAGAGGATCAGCAGCGTGGGCAGGAACGCGAGCCATAACAACAGCGTCGGCGTGGCGCGCCCGCCGCTGAACAGCACCTGGGCCACGCTCGTCCCGTGCGTGCGCGGACTGGTTCCCCGCACCAGGGTTTCTGGCATCCATCGAAGCAGCGCAGGTATCAGCACGATGGGCAGCACGCCGCCGAGAATGAACAAGGTACGCCAATTGAAATCGGCAGGAAGCAGCTGGGTGGTGAGCGCCGCCAGCCCGCCCCCGAAGGGCATGCCACAGAACATCGCCGCCGCCGTCGTCGCGGCCTTCTCCGGCCGGCTGATCTCGGCTGCGATGGCCATCATGTTGGGCAACGCCGCTCCAAACCCGAGGCCCGCGCAGAACCGCACTCCCAACAGCGTGGGGTAGTCGCCGGCGAACGCGGTCGCAAGCGTGAAGGCGCCGAACACCGCCACCGCACCTAACAATACCGGCTTGCGGCCGGACCAGTCCGCCAGCCTGCCGCCGACACTGGCGCCGATGACCAGCCCGATATTGCTGATGCTGAATACCCAACCCATCTGACTCGCATCGAGCGCGAACAGCGGGGCGAGTTTCGGCGCCGCCACGCCCATGGCCTGGATGTCGAATCCCTCGAGCACCGCGACCAGGAAACACAGGCCGACGGCGACCGCGACATTCTGACGAGTGCTCACGTGGACTCCTCCCGTTCGATGATGACGACGTGCGCCGGCGGCGCCGCGGAATAGAGCTCGGCCACGAGTTCGGCGTAATGCCGCAACACCGCTCGCTGGTTGATGGAACCTTTGTCGGTGATTTCGCCGCGATCGAGCGATGGCGCGACCGGCAGGATGCGGGCACGCTGCACTCCGCGGCTCGTCGCGGGATTGGCACGCGCGTGCGCCGCCAGGCGCTGTTGGATCCACGTCAGTATCCGGGAGTCGCTGGCCAACTCCGTGCGCGTGACGGTGCATGGGCAGTCGATCAATGCCGCGCAAGCATCGACATCGGGAATGATGAGCACCGCGACGAAATCGGCATCGAGCCCGGCGATCACCACGTCTTGCGCGGCCGGCGCCAGTGCACCGATGAGGTCCGCGCGCAGCGGCCCCACGCTGACCCAGGTGCCGTTGGCCAGTTTGAAGTCCTCGCCGATCCTGCCGTCGAACCTGAGTCCCCGGGTCGGCTGCGCTGGATCAATGAGCTTTACCGCGTCGCCGAGTCGATAGAACCCTTCCGCATCGAAGGCCTGTGCAGTCAGCTCGGGCTGGCGCCAATAACCGCTCGTCACCGAGGGACTACGCACGCGAAGCTCGAGCTTCTCTTCGACTGGCGCGAGCTTGACGAGAGTTCCCGCCGCCGGCAGTCCGATTGCGCCACTGCGTGCCATCGCCGGCGTGGTAAACGTGACCGAGGGGCCCGTTTCCGTCGCGCCGAGACCCGTCAACATCGGCACTTTGAATCCGAGCTCCCGTGACGATGCGTCGTCCAGTTCGTCCCAGGTGTGTTGCGCCAGCGACGCGCCCGCGAAGAAATACGCCCGCAACCGCCGGTAGAAATTCTTGCGCAGTTGCGGATCCTTTCCGAGGTGCGACGCCAGCATCTCGAAGCCCTTCGGCACATTGAAGTAGACCGTCGGTGAAATTTCCCGCAGGTTTC
>Ga0190264_10000054_pt1 | contig 16794 bp, 17 predicted proteins | sample Popmic112T_FD_136651 | JGI IMG/M metagenome (GOLD analysis project Ga0190264, IMG submission 136651) | Populus adjacent soil microbial communities from riparian zone of Indian Creek, Utah, USA - 112 T | ecosystem: Environmental > Terrestrial > Soil > Riparian zone | place: USA: Utah | collected... | reverse complement strand
CGGCTCGGTCGCCGAGCTGCGCGAGCGCTCCGGCGGCGACGTCCCCGCCGACCTCCACCGCCCCTACATCGACGAGGTCACGGTCGACTGCGAGCAGTGCGGCGGCGAGATGCGGCGGGTCGAGTCGGTGATCGACACCTGGTACGACAGCGGCGCGATGCCGTTCGCGCAGTTCCACTACCCGTTCGAGAACGAGGAGCTGTTCGCCGAACGCTTCCCGGCCGACTACATCTGCGAGGCCCAGGACCAGACCCGCGGCTGGTTCTACACGCTGCTGGCCGAGTCGACCCTGCTGTTCGGCGAGTCGAGCTACCGCAACTGCGTCTGCCTCGGCCTCATCCTCGACCCCGAGGGCCAGAAGATGTCGAAGAGCCGCGGCAACGTGGTCGACCCCTGGGAGGTGATCTCGGCCCACGGCGCCGACGCCTTCCGCTGGTACTACCTGACCTCCCAGCAGCCCTGGTCGGGTTACCGCTTCTCGGTCGAGACGGTCGGCGAGTCGGTGCGCCAGTTCCTGCTGACGCTCTGGAACACCTACTCGTTCTGGGTCCTCTACGCCAATGCCGAGGACCTCGGGCCGGTCGACTTCCAGGCGTCGCCCGAGCCCGCCGATGACCTCGACCGCTGGGCGCTCTCGCGTCTGCAGGCGACGACGGCGACGGTGCGCGAGCGCATGGACGAGTTCGACTGCACCACCGCCGGCCGCGCCATCGCCGAGTACGTCGAGGAACTCTCCAACTGGTACGTGCGGCTCTCGCGCCGGCGGTTCTGGGACGGCGACCGCGCCGCCTTCGCGACCCTGCGCCACTGCCTGCTGGAGACGGCGGCGCTGCTCGCTCCCTTCACCCCTTTCCTCGCCGACGAGATCCACCTCAACCTCACCGGCGGCAGCCTTGGGCAGACCGGGGAGGAGCCGGACTCGGTCCACCTACGCGACTATCCGCAGGTCGACGCGGCGCTGGCCGACCCGGAGCTGGAGACGGCGATGGAGGCGGTGCGCCTTACGGTCGAACTCGGCCGCGCCGCCCGCTCCCAGGCCAAGGCCAAGGTGCGCCAGCCGCTGCGCCGCGCCGTGATCGTCGCCAACGAGGCCGAGCGCGAGGCGATCGAAGCCCGCGCTGATCTCGTCACCGCCGAGCTCAACGTCAAGGAGCTCGACTTCGTCAGCGACGAGGGCGAGCTGGTCAGCTACTCGGCGAAGCCGAACTACCGCACCCTCGGCCCCCGCTTCGGCAAGCGGATGCCGCAGGTCGCCGCCGCGGTGGAGGCGCTCGACGCCGCCCACGTCGCCGCGGTGATGGCGGACGGGGGAGAGGTCGGGATCAACATCGAGGGCGACGAGCACACGCTCGGCCCCGACGAGGTCACCCTCGCCCTGCAGCCGCTCGACGGCTACGAGGTCGAAGCCGAGGCCGGTCACGCCGTCGCCCTCCAGCTCGAGCTCGACGACGAGCTGCGCCAGGAGGGCCTCGCCCGCGAGATCGTCCACGCTGTCCAGATCGCCCGCAAAGAAGCCGGCCTCGACATCAGCGACAGGATCGACCTCGCCCTCGCCGGCGAGGAGGACCTGCTCGCGGCGGCCCGCGCCCACGAGGGCTACCTGGCCGGCGAGGTCCTCGCTACCTCGGTTGCCTATGAGGCGAGTGCCGGCACCACGGCCAAGATCGACGGCCGCGAGCTGACGATCGCCGTCGCCCGCGACTGACCGCGGCCTTTCAGCCCCGTCCCCAGCCGCCCCGCTACCCCGGCGACCCGCAAGGGTTGTGGGGTCATCGCCTCCCGTTCCAGATCCCTCCGCCGGATCCCGCCGACCCTGCTCGCCGCCGTCGCCTTGGTGCTCGCGCTCGCGGCCGCCCCCGCCCGCGCCGCGGAGGTGCCGCCCGACCCCGCACAGCCGGTCGACTCGCCCCCGCACCTGCTGTTGATCCACGGCGGCTCGTTCCTCTTCGAGGACCCGCTGTTCGAGCCGCTGACCGCGGCTCCGGCGCTCGCCGCCGGCTTCGTGCCCCACTACGTCGAATATCCGCTCGACAATCTGCCGGCCGCGGTTCTTGCCGTCCGGGCCGCCGCGCGGGAACTGCGGGCGCAGGTCGGGCGGGAGGTCTACGCCTACGGCGCCTCGGCCGGCGGCACGCTGGCGGCGCTGCTCGCCGGCGACGGCCTGGTCGCCGCCGCGGCCGCCAAGGCGCCGCCCACCGATCTGGTCGGCTGGGACTGGCCGCTCACCGCCTACGGCCCCGACTACTACGAGCAGATCGGCGCCGATACTGCCGCCCGCTACCGGCTCTCGCCGCTGAGGCGATCGGCGCGGCGGCCGCTGCTGGTGGTACAGGGTCGCCTGGATCGGGTAGTCCCATTAACCATGAGCGAGGCTTACGACGACAAGTTCACGCGCGTGCACCTATGGGCGGTGCCGGGCGGCCATCACACCGAGCGGGCGCGACCGTGGGTGCTCGAGCGCACGCTGAGGTGGCTCGGTGACATCGCTCACACCGGGACTTCTTGACAAAGTCTATTAGGAAGGTCCCTTATCCTTCAACAAGGGTGAATTCGCCAGAGCCGGCTAAATCCGAGTCCGGATTCCGCCCGGACATAGAGGGCCTGCGGGCCGTCGCGATCATCGCTGTCCTGCTCTGCCACGCCGGGATCCCGTTCGCCGGCGGCGGCTATGTGGGCGTCGACATCTTCTTCGTCATCTCCGGCTTTCTCATCACCCGCCTGCTGCTGAACGAGGTCGACCGCACCGGCGGCGTCTCGCTGAGTCGGTTCTACGCACGGCGGGCGAAGCGGCTGCTGCCGCTGGCGGCGGTCGTGCTCGCCACCGTCGTCGGCCTCTCCCTGCTCCTGCTCTCGCCCGTGCGCGGCACCGAAGTCTCGGCCGACGTCATCAGCTCCGCCATCTACACCGCCAACTGGCACTTCGCCGGCCAGTCGGTCGACTACTTCGCCCAGGGCACCGAACCGAGCCCGGTCCAGCACCTCTGGTCGCTGGCGATCGAGGAGCAGTTCTACCTCGTCTGGCCGACCCTGCTGCTGGCGGTCACCTGGTTCTGGCGCCGGCGTGGAGGCTCGGTGCGGCCGGTGCTCTGGTTCACCCTGGCGGCGATCGTGCTGGTCTCGCTGGCGATCGGTGTCCAGCTCACCGAGGAGCAGCCGACCGCCGCCTACTTCTCGACCTTCGGGCGCGCCTGGGAGCTCGGCCTGGGAGCCGCCCTGGCCCTGCTCGGCGCGGTGCGGCTGCCGGCTGCCGTGGCGGCCGCCCTCGGCTGGGCCGGCCTTGGCGCGATCGCCGTCGCGGTCTTCGCCTTCGACGCCGCCACCCCGTTCCCGGGCCTCGCCGCCCTGGTCCCGACCCTCGGCACCGCCTGCCTGATCCTCGCCGGGTCCTCGATCTACGCCGAGGCGCGCGCCGCCCCGGCCCGCCTGCTCTCGCTGGCGCCGGTGCGCTACGTCGGCCGCATCTCCTACTCGTGGTACCTCTGGCACTGGCCCGCGCTCGTCTTCGCCGCCGTCCTCTGGGGGCCGCTGACGCTGCCCGCTGCGCTCGCGGTCACCGCCGCCTCCTGGGTGCCGACGGCGCTGAGCCACCGTTGGGTCGAGGAGCCCTTCCGCCGCTCCAAGTCACTGGTCGTGCGGCCACGCCGCGGCCTCGCTTTCGGGATGGCGTGCATGGCGGTGACGGTCGTCGCCGGGGTGCTGCTGGCGACGCTGCAGCCGTCGCTGGGAACGGCGCCCCTGGCCGAGGTCAAGGGTGCCGCCGCCCTCGACGAACAGCCGACCCCGCAGCAGAGCGCCAGCGCGGTGAGGCCAAATCCGCTGCAGGCGCGCGAGGACCGCTCGCAGATGTACTACGACGGCTGCCTGGTCGGGACCGAAGGGACGGTGTCCAACCACTGCGTCTACGGCGACCCCGAGGGGAAGCGGACGGTGGTCCTGTTCGGCGACTCGCACGCGATGCAGTACTTCCCGGCGATGGAGGAGCTGGCCCGCAAGCATCGCTGGCGCCTGATCGCGCTGGCCAAGGCCGAATGCACGCCGGGCGCAAACAGGGTGGTCAGCCTCACCACCGGCCGCGAGTACTCGGAGTGTGAGGCCTGGCGCGAGCAGGCGCTGCGCCGGATCGAAGCAAGTGGCGGCCCGACGACCGTGGTGATGAGCGGCGCCACCGACTACACACCGATCGACGCCGACGGCGGCCGGCCCAGCGGCAAGGCTCGCACCGCGGCCCTGGAGGCCGGCTATGTCGCGACCCTGACCAGGATCCACCGGGCCGGCATGCAGACGGCGGTGATCAAGGACCCGCCCGCGGCCGCCGGCGACGTCCCCAGCTGCGTCTCCCAGGAGCTGGAGAACCTCGAGACCTGCGCCTTCCGCCGCGTTCGCGACGGCTCCCGCGAGTACGATGCCCGCGCCGTCCGCAAGACCCCGGGCGCGCACCTGATCGACGTCACCGGGGAGATCTGCCCCGCCGACCTCTGCCGGGCCGTGATCGGCAACGCCCTCGTCTATCGCGACAAGAGCCACCTCAGCGCCACCTTCGCGCTCACTCTGAGTCCCTGGATCGAGCGCGGGCTGAGGGAAGCCGGGTTGGTCTAAAGCCGGCGCGGGCTACTCGTCAGCGGGCTTGCCGATGATGAAGTCGGTCTTGGCCGTGTCGGAGAACTTCACCCAGCAGTGCTCGGGGGCGGCCCCGGCCACATCAACCAGGGCAGCCTCGATCCGCTTGGCGATTTCGGCCTTTTGCTCGTCGCTGCGACCCTCGAACCAGTGGACCTCTACGAACGGCATCGCTGAAGGGGAGTGGCGCCGCCGCTAGGCGAGCGCCGGCTCCAGCTCGGCCTCGAGGCGGCGCTTGGGCATCGCCCCGACGACTTTCTTCGCGATCGCGCCCTCCTTGAAGAGGATCATCGTCGGGATCGAGAGCACCTCGTACTGAGCCGCCGTCTGCTGGTTCTCGTCGACGTTGATGCTGACGATCTTGAGGTCGTCGCGCTCGCCGTCGATCTCCTCGAGGACGGGGTGGACGACTCGGCACGGCCCGCACCACGGAGCCCAGAAGTCGACCAGCACAGGGCCGTCGGCATCGAGGACATCGGCTTTGAAGGTGGCGTCGGTTACGTCGGTCAGTTTCCCGGTCACTGGATATCCGTCTCCCGAAGTCGAGGTTCGTAGCTCAATACTTCAAAAAGTATAGCGCCTGGGCAAAAGTCGGTTTCGGCGCCACGAGTAGCTAAGTTTCGCATCGTGACCAACGCTGAGATCGCCGCCGCACTGGAAGAGCTCGGAGTCCTCTACGAGCTCGACGGCGCGGTCAAATACCGGGTGCTGGCCTACAGCACCGCCGCCGCCGCGATCCGTGAGAGCCCCGTCTCGGTCGCCGAGCTGGCCGCCAAGGGCAGGGCGACCGACATTCCCGGCGTCGGTAAGACGCTGGCGGAAAAGATCGACGCGTTGCTGGAGACCGGGGAGATCCCCGCCGCGGTGAAGCTGAAGGCGAAGTTCCCTACCACCCTGATCGAGGTGACCAGAGTGCCGGGGCTGGGGACGAAAACCGCTCGGCGCCTCTACGACGAGTTGGAAATCGCGACGGTTGAGGATCTGAAGGCGGCGGCCGAGGCGCATCAGATTCGTGACCTGAAAGGACTGGGCCCGAAGGCCGAGGAAAACGTGCTCGCCGCGCTGGAGCGGCTCGGCGAGCCCGGCGAGGGGCCCGGTCGGCTGCTGCTCTCCAAGGTCCGCCCGATCGCCGAGGAGCTGGCGGCGGCGCTGCGCGAGCACCCGGCTGCCAACCGGGTCGAGGTCGCCGGCTCGGCCCGGCGCTGGGCCGAGACCTGCAAGGACATCGACATCATCGCCACCGCCGACGAGCCGACCGCGCTCTCCGAAGCGCTGGTCGCCAACCCACTGATCGCCGCCGCCGGCACCCCCGGTCCCAACGGCGTGCGGGCGCAGACCCACAACGGCGTCTCGGTCGACCTGCGAATCGTCGCCCCGGCCGCCTTCGGCAACCTGCTGCAGCACTTCACCGGCTCCAAGGCCCACAATGTGCAGCTGCGCGAAGAGGCGGTCGGCCGCGGCCTCTCGGTCTCCGAGCACGGGATCACCGATACCGAGAGCGGCAAGGTCGACCTCTGCGAGACCGAGGAGGGCGTCTACGAGCGCCTTGGCTACGAGTACATCGAGCCGGAGCTGCGCGAGGGTCGCGGCGAGCTGAAGGCCGCGCGCGAGGGCAAGTTGCCGGACCTGATCTCGCTCGACGACATCAAGGGCGACCTCCACTCCCACACCACCCTCTCCGACGGCCGCAACACGCTGGCGGAGATGGCCGAGGCCGGCCGCGCGCGCGGCTACGCCTACATGGCGATCACCGACCACTCGGCCAGCCACGGCTTCGGCGACCACGTCACCCCCGAGCGGCTCTGGGAGCGGATCGAGGAGATCCGCGAGTGGAACAAGGGCAAGAAGGGCTTCCGCCTGCTGGCCGGGTCGGAGATCAATATCGGTCTCGACGGCGCCCTCGACTACCCCGACGACCTGGTCGAAGCGCTGGACTGGGTCGTCGCCAGCGTCCACACCTCCTTCTCGATCTCTCCGCAGGAGATGACCGAGCGCGTCCTCACCGCGATCGAGAACCCCCAGATCAACTGCATCGGCCACCTCACCGGCCGCCTGATCGGCCGCCGCGAGCCCTACGGGATCGATGTCGAGGCGGTGGCCGAGGCCGCCGCCCGCACCGGCACGATGATCGAGATCAACTCCAACCCCAACCGCCGCGACCTCTCTGACCGCCACGCTCGCCTCGCCGTCGACGCCGGGGTCAAGATCGTCATCAACACCGACGCCCACGGCGTCGACACGCTCGACAACATGGCCTACGGCATCGCCACCGCCCGCCGCGCCTGGCTGACCAAGGCCGACGTCGCCAACACCCGCGGCTGGCGCGAGTTCTCGAAGCTGCTGCGCTGATCGCCTATATCCACCTGATGAGGATTGGCAACAGCGGGGAGATCTTGACGCTCGCGCCGAGAACCGCGATGGCGATGGCCAGGCGAAGGGTCACGTCGCAACGGCGTTTCCAGCGCCTGTCGCGAAGCTCTTCGCGACGACGCTCTCGGTCGAAGTCGCGTGGGCTGGAGAGTTGCGAGAGCCGTGTCATCGACCCGTCGACTCACCCTCACTCTCAGGAGGGGGGAATCCCCTCCGTTTGAGGTAGAGCCGTCCCGAGTTCGTCAGTTCCCAGATACCGCGAGGAGAGGAATCGCTCAAGAGCCCCTGCTCTCGCATCCGGAGACGGGCAAAGCGGGCACGATTGCGCCATCGGACCTCGCCCATCCGCAGTACTTCGAAATCGCCGGGCGTAAGCAGGTCTCGCATCCTGTTGCCGAGTGCGTCGATGACGTTGTTCGCGGGCGCGGTGCCACCTGCCTCCATGAGGATTTCCAGAATCGGTAGCCAATACTCCCGCTCGGGCAGAATCGAGCCCGGCGTCGCCCGTGAGCCGAATCGCCCGTCCACGTCGAGTTCCTGGGCCGGCTCGTCCCCCTCGACCTCATCGAGTAAGCGTCGAACTACGTCCTCGGCGCTGTCGTCGAACGATTCGGCACGGTTAAGCAGGCGTCGGTAGGTGGGGGTGGACAGGTCTATTCGCGGCACTCTTATCAGTGTATCGAAATATCTCCATATGCACTATATGCACTGTATTAGGACTGAACCATCTGGGCTGCGGAAGCGACGCCTGTCTAGGCGCGACTGAGCCGGTCGCTGCGCAGGCCGGGAGTGCGGACCAGCTCCACGGGGCGCAGGGCCGAGGTGGGGACGACGTAGAACTTGACGCCGTCGCGGTCCTCGATTCCCAGCACCGCCGCCTCGCGGGTGTGCCAGGCGAGCGAGACGATCAGGGCGTAGCCGGCGCCGATCACGGCGACGCCGGGGAAGAAGAGGCCGAGGCCGCCGGCGACGAACGCCGTCAGCACGATCGGCCAGAGCCGGCCGGCGGCGATCCGCGCCGGTGACTCCTGCGGCAGCGAGGTTGCGGTGCGGGCGCGGGAGAGGGCGTCGCGGACGTCGTCGGCGGCGCGGGCGGGGCGGCCGAGGTAGATGCCGATCGCCAGCGAGACCACCCACCAGACCACCGCGACCAAGATCGTCGTCTCGTCACCGTTGCGGTTGGCGCCGAGTGCCGTGATCGCCCCCAGCACCGTCGCCTCGGCACCGGTGACGAAGACGGTAACGCGCAGGAGATCGGTGTAAGGCACCCGGCTACTCCGCCAGCCACTCGAGGATCGCCAGCCAGCCCTCCGGCCCGTCGACGATCAGGTCGGACTCCTCCGGCAGCTCCGGCGGCGCCTCCGGGGAGACGATGCCGACGCAGGCCGCGGCCGCCAGCTCCCCCGCCTCGGTCAGCTCGCGCAGGCGGCGGAAGGCGTCGAGGTCGGTGCGGTCGTCGCCGGCGTAGACGGCGGCGCTGAGATGCCCGCCCGCCAGCAGCGAGGCGACAGCCGCGTCCTTGCCGCCACCGCCGACCGGGCGCAGCTCCAGCACCTTGCGTCCCCAGCGCGGTTCGAGCCCGGCATGGCCGCCCTCGACGGCGACCTCGTGGGCGCAGCCCTCTGCGTGCGCCTCGTCGTCGGCACCGCGCCAGTGCAGCGCCTGGATCGGTCCCTTGTCCTCCAGCCGCAACCCCGCCGCGCGCAGCCGCTCGGGGTCGAGCCCGGCGATGAAGTCGGCGGCCTCGCTCTCGCGCCCGCGGAGGGAGGGGTCCGGCCGGGGCGACTCGTCGCCCGGCAGCAGCAGTTCCAGCCCGTGGTTGCCGGCGTAGGCGATCCCGTCGAGTCCGACCAGCCGCCGCGCCTCCTCGGCCCGCCGGCCGGAGACGCAGCCGACCAGGCCGTAGCGTTCGCTCAGCCGTGCCAGGGCATCGCGCGCCGCCGCCGGCACCGCCGCTTCCTCGGCCCGGGCGGCGATCGGCGCCAGGGTGCCGTCGACGTCGGTGAGGATCGCCGCCCGCGCGGGATCGGCTCGCAACGGCTCCAGCAACGTGGCTCGGGAGCCCTCCCCCGTCTGCGATTCGCGAGGCACGGCATCTAGTATCGCCGGATGCCGACCCGCTCCGAGTCGATCCCCTCGGACTCGATGCTGAAGCTGGCGGCGATCGGCACCCTGGCCGGTATCTTCAGCGGTCTCTTCGGCGTCGGCGGCGGCACCGTGATCGTGCCGCTGCTGATCTTCTGGTTCGCCTACGGCGAGCGCCTGGCGACCGGGACCAGCCTCGCCGCGATCGTGATCATCGGCCTGCTCGGAGCCCTCGCCGGGGGTGGCATCTACGGCAACGTCCGCGTCGAGACCGGGCTGCTGCTGGCGATCCCCGCCGTCGCCGGGGTGGTGATGGGGACCGCGATCCAGCAGCGCATCCCCCAGCGCGCCGTCTCTTACCTCTTCGCGGCCCTGCTGGTCGCGATCGCGATCGAGCTGATCCTCAAATGAACGAGCTCCTGGCAATCCTGATCGCCGTCGCCGGCGGCCTCGCCGGCGGCCTCGTCGGCGTCGGCGGCGGCGTCCTCTTCGTGCCCGCGCTGACCGTCTTCCTCGGGCTCAGCCAGGTCGAGGCCGAGTCGACCTCGCTGCTGATGATCGTGATCGTCGCCTTGGTCGGCGCCTACCGCCAGAACGGCTACGGCAATGTCCGCGTCCGCGAGGCACTGATCATCGGCGCCCTCTCACCGCTCGGTGTCCTGATCGGAGTCGTCGTCGCCAACAACGTCCCCGAACGCGCCCTCGAGCTCTCCTTCGCCGCCCTCGCCCTCTTCTTCGCCGCCCAGCTGGTCCGCCGCGCCCGCTCGGCCCCTGATTCCTAAGCGGGAGACCGAACGTCGACGAGGTCGCCGATGATCTCGAAGTCCTTGCGGTTGTAGGTCAGCAACGGAACGCCATGGACGTTGGCGGTGGCCGCAATCGCCAGGTCGAGGGCGCGACGGCGAGGCCGGCCACCGCGTTGCGCCACGGCCGCGTGTAGTCGGCCGCACTCGCGGGCTACGGCTGCGTCGAAAGGCAGGGCGTCGAAGTGGCTCTCGATCACCCCGAGGCGCCGTACGCGGTGAGCGCGAGCGTCCTCGTCGGGAGCGACCAAGACACCGAAGTGCAGCTCGGTCAGCGACACGACGCTGATCGCGACCTCGTCGTCGGGTCCGCTCTCGGCGCCGATCAGCACCGAAGTATCGAGTAGGACCGGCACCTCGCTACAAGGCCCAGGGGTCCGTCAACTCGCCCCCCAGTTTCTCGAGGTCACGCTCGAGTGTGGGGTCGGGAGGGGAGCTCCAGAGCTCTCCGAGCTGGGACCCGGGCACCCATTGACGCGTGCGGGCGGGCCCGAGCTGCGCAACCGGACGACCGGAGACCGTGATCGTGATCTCCTCTCCGGCCTCCGCTCTCCGCAGCACCTCGCCGACCTTGTTGCGCAGCTCTTTCTGGGGAATAGTCGCCATATCCGCCAAGGTAGCAGTATTGCTACCGTGCTTTTGGTCTCTCAATCAGATACTTGTCGGCCGACCGTCTCCGCCGCCTGCAGCGAGCCGATCAGCGCCAGGCTCAGCAGCTCGCGCAGCTCGGTCCGGTCGATGTCGCGGTGCTCGAGCCAGCGCAGCACCGCGCCTTCGATGAAGAAGAACCACCCCTGTACGGCCGTCTCCATGGCGGGGGTGCGCTCGACGCTGGCCGGCGCCGCCTCCCAGTCGGCCAGGGACTCGATCACCGTGTCCATCCGCTGCTGGCGCCCGGCCTCCAACACCGCCTGGATCTCGGGGTCGCCGCCGCCGCGGCTGCGGAAGATCGCCGTGTAGGCGGCTTCGTGGTCCTCGACGAAGTCGAGGAAGCGGTCGAGGCTGGCGCTGAGCTGCGCGGCGGGAGGGAGGTCGGAATCGGGCGCGGTCAGCTCCGCCAACTCCTGCTGTCCGCGGTCCAGGGCGGCGAGGACGAAGTCTTTTTTGGTCGGGAAGTAGTGGTAGAGGAGACCCTTCGAGACGCCCGCGGCGGCGGCGATCTCCTCGATCGAGACCTCGTCGTAAGGGCGCCGGCCGAGCAGTTCGCCGCCCGCGCTCAGCAACTGCTCGCGGCGCTCGTCGGTACTCAGGCGCCGTCTCGTCGCTCCCTCCACCGGCCGAGCCTAGAGCGAATTGACCATGAGTTCAATAAGGCGGGCGCTGTGGTTCAACCGGCCGCGGCGAGCCATTGCCGCTCCTTCGAGCGCATCACCGGCGTGGCGATGATGCTGCCCAGGCGCCGCTGCAGGGCGCGCGCCCGCGAGTCGTGTCCGGAGGGGAGCAGCTTGGCGAGCTGGCGGTACTCGCGGGAGACCTTGCTCGTGCGGAAGACCGTCGCGATCGTGTTCAGCAGGTCCGCGGGCTCAGACACGGTGGTCCGCACCAGCTCCTCGCCCTCGGCGACGATTCGCAGCTCGGCCGGGTAGCTGCGCGCCGGTGGCGGCTGCGGCGGTTCCGCCAGCGCCGCCGCGATCGACCCGGCCAGCTCGGCGCGGGTCGACTCGACGTTGTGGGAGCGGGCCCGCCCTCGTCCCTGCCCCTCCTTGGTCGCCACCAGGCGGGCGTCGTCGAGCTCCCCCTCATCGAGCTCGTCGAGCATGCAGCGGTCGCCACTCGCGACCAGGACGGGGATCCCCTCGGCCGCCAGGCCCTGCGCGAAGATCTGCACCTCGTTCAGCGACTCCCCGTCGAGTAGCACCTCCATCTCCCAGATCAGGGTGTGCGAGGAGAAGCCCCGGGGGCTGCGCGTGCTCGCGTGGTGGCCGATCAGGACGATCGCGTCGAGCTTCTCGCCGCCGGCGGCCTTGGTGATCGAGGGCTCGGACTCGACCAGGGCCAGGTCGGCAATCGGGCGCACCTCGATCCCGGCCGGGATGCGCTCGCGTTCGATGTTGGTTCCGACCATGTGCCAGTCGCCGACCGCGATGCGCTCGACCCCGCCGGCACGCAGGGCGTCGACGGCGACCAGCACCTCGTCGGTCATCAAGGCACGGCCCCGGGCGTAGGCGGCGGGGTGGGAGGGGAGGCACTCGCGGTAGTCGTCGATACCCGCGATGCCCTCCATATCGGCGGCGATCATCACGTTCACGGGCGGCAGCCTAGACCACCGCGGCGGCCGTGGTCGGCAGCTATTGACCACGAGTTCAATAGCTGCTACAAATCCCGGACTATTGAACTGACGGTCAACAAACCGGGAAAAGCGATCGAATCAGCGGTCGCCATGCCCGCCGTCCCGGCGCTGCCGCCCGGCCCGACGATGCCGCGCCCGCTCATGCTCGGCCGCTTCATCCTGCGGCCGACCTCCTTCCTCGTCGATTGCGAGCGCCGCTACGGCGAGTACTTCACGCTGCGCCTCTCCGACGAGCGCACGATGGTCATCACCTCCGACCCGGAGGCGGTGAAAACGGTCTTCACCGGTGACCCGGGGCAGATGCTCGCCGGGAAGAACAACGAGATCCTCCGCCCCCTGCTCGGTGATCGCTCGGTCCTGCTGCTCGACGGCCCCGCCCACATGCGCCAGCGCCGTCTGATGCTGCCTCCCTTCCACGGCGAGCGGATGAAGGCCTATGGCGAGACGATGCGCGCGGTTGCCGAGCGCCACGTCGCCGCCTGGCCACGCGGCAACTCCTTCGCCGCCGCGCCCTCGATGCAGGCGATCACGCTGGAGATCATCCTCCGCACCGTCTTCGGGCTCGACGATGCCGAGCGGATCGAGCGGGTCGGGGCGCCCCTGCGACGCCTGCTCGACGCCTCCGCCAGCCAGCTGCGCCTGCTGGCACTGCAGATCACCAGCTCCGAGAACCCGCGGCCGCGCAGCCCCTGGGGGCGCCTCAACAAGCTGATCGACGCGGCCGACGAGGTCGTCTACCAAGAGCTGCACGATCGTCGCGCCCAGCCCGACGGCGCCGGCCACGACGACATCCTCTCGATGCTGCTCGAGGCCCGCGACGAAGATGGACGACCGCTCAGCGACCTCGAGTTGCGTGACGAGCTGATGACCCTGCTGCTGGCCGGCCACGAGACCACGGCGACGGCGCTGAGCTGGACCCTGGAGCGCTTGGTCCGCCACCCGGCCGTGATCGACCGCCTGGTCGAGGAGCGACGGGGGGGAGGGGACGACAGCCCTTATCTGGAGGCGACGATCAAAGAGGCACTGCGCCTGCGCCCGGTTGTGACCGCGGTCGGTCGCCACCTGACCGCGCCCCTGGAGGTCGGTGGCCACCTGTTGCCGGCCGGGGTCACCATCAATCCCTCCATCTATCTGCTGCATCGCCGTCCCGATCTCTACCCCGACCCCGAGGCCTTCCGTCCCGAGCGCTTCCTCGACAACCCGCCCGGCACCTACCAGTGGATCCCCTTCGGCGGCGGCGTCCGCCGTTGCCTCGGCGCCAGCTTCGCCCTCTATGAGATGAAGATCGTCCTCCAGACCGTCCTTGATCGGGTCAGCCTGGTTCCCCGTCACGACGCCGACGAGGGCGTCACCCGCCGTGCCATCACCTTCGCCCCCAAACGCGGTGCTCGTATCGCCGTGGAGGCCGCATGAGCCTCGCCACCGACCGCGAGCTGAACGGCCTGGTCGGGCAGGCGCGGGCGCTCGCCGCCGGCGAGGTCAGCTCGCGGGAGCTGACCGAGCGCTCGCTGGCCCAGATCGAGGCGACGCAGCCGACCCTGAACGCCTTTCGCGTCGTCTGCGCCGAGGGGGCTCTGGCCGACGCCGCCGAGGCCGACCGCCGCCTCGCCGCGGGCGAGAGCGCACCGCTGCTGGGCGTGCCGGTCGCGATCAAGGACGACGTCGATCTCGCCGGTCACGCGACCCCGTTCGGCTGCGCCGGCGAGCACCGGACCGCCGAGCTCGACGCCGAGCCGGTCCGCCGCCTGCGCGAGGCGGGCGCGATCGTCGTCGGCAAGACCAACGCGCCCGAGGTCGGCCAGTGGCACTTCTCCGAGACCGAGGCCTTCGGCGTCACCCGTAACCCCTGGCAGCCCGAACACACCCCGGGCGGCTCCAGCGGTGGCGCGGCTGCCGCGGTCGCGGCCGGGATCGTCGCCGGGGCGATGGGCTCCGACGGCGCCGGCTCGATCCGCATCCCCGCCGCCTGGACCAACCTGGTCGGCCTCAAGCCGCAGCGCGGGCGCGTCTCCACCTGGCCCGATGCCGAGGCTTTCAACGGCCTCAGTTGCTACGGACCGCTGACCCGCGACGTCGCCGACGCGGCGCTGATGCTCGACGTCCTCGCGGGCAACGTGCCGGCCGACCGCCACCACGTGCAGGCCCCCGCCGAGCCCTTCGCGGCGGCCGCCTCGCGCCCGCCCGAGCGGCTCCGCATCGCCCTCTCCTTCACGACCCCGTTCGGGGTCACCAACAAGGTCGACTCCGAGCACCGGGCGGCGGTCGAGGCGCTGGCCACGAGCCTGGCCGAGCTCGGCCACGAGGTCGAGGAGCGTGACCCCGACTACGGCCTGGTCGGGGCGGCGCTGGTCCCGCGCGGGATGTCGGCGGTCGACGCCTGGATCCGCGAGCGCGAGGTGGACCGCGCCCAACTCGAACCGCGCACCCGGGTTCACGCCCGCATGGGGCGCATGCTCAGCGGCATCCCCCTCCGCGCCGCTCGCGCCGCCGAGCTGCCGCTGCGTCGCCGCATGGGGGCGATCTTCGACCAGGTCGACCTCGTCCTCACCCCGACCACGGCGAAGCCGCCGCCGCCGATCAACCATCTCAAGGGCCGCGGCTACTGGGCGACGAGCACCGTCGCTAGCGACACCTGCCCGTTCGCCTGGCCCTGGAACGTGGTCGGGTGGCCGGCGATCAGTGTTCCCGCCGGGTTCACCGCCGCCGGCCTGCCGATCGGCGCCCAGCTCGTTGCTCCGGCGGCAAGCGAGGCGCTGCTGCTGTCGCTGTCGGCCCAGCTGGAGCAGCGGCAACGCTGGCACGAGCTGCAGCCGCCGCCGTCCCACTAAGGGATTAGTGCCTGCACACTTGTCGAGCGGTTAGCTCCATCGTCTACGCTCAGAACGTGGATTCGCTCACTTGGGAAGGCGACCTGCCGCATCTGCGATCTCCCGTATTGGTCTGCGCCTTCCGGGGCTGGAACGACGCCGCCGCGGCCGCCTCGACCGCGCTCGGCGCCGTCGCCTCTTCTTTCGATTCACAGCTGATCGCCAAAGTCGATCCGGAGGACTACTTCGACTTCCAGTCGACGCGGCCGACGATCACCTTGACTGAAGGCCAGACCCGGCGGATCGAGTGGCCGGAGAACAACCTGATCGCCGTCCGTGTCCCCAGCGCCGACCGCGACCTGGTTCTGCTCGACGGGACCGAGCCGAACCTGCGCTGGCGCACCTTCGCGGAGACGATCGCGACCGCCGCCGACGCGCTCGGGGTCGAGATGGTGATCAGCCTCGGGGCGCTGATCGCCGAGGTCTCCCACACCCTGCCCGTTCCGATCACCGGGCTCGCCACCGACCAGGCGCTGGTCGAAAAGCTCGAACTCGAGCGCTCCAACTATGAGGGCCCGACGGGCATCGTCGGCATCGTCCACGACCTCTGCCGCCAGTCCGGGATCAGCTCCGCCTCGCTCTGGGCGGCGGTGCCCCACTACGTCGCCGCCGTCCCCAACCCGAAGGCGGCGCTGGCGCTGCTGCGCCGGCTCGAGGGGCTGACCGGGATCGCCGTCGAGGCCTCCGAGCTGGAGGAGGAGACGAGCGATTACGAGGAGCAGATCGGCCGCGCGATCGCCGCCAACCCGGAGATCGAGGAGCTGGTCTCGCGGATCGAGGCCGAACAGGTCGACCTGTTGACCGAGGAGGGCGAGGACCTGCCCTCGGCCGACACCATCGCGAGGGAGTTCCAGCGGTTCCTACGTCAACGTGGCGACGGCCGTTAGGCCAAGCGCCTTAATTAAGACTCGGCCGCGGGGCAGATCAGGCGGTAGTCGCACCAGCTGCAGACGCTGGGCGAGGGGCGGGGCTCGAAGTCCTGCCCGAGGATGCCCTCGCCGACCTGCAGCACCGTGCGCTCGACCCGCTCGGCGTCGTCGGGCCTGGTCGGCGCGGGAACCTTGTCGGCGTCGAGCACGTAGTAGTAGCTGCCGCAGCCGGCCTCGATCTCCCAGGCCTCGCGGGCGGCGAGGCGGTAGAGCGCCAGCTGCAGGTCGTTCTCCAGCTCGGCCTCGGTCCGGCGCTCGCCGGTCTTGTAGTCGATCAGCTCGTAGTCGCCGTCGGGCAGGCGGTCGACCCGGTCGACGCGGCCGCGGACGTGGTGCTCGCCGACCTTGAAGTCGAACTTCTTCTCCAGCCAGACCGGTTCGCCCTCGGCCACCCGCTCGCGCTCCCAGTAGAGCCGCAGCGCCTCGCGGGCGCGGTCGCGGAACTGCAGCTCGTCGTCGGTGGCGCCGAAGCCGGTGCGCCGCCAGCCGGTCTCGAAGAGGTTGGTCAGCAGCGGCAGCCCGTCCTCGTCGCTCGCGGGCGGCTCCTTGTGGAAGCGCTCGAGCACGTTGTGGATGAGGATCCCGAAGCGCTGGTTGATCGTCGGCTCTTGCGGGATCCCGAAGACGCGGGCGAACTTGTACTTCAGCGGGCAGGTCAGGTAGAGACTGAGGTCAGAGGCCGAGAGGCTGAGTCTGCCGTCGCCGCGGCGCGGCAGGAAGGCCTCCAGCGAGGGCTCCTCGCGGGCCGCGATCAGCTCGCGGCGGCGGCCCTGCTCGTCCTCGGAGTCGAGCAGGTAGGAATCGAGCGATGAGGCATCCAGCTCGGCCTGCTG
>Ga0190264_10000053_pt1 | contig 16849 bp, 14 predicted proteins | sample Popmic112T_FD_136651 | JGI IMG/M metagenome (GOLD analysis project Ga0190264, IMG submission 136651) | Populus adjacent soil microbial communities from riparian zone of Indian Creek, Utah, USA - 112 T | ecosystem: Environmental > Terrestrial > Soil > Riparian zone | place: USA: Utah | collected... | reverse complement strand
GACTCCAGTTTGCGGATCGTTCGGACGAGCAGGAGCTGCGCGACATGGGCCTGTCCGCGGAGCTCACTTTCGAACCTTCGTTCGGCAAGATCACCTCGATCACCGCGTGGCGCAATTTTGAATCGACAATTGGACAGGACGCCGACTACAGCACGGGCGACGTGTTATGGCGCAATTCGAAGGGACCGAACGGCAACGAGTTCAAACAACTGTCGGAGGAGCTGCGTTTCTCCGGTGAGACCGACAAGATCGAGTGGATGGTCGGCGCCTTCTACGCCGGGGAGAATCTGGATTCGGACCTGAACCTGCGTTATGGCGCAGATTTCGAGACCTACTACAGCCTCGTGCTGTCCGCCGGAATGGCGCCAACGCTGGTCAATGCCCTCACGGGCCGTCCCGCGCAGACGGCGTATCCCACCGGCGCGGGTTATCAGGATCGCTTCGAGCAGCGCTCGGACAGCTTCGCCTTGTTCACGAACGAGACGTTCCACTTCACGGAACGCCTGCACGGCACGATTGGCTTGCGTTACACCAACGAGCAGAAGGACCTCGATTCGTCGTACACCAACTCCGACAACGGCGCGGGATGTGCGGCCTCGCGCGCGCGTTATCCCATCATCTCGGCGGCACTGCCCGCGGCCGCGGTGCCAGGCTGGTACAACTTTGGATGCGCGACATTCGCGGATCCCATCTACAACGGTGTCAGCACGTCGCAGAGCATCGACGAAAGCGAGACCAGCGGCACGGCCAAGCTGGCATTCGACTTCAGCGACCAGCTCATGGCCTTCCTTTCCTATGCGCGTGGCTACAAAGCCAGCGGCTTCAACCTGGATCGCGAGCGCACTCCCATCGCTTCGACGGGCGCGCCCTTGTTCGCCTTCGACGCGGACACGAGCTTCAAGCCCGAGACCGTGGATTCGTATGAGCTCGGCGCGAAGTACGCGTCTTCGAACCACATGTTCCGGTTGAACTCTTCGCTCTTCTACCAGAAGTTCGAGGACTTCCAGCTCAACACCTTCACGGGCATCAGCTTCGTGGTCGTGTCGATTCCGGAAGTGACCTCGCGCGGCGTCGACCTGGACTTCGACCTGGCGCCGACCGACGGGCTCGTGTTCAACGCCGGCGTCACATACGCGAAGACCGAATACGGCGACTTCACACCGCCGTTCCCGGCGCTGTTCCGGCTGCCGAACGCGCAGATGTCGTTCGCGCCGGAGTGGTCCGCCTCGCTCGCGACCACCTACGAGCACAATCTCGGCAGCTCGATGCAGTGGCGCTTCAACGTCGGTGCGAAGTACACGTCGGAATACAACACGGGCTCGGACCTGAACCCCGTCAAACTACAGGAAGCGCTTACGCTCGTGAACGCGCGGTTCGGCATCGGTGCGCAGGACCAGAAATGGTTCCTCGAGGCCTGGGCGCAGAACCTCACGGACGAGGAGTACTACCAGGTGGTTTTCGATGCGACGCTGCAGACTGGTACGTTTGACGCCTACCTCGGGGCGCCGCGCACCTACGGCCTGACATTGCGGATGCAGTTCTAGCTCCTGGCGGCTTCCTGTTCCTGCAGGAGCCGCCAGTCGATCTTCCCGGTGGCGGACTTCGGCAGGCTCGCCACGAATTCCACTTCGCGCGGCACCTTGTACGCGGCCATGCGCGCAGCCGACCATGCGATGAGCTCCTCGGCGGCGAGCGTCGCGCGCGCCGCTTCCCGCGGCACCACGAGCGCTTTGACCATCTCACCGCTGCGCGAGTCGGGCTTGCCGATGACACAGGCCTCCTGCACGCCAGGATGGCCATAAAGCAGCGCTTCTACCTCGGCGGGCCACACCTTGAAACCTGCGGCGTTGATCATGCGCTTCAGGCGATCGACGAAGTGGAAGTAACCATCTTCGTCGACGCGCGCGAGGTCGCCTGTGCGCAAAAACTTCCTGCCGTCGCGCATGAGGAAGCAGGCTGCGTTCTCCCCGGGCTTGTTCCAGTACTCGTCGAGCACCTGCGGACCCGAGACGATGATTTCCCCCACCGTGCCCTGCGGCACTTCGGCGAGCGTCTGCGGATCGATGATGCGCGCGTCGGTGTCGAAGATCGGGATGCCGAGGCAATGCGGCTTGGGCCGGTCGCCCGGATTGATGTGAGTCGGGGCCAGGGTCTCCGTCATGCCATAGCCCTCAATATAGGTAAGGCCGCAGAGTTCCTGCAGCCGTGCGGCCACCGCTTCGGGCATTGCCGCACCGCCACCGCCGATGAGGCGCATCGAGGACAGATCGTGACGCGCCGCGTCGTAGTTTGAAATGAGATCGATGATCATCGCGGGCACGGTGGTGAGGGTCGACACCTTGTGACGCGCGATCGCGGTGAAAGCGGCTTCGCGATTCCATCGCGGCATCAGTACCAGGCTCGACCCGGCATAGATGTGCACGTTCATCGAGTTCTGCATGCCGGTGACGTGGAACAGCGGCAGCACGACGAGCGCGCGCGCGTGGTGTCGAACGTCGTGCCAATGCGCGATGGCCACGGTGCTGTGCATGACGCCGCGGTGCCGGTGCGTGCAGCCCTTGGGCTTGCCAGTCGTGCCAGAGGTGTAGCAGATCAACGCCACATCGTCGGGCCCGGCCGTGTGCGGTGCCGGTGCGTGTGCCTGCTCGAGCACTTCGTGCCAATGAGTGACCTGCGGCTGCCGGAATTGCATGCGCGGCCCGGCCAGCGCCTCGGGCAGCACGGTGGCCGCTTCATCGCCCGCGTAGTCTGCGTAGCAGGCCACGATGGAGTGTTGAACCGCTGCGCCCTGGCCCTTTGTTTCGAGAAGAGGTTCGACGCGCGGCTGCAGCTCCTGCGCCGTGACGATCGTCGTGGCGCCGGCATCCTGCAGCAGGTGCTCGAGTTCGCCGGTCGTGTTCATGCAGTTGATCGGGACGACCACGGCATCGGCGCGCAGGATGCCGTAGTACGCGATCACGAACTGAGGGCTGTTGTGCATGAACAGCGCGACCCGGTCACCCCGTCGCACGCCGCACTTCTTCTGCAGGAAGCCCGCGAGCGCCTCGCTCTGGGCACGGAATTCGCGGTAGTTGGTCACGCCACCGCCGAACAGCAGGGCGGGGAGGCTCGGGAAGCGGGTTGCCGAAACTTCGAGGTTGTACCAGAGCGAGGTTTCGGGAACGGCGAGATGGAAAGGCAGGCGGCGCGGGAAGAAACTGGCGTTCATGCTCAGAATACGCCGCGCGAGGCCGTGAAGATGCGCTGGCGCAGCATCACCATGCGTGGCCCGAGCTCACTGACGATACGTTTGCGCGTGACGTCGAACATCGCGCCGCTGCACGACAGCGCCATGACGCGCGTGCGGTCGGCCGAGATCAGCGGCACGCCGACCGCGAAGACGTCCGGATTCCAGTCGCCGAACGAGTAGACGAAGCCGTGCTTGTCGTAGTTGCGAAGGCTGGATTGCATTTCGGCCGCCAGCTTGGCGCGGGCCGCGAGCGGCAGAGGCCGCGTGATCGCCTCGATACGCTGCTCGCGCTGCTCGGGCGTCATGGCAGCGAGATAGGCCCGGCCCAGCGCCGTGGTGTTGTGCGGCACGCGCTGGCCGACCTCCAGCCGAAGTAGATAGGTTGGGCTGCCGTGACAGATCTCGACGATGACCATGTGCTGGCCGTCGTTCTCGCCCAGGCAGATGGTCGCCTGCGCGAATTCCGCCATCTCCAGCATGAACGGCCGCGCCAGCTCGCGCGTGTTGAGCGCGGCGAGATAGGTGTGGCCCAGCGACAGAACGCCGGCGCCCAGCGCGTATTCTTCGCGTGCCTTGGAGTGCGTCAGGAACCCGATGCGCTTGAGTGTGTATGTGAGCCGCGAGACTGTGGGCTTGGCGAGGCCGGTGCGCCGCGCAATCTCCTGGTTGCCGAGATAACGGTCACCCGAGCGAAAGCAGCGCAGGATCGCCAGCCCGCGCGCCAGCGCCGCGACGAACAAGCGATCCCCGGACTCGCGCACGCGATGCAACGTGCGCAACTGCGGGTTGTCGGGTGTTTCTTTGTACTTGTGCTTGCGGGGCATGAGGATTCTCTTACGCGGTTGCCAGCTGCTGCGCGAGCTCGAGTCGGCCGATCTGATTGCTGTGGACCTCGTCCGGTCCATCGGCGAGACGCAGCGTGCGCGCGTGCGCATAACCCGCCGCGAGCGGAAAATCATCGCAGACGCCGGCGCCGCCATGAGCCTGGATGGCCCAGTCGAGCACCTGGCAGGCCATGGCGGGTGTCGCCACCTTGATCATCGCGATCTGCTTGGCGGCGGCCTTGTTGCCGACGGTGTCCATCAGGTGAGCGGCATTGAGCACCAGCAGCCGCGCGCTGTCGATCTGGATGCGCGCACTCGCGATGCGTTCGAGCGTCACGGTCTGCTCGGAGATCTTGCGGCCGAACGTGGTACGCGCCGAGGTGCGCCGGCAGAGCAGCGAGAGCGCGCGCTCGGCGAGGCCGATGGCTCGCATGCAATGGTGGATGCGACCCGGGCCGAGGCGCGCCTGCGCAATCGCGAAGCCTTCGCCTTCGCCGCCGAGCAGGTATTCGGCCGGCACGCGCACTTTGTCGAATACCACTTCCGCGTGCCCGTGCGGCGCGTCGTCGTAGCCGAACACGCGCAGGCTGCGCAGCACCTGCACGCCAGGCGCGTCGCGCGGGACGAGGATCATCGACTGTTGGCGATGCCGGTTCGAATTGTCGGGAGCGGTCTTGCCAATGACGATGAGCAGCTTGCAGCGGGCGTCGGCGGCGCCAGAGACCCACCACTTGCGGCCGTCGAGGACATACGAGTCTCCCGCGCGAGTTATTCGGCACTCGATGTTGGTGGCGTCGCTCGAGGCGACGGTGGGCTCGGTCATGGCGAATGCGGAACGGATCTCGCCCGCGAGCAGCGGTTCGAGCCAGCGCTTCTTGTGTTCGGGCGTTGCGTAGCGCTCGAGCAGTTCCATGTTGCCGGTGTCGGGCGCGCTGCAATTGCAGGCCTCCGACGCGATCGGCGAACGGCCCAGCAGCTCCGCGAGCGGCGCGTATTCGAGATTGGTGAGCCCGGCGCCGTGCTCCGATTGCGGCAGGAACATGTTCCAGAAGCCGGCCGCGCGCGCCTTTTTCTTGAGCTCCTGCATGACGGGCGGGCTGTCCCATGGAAAGCACTTGCGGATGTCCGCGAGCTGCGCCGCATAGATCGGTTCGGCCGGGTAGATCTCGGCGCGCATGAACTCGTCGAGCCGCGAACGCAGCCGCTGCACTTTGTCGGAATACTCGAACATACAGGTCCCTCTAATGAACCCCGCGGGCCTGCGCCCAGCCGAGATCCGCGATTGGGCGGGTGAGACTGCCGGCTTCGGTGGCGTGCTCGCTCGATGCATTGCCGAGCTTCGCGCGCGCCGCCACGCCCTGCAGGATCGAGGCGAGCCGGAATAGATTGAACGCAATGTAGAAATTGAACGTTGACGTGGACTCGGCTGAACGCCCGGTCCGCGCGAGATATTTCCCGACGTACGCCTGTTCGGACGGAATGCCGAGCTGCGCGAGATCGAGACCGGCGAGACCCTTGCGAATGGCCTCGGGCATGCGATACGGCATGCAGTTGTATGCGAAGTCCGAGAACGCATTGCCGAGTGTCGCAAGTTCCCAGTCGATGACCGCGAGGATGCGGAGTTCGTGGCGGTCGAAGATGAGGTTGTCGATGCGAAAGTCGCCGTGCGTGATGCGCGCGGGCTCCTCGGGCGGCATGTGCCGCGGCAGCCAGTCGATGAGCTGCTCCATGGAATCGATGTACTCGAGCTCGCTCGCGCGATACTGCTTGCTCCAGCGCTCGATCTGGCGCGCCACGTAGTTCTCGCGGCGGCCGAAATCCGCGAGGCCGGCGGCGTCGGGGTCGATCGCGTGGATCGCCGCGATCACGCGGTTCATCTCTTCGTAAATGGCGGCGCGCTCGGGCGGCGTGAGGCCCGGCAGCGCGGGGTTCCAGAAGATTCGCCCCTCGACGTACTCCATGAGATAGAACGGCGTGCCCGCCACGCTGACATCGTCGCAATAGCAGATGGCGCGTGGCACAGGGACGGCGCTGCCCGCGAGCGCGGTGAGGATTCGGAACTCGCGGTCGACTGCGTGCGCCGACGGCAGAAGCACACCCGGTGGCTTGCGCCGCAACACGTAACGGCCGCTGTCTGTGGATAGTAGATAGGTCGGGTTCGACTGGCCGCCGGAGAACTGCCGGATCGTCAACGCTCCGGCACCCGGCAACCGCTCGTCGAGCCAGCTTGCCAGTCGCGCCGCGTCCATGACGTGCGCATCGCGCACCGGTATGGTGGCAGTAGGCTCGATGCTCGTACGCGAGGACATGATGGCGCTCAAACTACCGAGGCGCCGCCGTCGACGGCGATGATCTGCCCGGTGATGTGGCGCGCGGCGCCGCTCGCGAGCAGCACGGCGAGGCCTTCGAGATCGGCCGGTTCGCCGAGTTGCTTCATCGGCGTGGCTTCGATCACACGTGGCGTGAGTTGATCGAGCACGACCTGAGAAAACTTCGTGCGGATGAAGCCCGGGCAGATCGCATTCACGCTGATGCCGTACTGGCCCCATTCTGCGGCCAGCGCGCGCGTGAACTGCACGAGGCCGCCCTTGCTGGTGTGATAAGCGATTGCCTGCAGGTGCTGCGAGCCCTGGATGCCCGCGATCGAGGCGATGTTGACGATGCGGCCCTGCTTGCGCGGGATCATCCAGCGCACGCCTATCTGCTGCGTGAGCAGGAATACACCCGTGAGATTGAGCCCGAGCACCTTGTTCCATCCCTCGAGCGGGTGCTCGCTGGCGGGCGCGCCCCACGTGGCGCCGGCGTTGTTGACGAGGATGTCGATGGGTGCGCCGGCCGCCGCAGCCACCGCGTCGACGAACGGATTCACGTTCTCGGTGCGCGACAGGTCGCCGACGACACGCACGGCAGATACGCCGCGATCCCGCTGCAGGCTCGCGACCGCCGCATCGAGTTCGTCGGATTTGCGCGCGGAGATGATGACCTTCGCTCCCATCTCGCCGAGCGCGCCCGCCATCGCGAGGCCGAGGCCGCGCGAACCGCCAGTGACGAGCGCCGTGCGTCCCGTAAGGTCGAATGCTGCGCGCACGCTCATGTATGGCTCTCCAGGAGGATCGAGTCGCTGACCACAGCGAGATGATGCGTCGAGTCACCGAAGGTCATGTCGATCATGGTCAGGCGTTTGAAGTAGTGGCTGACCGCCAGCTCGTCGGCCATGCCCATGCCACCATGCAGTTGGACCGCCTGCTGGCCCACGAAGCGCGCGGCCTTGCCGACGTAGCATTTGGCTGCGGACACATCGCGCCTGCGCAAGGCCTCATCCCCCTTTTCCATTCCTTGGGCCGCGCATCGTCCCGTGGCCAGGATGCTCATCGAGCGCGCCTGGGTGGCCTGCACGTACATGTCGGCCATGCGGTGTTGCAGCGCCTGGAAGCGGCCGATGGGCTGGCCGAATTGCTTGCGCGACTTCGTGTATTCGATGGTGGTGGCATTCGCCGCCTCCATGGCGCCGACGGCCTCGGCGCACAGCGCCGCGATGCCGCGCTGCACGGCACGCTCGATTGCCGCCGTCGCATCGCCGACACCGAGCATCTTCTCGCCCGCGGGCAGCTTCACGTCATCGAAGAACACATCGGCGGCACTGCGTCCGTCCTGCGTGCGGTAGCGTACGAGGCGCACACCGGGAGCATTCGGATCTACCAGGAACACCGCGAGGTCTTTCCCGGCCCCATCTTTCATCCGGGCACTCACGAGCAGGAGGTCGGCCACGGCGCCGTCGGGCACGGTGGCCTTTGCGCCGTTGAGCACATACGAATCGCCAGCGCGCCGCGCCTCGGTGCGCACGGTCGGCGCGTACCGCGCCTCGGCTTCACCGTGCGCCAGCGCGAGCTTCAAGCCACCGGCCGCGACGCGCGGCAGCAGATCGGCCTGCTGCGAGTCGGTGCCGTGGTCCGCGATGAGCGGCGCGCACAGCGCCACGGTGGATAGATAGGGCTCGAGCACCAGCGCGCGGCCGATCTCCTCCATCGTGAGCATCAGCTCGGTGGCGCCGCCGATGCCGCCGTGCGCCTCGGGCAGGCCGATGGAGAGAAAACCCTGTTCGGCGAATGCCTGCCAGATCTCGTCGCTCGAGCCCGTGGGTTTCGCGAGACTGTTGCGGCGCGTCTCGAAGTCGTAGCGCTGCGTGAGGAAGCGCCGCACGGATTCCTGCAGGGCGAGTTGTTCTTCGTTGAATTCGAATTGCATTTGTCAGAGCCCCAGCAGGCGGTGCGCGATGATGTTGCGCTGGATTTCGTTCGAGCCACTGTAGATGGACGTCTTGCGCATGTTGAAGTAGCGGCCGGAGAGGGCGGCCCACCACTCGGCGCCGCTCGGCTCGCCCTGCCAGCCGGCGTCGAGTGCCTCGGGCACGTGCGGCAAAGCGCGCGGTCCGAGCGCGCGCATCTTGAGCTCGGACAGCGTCTGCTGGATCTCGGAGCCGGAGATCTTGAGCGCCGAGGAGATGGCGCCTGGATCGCGGCCCGCGGCCTCGGCCGAGAGCACGCCCAGTACGGTGTACTCGAGCGCGCGCAGCTCGATCTCGAGCGCGGCGATGGCGTCCCGGAAGCGCACGTCTTCGATGAGCGGGCGACCATCATTTGACACGCGGGCGGCGATGGCCTTGAGCGAGCGCAGCTCGCGCTTGGACTCGCCGAGCCGCGCAATGTTTACGCGTTCGTGCGTCAGCAGGTACTTCGCATACGTCCAGCCCTTGTTCTCCTCGCCGACACGCTGCGCAACGGGCACTTCGACGTCGTCGAGCCACACCTCGTTCACCTCGTACTCTCCATCTATCAGCGCGATGGGACGCACGGTGATGCCTTTCGTTTTCATGTCGATGAGCAGGAATGAGATGCCCTCCTGCGAGCGTCCCTCGGTGGACGTCCGCGCCAGGCAGAACATCCAGTCCGCGAAGTGGCCCAGCGTGTTCCACGTCTTCTGGCCGTTCACGACGTAGGCGTCGCCGCGCCGCACCGCGGTGGTCTTGAGCGAGGCGAGGTCGGAGCCCGCGCCGGGCTCGCTGTAGCCCTGGCACCACCAGTGCTCGCCCGAGAGGATGCGCGGCAGGAAGAACTGCTGCTGCGCGGCGGAGCCGTATTTCATGATGACGGGCGCGACCATGCGCACGCCGAATGCAATGACGGGTGGCGCGCCCGCGGCCGTGCACTCCTCGTCGAAGATGTGCTGCTCGACTGCGGTCCAGCCCGGGCCGCCGAATTCCTTCGGCCACGTGGGGCCCGACCAGCCGCGCGTGTGCAGGATGCGGTGCCAGCCGATGATGTCCTCGCGCGAGAGACGCTTGTGTCCCAACACCTTGGCGGCGACTTCCTTCGGGAGGTTCTTGCCGATGAAGGCGCGGATTTCGTCGCGGAACAATTTTTCGGCGGCGGAGTATTCGAGGTCCATCGCGGTATCCGTATTCCGCTGCGCGGAATGTTGTTTTGCAAAACTTGAAAGCAGACTAAGCCCTAAGTAATGCTTCATCAAGTTGCACCGGCAATTCCAGGAGCATTTCGTGCACCACGTCGATTACGCGCGCGACGGCGCGGCAGCGGTCATAACAATCTCGAATCCGCCGGTGAACAGCTTCTCGCACGCGGTCCGTTCCGCATTGCTCGATGCGCTCGACCGCGCTGCTGCGGACGATGGTGTGCGGGTCGTCGTGCTCGCGGGTGCCCATGGAGGGTTCTCGGGCGGCGCGGACATCCGCGAGTTCGGTACGCCTGCGTCACTCGCGGCGCCACAACTGCGCGACCTCATCGCGATTGTGGAGGCGAGCGCGAAGCCCGTGATCGCGGCGATCGACGGCATTTGTCTCGGCGGCGGTTTCGAGATCGCGCTGGGCTGTCACTATCGAGTGGCGCGCGCCGCTGCGCGCGTCGGTTTGCCCGAGGTGAAGCTCGGCTTGCTGCCGGGCGCCGGCGGCACTCAGCGGCTGCCGCGGCTCGTCGGCGTGGAGACCGCTCTCAACATGATCCTGAGCGGCGAACAGATTCCGGCGCGCGACCTCGCGACGTCGGCGCTGTTCGATCGCGTGGTCGACGGCGAGCCCGTGCGTGCGGCGGTGGAGTTCGCCAATGAATTGGAGAAGCAGGGTGGTTTGGTGCCCAGGCGTGTCTCGGAGCTGATGGTTGTCGACCCAAACCTCGAAGCGCTGTGCGATTTCGCGATGATGACCGTCAAGGCCAAAGCCCCGCTGGCTGTCGCGCCGCAGCGTTGCATCGAATGCGTGAAGGCCATCGCCAGGCCGTTTGCGGAGGGGCTGGCGATTGAGCGCCGGCTATTCGTCGAGCTCGTTCAGTCGCCGGAGTCGAAGGGCCTGCGCCATTCGTTCTTCGCAGAGCGCGCAGCAGGCAAAGTCGCCGATATTTCCGAATCCACGCCGCTGCGCCCGCTCGCGAAGGCCGCCGTCATCGGCGCTGGCACCATGGGCGGCGGGATCACCATCTGCTTTCTGAATGCGGGCATTCCCACCTGGCTGCTCGAGACCGACCAGCCCGCGCTCGACCGCGGCATTGCGCGTATCGCGGGCATCTACGATGCGCAAGTGAAAAAGGGCAAGCTCGAGCCGTCCGAGCGCGACAAACGCCTGGGGCTGCTGATGCCCGTGCTGAAATACGACGTCATCGGCGCCGCGGACATCGTCATCGAGGCGGTGTTCGAGCGCATGGAAGTAAAGCTCGCGGTGTTTGCCGAGCTCGATCGCGTCATGAAGCCCGGTGCCATTCTTGCAACCAACACTTCGACGCTCGATGTCAACGTCATCGCGCGCTCGACGAAGCGGCCGGCCGACGTGCTGGGCACGCACTTTTTCTCGCCTGCCAACGTCATGCGGCTGCTGGAAATCGTGCGCGGCACGGCGACGGGCCGTGACGCCCTGGCCACGGCGCTGGCGCTCGGCAAGATCCTCAAGAAGGTCTCCGTCGTTTCCGGCGTCTGCGACGGTTTCATCGGCAACCGCATGCTCGAGCATTACGGCAAGCAGGCGAACTATCTACTCGAGGAGGGCGCGAGCCCGCGCCAGGTGGACGCAGCGATGGAGGCGTTCGGCTTTGCGATGGGTCCGTTCAAGGTCGGAGACCTGGCCGGCAATGACATCGGCTGGAACATCCGCAAGCGCCGCCGCGCGGAGAAGCCGGGCTACAAGTTCTCGACGCTGCCCGACAAGCTCTGCGAGCTGGGCCGCTTCGGGCAAAAGACCGGCGCGGGCTGGTACGAATACCCCGACGGCCGCAAGCCGCTGCCATCGAAAGTGGTGGACGAGCTCATCGTGGCGCACCGCAAGGAGTTGGGCATCAGGCCGCGCAAGATTGACGACGCGGAGATCATCGACAGGCTCGTGTACGCGCTGGCCAATGAAGGCGCGCGCATCCTCGATGAAGGCATCGCGGCGCGTTCGTCAGACATAGATGTGTGTTATCTCACCGGCTATGGCTTTCCCGCCATGCGCGGCGGGCCGATGTTCCATGCGGACTTCGTGGGTCTTCCGCTCGTGCAGCGGCGCATGCGGGAATTCGCGCGCAACGGCCACGGCGATCCGGAGTTCTGGAAACCCGCGCCGCTCATCGAGCGCCTCGTTGCGACCGGTGGTTCGTTCGCGACCGGGGCTCCCGCGTCCGCCCCGGTGAAAGGTGTCGCGGCATGAGCACTGACGCGGTCATCGTCTCCACCGCGCGCACGCCGCTCGCGAAGTCCTTCCGAGGCGCCTTCAACCTGAGCCATGGCGCACATCTCGGCGGCGTGGTCGTGCGGGCCGCTCTCGAGCGCGCGCACATCGAACCCGGCGAGGTGGAGGACGTCATCATGGGCTGCGCCTATCCCGAGGGCTCCACGGGTGGCAACGTCGCGCGCATCAGCGCCTACCGCGCCGGTTGCCCGGCGACGGTGGCCGGCACCACGGTCAGCCGCTTCTGCAGCTCGGGCCTGCAGACCATCGCGCTCGCCGCACAGCGCATCATGGCGGGCGAAGATGGCATCTACGTCGCGGGCGGCGTGGAGAGCATTTCCACCGTGCAGCCGAACCGCAACCAGCACATGGCGCGTGACTCGTGGACGGCGACGCACAAGCCGGATCTCTATCTACCCATGCTCGACACGGCCGAGATCGTGAGCAAGCGCTACGGCATCCCGCGCGAGCGCATGGACGAGTACGGCGTGCGCAGCCAGATCCGCGCCTGTGCCGCCGATGCCGCGGGCCACCTCCGCGACGAAATCATCGCGACGCCGGCCACCATGGCGGTCGTCGGTGAGGATGGCCGCTTCGCGACACGCGACGTAGTGGTGGAGCACGACGAGGGCCTGCGCGCCGACACCACTTATGAGGGCGTGTCGAAGATCCGTGCGGCGCAGCCGGGCGGGGCCATCGCCGCGGGCAATGCCAGCCAGTTCTCCGATGGCGCGGGAGCCTGCGTAGTAATGAGTGCGCGCGAGGCCGCGCGCCGCAACCTCACGCCGCTCGGCGTGTTCCGCGGCTTCGCCGTCGCGGGCTGCGAGCCCGACGAAATGGGCATCGGCCCGGTGTTCGCCGTGCCCAAACTACTGAAGCGCGCAGGGCTCACGGTGCAGGACGTCGGGCTCTGGGAGCTCAACGAAGCTTTCGCCGTGCAGGTGCTCTATTGTCGCGACCGGCTCGGCATCGACGACGATCGCCTCAACGTCGATGGTGGCGCCATTGCCATCGGTCATCCATTCGGCATGAGCGGGCAGCGCCTCACGGGTCATGCGCTCATCGCGGGCAAACGCCTCGGCGCGCGCCACGTGGTGGTGACGATGTGCGTGGGCGGCGGAATGGGCGCTGCGGGGTTGTTCGAAGTGGTCTAGGGCGGGCGAGTCATGGGCGAGGGGTCGTGAGCACAGAACAACAAAAAGCGAACGCGAAGAAGGCGCTGCTGCTGCTCTTCGCCGTCAACCTGCTCAACTTCTTCGATCGCCAGCTACCCGGCGTGCTCGGCGAGCCGATTCGCAAGGAGTTCGGCCTGGACGACGCGCAGCTCGGGTTGATAGGCACGGCGTTCACGCTCATGTACGCGGCCGTGGGCCTGCCGATCGGTCGGCTCGCGGATACCTGGGTGCGCACGCGGCTCATCGCCGCCGGCCTCACGGTGTGGAGCGCGCTCACGGCCGTCTCGGGCATGGTGCACACCTATTCCGGGCTCGTAGCCGCGCGGCTCGGCGTGGGCATCGGCGAGGCGACGTGCTCACCCGCGTGCCAGTCGCTGATCGGTGACCTCTATCCACCCGAGAAGCGCTCGCGCGCGCTCGGCGCGTTCATGCTCGGCCTTCCATTTGGCCTGTGCCTTTCCTATCTCACCGGCGCGTGGCTGGGCGCGGAGTACGGCTGGCGCACGTGCTTCATGCTCGCAGCGTTGCCGGGATTCATCGTCGCGGTGCTGGTTCTCAGACTGCCCGAGCCCGTGCGCGGCGGAGCTGATGGATTTGTCGCGCCGGGCGCGTCGCAACCGCCGAAACATGCGACGAGCTGGGAAGGCTACAAGCGCGTGATGCGAATCCGGACGCTGTGGTGGATCGTGATCTCGGGCGCGCTCCACAACTTCAATGTGTACGCGATCAACGCGTTCCAGACGCCGTTCCTGCAGCGCTACCACGCGCTCGATCTACGCAATGCCGCGTTGGTGTCGGCGCTGGTCGTCGGATTGGTCGGCGCCATTGGCTTGCTCGGCGGCGGCTGGGCCTCGGACCGCCTGAGCCGGCGCCGCGCCGATGGGCGCCTGCTGCTCGCCTCGGTCACGATGATGGCGTCGGTGCCCTGCGTGTTCCTCGCGCTGGCGCAGCCACCCGGGTCGATCATCGCGTTCATGATTCCGATGGCGCTCGGCACCACGCTGAGCTTCGTCTACTACGCCACCGTGTACGCGGCCATCCAGGACGTCGTCGAGCCGCGGTTGCGCGGCAGCGCCGTGGCTATCTACTTCTTCGCGATGTACGTCATGGGCGCGAGCATGGGCACCTACCTGACGGGCAAGCTGTCCGTGTTCCTTGCGAAGCGGGCGATGGCGGAGGCGGGCGCGTCCGCGATGACCGAGGTCTTCCGTGCAGTTGGACTGCACGACGCAATGTACGTGATCCCCACGCTGGCGTTCTGCTGCGCGCTGGTGCTGTTCGCGGCATCGCGCACGGTGGGCGCTGACATGGTGGTGAACCGGGCCGGGCGGTCGGCATTCGTAGATAAGGTGTAATGCATGCCCACGATGAAAGCCGCCGTCATCCACGCGTTCAAGGAGCCCTTGAGAATCGAGGAGGTGCCGGTGCCCGAAGTCGTGCCGGGGCGCATCCTCGTCAAAGTCGTGGCGTCCGGTGTGTGCCATACAGATCTGCATGCGGCCGACGGCGACTGGGTGTTCAAACCGAAGCCGCCTTTCATTCCCGGCCACGAGGCAGCCGGCCATGTCAGCGCGGTTGGCGCCGGCGTGAAGCATGTGAAAGAGGGAGACCGCGTCGGCGTACCGTGGCTGCACACCACGTGCGGCCACTGCGAGCACTGCATCAGTAGCTGGGAGACGCTGTGCGACCGTCAGCAAATAACGGGGTACACCGTCAACGGTGGATATGCCGAATACGTGCTTGCCGATCCCGCGTATGTGGGCCGCCTGCCCGCGAATATCGATTTTTCAGCCATTGCCCCAGTGCTCTGCGCGGGACTGACTGTCTACAAAGGTCTGAAGCAGCTTGAACGCAAGCCTGGTGATTGGGTTGCCATCTCGGGCGTCGGCGGCCTGGGTCACCTGGCGGTGCAGTACGCCCGCGCGATGGGTTTTCACGTCGCCGCTGTCGACATCGATGACAGGAAACTCGAGCTTGCGAGGAAGCTCGGCGCTGAGCTCGTCGTCAATGCGATGAGCGCGGACCCCGTCAAGGAGTTGCAGCGCGCACTGCGTGGGGCGCATGGCGTGCTGGTCACGGCGGTGTCACCCAAGGCCTTCGAGCAGGCATTGGGAATGCTGCACAAGCGCGGCACCATGGTGATCGTTGGCCTTCCACCGGGCGAGTTCGCATTGCCGATCTTCGATGTCGTGGGCAATGCGAAGACCATTCGTGGATCGACCGTCGGTACGCGAATGGATTTGCAGGAAGCGATTGCGTTTGCCGCTGAAGGCAAGGTGCAAACGGTCTACACCGAAGACAAGCTAGAGAACATCAACAACATCTTCGATCGCATGAGGAAGGGCGCCATCGAAGGTCGCGTCGTGATGAAGCTGTCCGGCGGAAGCTGACGCCGTTCCTGGGGTCGAGAGGCGATCTCTTCGATTGCGGGTGCGGTTATTCTTTCGGCAATTGCGGCATGTTCCAGCTCGCATAGAGTGTTGGCAAACACCCGAACAAGGTCAGATTCAGCATGAAGGCGGATGCTGCGACAAAGACACTTTGCGCAGTTTGCCAATTCTGCAAATGAGACAGGCTCATGAGCAAGAGTTGGCCGACGCAGTTGAGTAAGGTGAGCAGCCCAAAGCAAAACAGGAAGGAGTCCTTTCTCAGCGCCGCCTCGCGCTCATCATCTTCGAGCGAAGACTTTCCCAACGGCCCGCAGATATGGATACCCGGCGCTATTGCCGCGATGCTGCCCATGAATGACACGGTGATGGCGACCATATCCAGCGCTGGCGGCCAGGCCAATGAAAGAATGAACAGGGTGCACGAAAAAGCGATCATCCAAATCGGGATCCAGCGAAGCGGGCGGTGCTTGCGATCGGGTGCACCGGACATGTCATCGGCGACCCGCGCGGGTATTCCCGTCCATCGCACAGCGTTATCCAGAATCGCAAGAATGTTTCGGCGAGGCGTTTTCATTCATCTTCTCCTGCTCGCTTGAACGTCATCGCGATGGGTTCGAAGCGCTCGAACGAGAAAAGCATTTCGACAGCCACTCCAAAGTGGCGCGCGATCTTCAGGGCGAGTTCCAGGCTCGGCTTGTAATCGCCGCGTTCGAGATAACCAATCGTCTGATGGTTGACTCCGACCGCGTCAGCCAATTGCCGCCGGGAGATGCCTTGCTCGGCGCGAAAAACGGAAATTCTGTTGTATAGACTCATGCAAATGTTGAGAAACTCAACTAATCGTTGTGATTACACAACGACTCTGTCCGAAAAGTCAACACTCGCCCGGCGTGAATTCAGAGATTCTCTGGCGCAACACCGTGCCGGGATCGCCAGAAACGAATCGCTCTCCAGCCCACCCAGCCCCAAAGAGCGCTATTGCCGAGAAACACGAGCCAACCCCAGATCCCCGTGTTTGCGATTTCCAGCAGCCGGAATCCGGTCACCAACGGAAAAGTCCATATCTCGAATGCACTGTTCAACAGGTGGTGAGTGAGATCCGACGGGCCCCGGCCTTCGAACCGCGACATGCCACTCGCCATCATCAGGAAAAAAAGTGCGACGGAAAGCAGAAAATGAACCGCTGCGATCGTGCCGATGATCATTGCGCGATGATGATCAACGCGGTCTTCGTTCAGATTCATAGTCAGTCGCGCTCTGTTCGGCGGAACTTGCTGTAAAGCGCGGTCAGCGTCTGCACCGCTGCATCGGATTCCTGCCGATCCGGTACCAGCGATTCGTCGTAGTAACCGCGCATGTCTCCACCCGCGACTGCCTGCACCACGATGCCATCGCTGCGCGGGATGACATTCACATCGCGATACGCCAGTGCGTAGTCGAACTCCGCCTGCGGAATCAGATATGCAATCTGACCGCGCACCGGCACGACAGACTCGTCGCGCCATAACGCACGCGCGCCATAGCCG
>Ga0190264_10000052_pt1 | contig 16849 bp, 13 predicted proteins | sample Popmic112T_FD_136651 | JGI IMG/M metagenome (GOLD analysis project Ga0190264, IMG submission 136651) | Populus adjacent soil microbial communities from riparian zone of Indian Creek, Utah, USA - 112 T | ecosystem: Environmental > Terrestrial > Soil > Riparian zone | place: USA: Utah | collected... | reverse complement strand
GCGGACATTCATGGCCAGTTTCTCGAAGCCGGCGCGGACATCGTCGCCACGAATACCTTCAATGCGACTTCGCTGTCACTCGCTGACTACCACCTCGAAGAGCTGGTGTATGAGCTGAACTTTGAAGCCGTGAAGCTTGCGCGCCGCGTTGCCGATGCAGAATCGAAGAAGTTGGGTCGCACCTGCTACGTGGCGGGTGGCCTGGGGCCGACCAGCAAGACGGCTTCCATTTCACCCGACGTCAATGATCCTGGCTATCGGGCGGTTACCTTCGATCAACTCGTGGCGACCTACAGCGACGCCACCCGCGGTCTCATCGACGGCGGCGCCGATGCCATTCTCATCGAAACCATCTTCGATACGTTGAACGCCAAGGCGGCTATCTACGCGGTACGCGACACGCTCGATGCGGCCGGCCTGGATCTGCCCATCATCATCTCCGGCACGATCACGGATGCATCGGGGCGTACGCTTTCCGGTCAGACGGTGGAAGCCTTCTGGGCGTCGGTGCGCCATGCGCGTCCGATCACCATCAGCCTCAATTGCGCGCTGGGCGTCAAACAGTTGCGGCCGTATGTCGAGGAACTCTCGCGCCTCGCGGACACCCACGTCGGCGTGTATCCCAATGCGGGCTTGCCGAACGCATTCGGTGAGTACGACGAGGCGCCGGAAGACACCGCGAAGGTGTTGGGCGAGCTCGCGCATGCCGGCCACCTGAATTTCGTCGGTGGCTGCTGCGGCACCACGCCCGCACACATCAAGGCGATCGCCGATCGCATGCGCTGCGAACCGGTGCGCAAGAAGAAGGATCATGTGCCGCGCCTGGAGCTCTCGGGGCTCGAGGCGTTCAATCTCACGGACAACATCCGTTTCGTGAACGTGGGCGAGCGTACCAACGTCACGGGCTCGGCCAGGTTCCGCAAGCTCATCGAGGCCAACGATTACCCGGCCGCGCTGTCGATTGCCCGCCAGCAGGTGCAGGACGGCGCGCAGATCATCGACGTGAACATGGACGAGGGCATGCTCGACTCCCAATCTGCCATGGTGAAGTTCCTGAATCTCATCGCCGCCGAGCCCGACATCGCCCGCGTGCCGGTGATGATCGACTCGTCGAAGTGGAGCGTGATCGAAGCGGGCCTCAAGTGCATCCAGGGCAAGGGCGTCGTCAACTCCATCAGCCTGAAAGAGGGCGAAGAGGCCTTTCTTGCGCATGCGCGCAAGGTGCAGGCCTACGGCGCCGCCGTGGTGGTCATGGCCTTCGACGAGCAGGGCCAGGCCGATACCGTCGAGCGCAAAGTGGGCATCTGCGAGCGGTCGTACAAACTACTGACCGAAAAGCTCGACTTCCCGCCCGAGGACATCATCTTCGATCCGAACATTTTCGCGATCGCCACCGGCATCGAAGAGCACAATGGCTACGGCGTGGCGTTCATCGACGCCACGCGCGAGATTCGCAAACGTTGCCCGCATGCGCATATTTCCGGCGGCGTCAGCAACGTGTCGTTCTCGTTCCGGGGCAACGAACCCGTGCGCCAGGCCATGCACTCGGTGTTCCTGTACCACGCCATCCAGGCGGGTATGGACTTCGGCATCGTGAACGCCGGCCAGCTCGCGGTTTACGACGACATACCGAAAGATCTGCGCGAGCGCGTCGAAGACGTGGTCCTCAACCGCCGCCCGGATGCCTCCGAGCGCCTGCTCGAAATCGCCGTCAACTACAAGGACGGTGGGGCGCGTGAGCGCAAGGAAGATCTTGCGTGGCGGCAATTGCCGATTCGCGAGCGGCTCAGCCACGCGCTGGTGTCGGGCAACGATCAATTCATCATCGAAGACACTGAAGAAGCCCGGCTCGCTGCCGAGCATCCGTTGCATGTCATCGAAGGCGCGCTCATGGATGGCATGAACGTGGTCGGTGACCTGTTCGGCTCCGGCAAGATGTTCCTGCCGCAAGTAGTCAAATCCGCGCGCGTCATGAAGAAGGCCGTGGCGCATCTGATCCCGTTCATCGAGGCGCTCGCCGACGGCGTGCAGAAGACCAACGGTACCGTGGTGCTGGCGACCGTCAAAGGCGACGTGCACGACATCGGCAAGAACATCGTCGGCGTCGTGCTCCAGTGCAACAACTTCGCCATCGTCGACCTGGGCGTCATGGTGCCCGCGGACAAGATCCTCGATACCGCGCAGAAGTTGGGCGCCGACATGATCGGGCTCTCGGGCCTCATCACGCCGTCACTCGAGGAAATGAGCTACATCGCCGGCGAGATGCAGCGCCGCGGTTTCACGGTCCCGCTGCTCATCGGTGGCGCCACCACCTCGCCGGCGCACACCGCGGTCAAGATCGATCCGAACTATGAAGGTCCCGTGGTCTACGTGAAAGACGCGTCGCGCGCCGTGGGTGTGTGCCGTCAGCTCGTGACCCCGGAAATGAAGCCGGCGTACGTGGCCGAAGTGAAAGCCGACAACGTTCGCCGTCGCGAGCAGCATGCGGGCAAGAAGCAGAAGGGCGCGCAGCTCACGCTCGGGCAGGCCCGCAACAACCGGCCGAAGATCGACTGGGCCAGGTACACCCCGCCCGTGCCGCGTTTCCTCGGTGCGAAGGTCTTCAACGACGTCCCGCTGGCGGCGCTCACGCCGTACATCGACTGGATGCCGTTTTTCAATGCCTGGGAGTACGGTGGCAAGTTCCCGGACGTGCTCCAGGACCCGGTGCGCGGCGAATCGGCGCGCTCCTTATATAAGGACGCCCAGGAGATGCTGGCCACCATCCTGCGCGAGCACTGGCTCACGGCGCGCGCGGTGGTCGGGTTCTTCCCGTGCAACGCCGTCGACGAAGAAATCGAGGTGTACAGCGACACCACGCGCTCGCGCGTGCTGCATCGCCTGCATCACCTGCGTCAGCAGAAGGCCAAGCCGGCCGGGCAGCCGCATTACGCGTTGTCAGATTTCATCGCCCCGAAAGATTCGGGGAAGGTGGACTACATCGGCGCCTTTGCCGTAACCGCAGGCATCGGTATCGAACCGCATCTCGAACGCTTCAAGGCGACACACGACGACTACAACGACATCCTGCTGAAGTCGCTGGCGGATCGGCTGGCGGAAGCTTCCGCCGAAGCGCTGCACCTGCGTGTGCGCCGCGAGTTGTGGGGCTACGCTCCCGAGGAGCGGCTCACCAACGATCAGCTCATCCAGGAAGCCTACCGCGGCATTCGTCCGGCGCCGGGATATCCCGCCTGCCCGGACCACACCGAGAAAGGCACGTTGTGGCAGATGCTCGATGTCGAGCGCGCCATCGATCTGCGCATCACCGAGAGTTTCGCCATGTATCCGACGGCCGCAGTCAGCGGCTGGTACTTCGCGCATCCGGATGCCAGGTACTTCGCGGTCGGGCCCATCGACCTCGACCAGATGCAGAACTACGCCACGCGCAAGGGCTGGACTGCGCCCGAAGCCCGCAAGTGGCTCATCAGCAATCTGGAGAATCGCGTCTCAGCCGATCCGCACGACGAAGCGGCCTAGGTGGGTGCCGGGTGAGGAAAGTGGGGAGACAATCCCCACTATCCCCACCCGGCACCAATTGCGATGATCGTGCGCGATGACCAACCCCGAGGGAGACAACGCGGCGGATCAACGGCTGACCTTCGGCCGTTTCGTACTCGATCTGCGGCGTGGCGTACTGCTGCTCGATGGCCGCGAGGTCATGTTGCGGCCGAAAACGTTCGCGGTGCTGAGTCACCTGGTCCAGCATCCGGACCGGCTGGTTTCCAAGGAAGAATTGCTCGCGACAGTCTGGCCGAACCTCGTGGTCACCGACGACACGCTGGTGCAGAGCATCGGCGAGTTGCGCCGCGCCCTCGGAGAAACCGGTGCGCGCCTCATCGTCACGGTGCCGCGCCGCGGCTATCGCTTCGAGGTTTCGGAAGCGCCGCCTGACCGGCGAAAAGCCCGCGCCTGGCATCCACTGCGATTCCGCTGGAACTACGGCATCCTCGCGCCGCTCGCGGTCGCCCTCACGGTGCTGGTGATGTGGCTCGCCGGATTCTGGAGCGATGCACCTCCCGCGGCCGCAGAAGCCAAGCCCGCGATCGCGGTGCTGCCGTTCCAGCACCACGGCGAAGATCCCGCGCGTGAATACCTCGCCGACGGACTCACGCAGGATCTCATCAATTCCCTGGGGAGGTTCCCGGCGCTCACGGTGATGTCATGGAACGCAGTCGCCGGCTACAAGGGCGAGGCCGTGCGGCCCGGCGAGATCGCGCGCTCGCTCGAGGTGCGGTACCAGGTCGAGGGCAGCGTGAGCTACGCCGGGGACCAGGTACGGGTCAGTGCGCAGATGGTCGACACGCAGGGCCGCGTGTTGTGGTCGGCGCGTTTCGAAGACACGCCCGCCGACGTGTTCGCGCTGCAGGATCGCATCACGCGCGAGATCGCTGGCGCGCTGGCGATTCGCGTCACCGAATTCGAGCAACGACGCATCGCGACGAAGCCCACCGAAAGCTTTGACGCATACGACTATCTATTGCGCGCGCGGCCGGCACTGCAACGCCCGTCGCGCGCCGGTATCGTCGAGGCGCGGGAGTTGTTGAGGCGCGCCATCGCGCTCGACCCGAAATATGCCGCTGCGCATTCGGCACTCGGCGAAACCTTTCACGTGGCGATTTCGATGGGATGGGCGGAGTCTCCCGACGAATACTGGAAACGCGTCGAAACACATGCCGGCGAGGCCCTGAAGTTCGATTCGTCGGATGTGCGCGCGCGCATCCTGATGGCGCGCAGGTACCTGGCGTACAACCGTCATCTGGAAGCGCAGTCGCAGATCGATCGCGCCATCGGCATCAATCCGAATGACCCGGACGCGCTCGCTGGTCGCGGAAACGTCCTGATGTGGCTCGGCAAGACCGACGCCGCCATCGAATCGCTCGAGCTCGCGCTGCGCATCGACCCCGAGCTCAACGACTTCGACCGTTTCGCGCTGACGCTGGCGTACTACCTCAAGCAGCGATACAACGAAGCCATCGAGCAGGCCGAACTCAACCTTCGCAGGAATCCAGGTGCAAGGTTCAATGAAGCCGTGCTGGCTGCAGCCTATGCGCAGGTCGGCCGCGGCGCCGACGCGGCGCGCGTCAGCGAAAATGTCCGGCAGACCGACCCGATGTTCGACCCGGCGACCTACGGGAACAAATTCCTGAATCCGAAAGACCTGGCGGCACTGCGCGATGGCCTGCGCAAGGCGGACCTGCTGGTCGAAGCGCGCTAGCCGCGCGCTCAATGTTTATTCGGCAGTAGCCCGCGGTTGCGATTCGCCCGTTCGAGCATGGCCTTGTAATCCTTGCGAAAGAGCTCCGGGCCGATGGACTTGCCGAACAGGTAGAGCTTGTCGTCGATGATCAGCCAGTATTCGGGGCTCGCCTCGTGCACTTCCCCGCGCGCCAGCGACACGGCGCAGAAGGTTTCAAACTGCGGCGCGTAGCGCACCGGATCGGCCTTGAACAGGTCGCGATGCCGCGCGTTGGCGAATCGCCAGCGATGTTCGTCCCAGTCGTACTCGAACTGTGCAACGCCCGGTGTCGCGCGCTGCAACGTGAAATAGGCCACCGGGTCGTAGCCCTGGATGGCGACGGCTGCCGGTTCGGCAGCCATTCCGGCCGATGAGATCAGGGCGAAGGCAATTGCCAGCGTGGCGGTTCGTCGCGTGAGGAGCATGGCGCCTTTATAACGCAGGCCGTGGCCAGCAGGCAGACGGATTCAGTGAAGTTTCGCCAGAGTTTCCGGGTTCTTTCGTTACTGCCGCCCGCTGGCTGGCCATTCTCGCGTCTCGAAAACCAACCTGCTCATTCGGAGGGTCGAACCATGATGCGAATCAAAAGTTTCTGCGGGCTCGTGTTGCTCGCACTATTCGGTGGAGTTGCCCCGGCGTACGCGGACGCGGTGGTGGACTGGAACGAAATTACGGTGCAGGCCGCGACCGCGGGGCGCCCCGGTCCCATCGCGATAGTCGATATCGCGCTCGTGCAGGTTGCGGTGCACGATGCCGTGCAAGCCATCGATCGGCAATTCGAGCCGTATCACGCCGAGATCGGCACGAGGCGAGGCGACAGGGCCCAAGGGCGCCGCTCCGCTGCCGTCGCCGCGGCGGCACACGATGTGCTCGTCGGGATGTACCCCGCCCAGGCGACCACTCTCGACACGACGTATTTCAACTACCTGGCTGACAAGGGTCTCGGTGGCGATCCCGGCATCCTCATCGGGCAGCAGGTGGCCGCGCGAATTCTGCCGTTGCGCCGCGCGAACCCGAATCCTCTGCCGCCGCCTTTCGTCGGGGGGACCGGCGTCGGCACCTGGCGCCCGACGCCGTCGTTCCTGGGAAACCCGCCTTCCCCGGCACCGTTCTCACCGATGGCGACACCGTGGATGGGCGACTTCGATCCATTCACGCTCACCAGCCCGACGCGTTTCCGTGCCCCGCCACCACCGGCATTGAGCAGCGACCGCTACACGCGGGATTACAACGAGGTCAAGGAGTTCGGCTCTCTCGTCAGCAAGAAGCGCACGCCCGAACAAACGGATCTCGCGTATTTCTACGTCGAGACCGCGCCCGTGTTGTGGAACCGTGCGCTGCGAGGAATCGCCGCGCGATACTTGCGCAAGAGCGGCGACACAGCCCGGCTTTTCGCGCTGGCAAATCTGGCGACCGCCGATGCGCTCATCACCTGCTGGGACAGCAAGAGGTTCTACGCCTACTGGCGACCCATCACGGCCATCCAGGAAGGCGACGCTGACGGCAATCCGGCGACCGTCGGCGACCCGGCGTGGCAACCATTGATCAACAATCCTAACTACCCCGACTACACCTCGGGCGCGAACAGCGTGACAGGCGCCATGACGCGCACGCTCGAGTTGTTCTTCGGCACGGACAAGATGTTCTTCGAGGTCGAGAGCGCCGCGCCACAGGCTGTGCAAAAGATCCGCAGGTACAACCGGTTCTCGGACGCCGCGCGGGACGTCGTCGAGGCGCGTATCCTGCTCGGGATTCACTTCCGCTTCGCGGATCTCGAGGCGCGTACCCAGGGCAGAAGCGTGGCAGACTGGACTTTCAACCACTTCCTGCTTCCGCTCGGAGGCCGTGACCAGCACGGACACGATCAATGGTAATTGTCAGCAGTTATCGGGCCGCCGCCCTCGCGTTGCTGTTCACGCTGGCCGCCACGGCGCGGGCCGACGTCATCATGGACTGGAACGCCCGGGCGGACGCCGTCGCCGCCGAAAAGCGGCTGCCCCCACCTTTGCAGGGACGTGCGCTGGCGCTGATGCACGTGTCGATGTTCGAAGCCATCAACGCCATCGAACGCCGCTACAAGCCGTACCGGCTCGATCTCATCGCCGACCGGAATACTTCGCGCGAAGTGGCCGCGGCGAGCGCCGCCCATGCCGTGTTGACGGCGTTGTATGCCGATCAACGCCCGGCGCTCGATGCACAGTTGGCCGCGGATCTCGCCGCGGTGGCCGAGGGGCCGGCGAAGGAGCGCGGCATCATCCTCGGACGCAAGGCGGCGGAGGAGCTGCTCGAGCTTCACGCCGAGGATGGCGCGGGCGCTGACGACTACCGTCCATTCACCCAGGCCGGTGTGTATGTGCCGACCCAGCCGGTGGCCGGTTATCACGTGCGCACCTTCAAGCCATGGGTCATGGCGAGCGCGGCGCAGTTTCGCGCCGCGCCGCCGCCGGCCCTGACCTCGGAAACCTGGACGCGTGACGTCAATGAGATCCGGGAAGTGGGTGCGCTCAATAGTTCGGTGCGCAGCCCGGAGCAGACGACGGTGGGAAAATTCTGGTTCCTCACCGGTGCGCGAACCTACAACCCCATCGTGCGGCAGGTGGTGTTGGCTAAGCAGATGAACCTGCTCGACTGCGCGAGGATCTATGCACTCACCTCGATGGCGGCGGCGGACTCTTTCATCGCCGTCTTCGAAGCCAAGTACCACTACAACTTCTGGCGGCCAGTCACCGCGATTCGAAACGCCGACCTGTCACAGAACCCGGCGACGCCGCGCGACGCCAGCTGGCAGCCGCTCGGCGAGACCCCGATGCATCCCGAGTATCCGTGCGCACACTGCATCAGCGCGTCGGCCGTGGCCGCCACGTTGCGCGCAGTGGTGGGCGATGAAGTGGGCGAGGTCACGGTCACCAGCAACACCGCGCCGGGCGTGACGCGCCGCTGGACGCGGCTTTCCGACTACGCCGATGAAGTCTCCAGCGCGCGCATATGGGCCGGATTTCACTACCGGTTTTCGACCGAGGCGGGCAAGGATATGGGACGGAAAATCGGTGAGCTCACCGTGGCGACACAGCTTCGACCGCGCAAGTAGTGTTTCCTGGCCGGCGGCGGTTGTTATGCTCGCCGCCCATGAACAACAAGCTCGCGATCGCAGTTCTCGTTCTGTTCCCACTCGGCGCGTTCGCGGCTGAAAAGCCGGGCGACTGGCGGCCGCTGCTCGATGCGAAGTTTTCGCAGTTCGACGTGTACCTGAGTTATCGCGGCGACCAGATCATGAGCGTGATCCAGGGCAAGGCGCCGGCGGATCTGAAGCCTGTCGGCCTGAACCCGCCGGGGCAGAACGTGTTCACGATGATCGAGCAGGGTGGCAAGCCGGTGTTGCGCATCAGCGGTGAGATCTACGGCTGTGCGACCACGCGCGAGGAATTCTCGAACTACCACTTCCGCGCCAGCTTCAAGTGGGGTGACAAGAAGTGGGAGCCCCGCCTGACCGAGCTCAAGGATTCGGGAATCCTGTATCACAGCCGTGGAGACTTCGGCGTCGACTACTGGAAGTCCTGGGCGCTTTCGCAGGAGTTCCAGGTCATCGAGCATGGCATCGGCGAGTACTGGCGGCAGGCCACGTCGGCTTTCGATATTCGTGCGGATGCGAAGGCGCCCGGCGCCGAAGCGCCGAAGTGGAATCCCAAAGCCCCGTGGATGGCCTTTTCCGGGTCTAACAACCACGCGCTCGCGGGTTCGGATGAAGATCGCCCGGGCGCATGGAACACGCTGGAGCTCGTGTGCTTTGCGGATCGTTGTGTGCACGTCGTCAACGGAAAGGTGGTGATGGCGCTGCGAAATTCGCGCTACCACGATGGCGGCAAGGACATACCGATGACGGGCGGCAAGCTGCAGATCCAGAGCGAGGCGGCGGAAGTTTTCTACCGCGAACTCGAAATCCGGACGATTCCGGCGATGCCGAAGGAATACGAACAATATTTCAGGGACTGATATCGTTCTTGAACAGCATTCCGCCTTTCACGACCACTGCGACGTCTTGCAGTGCCGAGATGTCCCGCAGCGGATCACCTTTCACCGCGATGACATCGCCGAACTTGTCCGGCTCGATCGTACCGACGCGCGCACTCCAGGCCATGTATTGCGCGGCCACGCGCGTGGCGGACTGAATCGCCTGCATGGGCGTCATGCCGCGCGCCACCATGATCGGAAACTGTCGTGCATTGAGTCCATGCGGGAACACGCCGGAGTCGGTCGCGAAAACGATAGGCACTCCGGCTTTGACTGCCTTGGTGAAGGCGAGGCGCTGGATTTCGGTGGTCTCGGTGTTCTTGCGCAGGAACTCCTCGGGCCAGCCGGCCTTTCGTCCCTCGGTATCGATGTAGTCGCCGTTGTACACGTCCATGGCGAGCGCGACGTGGCCTTGCTCGAGTGCGGCGGCGATGCATGCGTCATCCAGGTACGAGGCATGCTCGATGGTGTCGGCGCCCGCGGCAATGGCCATGCGTATGGACTCCGCGCCATGCGCGTGCGCGGCCACCTTCTTGCCGACGGCGTGCGCGATGTCGACCACGGCCTGGATTTCGTCCTGCGTCATCTCCGGTGCGCCGGGGACACCGCCAAACGCCAGCACCGCGCCCGAGGCAATCACCTTGAGCAGATCGGCGCCGTTGTCGATCAGGAACTCGGCCCGCTCGCGAAATTGATCCGGCCCGCGCGCGACGCCCGCGTGAAAACGTTCGCTGCCCGGGGGTTCCTTGAAATCCGGGATGTACAGATCGCCGCCGCCCTGCGGAATGGTGAGGTACGGGCCGCTGACCTGCATGCGTGGTCCAGCCGCTTTGCCGGCGTTGACCGCGTCGCGCAGCGCCGTATCAGTGCCGAGCGCATAGGCGCCGACATTCCGGACGCTGGTGAAGCCGGCTAACAAGGTCGCGCTGGCATTTTCCTTCGACAGGCGCAGCGTCTCTTCGGCGGGCCGCGAGAAATAGACGGTGAGATCCGCCGTGTCCTCGGGCCGGTCGGTGAGATGCGTGTGCATGTCGATGAGGCCGGGCAGGCAGGTGTAACCGGACAGGTCGAGCACCGGGACGTGCGTGGACGCGGCATCGCTGCGGCTTGCGCTTTCCTTGAGGCTCTTGATCTTCCCGTCGCGTATCAGCACGAGAACGTCGCGTTTCACGGTGTCGGAGTTGCCGTCGATGAGCTTCCCGCAGCGGAGCGCGATGGTCCCGCTGTCGGGCGTGTACGGCACCTGGCGTATGTCGAGGCGATCGGTCTTGTTGGGCGTGTAGGCGCAGGCGCCGAGGGTGGTCAGTGCGAGCAGGAGCGCGATCGAACGGGTGATCATGCGAGCGGGATGAATTCCTGGTTGTCGAAGTCGGGGAGTTTCATGCGGCCCGCGCGCCAATCGGCCTTGGCCTGTTCGATGCGCTCCTTCGAAGATGAAACGAAATTCCAGTCGATGAATCGTTCGCCGACAGGTTCGCCGCCGAGCGCCATGATCGTGGACCGGGCGGATGCGGTGACGGTGGTGTCTTCACCTTTGTCGAACACCAGCATCTTGCCGGCGCCAAGGACCTGGCCCCGCACCTCCACTTCGCCGGCGGCAATGTACAGGGCGCGCTCGGAGTAATCCTCGGGCAGGGCGGCGCGCGCACCGCTGGCGATTTCCCAGTGAGCGTAGAACAGCGGCGAATGGGTCTTCACACCAGCCCGGAGCCCGAATGCTTCGCCCGCTAACAAACGCGTGCGCAGCCCGCCGTCTTCGTGCAGCGGCAATGCGGCGGCGTCGTGATGTGCGAAGGACGGGTCGGTTTCCTCGTGCTCCCTGGGTAGCGCCACCCAGGCCTGAATGCCATGCAGCGCGCCACCCTCGGCACGCGCCTTCTCGAAACGTTCGGAATGCGTGATGCCGCGGCCGGCAATCATCCAGTTCACTTCTTCGGGCTGGATAGCCTGGACAACGCCCACGCTGTCGCGATGCATGATTTCGCCCGCAAACAGATAGGTGACGGTGGCGAGGCCGATGTGCGGATGCGGCCGGACATCGACGGTCTTCGGAAACCCGGGAGAGAAGTGCTTGGGGCCGATGTGATCGAAGAAGATGAAAGGCCCGACCATGTGCCGGCGAGTGAACGGCAGTACCCGTCCGACTTCGAACCCGCCGAGATCCCGCCGCCGCTGGTCGATGACATCCATGCCATGTGGTTTACCAGACCGGCGGGCGCAGGAGCAAGAACGGTGTCAGGCACCGTTTCCTAGGAAACGGTGCCTGACACCAATTTACAAGGACTTCAGGTATTCGGCGAGGTCCTTCTTTTCGCCGGCCGAAAGGCCTAAAGAGAAATGTGAGTCGTAGTGATCGATGACGGCGGCCAGGGTCGGGAAGCGCCCGTCGTGATAGAAGCCGCCGGTCATGTGCGTCCACAGCCCGCGAAGCGGCGCGGTGCGGTAATGACCATCCGGAGAGCGGCTCGACTGGAAGTCATCGATGCCAATCTCCGCGCCGGTATGCATGTTCCAGCCGGGTTCGGTGAACAGCGGCGGTACGTGACACGCCGCGCAATTGGCCTTGTCCATGAATATCGCCGCGCCGCGCTTTGCCGCACGCCAGTCATAGCTGCCGCGAGGCGCGGCTGGCGCCGGAATTGCGAGCTGGTACAGCTGCAACGCCGGCAGCTGCGGCGTGATCAGGTCTTCCTCCGCGCGCACGTGGCCAAACTTCTCGCGCGCCGCGATCGGAAAACGCGAGGCGTCATCGAGGCGCGGATCGATGAACGTTCCCTTGCCGTGCATCTCGAGGTTGGCCACGAACGCGTTCCAGTGCGACACGCCACCCCAGCCAGTCCAGGTGTGCAGGTTGACACCCGCGAGCCCGAACGCCGGTGGGATCAGGACAGACCCCGACTTGCCATCGGGGCGAAACGCCTTGCCGTCGATGAACAGCGATGCGTCGAAGCGCCCCGGCCCCCAGGAGTTCAAGACCTTTTTTACCGTGGCGACATCAGTGCCGAGCAACGTGGCGACCGGCTCGAGGCGCGGCGCGAGCGCAACGATTGCGCCGATGTTGAGGTCGCGGTTGGCCCAGCCGTCGCGCCGATAACCGATACCGCTCGTCAGGGAATCGTCGACGGTTGAATGACACAGCGCGCATTGGATTCCCATCGAGGTGATGCGGCCGCGTTCGTCGAAGATGCCGGTGACGCCGACCACGGCATCGAGTTTCAACAGCGCGAGCGTGACAGCGGGATTCTCCAGGTCGACCTTGCCGCGCGCGATGTCTCGCTGCAGCGAGCGAGGCAGGGCGGCGAGGTCAACTTTGAGTCCCGCCGCGAGCGCGGCGGCAGGCGACACACCGGCGCCGACACCCCCATTGGCAGCGCCGGCAATGGCGAGGTGTAGTCCAAGTCCGTCACCCCAGAAAGCTTCGTCGCCAAAGGTGGAATAGCGAAACGTCTCGCGACCCTCGCGTACCTGGTCGAGTACGTGCCGTTCCACGCCAAAAGATTGCGGACGGTCCGTCGCGCTCGCCGAGGTTGCGATCAGCGCTGCCGCCAGCAGAACCATGCGGTGCTTCATTTCAGTTCCCCTGTCGGAAATTTTTTCTCCCAGCCACAGGTAAATGCACGCGCGGTTGCAAATGTTCCGCGCCGGTTATAATTTACCGATGGGTTAAATAACAAGGTGGCTCGTGGACGATCAACTCAGCACCACGTTCGCGGCGCTCGCCGATCCCACGCGCCGCGCCATCCTGTCGCGCCTCACGGCGGGAGATGCGTCCGTCACGGAACTGGCAGAGCCCTTCGACATGAGCCTTCCGGCTGTCACCAAACATCTCAAGGTCCTACAGCGGGCGGGCCTCATCAGCCAGGGCCGTGAGGCACAGTGGCGCCCATGCAGGCTCCAGGCGAAACCGATGCGTGAAGCGGTGGAGTGGATGGAGCCTTATCGGAGCCACTGGGAGCAGCGCATCGACCGGCTCGACGACATTCTGAGAGAAACGACCCACAAGGGAGCACGCCGTCCCCGCAAGAGGAAATGACATGAGCTCGCATGCAAGGTCCATCAAACACGGGTCGTTCACCATCGAGCGGCATTTGAACTATGAGCCGTCGGCCCTGTTTCGCGCGTGGACGGATCCAAAGGCCAAGGCGCGCTGGTTCAATGGCCCCGCGGACAAATGGACCGAGCTGGTGCGCGAGATGGATGTCCGGGTCGGAGGCCGCGAGCGGGTCATCGGCAAGTTCGCGGACGGCTCCGAGTCGCGATTCGAAGCCGTGTATTTCGACGTAGTGCCCGATCGGCGCCTCGTCTACACCTACGACATGTATTTCCAGGACAAGAAGATTTCGGTGTCCCTCGCCAGCGTGGAGTTCGTGGCGAAAGGAAAGGAAAGCAGGCACGAGACGAAACTCGTCGTGACCGAGCAGCACGCATTTCTGGATGGCTACGAAGACGCCGGCAACCGCGAACGCGGCACGCTCGGGCTCCTGGCCAACCTGGAAATGGCGCTCGGCGGCGGGGACCCGCGCGTGCCGCGCAAGACCTAACGCGGATCGGGGTACAGCGAGCTCACGTAAGCCACCATGTCGATCATCTCGTTGAGCGTGAGCTTGTCGACCACGGGCTTCATCTGGTCAGCGGCTTCGCCAGTGCGCGTGCCGTTGCGGAAGGCGAGAAGCTGCCGGAGCAGGTAGGTAGGCTGCCGGCCGGCGATCGGCGGAATCTTGTCGGTGCCCATGAGTTTGGGGCCGTGGCACGTGGCGCACACCACCGTCTTTTCGATGTCCACATTCGTGGCCTGTCGAGTCGTCGCTTCACGGGACGTTTCCTGGGCATTCGGACTCGAGCCATCGGGGCCCTTGCCCGTGGTGACCAGTCGCTTGCCACGATTGATGCTGCCGGGAGGCACATACGCCATGTATTCCAGCCGATCGTCACGCCGCTCGTGCCGGGAGAGTTCGTTGGTCACCTCGAGCAGGCGGCCCTCGAGATCTTCGGTGCCGCCCACTTCCTCGTAGATCCACGCTGCGCGCTCGGCCCGCGGAATGCGCAGGCTCTCGATGACGTACACGCGCCGGCGCAACTTCTGTTGCGCGAAATATTTCGCGCTTTCGTCGATTTCCTCGTCGGTCATGGCCCTGGCGATCTTGAGCATGTTCCAGGTCGGCAGGTATTGCTCGGGCCCCGCGGGCTTGCGCGCGCCACTGCGCAGGTCATGCAGCTGCTCCTTGAAATATGCTTCCGGCAGGCCGGCCAGCGCGGAATTTTCCGGCCGGCCCTGCCCGGTGGGCGTATGGCAGTAGGCGCAGGCCATCACGTTGGGTTTGCGGCCTTTGGCCACGACGTCGGGCGCCGGTGAATGATCGGGCCGCCAGTCGGGCGGGTTGAACGGGTCGTTGATGCGCGCCTGCGTGAACTTCAGCTTGCTGTCGGGAATTTCGAGTTGCTCGACGTCATCGAGCTTCACCGGTTTCGGGTTCTTTTCGAGAGACTTCGGGTCGATGGGAAACAGCCACTCCGGCCATGGGATGGGGCTTCCGGGAACCATCGGAGCAACAGCTGGAGGAACCGGTGCCGGGGGATCCGCGGCGATGGCGGCGTTCATGAATATTGCCGCGCAGAGAATGCTGATGCCTTTCAATTCGTAGCCCTCGCGAGATGTGCGCATAGTGCCACGGGCTGCATACTCCCGCCCATGCCGCGTATTTCCCGCCGGGCCTTGCCGGCTGCCACCGTCGAGCTGGCGCGTTACCTGATCGGCAAGCGCCTGGTGCACGTGACTGTCGCCGGCCGGATCGCCGGCCGCATAGTGGAAACCGAAGCTTACCCGCCGGGCGATCCCACCGGCTACGCCCGCCCCGGACTAACTACCTCGAACGCACCGCTGTTCGGCGAGCGAGGCACGGCCTACGTGCGCATGGTGTATGGCACCTGCCTGACATTGAACCTGGCGGCCGAAGCCGCCGGAGTGGGCGCCGCGGTGCTTATCCGCGCCCTCGAACCGACGGAGGGCATCGAGCTCATGCTCGGAAACCGGCCGGATTCCCGCCTCGTGGACCTGGCGCGCGGACCGGGACGAGTGTGCGCGGCACTCGGCTTGAGCCGCGAGTGGTCGGGCGCCGATCTCACCGCCCATCCTTTGTTGTGGCTCGAACCCATGCCGCGCCAGCCGGCCGCGATCCAGGTGACGACCCGCATCGAATTGTCGCGCGATCAGCACCGCCGGCTGCGCTTCGTCGAGCGCGGCAACCCTTTCGTGAGCGTTCCGCCATAATGCGTGCCATGCGAATCGCGTTTGGTTTGACGATGTTGCTGGCGAGCGTGGCCGCGCATGGCGACGATCGCGCATCGCCCACCGAGGCCGCGTTTCGCGGTGCTCTCGGTGTCGCGGAGAACGTAAACCTCTTCTATCGCAATCTCGATTGCAGCGAGATGACCTTCGAAGCGTTCACCGAAGCCATGCATGCTGAAGGCGTGAAATCGGAGGTGGAGCGCGCGATCGATGGCAGTTCGGTCACCCTCACGGTCCGGCGCCCCGGCGGCAATTCATGCCCGTCGCCTTACGCGCCGGTGACCGAAATGCCGCCGTTCGAAATGCGCGACCTCGCCGGCAAGCGTGTGACGTCGGCCGCCCTGAAGGGCAAGCCCACCCTCATCAATTTTTATTTCGCGCAATGCGTGCCGTGCATCCTCGAGGTGGGGCCGATCAACGGCTACGCGGCCCAGCACCCCGAGATGAATTTTCTCGCGGTGACTTTCGATGAGGCGCCGGTGGCGCGTGCATTCGTCGACCGTTACCAATTCCGTTGGCGCGTCGCGCCCGATGCGCGGGATTTCATCGACCGCATGAAAGTGAAGCAATACCCGATGATGGCGCTGTTCGATTCCAGCGGCCGCCTGCTGGGCACGCGGCGGGGCGGGGTACGCGACGAACTCGAAGCAGCCACTGTCGCCCCGCAACTGGCCCGCTGGGTCGACGGCCTGCTGCGTGTCAACCGAAAGGAGACGAGTGCGTTGAGCGGGAAATAAGCCCATGTCTGAGACGCAAAAACCTTCCGCCGCGGCGATTGCCGCCAACCGCTTCGGGCTCGGTGCCCGGCCCGGAGAATTGCCCGGCATCGGCGTGGATGCCGCCGGCTGGCTGCTTCGCCAGCTCAAGGGCGCGCCACCCGTCCTCAAAGGCGAAGGCCTGAAGCCTTCTGCCGAGACCCTCGCGAAAGTCATCGAGCTGCGCAAGAACAAGAAGGAAGCCAGCGATGAACAGGAAAAGGTGGCGGCGGCGCTCAAGCTGCCCGCGATCTATCGCCCGGTGTACATCGACGAGGTCCATGCGCGCTTTGCTCACTCGGTGGCCACCGAGCGGCCGTTCCTCGAGCGCCTGACCCAGTTCTGGACCAATCATTTCGCGGTGTCCGTGGACAAGAACGTGGTCCTGGGTCTCGCAGGCGCCATGGAACGGGAAGCCATCCGGCCGCATGTCGCGGGTCACTTCACCGACCTGTTGTTAGCCGTCGAGAAGCATCCGGCCATGCTGCTGTATCTGGACAACCAGACTTCGATCGGTCCGAACTC
>Ga0190264_10000051_pt1 | contig 16956 bp, 18 predicted proteins | sample Popmic112T_FD_136651 | JGI IMG/M metagenome (GOLD analysis project Ga0190264, IMG submission 136651) | Populus adjacent soil microbial communities from riparian zone of Indian Creek, Utah, USA - 112 T | ecosystem: Environmental > Terrestrial > Soil > Riparian zone | place: USA: Utah | collected... | reverse complement strand
CGCCAACAAGCTCATGAAGGCAGGCTTCCGCTCTAACAACATCGATCCCAACGCCCGCCATTGCATGGCGTCGGCCGCATACGGGTTCATGCGCACGTTCGGCATGGACGAGCCGATGGGGTGTTATGACGACATCGAGGCCGCGGACGCGTTCGTGCTCTGGGGCTCCAACATGGCGGAGATGCATCCCATTCTCTGGACACGCGTCACCGATCGACGGCTGTCGGCGCCGAAGACGCGTGTCGCCGTGCTTTCGACCTTCGAGCATCGATCCTTCGACCTGGCGGACATACCCATTGTGTTCAAGCCGCAGACCGACCTCGTCATCCTCAACTACATCGCGAACCACATCATTTCCACCGGGCGCGTGAACAAGGATTTCGTGTCGCGTCATACGACGTTCAAGCGCGGGAACATCGACATCGGCTACGGACTGCGCGCCGAGCATCCACTGCAGCGCGCAGCCACGCATGCCGACGATGCCGGGGGTTCGTCGCCGATGACGTTCGAGGAATTCGCAGCGTTCGTGAGGCCTTACACCCTGGAACGCGCCGCGAAGGAGGCGGGCGTCGAGCGTGGGTGGCTCGAAAAGCTCGCGGAACTCTACGCGGATCCCAAGGTGCGCGTCATGTCGTTCTGGACGATGGGCTTCAACCAGCACACACGCGGCGTATGGGCTAACAACCTCGTCTATAACATCCACCTGCTGACCGGAAAGATCTCGACGCCGGGTAATAGCCCCTTCTCGTTGACGGGGCAGCCTTCCGCTTGCGGAACCGCGCGGGAAGTCGGGACATTCAGCCACCGGTTGCCCGCCGATATGACGGTGACCAACCCGGAGCACCGAAAACACGCAGAGGAGATCTGGAAAATTCCGCACGGCACGATCCAGGAGAAGCCGGGGTACCACGCCGTGGAACAGAACCGGATGTTGAAGGATCGCAAGCTCAATGCGTATTGGGTCCAGGTCAACAACAATCTGCAGGCTGCGCCTAACTTCAATCAGGAGGGTCTGCCTGCCTATCGCGATCCGCAGAACTTCATCGCGGTGTCCGACGCCTATCCCACGGTCACCGCGCAGGCAGCAGATCTGATTCTCCCGGCGGCCATGTGGGTCGAGAAAGAGGGTGCGTACGGCAACGCCGAGCGACGCACGCAATTCTGGCATCAGCTAGTCCGAGCGCCAGGCAACGCGCGCTCGGACCTGTGGCAACTCATGGAGTTTTCCAAGCGCTTCAAGATCGAAGAAGTCTGGCCGGCGGAAACTTTGAGGGAAAACCCGGCCTACCGTGGCAAGACCCTGTTCGACGTCTTGTTCGCAAATGGGAAGGTCAATCGCTTTCCGGTCTCACAACTGCATCCCGAGTACGAGAACTTCGAATCGAAGGCTTTCGGCTTCTACGTGCAGAAGGGACTTTTCGAGGAATACGCAGAGTTCGGACGCGGGCATGGCCACGACCTGGCGCCTTTCGACAGCTACCACCGGGAACGGGGATTGCGTTGGCCGGTGGTCGACGGAAAGGAGACATTGTGGCGTTACAAGGAAGGTACCGACCCGTATGTGAAGGCGGGAACTGACTTTCAGTTTTACGGCAACAAGGACGGCAAGGCGGTCATATGGGGATTGCCCTACGAGCCACCGCCGGAATCTCCGGATAAGGAATACGACCTCTGGCTATCTACAGGGCGGGTGCTCGAACATTGGCACTCGGGCTCCATGACCATGCGCATTCCGGAGCTGTACAAGTCCTTCCCGAGCGCGGTGATCTTCATGCATCCGGACGACGCCGCGGCGCGTGGGCTGCGGCGCGGGATGGAGGCGAAAGTCGTTTCCCGGCGGGGAGAGATTCGGGCACGGGTGGAGACACGCGGTCGCGATCGTCCGCCGCGCGGTTTGATTTTCGTGCCGTGGTTCGATCCTTCCGTGTTGATCAACAAGGTGACGCTGGACGCGACGGACCCGATCTCGAAGCAGACGGATTACAAGAAGTGCGCGGTGAAAGTCGTGAAGGTCTGAGGGAATCATCATGCGTCGGCGCGGTTTGCTCATGCTGTCTCTCGTTCCGCTGCTGGTACTGGCGCAGGATCCGACTGCCAATGCACCGGCGCCGGCTGCGCGCGCGCCGCAGTCGATCGACGCCCTGCGCCGTGGCGCTCCGCTCGATCAGGAAGGCAAGCCGCTGCCGATGCCGCGAACCGAAAACTTCGATGTCAGGCGCAAGCGCGCGTACCCGGATCAGCCGCCCACGATCCCCCATGCCATCGATGGTTATCACGTCGACAAGAACGCGAATCGGTGTCTCTTGTGCCACTCGCGTGCGAACGCCGAGACTTTCCAGGCGCCCATGGTCAGCGTCACGCACTTCCTCGATCGCGAGGGGCAGGTGTTGGGAGCAGTGTCTCCACGACGGTATTTCTGCACGCAGTGCCATGTCGTGCAGACGGACGCCAAACCCTTGGTGCGCAGCGAGTTCCGCGACATCGACGAGATCATCAGCGCCGAGGCCGTGAAGGACGCGAAGAAGCACTGATCATGCGTATTCCTGCATCGATCAAGCGGGTCTGGAACACCATGAGCACCCCGAGCAAGCATTTGAGCCTCGGTCTGCTCACGATGGGTGGGTTTGTCGGGGGTGTCGTTTTCTGGGGCGGCTTCAACACCGCGCTCGAGGCGAGCAATACCGAGAAATTCTGCGTCAGCTGCCATGAAATGCAGGACAACGTGTTTGCGGAATTGAAATCGACAATCCATTACACGAACCGCTCCGGCGTACGCGCTACCTGTCCCGACTGCCACGTGCCGCACGAATGGACCGACAAGATCGGTCGCAAGATGCAGGCCTCGAAAGAAGTTTGGGGAAAAGTCTTCGGCACCATTGATACGCGCGAAAAATTCCTGGTCTTGCGGCGCACACTGGCCGAGCATGAGTGGGCCAGGCTCAAGGCGAATGACTCGCTGGAGTGCCGCAACTGCCACCAGTGGGTATCCATGGATCTGACTCGCCAAAGCGTGCGAGCGGCGACCATTCACGAGCGCTGGCTGCTAACCGGCGAAAAGACCTGCATCGACTGTCACAAGGGCATCGCGCACAAACTGCCGGACATGGCCGGTGTGCCGCAGGGTTGATCGCAGCTTTTCGATACCGCATTACGACCCAAGCTCAGGTTGCCGCCCAGGACTATGCGGCTATCTACCGCCGCGCAGTGCAAGATCGGAACATCAGGATTACGGGGCCTGCAAGGCGGTAAAGTGCGTCTTCGCCGGAGACCGACGGCGTGGCGTGATAGATTGCCATTGCGCAGCGTGGCTCTAACTGGTAATCGTACTTCCGTCACGATATCGGGGTGAGTTTCCATGCTGCCGACTTCTCAGCCGGAAGAGACCTTTCGCCTTATCGTTGAGGCCGCACCGAACGCTATCGTTGTCATCGACGAGAGCGGCCGTATCGTCTTGGTAAACTCTCAGACAGAGAAGCTCTTCGGATATTCTCGCGATGAGCTCATTGGGCAGGCGGTCGAGCTTCTGGTCCCCGCACGCTTCCGCCACACACATCCAGGGCTCCGGAGAGCGTTCTTTGTGGATGCTCGCGCCCGTCCGATGGGCGCGGGCCGTGACCTATTCGGGCTGCGAAAGGACGGCAGCGAATTCCCGGTAGAGATCGGACTGAATCCGATCCGCACCGAGCACGGAGTGCTGGTGCTGAGCGCGATAGTCGACATCACCGAGCGTCTGCGCGCCGACCGGCGATTCAGACTGGCCATCGAATCCGCGCCGAGCGGAATGGTGATGGTCGACCACCACGGCAAGATCGTTCTCGTCAATTCTCAGGCTGAAAATCTCTTTGGGTATGGCCGTGAAGAGCTGATCGGCCAGTCCGTCGAGATGCTAGTGCCGGAACGGTTTCAACATAAGCACCCTGCCTATCGCGCCGGTTTTTTTAGTCATCCCGAGTCACGCCCGATGGGCGCCGGCCGCGACCTGTACGGCCAACGCAAAGACGGAAGCGAATTTCCGATCGAGATCGGCCTCAACCCCATTGAAACTGAAGAGGGCATGTTTGCGCTCAGCGCCATCGTCGACATTACCGATCGCAAGCGACTTGAGCGCGAGCTGCATCTGCATGTGCAGGACCTTGCTGCCGCAGATCGTCAAAAGGATGAGTTTCTGGCGATGCTCGCGCACGAGCTTCGCAATCCGCTGGCCCCCATACGCAATGCGCTGCAGATACTGGATATGCCGGGCGCGGACGAGCGAAATCAGAAACGCGCCAAGGACATGATGAGGCGGCAGCTGCACCACCTGGTGCGCCTGGTTGACGATCTTCTGGACGTGTCGCGAATCATCACCGGCAGAGTCGAGCTTCGTAAGGAACACTTCGAGCTGAGCGCGGCGGTCACGCGCGCCGTGGAAACGGCAGAGCCGATGATCGACGCGCGCGGCCATCAGCTCATTGTCTCGGTGCCCGACGAGCCGATCCTCGTTCATGCAGACCTCGTACGTCTGTCGCAGGTGATCTCGAACCTGTTGACGAATGCCGCTAAGTACACTTCCAAGGCAAGTCAGATCTGGCTGAGCGCGCAGCGAGAGGGCTCCGATGTGGTCATACGCATCAAAGACCAGGGAATCGGAATTGCTCCTGCAATGCTCGGACGTGTGTTTGACCTGTTTGTGCAGGCTGATGCGTCACCTAGCCGCGCGCAAGGCGGCCTTGGGATCGGACTCACGCTGGTCCGTCGGCTCATCGAGCTGCATGGCGGATCGGTCACCGCGACGAGCGACGGGCTGGAACGTGGCAGCGAATTTGTCGTCCGGTTCCCGACCGGGACGTCCGCACTGGAAAGCTCGGGGGATCCACAGTACCAGTTCGCGCGTATGCGGCAAGCCGAAACTGCCGAGCGCCGTGTACTCATCATCGACGACAATGTCGACGCGGCAGAAAGCATCGCGATCCTGCTGGAAGCGTCGGGATTTGCCGTGCGCTGCGTGTTCGACGGCATCTCGGCGCTGTCAGCGGCGACTGCGTACAAGCCGAATGTATTCGTGCTTGATATTGGCCTCCCCGATATTACGGGCTACGAAGTTGCCAAACGGCTTCGTGCTCAGCCCGAATTTGCCCGCACTCCGATTGTCGCGGTCACCGGCTACGGACAGGAGAGCGATCGTCAGCAGTCGCGAGAGGCGGGAATCAATCACCACTTGACGAAACCCGTGGACCCCGACGCGCTTCGAAATATCCTCACCGCCGCGATCTAGATACTGGATAGAACGGCGTATCGGTGAAGGCGATCAATACACGGAGGATTGAACATGAAATGTACTTTCTCGCGGTTGCTTTGTTTGCTGATGTGTTTGCCATTCGCGGTCGATGCCGCATCGCCGGCGCGCTCGGAGTATCAAGCTGCCCTTCGCGCGACCCCTGACTCCGAGCACGGGGCTGTGCTATTCGCCCAGTGTGCATCGTGCCACGGGGCACAGGGGCAAGGGCTCGCGGATGGTTCGACTCCACGTATTGCCGGCCAACATTTCCGTGTCCTCGTCAAACAGCTGGTCGATTTCCGCTACGGCAAGCGTTGGGACTTTCGCATGGAGCAGCGCGCAAACAACCATCTCGGTGCGTACCAGGACATAGCAGACGTCGCGAGTTATCTCAGCCAGTTGCCGCGCAAGAGCAAATCGGGGGCGGCCGTGGATGGAAACATGGCCCAGGGCGCGAATCTCTATGGCGTGAATTGCGCCTCCTGCCATGGCGCGCAAGGCGAGGGCGCTGATGAGGAGGCAGTGCCAATGCTTGCCGGGCAGCATCCCGCGTACCTGCTGCGCCAGATGTACGACTCGGTGGATGGACGCCGCCCGACGCTCGCGCAGCTGCATGCCAAACGCATCAAGCCGCTCGATTTCGAACAGCTGCGTGCGATCGCCGACTTTCTCTCGCGAGTCGAGCCGGCCAAATGAGGCGACCTTGACGACTCGCTGAAGGCGCAACGCGCCGAGGACACGTTAATGGCTGCACCTTTTGACTGGGACCCCTTTAGTTCCGACGACGATCCAGTCGTTCGGTCCGACGAGCTACGCCGTCAATGCCCGATCGCGCACAGCGAGGCGCTTGGCTGGTCGCTGTTTCGTCATCGCGACGTCATGCGTGCGCTCACGGATCACGCGACATTCAGCAACGCGGTGTCCGTGCGCCGCACGGTGCCCAATGGAATGGATCCTCCCGAGCACACGGGGTATCGCCGTGTCATCGAGCCATGCTTTTCAGCGGACCGCACGCGGGCGATGCAGCCGTGTTGCCGGGTCCTCATTGGGGAGTTGGTCGAGCAAGGCGACGACGTGCCGAGCACCGCGATCAGAGATCTCAACCGCTCCTCATCGTCGACCTCATGCCGCGGTGCACTTGTCTGGTGTGAAGTGCCCTGCTCGAACAGCCGTAGGTAGATTCTCAGTGAGGCCCGGAACATGAAAGCGGATCTGATCGTTCCCGGAACTCACGGGTCACATTATCGAGGATCGCGCGAGCAAGTCCCATCCGGCCGCTCAATGCGCAGCCGGCACTGCCCCCGAGCAGGCATGTGCCGAAGTCGATTATCAATGATCATCAAAAGCGCATGTCGGAGGAAGCGCTCGCCCCGGCGCGTGCGCTCGCCCGGCGCCTCGGTGTGTCGTTCGACTGCTACTTACTCGTTGGCGATCCGGCGGAGGCCATCGCGAGGTTTGCACAACGGACCCGATGCAGCGAAATCATCATGGGGACGCGTGGCCTGGGCCGCGTGCGGGGCCTCTTGTTGGGATCGGTGACTACCAAGGTGATCCATCTTGCGACCGTGCCAGTCACGCTGGTGAAGTGAGGTGCGCCCTGGATCTCGCTGCCCGCAAAAGTTGAACCACTCGGCCCGATGTACTCAGATTCCGCGGCGCTTGGTCCCGAGTTGGCGCTTTTTCACGAGGTATTTCCTGATGAATGGATATTCGGGTAATTTTACGAATTCCTTAGAAACAACCTCTCCGGGAGCCGGTATCAGTCCCTCTTTCTCCGCCAATGCTTCGCACATCAGACACGATTTTGTCGCTTCACGGCAAGAAACTCAGCGGCCAGTTTCGTGCAAAATGCGGTCGATACTCCCCAAAGATGCAAGCACGCGACTCACGCAGACTGCACGCGCGGCAATGTGATATCCACCACTATTGAAACGTGCCTGATCGGCGTTGCGCGCAAGATTTACGGCTGGGTAGAGATTGAGGCCGCAGCGCGTTCGATCAAAGCAGCCACGACTTTTGGATGAGAGACCATCACCACGTGCGAAGCGCCTTTCACCGTTACGGTCTCCTTTGAGTTGGCGCGTTCGGCCATGAAGGCAAGCGATTTCAAAGGAATGTTGAAATCACGGTCGCCGTAGACGAACCACGAGGGCAGCGCTTTCCAGGCGGGCTCTTCCGATCGTTCATTCAAGGTCGACTCTGCGACGGGACGCTGCGTCGCTGCCATTACCGCTGCATCGCGGGCCGACACGTCAGCTGCAAACTGCGCACGAAACTTGTCCTGCTGGATGTATAGGTCCTTGTCGCCGTTCGAAAGAGAGACGGGCGACGCGAGCGTGGGGCCGAGCGTGCTGCCTGGAAACTTGTTGGAGAGCTCCACTGCAGTTTCACCGAGATCTGGCGCAAACGCAGAGACGAATACCAAAGCCTTAACTTTCGGATTTCCGAAGCCTGCCGCGCTGATCACCGACCCGCCATACGAATGGCCGACGAGCACCACCGGAGAGTCGCCGCCGGCGACGAGGTCTGCCACGTATTGCGCATCGCCGCGCACGCTGCGAAGTGGAACCGCAACCGCAATGACCCGGTAGCCATCCTTTTGCAAGATCTTGGTCACGCCATTCCAGGACGATGTGTCGGCGAAAGCGCCGTGAACCAGCACGATGGTGGGTTTCGAAGACTCCGATGCATTGGCGTTTACAAGCGCCGCTGACATTGCGAAAGCAGCAATCAAACCTTTCATGACGATCTCCGGATCAATACATGGGATGAGAAAAGGACCTGCCCCGTTGAAAGGGCAGGCCAGGTCGTCCTCGGCCTCGCTGGGGATAGCAAGTCAGAGAACGTTGATCACGACATCGACGTTGTTGCGTATCGCTTTGGAGTACGGGCAGGTCTGGTGCGCCGCGCTTGCCAGGGCTTCCGCATCGGCGCGCGGCAGGCCAGGTAAGGACACGTTCAGGCGGGCGCTCAGGAAGTACTGGTCCCCCGCGAGATTCAGGTTGACCTCGGCGTCGATGGCGAGATCAGGCGGCAGAGGAATTTTGAGCTTGCGCGCCGCGATTCCCATTGCGCCTTCGAAACAAGCTGACCAGCCAGCCGCGAACAACTGCTCGGGATTCGTGCCGTTGCCCGGTTTTCCTGGCGACGTATGGCTGATCTCGAGCCGGCGATCATCGCTATATGAGGCGCCACCATCGCGACCTCCAGTGGTATGTACGCGCGCGGTGTATAGCACCCTGGTTGCCTGATTGACGTTGAGATTGGCAGACATGTCGAACTCCTCGTAAACAATGAAGATCAGGCGCGATCGACGCGAATGGAATTGACGTCGATCGTGATGGGTGCGAAATCCTGGTTGGCGACACCGTGTTCGTCGTGCAGATGCACGCGCCGCCGCGTCGGGAACACGAAACCGTCGAAGACCTTTGGGTCGTGGGTGTAGTGCGCGACCGGCGGGCTCCCTGTCACATCGGGTGAATAGTCCATTCGGCGCTGCATGAACTTCTCGTCGTAGTAGAAAGTCTGCTTGGAATTGTGATTCGCAATCGAGTTCGGAAACGTTACCGCGAGACGGCGCCAGGTTTCCGCACCTTCCGTCCAGGACTCGATCTCTTGCGCTTCGACACCGGGTTGGGTGAACACGAACGGTTCCGTCAGGTAGTTCCAGACGGCAGCGCTGGTGAAGTAGGCCACCTGAATCGCATCCCAGGGAGTGTGGAATGCATCGAATGCGCTGGGAAAAGATTGGCGTGGATCCAGACGCTGTTCGATCACCTGGCCGTCGGCGGTCGTGATCGTCACGCGCTCAGGTCCAACCTCCAATACCGACGCCCGGCCTTCGGCGGTGAACGGCTCGAACTTGATGTGCTCACGATGCGGATCGATCGTGACGGTTTGCTTGGAATAGACCTCGGGCCAGCCGCGCGCGCCCCAGAATGGGCCACCCAGGGACATCTGCGCGGTGATGCGGTTGATGCCGGCCCAGTTCTGCATTCCGCCGTGCGCGTCCAGAACCGCCGAAAGTAGCTTGTCCATCCCGATCTCCCTGCATTGCGTGTAGTGACCCAATCAGATCAGGCGAATGTCGGCGAGCGGATTGCACGATGGTGTCGATCAATACCATTGGATTGCTTTTCGCCGGCCGAACAACCACTGACACCTTCGTCTAATACAACGCAGCCACGTCGAATGCTGCAGTCGTCGTCCACTCGCGAGGACAAATCTATGACGCCAAACTATCCAGCCAAGGGAACCGCCGTGATCACTGGCGCATCTGGCGGCATTGGCTCGAGGTATGCCGAGCACCTGGCACGGCGTGGATACGATCTGATCCTCGTTGCCCGCGACATCGGACGCATCAACACGCTCTGCGACCGACTGGCCAGCGAATTTTCCGTATGTGCGGAAGGCATAGCCGCCGACCTTGGCGAGCCTGAGGGACTGCAACGCGTTGAGGAGCGCCTGCGGGCTGACGAGCGCGTCACGATGCTGGTCAACAATGCGGGCACCGGCGCTACCACCACCTTGGTTGATTCACGGCAGGCGCAAATCGATCAGATGATCGCGCTCAACGTAGCGGCGCTGACACGACTGACCTATTCCGTCGTTCCCGGATTCATTGAGCGCGGAGCAGGCACGTTGATCAACATCGCATCGGTAGTGGGGCTGGTTCCCGAACTGCTGAACGGGGTGTACGGGGCCACTAAGGCCTATGTGCTTGCGTTCAGCCGATCATTGCATCACGAGCTCGCATCGAAAGGTGTTCGCGTGCAGGTCGTGCTTCCCGGCGCGATCGCGACCAACTTCTGGGCGGACTCGGGCTTACCCGTGGAACAGTTGCCCTCCGAGGTGGTGATGTCGGCGGACGATCTGGTCGCAGCCGCGCTCGCGGGATTCGATTTGGGTGAGTTCGCGACCATTCCTTCGTTGCCAAATGTGGCGGATTGGAATGCCTACGAAAGGGCACTCGACGCGCTGCGCCCGAATCTTTCGCGCACGCTGCCTGCGATTCGGTATCGAGTGCCGACGGTCGATGCCTGAGGCTGACATTCGTACAACACGAAAGTACCGATCGACACCATCGTGCAATCAATTCCCTGGATTGGGTCTGATTAGATTGCCTTGCGTTACCCGTACAAGCTGGAGAAAGAAGTGATTACCGCCAAGATACTTGCTGCAATTGCCGCCGGCGCGTTTTTCGCAACGAGCGCGTTGGGTCAGAACGCGGTGTCGCTCGTTGTGCCCGTCGAGAACGAACCGGCGGCCAGGTTGTTTGTCGATGCACCGCTTCCCGGTCCGCTCACGAAGGGGGTGGCCTATATCCCTTTCCGAGTGGAGAACCTGCGCATCATGCCCGTTGGCGGACCGGCGGCTACAAGCGTTTCACCTCGTGTCGGCCACCTGCACGTAACCATCAACGATCTGCCGTGGCAGTGGGCGGATTACGGGCAGAGCAACACGATCATCCTGGTCAACCTGCCGCGCGGTGAGCACAAGGTGCGGGTCGAGGCGGTTGATCCCGAGGGCCGAGTACTTGTCGCACAGACCGTGAAATTCACATCGCCTGGCAAATGAGATCGTCCACGCACTTCAATGGAATCGCCGTGAAGCACAAGATAAATTTCAAGATTGCAGTAGCCATCGCAGCCATGGTCGGGGTGGGCGGCATGGCTCGCTACGCGCAAGACAACAGCGCGGACAATTACTCGCTGATCTCGCCGAGTGGCGTCGCGTTTGCCGACCGGTGGCCGACGTCGACGCATTCGCATAAGGAAATCGCACCTTCTTTGCGCGTGCGCGAAGCGCCCTTACATCGCGAGGAGTCATCGTCATGAATCAACCGGTACCACACCTTCTTACGCGTGTGAGCGTTGTCGATCATGTGCTGGGACCGCACGGCGCCCCGGTCACCGTCGTCGAATATGGCGATTTCGAGTGCCCGCGGTGCCGGCAAGCGGCAAGTGCCGTTAAGCTGCTGCTGGCGCACTTCGATCAGCGAGTGCGTTTCGTGTTTCGGCACTTTCCCCTCGAGGAGACCCACGCTTCGGCGCTCGCTGCCGCGGAAGCGGCCGAGTGCGCCGGGGCGCAGGGAAAGTTCTGGCCCATGCATGAGCTGTTGTTCGACCAACAGCTGCATCTCGGATTGACACACATCTTCGACCTGGCGCGCTCGCTCGATCTCGACATGGTGCGATTCACCGCCGAGATGAACGACCACGTCCACTTGCAGCGCGTACGCGAAGACCAGCGCAGCGGGGAGTACAGCGGCGTGCGCGCGACACCGACGTTCTTCATCAATGGTCGCATCCTGGACGTGTCGTACGCGATGCGTTCCCTCTCGGACGCGGTCGACTCGGCGCTACGCCGGGTCGCCGCGGACAAACTACCGGCAGCCGAGACGCCCGTACAGGCGGCGCCGTCCACGTCGTCCTTTCATCGCTGAATCAACCGAAAGTGAATGCATACGCCTCGGCATCCGCGCCGAGGAATTCGATCTCGAAGGCGCGTTCGACGATCGCGCCAGACTGGCGTACGAGCTGATAGAGCCGGCGCTCAGACAGATTGCCGAGGCCCTGGGCGTCCACGTCGAGGCCGTGTGCATCGCCCGGCGGCTTGCCGTCCAGCGTAATGCGGAAGCGAAGCCCGGCCGCGCCGCGCGTGCCCATCACCAGGTGCAGGTCGCGCGCCTCAAAGCGGAATGCAATGCTCCCGTTTGGGGCGGAGCTCACGATAGACTGGCGAACAAACTTCCAGCTTCCAGAAAGTGCCCAATGGTTAGGGCGCAGCCTCGCCGGATATGCGTAATCTCGATTCGCGCCCGGAATGATACCTCCAGGCGAAGCGAAGTTTTCGGTGCGCTCGTAGCCCAGGTAAGTTTCAGGCGAGCGAAGATTGTTCCAGTCCGCGGCTGCTTCGACGCCGCTGCCGCGTTGCTCGCGGACTGCCTGCCTGTTGCCGTCACCGCGGGATTCGAGCAGCAATTCCTGGAGGATCTCCTCCGCGCGCGCGTAGTCGCCTTCGCCGAACAGATGGTGGCGGACGCGCCCTTGGGCGTCGACGATGTAGAGGGCGGGCCAGTACTGATTCGCGAACGCCCGCCAGATCTCATGGTCGCTATCTACCGCGACGGGGAAATCGACCTGCAGGTCCCGCACGGCGCGCCGTACTGACTCGAAGTCCTTCTCGAATTCGAATTCCGGCGAATGCACGCCGATGATCACGAGACCCTGGTCCGCGTACTTCTCCTTCCACGCGCGCAGCCATGGCATCGTGCGCAGCCAGTTGATGCATGTGAACGTCCAGAAGTCGACGACGACTACCTTGCCGCGCAAACGCTCCGACGTGAGCGGCCCGGTATTGATCCACCCGGTGGCGCCATCGAGCGAGGGCATCCGGGTTTCAGGGACGATCGCGGCACCATTGGCGGCTCCGGCCGCCGCACCGCCCAGCAGCGCGCCCAACAGGATTTCGTGCGCTTTCATGAAATGTCTCCTCCGTTTCAGTCGATTCGCAGGCTTTGTTCCATCGCGTAGCACTGGTCCCAGACGTAGACGTCGAATGCCGCGAGCCGCTGCGACCATTTCGGCGTGACGGCGTTGACGCACGCGAGTGCGACCCGGTCGATGTAGTTGTCGTACCCGGCCCAGGGATTCCCGGCGTCGAGGGGATCCAGACCGACGCCGGGCTGGGTGCTGGTGAGCGCGTCCGAGGCGGCTTTTCGCAGATCCGCCATGAACTCCGCTTGGAGGTCGACATCCGCGTGGGTACCGGTGCGCGCGACATGTCCGCCGACGAGCGTCCGCCAGGGTAGCTTGCGGATGAGAGCGACCTGTTCGAAATAGCCTGGCACGTCGTGTGCGACGGCAAAGCGCCGCCACGGCATCCATCCCGGGAAGACGAGATCGACGGCCATGAGCACGCGCTGCTTCGGCGCGTAGATGAAGATATTGCCCGGCTCGTGAGCGTCGCCGTGATACGAGAGCTCGAGCGCATTGCCGCCAACCGTCAAGTTGTATTGCGTGGCGAACGTCAGCGTTGGCAGAGGGCGGTTCGGATCTGCCGCACGCTCTAGCAGACGCAGCGTTTCCTCATGCGCAATGATGACGGGAGAGCCGCCGAGCGATTTCGCGCCGCCGATGTGATCGGTATGAGAGTGGCTGTAGATGAGATGCGTTATCGGTTTATCGGTGACCTCGGCGATCGCCTGAGGGATCTTCCCGGCATAGTTCGGCGGTGCATCCGCAACAACCACGCCCTTGTCATACACGAGGAACATCGACTGGTAGATGTTGTCCGTGACCATGTACAGGCCGTCGCCGAGATCCTGCAGGCGATATCCTTTGGCGGCGTCGATGGCGGGGCCGCGCGCGGATGCGGGTACGTCGAGGTACTTGCCGATGCGTTCCCCGATCGGAGCGATGGATGGCATGTGGGGATACGGCTCGCCGGGCGACCCCGGAGCGGCGAGGGCGGACGAACATGCGATGGAGCCGGCAACGAGCCCGGCTTTGAGGAGCCGACTGACGGCACTTGAACGAATATTTCGCGACATGTTCCGCTCCGAATTTGACCAGTGATCTGGCGTTGTCATGGCACCAGAGATGCGGAACGGCAGCGATTGCTCGAAGGTATCGCTCGATACCAAGGTGTCGGTCAACACCATCGTGCAATAGTTCGATCACAACGCCTCTGGTTACATCGACGAGTCTGGCGTCACTAACTACACGAGGAGTTGCTTCGATGAAAAGAAAGAGCAGGCTGATGGGCGCGGGTATCGCCGTAGTTCTCGCCGCCGTGGCCATGGGGACTGCAATATCCGCTGAGGACAAGTACACAGTGAAAGTGCCGGGCGGTCTCGCTTTCTCCGACTTCCGGGGCTACGAGAGTTGGCAGCTGATCAACGTCAGTCGGAGCGATACGCTGGTGGCGGTGATTCTCGGGAATCCCGCGATGATCAAGGCTTACCAGGCGGGGATTCCCGAAAACGGCAAGCCGTTTCCGGACGGTGTCAGGATGGCGAAGATTCACTGGGATCCGAAGAAAAACGTGGTGGCGCCCGGCTCACCGACCGTCGCTGGCACGCTCCACGACGTCGACTTCATGGTGAAGGACAGCAAGCGGTTCACGGACAGTGGTGGCTGGGGGTATGCCGTATTCCGGTACGACACGCCTTCCCAATCCTTCAAGCCCGGCGATTTGACCGGCAAGCCGCCGCAGGGCAATGACGCCAAATGCGGATTGGCGTGCCACACGATCGTGCAGAAGCGCGACTTTGTATTCACCGAGTACGCGCCGCGGTAGAGGACCAATACCCCGTATCGGAAGCCCGCAGGCGCTTGCTGCGGGTTTCTCTTTTTTAGCCGACAGTTCTTTCGTATCGATCAACACCATCGTGCGATCGTGATTGATCGCAAGCCACCCTAACGTCTCCCGTCATGATCGAGAGACAAGACCCTGCACACGGCACTTCGCAACGCAACGCGCGCCTCATCTCATGCGACTTGCCACTGCGCCCCGGCGCAGATCTCCCACTCGGATCCCATCTCATCTCCCCACGAACGTTTTACACGCACCACGGTATCTACGTTGGTAACGGCCGCGTCATTCATTACTCCGGCCTCGCATATGGGCTGCGACGCGGGCCGGTGGAAGAGGTTTCTCTCGAGCATTTCGCGCATGGTCATGAGGTCGGAGTTCGACATGACCGGCGCATCTTCGATCGTCGCGAAGTGGTGGAGCGGGCACGCTCGCGACTGGGCGAACGTCGCTATCGCATCCTGACTAACAACTGCGCGCATCTGTGTGCCTGGGCGCTACGCAATGAGGGTGGCAGTTGGCGGATCGAACGCTTCCATGTCGTTGCGTTATCCCTGTATCGCGCACTCCGCAGTCAGTACGAACGTATTGCCCGACACCATCGAGCAATACCAGCCGACTTCCGCAATTGATTTGATCAGCGCCTGACCTAGCCACCACAGAGGATTTCGTCATGCAGAAGTTGCCCGGCCTCAACAGGCGTCGCTTTCTCGGAGCCACCGCGGCGGCCGTCGCCGCGGGTCTCCTGAGCCTTTCCGCTTACCCCGCACCTCAAAGGAGTTCCGACATGAATGCTGTTCCGAAACTGGCTGGCAGTGACAACGCGGCCATCCGTCCCTTTCACGTGAATATTGCCGAGGCGCAGCTCGTCGACCTGCGCAAGCGCATCAATGCGACCGTCTGGCCTGACAAGGAAACGGTTTCCGATGAATCGGAAGGCGTGCAGCTCGCGACGATGCGGAATCTTGCGCGCTACTGGGGTACGGAATACGACTGGCGCAAGATCGAGGCGAAGATCAACGCCGTGCCGAATTTCGTCACCGAAATCGACGGCCTCGAGATCCATTTCATTCATGTGAAATCGAAACACAAGAATGCGCTGCCCATCATCATCACGCACGGATGGCCCGGCTCGATCACAGAGCAGATGAAGCTCATCGAGCCCCTGACCAATCCGACGGCGTATGGCGGTTCGGTGGCCGACGCATTTGACGTGGTCATTCCGTCGATGGCGGGTTACGGATTCTCCGGACGTCCTACGGCGCCCGGCTGGGATTGCGACCGCATGGCGCGCGCCTGGGCAGTGCTCATGAACCGCCTCGGCTACACAAGATACGTGGCGCAAGGCGGAGATTGGGGCGCGCTCGTCACCGAACTGATGGGCAAGCACGAGCCACAAGGTCTGCTCGCCATCCACACTAACCTTCCGTTCGCCGTGCCGATGGAAATCCTCCATGCTCTCCCGAGTCACGTGCCGCCTGCCGGCTTGGCCCCGGACGAAAAGCGTGCATTCGAGCGAATCGACTATTTCCTCGTACATGGACTCTCGTATGCGCAGCAGATGGCTAACCACCCGCAGACGCTGTACGGGATTGCCGATTCACCGATCGGCTTGGCGGCCTGGTTCCTCGACCACGACCTCCTGAGTTACCAGATGATCAGGCGCGTCTTCGAAGGGAAGGCTGAAGGGCTGTCGCGCGACGACGTGCTCGACAACATCACGCTCGCCTGGCTGACCAACACGGGAATTTCAGGCGCCCGCCTCTACCGCGAGAACAAGTTCCCGTTCTTCGCCCCCTTGGGCGTCAAGATTCCCGTCGCCGTGAGCGCGTTTCCCGACGAGCTCTATCAGCTCCCGCGTTCGTGGGCGGAGAAGGCCTATCCCAACCTCATCCACTACAACAAGCTTCCCAAGGGCGGCCACTTTGCCGCGTGGGAGCAGCCGGAGTTCCTCACCGAAGAGCTGCGCGCGAGCTTCAAGACACTTCGCACGCAGTAAACGGAGCTGATGCACTGAGCCCGCAGAGATGATCTGCGGGCTTTCTCTCAGACAGGAGCCTGGCGATGAATGCAGCACTACAGGACAGCGCCGGAAACGACGCGCTTCGTCCGTTTCAAGTGAACTTTGCGGAAGCCGATCTCGTCGACCTGCGGCAGCGCATCGCGGCGACGCGATTTCCGGAAGAGGAACCTGTCGATGATTCGTCGCGGGGCGCGCAGCTCGCGACTATCCAGAAACTTGCGCGCTACTGGTCCACCGAATACGACTGGCGCAAGGTCGAGGCCAGGCTCAACTCGCTGCCGAATTTCATCACCGAGATCGATGGGCTAGACATTCACTTCATTCATGTCCGCTCGAAACATGAGAATGCCCTGCCCCT